>OMGR01000015.1_pt1 | contig 156266 bp, 111 predicted proteins | sample 1646061 | NCBI WGS metagenome assembly OMGR01 (sample SAMN05578583, study PRJEB25193) | human gut metagenome | biome: Human Microbiome; feature: human-associated habitat; material: feces | host: Homo sapiens | place: USA:Birmingham | reverse complement strand
CCGGTAGTCACTTTTCAGTTGTACTTACTTTTGTGAGGTTATCGATAATCTGATACTAAATGAAATAATGCGGTATAAGGTTTATTTCATTGATAAAAACATCCCGTTTACAGATTCTTTTTTTAGAAGATAGGAGGGAACGCTATTTTTGGAGATCAAAAAACAAAAAGATATGATAAAATATACCATTGTAAAGAGCTATCTGTTTGCTGTTTCCCTGTTCATACTGGTGCCGTCTTTACCGGCATGCAGTGCAGACGACATTTCTTCCGGTGAAGAAACAAAGGCTATCCCGGACGATGAGAATGATCAGGTAGATAACTCTTCTTTTTCCAGTACGGTCACGGTTTCTTTTGATAACACGGTCACAGTCTCCAACCCGATGTCGGACAACGGCGTATCTGTTCAGATTAGTGACGGACAAGTGACGATCGTTTCGACAGCCGAAGAAATGGAATATGTTCTCTCCGGTTCGACAACCAACGGGATGGTAAAGATTTATAGCGACTATAAATTCAAGCTGACACTGGATGGTGTATCCATCACCAACCCTTCCGGTCCGGCTGTTAATATCCAATCACATAAACGGGTATTTGTCCAGCTAAATGATAACACGCAGAATATATTGACGGATGGTTCCTCCTATGCAACAAATGGCAGCGAAGACCAGAAAGCAGCCTTTTTCAGTGAAGGCCAGCTGATCTTCAACGGTAACGGCTCGCTGACGGTCAACGGCAATAACAAGCATGCCATTTGCAGTGACGACTATGTTCGTATTTATGAAGGAAATTTCATGCTTATCAGTAAAGTTTCGGACGGCATCCATACGAATGACGCTGTCGTGATAGATGGTGGAACCCTGACGATCCATGCGTCGACGGACGGTATAGAATGTGAGGAAGGATATATCCTTATCCAGGGCGGTGACATAACAATCACTTGCGGTGATGACGGGATCACTACTTCTTATGAAGGTTCCGACTCTTCTATCAATCCCTATACGGATATCAACGGAGGAACGATCGATATTACTACGACAGGCACATCTGCCAAAGGAATCAAAAGCCTGGGGAATCTGACCATCAATAACGGAAATATAAAAGTAAAAACTTCCCGTTCGGAAGCAGAAGGCATCGAGAGCAAGCGCGAACTGGTCATTAACGACGGCTATATCATCGTCGAGGCTTACGACGACTGTATCAATGCCGCCACTTCCATTGTCATTAACGGCGGAGAGATTTATTGTTACAGCACCGCAAACGACGGCATCGACTCTAACGGCACGTTGACGATTACCGGAGGCACTGTCGTCTCCATCGGTACTTCTTCGCCGGAAGAAGGTTTTGACTGTGACCAGAATACATTCAAGATCACCGGCGGCACAATCATCGGAGTAGGAGGAAGCACCAGCACACCGACCACTAACGCATGCACTCAATCTTCCCTGATCTACGGTGGAAGCGGTACTCAAAATACATTATTCCATATAAGTTCGGCTGATGGTGCCGATATCCTGACTTTCAAGATACCGCGTACGCTCCAGCAAATGACATTATTATTCAGTAGCCCTGCCCTTACATCCGGTTCGGGCTATACCATCTATACCGGAGGAACGGCTACGGGCGGCTCTGATTTTTACGGCTTATATACCGGTTCGACCTATTCCGGCGGTACACAGGCCGCCACCTTTACCGTTAGTTCGATGGTCACGACTGTCGGTTCTTACTCCGGCGGACCGGGTGGCGGAGGGAATATCGGTGGTGGCGGAAGACCGAGCGGATGGTAAAAAAATCTCATTTTGTATACTCCGAATGTAAATGAATCATACATTTGTACCGGCAAAAAGAAAATTACTCAAGGATAGTACAAAATGAAAGAAAATAGCATTGAAGCCCGTTTGCTTCATACCCCTTACGAAAGGCCGGATGCCTACAACGCGTTGTCTATGCCGGTCTATCACACAGCGGCCTACGAATTTGATTCCGCCGAAGCCATGGAAGCCGCTTTCTGCGGCCGCACGACCGACCATGCTTATTCGCGGATAACGAATCCGACCGTACAATATTTTGAAGATCGCATACAGGCTATCACCGGAGCCATGAGTGTGACTGCGCTCAACTCCGGAATGGCTGCCATCTGCAATACCTTGATGGCGATCGGCTTTTCAGGGGCGAATATCGTGACTTCTCCCCATCTCTTCGGTAATACCTATTCGCTGATGAAAACGACATTGGCCGCATTCGGAGTCGAAGCACGTTTCTGTGACCTGACAAATCCGGATGAGGTTCGTGCAAATGTCGATTACAATACCTGCGCTGTATTTGTGGAAGTGATCACCAATCCTCAATTGGAAGTGGTCGATTTAAAGCTATTGTCGTCTATCGCCGGAGAGGCCAAAGTTCCCTTGATCGCAGATACGACGATCGTCCCTTTCACGGTTTTCCACGGAAAGGATTTCGGGATAGACATTGAGATCGTATCCAGTACCAAATATATTTCCGGAGGTGCAACGAGTGTAGGAGGACTGATCCTCGACAACGGAACATTCGACTGGAGCCGTTCATTCATCCTGAAACATTGGTATGAACAATTTGGCGAACGTGCATTCACAGCCCGCCTGCGCAAAGAGATCCACCGGAATCTGGGAGCCTATATGACGCCGCAGGTCGCTTATATGCAGACATTGGGCCTGGAAACCATGCCGCTCCGTTTTGAACGGCAGGCTTCCACCTGTCTGGAGTTGGCAAAACGTTTGCAAAACCTGCATGGCATCGTGTCCGTCAATTATACCGGGCTGGAAGATAATCCATATTACCAATTAAGCACTTCCCAGTTCGGTCGTTATCCCGGAGCAATGCTGACGTTCGACCTGCCTGCCCGCGAAGCCTGTTTTGCCTTTATGAATCGCCTGAAGTTGATCCGCAGGGCTACGAATCTGTTTGATAACAAGACATTGGCTATCCATCCTGCCAGTACCATCTACGGCAGTTTCACGGAGGAACAGCGTCGGGATATGGATATTAGTCAGCAGACGGTCCGCCTGTCGGTCGGCCTTGAACCGGTCGGCGATCTGTACAATGATATTGAACAAGCCTTATCCGTAACCTGCTGATGCGAACATTAATCATAGCCGATAATCAGGATATCACAAAAGCCGGCATCTTATATCTGACTGATAAGATGCCGGACTTCTCGCTTGTAACCGAGGCTGCCGGTAAACATGAACTGCTCCAACTTCTGCAACAATATCCGCAAGCTGTAGTCCTGCTCGATTATACGCTTTTCGACCTGGCGAGTGACGACGAACTGCTGATCGTGCAGGAACGTTTCAAGCAGGTATCCTGGATACTTTTCAGCGACGAGCTGAGTGAAGATTTTATCCGCCGCATCCTTTTCAGCAGCGAGGCATTCGGTATTGTCCTGAAGGATGCTTCATCGGATGAGATACAGGAAGCCTTACGATCGGCTTTTCATTCCCGGCGTTTTATCTGCCAGCGAATCCATCACCTGCTTTCGAATAAGAACTCTGTTCGTGAACCGAAAGAGCACCCGGTACTGACCTCCACGGAAAAAGAGATATTAAAGTCCATCGCTTTGGGAAAAACGACCAAAGAGATAGCTTCCGAACGTTTCTCCAGCATCCATACCATCACCACCCACCGAAAGAATATCTTCCGAAAACTGGAAGTCAACAATGTGCATGAAGCAACCAAGTATGCGTTGCGTGCCGGGATTGTCGATACGACGGAATATTATATTTGAATCTACTTTTCCATCCAGAGAAAAGTAACATATTACACCATATCATCTCCCGTCTTCACAATCTCCACTTTTAGTGTCTTATGGAAAGGAGTAAAGCGAGAAATAACCATTATTACGATGGCGAATATCAACACATAACCGATAATCGTTTTCAGGGCAAGCAGTAAACTCTGCGATTGCAGCGTCGCATACAAGCTATTGGTTGCAAGTTGGGTGGCATCGGTCATATTATGCCCCTGTACCAGCGCATTGTTGAGAGACTGATTATATTGCTGTGCTGCCAGTGGGTTTTGCAGGTCCATATTTTCCGAAAGGGTTGTCATACCCCGTAATTGCAGGCGGTAAAGCATATTGTTAAAGAATGCTGACGACAGGGCAGGAGCTATCACCGAGCGGCAACTGATCAGGAAGAAAGCATTATATATCATCAACTTCGGATTCATATCCTCCACCGCATACACCCCGAAAGCGATAAACAGGATCATCATCCCCATGCCCCGGAGGAACATCGGAAGATACAACATTTCATACGTCCCGTCCGGCGTGATCCCGAAATAAAGGATAGCAAGATAAACCACATAACACGCCATTCCCGAGGCTATCAGTATACGGAAACGCCACCGCTGCCAGCGGAACCACCAGAAGCAAACTACCGCTCCGCCGATAAAGCCCGGTAGCATCCAGAGGTTCAGAAAGTTGGCATGCATGCTGTCGACCCGTATGATGTTATTCATATAGCTTGTGACCAGCGAACTAGTAGCCGAAAAGAACATGACCAGCATCATAAAGAAATAACCGATCAGTGCTTTGCTGCTATTCAGTATTTCCAGCCGGATATAAGGATTCTTCTGTGTCTTTTGCCGTGAAACGAACAACCAGACCAATACCGGCAATGACAATACGTACAGGGTGATCTTGGCGGATGAGAACCAGTCGAGCGTTTTGCCGTATGTGGCCGACCAGATCGTGAAGAGCAGGATAGAGGCCATGATCAGGATGCTTTTCCAGTCTATCTCCTTAAAAGGAAAATGAACGGGGCGCTTCGCATACCGGAAAAACATCAGGATAAAAGAGATGGCGACCAGCAACAGCAGGATAACGAAATAATACATATACTGCCATTGATAGTAGTAGGCGAGCTGTGCCGTGATTGCCATCGATATCTGCCCCGCCGAAAAGACGATAGGGTAGAAATAGGCATAAAACTCGCTGCGGACATTCTGCGGACTGAAAAGCGGGCGGATCATCAGGATGATTTCCAGCATGGCAAACCCTTTCAGGAAACCGATAAAGAAACTACAGACAATGATGATATCCATCTGGTTCACTTGTGCACAAATAAAGCTCAATATAACCTGCAACAGCAGGTCGATCAACAGGATCGTCTTGGTCGTTACCACCGGGCGGACCTTGGGGATAAGCGGGTAGGAGACCGCCATGCCTGCCGATGTCGCATAGTAGGCCATACTGATATCCTCGCTCAATACGCCGAGCGTTCCCGAAACTTCGGTGATATTCCCCGTATAAGCTCCGTTGATGAGGATGATCGGCAGCATGACGACGAAGGCCGTGACAATCCCCAGCCACCGGGGAACCCAGGGACGTATCGGGACATTCAGTAAAACCTGTTGAGCCATATGTTTTTATTTGCTTTAAATAAGGAAATCCGTATAATACGTATCTTTCACTGTTTCTTCAATGCTTCCGTCTCCACCATCATTCCGGCACGGAGCAGATTCATATCTTCGGGCGAAACATCTGTGAGGTCGATCCGCACGGGGATACGTTGCTGTATCTTGACAAAATTACCGGCCGAATTATCGGTCGGGACCAGCGAATATTTCGATCCTGTCGCCTCGGAGATAGCCGTTACTGTGCCGTGGAAGATACGGTTGTCGATGGCATCCACCTTGATACGGACCTGCTGCCCGATGTAGATGTGGCTGATTTGTGTCTCTTTGTAATTGGCAGTGATCCATTTGTCGTTGCCGCGGACGAGATAGCTGAGGGTTTGCCCTGCCTGCACCAGTTGCCCGGTTTCCAGTGTACGCCGTCCCATGTATCCGTCGAAAGGGGCGGTGACAACCGTATAGGAGAGGTTCAGTTGCGCCATCTCCAGATCAGCCTCCTTGCGAAGAATCGTGGCTTCGACGCTGCCGCTTTTCTTGCTCGTTTCCGTGTATTGGGACTGGGCGGCATTCTTTTGGCGCAACAAAGCATCGTAACGGGCTTTCATAGCTTCGTAGTTTGCTTTGACCTGCTCATATTGCTGTTGTGAGACGGATTCTTCCGCCAGCAGGTTGGCATACCGTTGATAATCCTGTTCGAGTTGCCACAAACGGGCTTTCGTCTCCGCGATATTCGCTTCCTGAATACCGATATTCACCTGCGAGGTTTCGATGCCGGAGCTTAAGATGTCTTTAGACGCATGTGCATCCAGAAGGGCCGCCGCAGCATCTTTTAGTTTGATGCGGTATTCACGGTCGTCGAGGATAAGAAGCGTGTCGCCTGCCTTGACTTGCTGATGTTCGGTGAAACGGACTTCTCTGATGTATCCCGGTACACGGATATTAACGGGGATGATATACTGGTCGACTACGGCATCGTTGGTGATCTCGTAGTTCACGTATTTCCAGAAATAGTTCACAGTCCATGATATTCCGCCGAAGGCAAGCAGGATACAGACCGTGTTGAGGGTGATGTTCCTGATTTTCAACCGCAGTAATTGTTTTCTTTTCTTATGTAATGCTGACATACAGAATTGTTTTATCGGTTATAAATTGCCGCACGAACGCATCAGTTCGTAGTAGCTGTAAACGGCCTCGGTACGGGCATTCGTCAGTTGCAGTTCGGCTTCGAGCCTGACACTGCTGGCATCGAGCAGGTCGGTCAGGATGGATAACTGGTTCAGATAACGGTTCCGTACGATGCGATAGTTCTCTTCGGCCTGCCTGACCGATAACAGGAGTGCCTGTACACGGTCGAGTGCTTCGTGATGCCTGATCCAGGCACTTCTGACATTGATGCGGATATCCTGCCGTATCTGGTCTTCCCTGTTTTTCCGGAGGCGGACGTATTGTTTGACCTCGTGCATTTTATGCTTGTTTTGATAGAGGGAAGACAGGTTGTAAGACAGGCTTAACGCTATATTCCAGTTATTGGAAAACATATCTTCCATCGTTGTGCTCAGCGGGCGTGACAGTGTATTGGCGGCCCGGATGGAAAGGGAAGGCAGATAATCTGCTTGCGACAGGCGAATGTCGTTTTCCGCCAGTTTCGTGTTATAGCGGGCGATCTGCAACTCCGGATAGTTGCTGTAAGCCTGCAGGACGTATGTCTCGTAGTCTTCCAACGAAACAGCTGTATAAAGTAGTGTCGTATCGGGTTGCAGAAGTAACGACTCGTCCAGTCCGAGCAGGACGTCGAGCTGTTGCGAAACAATGGAAATATCGTCGTCAGCTTCACGGCAGGCTAGCTGGTCGTTGGTCAGTTGCAGTTCGCTGCGCAACTCATCGTTACGGGTGACGACACCTTCCTTCTTCAACCTGCGGATATCGTCCAGTCGGCGTGTGGATTCCTCCACGTTGCGGACGAATACGTCTCTTTGTTTATAAAGGCTGAAAAGGTCCATATACCGGCGCAGCAAAAGGAGTTTGATCTCTGCCTTGCTGTTGGTCGAGTTCAGTGCGGCAATCTCTTTTTCCAGGGAAGCCCGCTTGATGTTATAATGGATTTTCCCTCCGCGGTAGACGGGTTGGGTCACCTCTACTTTATAATTGTGCGACCAGTCGGGCAGGTCGGGATGCACGGGCTGCGCCAATCCCTTGCGGAAGACGGTAGACTGTCCGATATATCCGGTCGTCGCACCGATACTGATACCGGGCAGGCGTGAGGTTTTTGCCGTCTTTTCCTTGTCGCCCGCGATGACTTCCTCCATGCGGGAGGCTTGCAGGCGCAAACTGTTCTCTGTCCCCAGACGGAATAACTCGTCGAGAGAAAGCGAGTAAGCCTGTTGGGAATAAGTCGCAACAGGCTTACAAATAAACAGTAACATTAATAAACTATATCTGATCAAATATCTCATTCAATTTATTCAGATGCTTCATGCAGGCTTCCATGTGGCGGGTATTCATTTGGTTGCCTATCTGTGTGTACATATCTTTTAGGAGTGACTTTATCTTTTCAGCCACTTTTTCTCCTTCCGGCGTAAGAAATATGAGTTTGTTACGCCGGTCGTTGGTGTCTTCCCGGCGTACGACCCATTCTTTTTTCTCCAGGTTGTTGATCAGGTTGGTGAGGCATGCCTTGTCCTTCGCCGTTTTTTCCGCCAGCGTTTGTTGGCTGACACCCTGTTCTTTCCATAGGCAATGCATGACCTGAAGCATCTCGAAGGTCATATCGACATTGTTTTTTTTAAGTAATCGTTGAATCGTTTGCCGGAATGTCATCCGGGTCTTTAATATCAATAAATTAAGTTCGTGCGCTAATTCACTATCCGTCATACTTGCTGTTTTTGGGATGCAAAGATAGGAATTTCTTTGATATTAGTTTAATATTTGACTATTATTTATTAGGGAAGAGATAACTAGTAAGGCTTGCTTGTTAGAGGTTCATTTGCCGTCAGTTAAAATTGACGACAAATGAACTTGTAATAGCTAAGCCTCTTTTATAATGGTACAGTTCATTTCTGATATTCACTTACAATGAATACTCTTCACTTACAACGGATACTCTTCAAACGCGTACAGTATCGTAGAAAGATACCGTTCCCCTGTATCCGGCAGTAAGGCGACGATTGTCTTTCCGGCATTCTCCGGCAGTTCTGCCAGCTTCAATGCCGCATACACTGCTGCACCCGAAGAGATGCCGACAAGCAAACCTTCTGTCTGTGCCAGTTCGCGGCTGGTCCGGATAGCATCGTCGTTTTCAACCTGAATGATCTCATCGACAAACTTGCCGTTATATGTTTTAGGGATGAAGCCGGCTCCGATACCTTGTATCTTATGCGGTCCCGGTTTTCCTCCCGAGAGGACGGGAGAATCGCTCGGCTCTACCGCTACGATCTTTATGTCCGGATTATGTGCTTTCAAACCTTCTCCGACACCGCTGACCGTTCCACCTGTGCCGACACCTGCCACGAAAATATCGACTTTGCCGTCTGTATCACGCCAGATCTCCTGGGCAGTCGTTTCCACATGTTTGGCCGGATTAGCCGGATTTTCGAATTGTTGCAGGATGATGGAACCGGGTGTTTCGTCACGTAATGATTCGGCTTTGGCGATGGCTCCCTTCATGCCGTCGGCTCCGGGAGTTAATACTAGGTGGGCTCCAAGTGCTTTTAACAGGTTACGACGTTCTATACTCATCGTTTCAGGCATCGTCAGGACTAATTTATATCCTTTGGCAGCCGAAACGAAAGCCAGTCCGACTCCGGTATTTCCGCTTGTCGGTTCGATGATGGTCGCTCCCGGTTTCAGCAGTCCTTTCTTTTCTGCGTCTTCGATCATTGCCAGAGCAATGCGATCTTTCACACTTCCTGCCGGATTGAAATACTCCAGTTTGCCGATCAGTTTCGCTTTTACTCCTTTGCTTGCATTGAAATTCGAGAACTCCAGTAACGGTGTGTTACCGACCAGGTCTGTTAATGATTTTGCTACTTTTCCCATATTCTTTTATGTTTTTAAGTTGTTTCTTATCTATGCAACAAAGATAGGTATCGGATTGATTATGATATATACCATAAACAGGGTATATTTTGTTTTTATTTATTAACAATAAAATAATTCTCTTATATTTGCAGTATTCTGGACAAACGAGATGGAGGATAATGAACTCATATTATTGTTAAAACAAAGTGATAAAGAAGCTTTTACTGCTTTGTATAAAAAGTACTGGAGGCAAGTATACAACTTCAGTCGGCTTTATCTGACCGGTAAGGATGCGGCGGAGGAGGTCGTACAGGAAGTTTTTATCAAAATCTGGGAATCGCGTGACTTTATGCGCCAGGAAGATAATTTTAAAGGACTATTATTTATTATAACCCGTAACCTGATCTTTAACCAACACCGTAAGAGCCTGAACGAAGACTTCTATAAAATGACCGTTATCTCGGCTATGGAAAATTCGTATGATATAGAAGAAGAAATAGAGGCTAAGAACCTGAGTGACTATATCGATCTGCTGATCAATGAACTCCCTCCACGTCGTCGCGAAATATTTAACCTGAGCCGGAAAGAAAATAAGAGTTATAAGGAAATAGCCGAACTATTGCATATTTCAGAAAAGACCGTAGAAAATCAGATCAGTGAAGCTTTAAAGTATTTGAGAAAGAATATATCGATGCTTGCTCTTTTCCTGTAAATAGGTTATCTCTTCTCTTTTATTTCAGAAAATCGAAAAAAAATGTATGGCCGGATAGGGGGACCCCCTCGGGTTAGGTGTATTTATTATAAAGCACATAGAAGAAATGAATCAGAATGATAAGAAATATATACTGAAGAAACTGATGCAGGATGCATTGGCAGAGGAAGAAGTAGCTGCCCTGAACGATCGGGTGGCTATAAAGGAACGGATGGGCGATCAATGGGAAAATGCCCCGGATGCGGCAGCCTTCGACCGGACGGACGGGATGCATATATGGCAGTACATACGCAGGCGGATAGAGGGTAACAGACCGGGGAAAACGCAGTTCTATAAAATCTATAGTGCCGTCGCCTCCATACTGCTGTTACTGGCGTTGGGGGGAATGACTTACCTTTTCCTGGAAAAGAGGAATGATCCTCCGATGTATATTGTCAGTTCGGGTATTCAGAATATGCAATCGGTGTCGTTGCCGGATGGAACGGAGGTCCAGTTGGGGCCGGGCAGTAAATTGACCTACCCGTCGGAGTTTTCTTCCGGAAAGCGGGAAGTCAGCCTGGATGGACAGGCATTCTTCGATGTTTATAAGAATCCTCATAAGCCGTTTGTTGTCCATACTGCTGATATGGATATAGAAGCTCTGGGCACTGCTTTTGAGGTTTTTAGTTATGGTATAGAGAATAAGTCGGAGGCCATTCTGTTGAATGGAAAGATAAGGGTGAATTGCAACGGCTCTCTGAATAATAAGAATGGCGGATACCTTCTGTCGCCGGATGAGAAAATAGTATTTGACAAACGAGATAATTCAGCCTCCGTGCAGGATGTCGATGCGGATAAATATACAGCCTGGCGAAAGCAACGGATACTGAGTTTCGAGAATGAAAAGTTATCGATGATCATTCCCCGTCTGGAACAATGGTATGGGCGTAAGATCATGTGCCAGCAGGATCTGGCGGATAAATACCGGTTTACATTTAAGATCAGGGATGAATCTCTTGAAAGAATTCTTTTTATGATGGGAGCCTCATCCCCGTTAAAGTACAAGGAAACAAGTAACGGGAATTATCAATTGATTCTCAAGTAAATAATTAATAACTTAAAACGAATACGTATGGATGGATAAACAGTTAACCTAAAAAATTGGAAGATACCGGCAAGTACCTTCCAATCAGAATGTTTTAGACCAAATGCATGTCTTAAGGAGTCCAAGCCGATGACTTGCATTCATTATTTATCAAAAACAATACAAAGTTATGAAAAAAAACAATGACAGGGATTGTTGTGTCCCGTTATTCAGAAAAACAATTCGTATTATGAGGATCACAGTTTTATTTTCACTGGCTGTAGCCTGTTGTATTTCTGCTTCTACCTACGCGCAGGATTACAAAGTCTCAATAAACAAACAGAACAGTAGTATAATTGAGATTCTGAAAGAGATTGAAAAAAACAGTGAGTTTACATTCTTTTTCAATGATAACCATGTAAATGTAAACAGGAAAGTGAGCGTAAAAGCGAAAGATGTTTCTTTGGAAGAGGTGCTTGCACAAGTTTTCAGGAATACCGGATATGAGTATCAGATCATAGATCGCCAGGTGCTGATCAAAGTGGCCGCCGGGGCTCGTTTGAATGCTCTTGTGGGCCAGCAAAATACAAAGTCGGTTTCCGGTGTCATTTACGATGAAGAAGGACTGCCGGTTATCGGTGCGAATGTCGTGGAGAAAGGAACGACCAATGGTACTATTACCAATGCCGAAGGGAGCTTCTCCCTTCATGTTGCGTCAGACGCAACATTAGTGATTACTTATATAGGATATGTGACAAATGAAATATCCGTAGCCGGTAAAAATACGATAACCGTTACCTTGAAAGAAGATTCGGAAATGTTGGATGAGGTTGTTGTCGTTGGGTATGGTACAATGAAAAAGAGGGATTTGACGGGAGCGGTTGCCGCCGTAAAAGGTGATGACCTGGCATCCCGTAAAACCACACAGTTATCGACGGCTCTGCAGGGTACTGTTGCCGGAGTGATGGTGACCCGCGATAATAGTGCACCGGGAGCTGCTGCCGGTAGTATCAGGGTCCGTGGTATTACGACTATCGGCGATACCAGTCCGCTGGTAATAATAGATGGTGTTCCGGGGGGCATTAATGACGTGAACCCGAATGATGTAGAAAGTATGTCGGTATTGAAAGATGCTGCATCCGCTTCTATTTACGGTTCACGTGCCGCTGCCGGTGTTATTTTGATCACAACCAAACGTGCCCAGGAAAAGAGCCTGTCGATTGATTACAATTTTGAATACGGGTTGGAGATCCCGACAAAACAACCTGAATATGTCGGTGTCAAACGTTTTCTGGAAACAACCAATGAACTGCGTTATAACGACAACAAATCCGGAGGTTGGAACCAAGCCTATTCGGAAGAAGACATAAACAACTGGGAGAAAAATTATCTGACGAACCCTGATAAATATCCGATGACGGATTGGGTAGGGATGATCCTGAAAGGATCGGCTCCGCGCCAGACCCATACGATCAGCGTGGCGGGAGGTTCCAAAGCTGTAAAATCGAATGCTTCGTTTGTTTATGACAAAGTGGATGGCCTGTATGCCGATCGTTATTACGAACGTTTTATGATTCGTTCCAATAATGACTTTACGGTAAATAAATATCTGGGGGCAACGTTGGACTTTAATTTTAAACGGACCAAGAATCACCAACCCCATTACTCTCCTTTCGCTAACATGCGTTTGGCTCCTATGATCTATCCGGCTGTATGGGCCAATGGGGAATATGCAGACGGAAAGAATGGCAACAACCCTTACGCAAATGTAAATTCGGGAGGTTTTAAGGATGAGTGGTATAACCAGCTTGGAGGACGTGCTGCAATCAATATTACTCCGCTCGACGGTTTAAAGATCTCGGGTGTAATTGCTCCGAATTATACGTTTGAGAAAAAGAAACATTTCCGTAAGGCAGTCTCTTATTCTTTGGCTGACGACCCGAATACGGTTGGTGGTTATATGGAAGGTTATAATACGACAAAATTGTCTGAAGATAGAAATGACAGTTACAATGTGACCATTCAGGGCATAGCGAATTATATGAAAACCTTCGGCAAGCACGATCTGAACCTGATGGCAGGTTATGAAATGTATAACTCTTTTGCGGAAAACCTGGGAGCTTCCCGTGATCAGTATGAGTTGATAAACTTCCCTTATCTGAATGTCGGTCCGTTAGACCTCCGTGATAACAGCGGTAGTGCTACGGAATTATCTTATCGTTCATGGTTTGGACGGGTAGCCTATAATTTTGATAACAGGTATTTGTTGCAGGCGAATGTCCGCTACGATGGATCTTCACGGTTCCATTCCGATTATCGCTGGGGATTTTTCCCTTCTTTCTCCGCCGGTTGGGTGATGAGTGAAGAGGCTTTTATGAAAAATGCGGACATCGATTGGTTATCTTTCCTCAAGTTGAGAGCTTCTTACGGTACTCTGGGAAATGAGCGGATTACCGATAAGGACGGAAATGCCCTTTATTATCCGTATCAGGCATTTATTAACTTTAGTGACGTGCTGTTTTATCAGAATGGAAATGTTGTGCCGGAGTTATCGGCTGCACAATGGGCTTATGCCGTCGAGAATATTTCCTGGGAGACTACTCGTTCTGTGGATGTCGGTCTGGATGCTACTTTCTTTAATAACCGTCTGCGCTTTAGCGGCGATTATTACAACAAGCAAACCAAAGATATGTTACTGGCGTTGGAAATTCCTGATTATGTAGGATTCGATAACCCTCAGAGAAATACAGGAAAGATGTATACCAACGGCTACGATCTCGAGTTGGCATGGAATGACCGGATCGGTGATCTGACCTATGGTATATCGGCTAACTTCTCAGACTTTGTTTCTAAAATGGGAGATCTGGGCGGTACCGAATTCCTGGGTGATCAGGTGAAGATCAAAGGCAGTGAATTCAACGAATGGTATGGTTACCTGAGTGACGGCCTGATGTTGACGGATGAGGATTTGAAAGGCCCGAAGCTGAACGATAATGTTCAGTTGGGAGACATTAAATATAAAGACATATCCGGACCGGACGGTGTTCCCGACGGAAAGATTTCACCGGAGTATGACCGTGTTCTGTTAGGTGGCTCTTTACCCCGTTTCCAGTATGGCGGGACATTGAACCTGGGGTATAAAGGAATTGATTTTTCTGTAGCTTTCCAGGGAATCGGTCGGAGAAATACACGTTTGTCTCCGGCTATGGTACAACCTCTTCAGTCCAATTGGGGAAATACTCCGGCTATTATCGATGGTAATTATTGGTCGGAGAAAAATACGGAAGCTCAGAATGCACAGGCTCTTTATCCTCGTTTATCGTATGCCAATAACGCTATTAATTATGCCATGTCAGACTTTTGGATGTTCAATGGGCGTTATTTCCGTCTGAAGAATCTGACTTTGGGATACACGTTGCCTGCTGCCTGGACAGAAAAGGTGATGATTAAACGGGCCCGTGTTTATGTTGCAGCGAACGACCTGTTCTGTATAAGTAAGTATCCGAAAGGATGGGATCCTGAAATGGGCAGTTCTTCCTATCCGATCACTACATCTGTGTTGTTTGGATTATCCGTTAAATTTTAAAAGAATAAAAAGATGAAACATACATTGATTATATTATTAGGATGTTGTCTGGGATTAAACTCTTGCAATGACCTGGATCTGAATCCTCTTTCACAGGCTTCCAGTGAAAATTGGTATTCCAATGAAACGGAAATAGAAATGTCTGTCAAGGGGTTCTACCGCGATGACTTCTGGCCGTTGGACAATGAAGATAAAACGGACAATTTCATTTATCGGGAAACTCCTTCGGAGATCATAAAAGGTACTTTTAACGGGCAGAGTGGCGACGTAACGACCTTATGGGCCAACCAGTATAAATCGATTGCCCGGGCAAATACGATCCTGGCAAATATGGATAAGGCGGCAAGTATGGGAATATCGGAGGTAAAGCTGAAACAATATGAAGCCGAAGCCTTATTCCAGCGGGCTTCCTGTTATGCGAGGCTGGTCACTTATTTCGGAGATGTCGTCTATGTGACGGAAGTGGTCGATATAGAGGAGGCATTCAAGCTCGGACGTACTCCGAAATCAGAAATTATACCGAAGATTTATGCCGATTATGATAAGGCGATCGAGGGATTACCTGAAAAATATACAGGTGTCTCTTCCCAACGTGCCACAAAAGGGGCTGCACTGGCATTGAAAGCCCGCTTTGCCTTGTATATGGGAGACTGGGATATTGTAGCAGACGCTACAAAGAAATGTATGGATTTGAATATTTACAAGTTGTATCCAAATTATGCCGACCTTTTCCTGACCTCGACAAAGAATGCGGAGGAATCCATATTCTTACTTCCCCGTTCTATCGAATATAAAGTAACATTGGGTAACTGGACGGTGATGAATGAGGTATCGAGAAATACCGGAGGCTGGGGAGCTTTCGCTCCTTCATGGGATTTGCTTGCAGCGTATGATTGTACGGACGGGTTGCCTGTCGATGAATCTCCTTTATTCGATCCGCATAATCCGTTCAAGAATCGTGATCCCCGTTGTACGGCTACTATTGTCGAATTTGGAACTCCGCATCTGGGATTTGAATATAACCCTCATCCGGATGCCGTGGAAGTAATGAACTATAATACCGGCAAAATGCAAAAGAACAATGATGCCCGTGTGAATGCCCAGTTCGCCTCTTTCAACGGATTATTATGGAAAAAAGGAATTGATGAAACATGGCTGGAAAACGGGAAGGATGTGGCCCCGGATAAGATTATTATCCGTTATGCAGACGTTCTGTTAATGTATGCGGAGGCAAAGATCGAATTGAATCAGATCGATCAATCGGTTCTGGATGCGATCAACCGGGTACGTGCAAGAGCGTATGGTGTCGACTATACCAATATAAGTGCCTACCCGGCAGTAACTACGACCAGCCAGCAGAAACTACGGACGATCCTGCGCACGGAACGGCGTGTGGAGTTTGCAAAAGAAGGATTGCGTTATATGGACCTGGTCAGATGGAAGATTGCAGGCAAGGCCTTGACACGGCCGAATTATGGCATGTTGTATCCTGTTAATCTGTTACAGGAGAAAGTGGTGAATAAAGGTTTGTGGTTCTGGCCCGGCATTCCACAGGTAGACGAAGATGGAATCCCTGACTTTTCCGCTATGGAGAAAGCCGGATTGATAGCCCCGATGTCTCAGCGTATGTGGAACGACCGCCAGTATCTCTGGCCGATCCCGACGAAAGAGGTTCTGATCAATGAAAACCTGAAACAGAATCCGGGATATTGATAAGAATAGGTTAGCACTATTAAATACCAGAGGCTCTTCTCTGCTTTTCAAATGAAAACCTGGCCGGAGGGCCTCTGTATAAACATTATTTTCAGAAATAATTAAAAGAAGATGAAGATGAAATTAAACAGTACGATAGGTCTGATGGCTGTACTATCGGTGATGAGTTGTTCAGCGCAGAAGGAAACCAAGAGAATCCCGGATTCCGTTTCCGGCATTTATCCGCGTCTGGCATATTATAACAATGAAGGAGAGTGTGGAACCGGGGCGGTTGTTCCCTGGGCAGACCGGCTGTGGGTCATAACCTATGGACCTCATTTGCCGAACGGATCATCCGACAAATTGTATGAAGTGACGCCGGATTTCCGGCAGATCGTACGTGACGAGAGTATAGGGGGAACCCCGGCGAACCGTATGATACATAAAGAAAGCGATCAGTTATTCATAGGTCCGTATGCCATTGATAAAACCGGAAAAGTTCGTGTGATACCCTATCAGACGATGCCGGGACGCCATACCGGAAATGCTCGTCATCTGACGGACCCGGCAGGTAAAATCTATTACGGGACGATGGAAGAAGGCTTTTATGAAGTAGATGTCAATACGCTGGAGGTAAAAGAACTGTATCAGGACGGAAATAACAAGAAACAGAAAAAGAATGATACGGATGCCGGTCCGATCAACGCTTTATTACCCGGAGTACATGGAAAAGGGCTCTATTCCGGCCAGGGTGTCATGCTCTTTACCAATAATGGGGAAGGCACCCAGGAAGCGTTGAAAAAGTTTGATGTGGAAGCCGGTGTCCTGGCGGAATGGGATGGCAAAGACTGGAAAACAGTTCGCCGGAATCAGTTCGTGGAAGTGACGGGACCGGGTGGCATTTACGGAAATACGAATCCGGAGACCGATCCGTTATGGGCGACCGGCTGGGATCATAAATCAGTTATACTGGGAGTACGCGATGCGAAGAAAGGCTGGTCGTTCTACCGTCTTCCGAAAGCAAGTCATAGCTATGACGGGGCTCACGGATGGAATACGGAATGGCCGCGTATCCGCAATGTCGGTACGGAAACCAATCCGGATTACCTGATGACGATGCATGGTCTGTTCTGGCGTTTTCCCGGACAGTTTACTGCGGAAAACAGTGCCGGTATCCGTCCGCGGTCAGCCTATCTCAAAGTAATCGGCGATTTTACCCGATGGAATGATCGGTTAGTATTTGGTTGCGACGATTCTGCTCAAAAGGAATTTCTGAATAAACGAAAAGCAAAAGGAAATATAGAAGGACCGGGACAATCCAACTCCAATTTATGGTTTACCTCTTTCACAAAACCGGATGAACTGGGTCCGGCTACGGCTGAAGGGGCGGTCTGGGCCAAAGAAAGTATCAAAGCGAATGAAACCTCCGAACCCTTCCTGTTTGCCGGTTGGGCGAATCGTACCGGTTGGATCAAAAATGATGGAAAAGAACCGGTGACCTTTACCTATGAAGTCGATGCAACAGGTACGAACGAATGGAAAAGGTTAAGGGCTGTAACCGTGAAGCCGGGTAAAGCGGCCTGTGTACTATTTACCGCTGCAGATAAAGGAGAATGGATCCGTGTAAAAGCGGAGAAGAATACATTGGCGACGGTAAGTTTCTCATATACCACACCCGATACCCGTTCTTCGCAACCTGCTGCTATGTATAAGGGCCTGGCTTCTGCTACGGAAATAAACCTGACGGGCGGATTACTGTATGGTCTGGGAGATAACCGTCGTGCCCTGGGAGTATTGGCAAATACCGTTACGAATGGCCGGGTTGCGGAAACCGGTTATTATGAAATGGGGGATAAGCTTGAACTGGTCCGTAAGGACGATCCTGTTGCTGCCGATTTCATCCGGACTAAATTTGCCATTCCGCAGCAGGTCGTTTCAATAGAGAACAGTTCCGTTTTAATTGTCGACGATTTAGGACGCAGATGGCGTTTACCTTTGGGTGATGAGGCCTATGCACCGTTGACTAATCGGGGAGAACTCCGTGTTTGCCGGGAAGTGGCTACAGAGCGTGACCTGTTCTCCTGTATGGGAACGTTCTATGAACTTCCGGCCGAGAATGCGGATGGCTATGCTAAAATACGCCCGGTATCGACTCATAACTATCGCATCAACGACTACGCCTCTTATCGCGGAATGCTTATTCTTACAGGAGTAAAGCCGGAAGAAGGAAAAGACAATGAACACATTATCGTTTCCGATGACGGTAAGGCTGCCGTATGGGTCGGAGTTATCGACGATCTGTGGCAGCTGGGTAAACCGGTCGGTAAAGGTGGCCCGTGGAAAGATACGGAAGTAAAGGCCAGTATCCCGTCCGATCCTTATCTGATCGGCTTCTATGACAGGAAGCAGTTAGTTTTATCCCATCAATCTGATAAGGATGTGACGTTCTCTGTCGAGGTAGACCCGACAGGAAATGGAGACTGGATGGAATATAAATTACAGCAGGTGAAGGCAGGAGAAAAATGGGCGTATGAATTTCCGAAAGAGTTCCAGGGGCGTTGGATTCGCTTCTCCACGGATGCGGATACAAAAGCTACGGCTTGGCTGGAGTATAAATAAACGTATAATTTAAAAATCAGTTTGGCCTTTTATATTCCCTGCTGTTAACTCCGGTATGGAGTTACCGGTAGGGAATGTATGGAGTCAGTACCAGTGAATGCATGAGTACGGTCTCAGTAATTTATTAAGTCCGGTTCCCGGCTATTTGTCGAAAATAGAAGTGAACAACATGAACAAAGGCAAATAATCTTTTAACTCTTCCTTTAGTATTTCTATCGCCTTGCTCTTATATCTTTTTACAGTCCGGGTGGAGACGCCCATTATTTCTGCTATTTCTTCAATGCTTTTATTCTCGAAACGATTCAGCTCGAAAGCCAGTCTGTATTCGGGAGGAAGTTTTTCGAGCGTTTTGTTCAGCAGGTGCTGCAGTTCCTGCAATGTATAAAGATCATCCTGATTCTCGAAATATATAGGGATGTTCTTTTGGATAACTGTTTCATATTCCCGTTTGTATCCCTGGTTACGCAGGTAGTTCAGGCTGAGGTTCTTGACACATGTTATCAGAAAGTTCTTGGCGGAAACGGAAGGGGTGATCGTTTTTCTTTTATCCCAGATGGTGAAAAACACATCCTGTACAATATCTTCCCGCGTTTCCTGATCGTCGATATATCGTCTGGCGAACTGGCATAACGAAACGTAATACTGTTCGAATAATGAACGGTATGCGACCTGGTCATCGTTATTGGAGATGCTCCATAAGAGATAGTTTATGTTTTCAGTTACAGCTTTTTCCACGGATAAATATGCGTTGAATCTCTTTCTTTTGTCAAACAAAGATAGCAATGAGAAAATATAAACCTTACTTTTTTGAAAGAAAAATAGAATTCGGGTGTCCTCTTTTCCCTTTTGGTGTGTCTAGTAATAAACAGAAATAAAATGGAACCGGATAACAAAGACATACAAGAATACCTCCTTCTCGCAAAAGCGATCAATGACGATATTATTGATTATGAGAACTATAATATAGGAAAGGCCTTTTTGAGGAATCAACAGAGAATAGCCTCCAGTTCCCGAAAACAAAGAGTTGTCAGGAGTGCCTTACGGATTGCGGCAGTCTTGTTATTACCCTTCATTTTGTCGACGGGGATATTATCTTATTTGTATATCGGCCAGATGCAAAATGATAAAGAGGTATCTTACCTAGAGGTCGTTTCTGCTCCGGGAGTTATAACAAAAATGGAATTGCCGGATAAATCGAAGGTATGGCTCAATGCCGGTAGTTCACTCCGTTATCCGTCCCGTTTCACAGGAAATGAGCGAAATGTTTATTTGTCGGGAGAAGGATATTTTGAAGTACAGTCGGATAAACAGAACCCTTTTTATGTATCTGTAAATGACAATATGAAAATAATGGCACATGGGACGAAGTTCAATGTAAATGCCTATGGCGATGAACAGTGGATTGAAACGACGCTCGAGACGGGATTGGTAGATGTCATTATGAATAAGCAATCCGTATTGTTGAAACCGAGTGAGTTGGCCTATTATGACAGATCGAACCAGAAATTATTGATCCGTCCGGTCAATGTGGATGAAAAGACGGCCTGGAAAGACGGACGTCTGATATTCCGGAACACTTCGCTGGATGAGGTGGTGAAACAGCTCTCACGCCGCTATAATGTAGATATAGTTATGCATAAGAGAACGAATATCGATTATAAATGCCGGGCATCGTTCTCTACGGAAAGTATAACCCAGATACTCGATTACCTGAAACTGGTTGCTCCGATGAAATGGAAAATAGCGGAGACAAAACAGTTGCTGGACTCATCCTATCCGCGTCAGCGTATAGATATTTGGTTAAAATGAAGCTATAAACCAATTAAAGAAAGGAGGTCATATAAGAAAAAAAGATCCATGTAAAAAAAAGGACAAGCATAAGCGCCAACTTATACCTGTCCCCGAATCAAAAAAATTAAGTCCGAGACCAATCGTCCCTAATTAGTTTAATTAAAAATCCAAGTACAAAGTTATGAAAATTCTAAAACAATCCAATGGGGATATCCCCCGATGTATACCTAAATCAATGCGTGTTATGAGAATCGGTCTATTCTTGTTATTTGTCATGATGGCCCAACTGCATGCAGAAAATTTGTATTCACAGAATACGGTTATCAATCTGAAACTGGAGAATGCTACCGTAGAGCAAGTGCTGGACAAGATAGAAAAGGAAACGGATTTCTCGTTCCTGTTCACGGATAAGTCTGTGGATATTGACTGGAAAGTGAATGTAGATGTGCACGATAAGAATATAAAGGAACTATTAGATATCTTGTTTGGAGAGACCAACGTACAATACCGTATTGTCGATAAACAGATCGTGTTATCCAATAGGCCGTTATTGGCGGAAAATGTGAACCAGCAAAAGAAGATCAGTGGAAAAGTGATCGATGCAAACGGCGATCCGGTCATTGGGGCGAACGTCGTAGAAAAGGAAACAACGAACGGTACGATCACTGATATGAGCGGTAACTTTGTTTTGTCCGTTAACCCGAATGCTGTGTTGAGCGTTTCCTATATAGGGTATGTCTCAAAAGATATTCAGGTGAAAGACAGATCCAGCTTTACCATCTCTCTGGAGGAAGACTCCGAATTATTGGATGAGGTAGTCGTTGTCGGATATGGAACCATGAAAAAGAAAGACCTGACGGGAGCCGTCGGAACCCTGAAGGGAGAGTCCTTGTCTGCACGGAAGACAACTCAGTTGTCCACCGCTTTGCAAGGGGCGACCTCTGGCGTTCTGGTTACGCGTGACAACAGTGCTCCGGGAGCTACGGCATCTATCAAGATACGTGGTGTGACAACTATCGGCGAATCGAGTCCGTTGGTTATTGTTGACGGGGTTCCCGGCGATATCAACCAGGTAAATCCGGATGACGTGGAAAGTATGTCCGTATTGAAGGATGCGGCTTCCGCTTCTATTTACGGTTCGCGGGCTGCGGCAGGTGTGATTGTGATTACGACGAAACGAGCAAAAGAAAACGATCTGTCACTCAATTATAATTTCGAATATGGCTGGGAGATGCCTACGCGGCTACCTGAATATGTAGGCGCCCAAAGGTTTATGGAAATGGTCAATGAACTGCGTTATAACGATAATAATGCAGGAGGTTGGTATCAGACCTATTCGGAAGACCAGGTCAACAACTGGATAAAGAACAATGCGACCGATCCGGATGCCTATCCAATCACCGACTGGCAGGATGAGATCCTGAAGAACTCAGCACCCCGCCAGACGCATTCGATCAATATCGCCGGTGGTAGTAAAGTCGTCCAGACAAAAGCCTCTTTCCGGTATGATAAAACAGACGGTATCTATGTGAACCGGAATTATGAGCGTTACATGATCCGGGTCAATAACGACTTTAAGATCAACAAATATATAGAAGCTCATTTGGATGTCAATTTCAAACGTTCCAAGTCAGAGGAACCGCATAGAAACCCGATGGATCTGCAATATCGTGCCACTCCGCCTATTTATGCGGCCCGGTGGAGCAACGGGATGTGGGGAGATGTGAAAGACGGCGAGAACACATTGGCTATGATCACCGACGGAGGTTTGAAGACTTCCTGGTATAACCGTTTGGGCGGTAAGGCGGCTATCGATATCTCTCCGATCGAAGGACTGAAGATATCTGGCGTGATCGCCCCGACCTATAACTTCGATAAAGTAAAAAGTTTCCGTAAACAGGTTCCTTTTACTTATGCCAACGATCCTAATACAGTAAAGGGATATATGAATGGTTTTACGACGACCAAGTTGACCGAGAACAGGAATGACAGTTACGATGTAACCACTCAGTTTTTCGCTAATTATAATAAATCATTCGGACAACATGATCTTTCCGCCATGATTGGTTATGAAGATTATTACGCATTCTGGGAAAACCTGAGCGCATCCCGCGACCAGTATGAACTGATGAATTTCCCTTATCTGGATATTGGTCCGGAGAATTTGAGAGACAATGGAGGCAACGCCGAAGAATATGCCTATCGTTCTTTCTTTGGCCGTATAGCATATAGTTATGCGAGCCGTTACCTGTTGCAGGTGAATTTCCGTCGTGACGGTTCGTCCCGCTTTGCCCCTGACAGCCGGTGGGCTAACTTCCCTTCGCTTTCGGCAGGATGGGTTGTCAGTGAAGAACAGTTTATGAAGAACCTGAACTGGAACTGGCTCTCGTTCCTGAAGTTAAGAGGTTCGTGGGGTACGTTGGGCAACGAACGTATCACGATGACTAAAAACAGCAGCACCGTACAGAATTATTATCCGTATCAGTCTGCTCTGAATTTTGGTTCAGCCTTGTTCTATAGCGGAAATTCCCTGAACTCCCTGTTGAGTGCCGCCCAGCAATATTATGCTGTCCGCAATATCTCCTGGGAAACGACAGAGACATGGGACATCGGTCTGGACGCTAATTTCCTGGATGGACGTTTACATTTTTCCGGAGACTTCTATAAGAAAAAGACCAAAGACATGCTGCTGGCCCTCGAAATACCCAAGTTCATCGGATACGACAACCCGAGTGTGAATACGGGCAATATGCATACGACCGGTTATGATCTGGAAATAGGATGGCGTGACCAGGTGGGCGATTTCAGATATTCCGTTTCGGCCAATTTATCTGATTTCATCTCGAAGATGGGTAATCTGGGAGGTACTGAATTTCTGGGAGAGAAGGTGAAGATGGAAGGCAGCCAGTTCGACGAATGGTATGGTTATATCAGCGACGGGTTGTTCCAGACACAGGAAGAGGTGGATAATTCACCGAAACTGAATAATAACGTGACGGTTGGCGATATCAAATATAAAGATATTTCCGGTCCGGACGGCGTGCCCGATGGTAAAATATCTTCTGAATACGACCGCGTATTGTTGGGAGGTTCTCTTCCCCGCTACATGTTCGGCGTGAATTTCTCGGCTTCCTATAAAGGCTTTGATTTTTCAATGATGTTCCAGGGAGTAGGCAGTCAGAATTCCCGTATCAGCAGAAATATGATCGAAGGATTGAATACGAACTGGGGCGGATTCCCCTCCATCCTGGAAGGCGATTATTGGAGTACGAACAATACGGCTGCGGAAAATGCAGGGGTGAAGTATCCCCGCCTGACACGTAATAGCGTGGATGCCAATATGAGCATGTCAGATTACTGGATGTTCAACGGACGTTATTTGAGAATGAAGAACCTGACGGTAGGGTATACGCTTCCTGGCGTATGGACGAAGAAGATAAGCATGGAGTCTGTCCGGTTCTATCTCTCCGGCAATGATCTGTTCTGCCTGAGTAAATACCCTCACGGCTGGGACCCTGAAGTAAGTACGACGGGCTATCCTATTACGATGTCGGTGCTGTTAGGTGTATCTGTTAATTTTTAAATGAAAAAGACCATGAAACGAAATAATATAATAGTTTGCTTATTCAGCGGTATCACGCTGCTTACTGCCTGCCATGATTTGGATTTGAACCCGTTGTCTTATGGCTCGACAGAAACCTGGTATTCCAACGAGATAGAGATAGAAATGGCTGTCAATGAATTGTATAGAGACGCATTCTGGCCGTTGGATGAAGAGGGTAATACCGATTGGTCTGACGATAATATCTATCGCGAGTCCCTGACTCCTTTTCAGAATGCGACCTTGAACGGGCAGACGGATAAGGTGACGGACTTGTGGTCCAAACAATATAAAGTTGTTTCCCGTGCCAACGGGGTTATCCTGAAAGCACACCGTGCCGTCGAGGCAGGAGCTTCTGAATCGAAGATCAATGGTTTTGTTGCTGAAGCCCATTTTCACAGGGCATGTGCCTATGCGAAATTGTCCTCGAAGTTCGGAGATGTCCCTCTGGTAGAGACCGATATCGACATAGAGGAAGGGATGGCGATGGGACGCACGGATATTGCCGTTGTAAAACAATTTGTGTATGACGAGTTCGATACGGCTGCGGAAACCTTGCCCGTTTCCTATTCCGGAGTCCAGCGGGCCACGAAAGGCGCGGCTCTGGCAATGAAGGCCAGGTATGCACTTTATATGGGCGATTACGAGGTGGTCGTTGCTGCAACGAAGGCTGTTATGGATTTAGGAGTGTATTCTTTGCACAAAGATTACAGGAACTTATTCCTGACAAGTACTAAAAATGCGGAAGAGTCTGTTTTCCTGATTCCCCGTTCCGTTGAATATAATGTCGTAATGAATGTGAGAGGCTGGTTGCCCCGGAATTCCGGCGGATATGCGGTCCCGAATCCGACCTGGGAGTTGTTCGCTTCGTATACTTGTACGGACGGATTGCCGATCGATGAATCTCCGTTGTTCGATCCTCATGACCCGTTTAAGAACCGTGATCCCCGCTTGTCCATGACGATCGTTCCGTTTGGTGAGACTTTTCTGGGGATAGAGTTCAACCCCCATCCGGAAGTGTTGGAAGTAATGAATTATAACACAGGTACGATGATCAAGAACAACGATAGCCGTGCAGTCGCTCAGTATGCTTCCTACAATGGCCTGGTATGGAAAAAGGGAATGGATGAAAGTTGCCTGGAAAATGCTTATAATATTGATCCTGATAAGATAATCGTTCGTTATGCGGATGTCTTGTTGATGTATGCGGAAGCAAAGATCGAATTGAATCAGATCGATCAGTCTGTACTGGATGCCATGAATGAAGTTCGGGCAAGAGCTTACGGTGTCGATAAATCTGCCGTGGGTCAATATCCGGCATTTACTTCTACCAACCGGAATACGTTGAGGTCTCAGCTGCGTATGGAAAGACGGGTGGAGTTTGTCAAGGAAGGACTTCGTTACATGGACCTGATGCGTTGGAAGCTGATGGATAAAGTAATGAGCAAGAAGGTCTATATGATGCTTTATCCGGCTTCACTGCTGATAGAGAAAGTAGTTAGCCAGGGTGACTGGTTCTGGCCTTTTGCTCCGGAGATCGACGAGAATGGCCTGGCCGATTTTTCCAAAATAGAGGCAGCGGGTAAGATTGCTGTTGTGGCACAGAAGAAGTGGGACAATCGCCAGTATTTGTGGCCGATACCTACGACTGAGATTCTGATCAATCCGAATATGAAACAAAATCTGGATTATTGATCAGAAAGGTAAAAGGTATTTTATTTTTCGTAAAAGGAAGATAAAATACCTTTTCTTTCCTGATAGATACTTCGTATCTGAGAAAAAGATTGAAAGAAGAAGGACAGTTGATCTTATAGTCTTCTTATGCTATTAGTAACAATAAATGTCGATTTTTATGAAACAATGGTGGATTATAATATGCTTGATACTCTTTCCTTGTTTAAAAGCGGATAACCTTTTCATAGAAGCGGAAAGCTTTGACAAAAAAGGCGGATGGGTTCTGGATAACCAGTCTATGGGACAAATGGGGTCTCCCTATCTGCTGGCACACGGGATGGGAGTCCCGGTGGAAAATGCCTCGACTCTCCTGCAGGTCCGGGAGGCTGGTGAATACCGTGTCTGGGTACGAACTAGGGATTGGGTGAAGCAATGGGATAAGCCCGGTTCTCCGGGACGTTTTGAAGTGCTGTTGAATGGAAAAGCTTTGCGTACGACCTTCGGGACGGAAAAGGCGGTCTGGCATTGGCAGGATGGAGGAACGATCCTGCTGAAGGCCGGTGAAAACAGTCTGGAACTTCATGACCTGACAGGTTTTGAAGGCAGGTGCGACGCTGTTTTTCTGACATCTTCGCTGGATTTACTACCCCCGGACGGAGGAAATGAATTGGCTGATTTTCGCCGGAAGATGTCGGGGTTGCCTGCTGAACCGGAAGAGGCCGGTGAATATGACCTGGTTGTCGTTGGCGGCGGTATGGCCGGATGCTGTGCTGCTCTCAGTGCTGCCCGTCTGGGTTGTAAGGTTGCATTGATACAGAATCGTCCGGTGTTGGGCGGGAACAATAGCTCGGAAGTCCGTGTCGGTCTTTCCGGCCTGATTGCCAGCCAGCCGTACCCTAACCTGGGCAATTTACTTGATGAGTTCGGCGTTGTGGGGCATTGGAACGACTGGGAAGCGAAACAAGATCCATCGTCGGCAAGAAGTAAACAGATCCGGGAGATTTTACAGCGTCACCCGGAAAAGAAAATCCATAATGCAGGTCCGGTGACAAATTATGAGGATGAGAAAAAACAATCTTTGTTGCAGGGGCAGGAAAACCTCAGCTTATTCCTGAATATGCAGGTATATGATCTTAGAAAAGAAGGGGATAGGATTACTTTTGTGATCGGGAAAAGCATTATTTCCGGAAAAGAATATATCTTTAGAGGTCGTTTATTTGCTGATTGTACGGGGGATGGTGAAGTAGGATTCCTTGCCGGAGCCGATTATCGGGTAGGCAGGGAAAGCAAGGATGAAACGGGTGAACCCAGAGCCTCCTTAAAAGCCGACCGGTTGGTCATGGGAACGTCTGTGCAATGGTATGCGGAGGATGCGCCTGACCGTTCCGGGTTCCCTGATTGCCCGTGGGCTATCCGCTTCACAGAGGAAACCTGTGTTCCCGCCATGCGGGGCGATTGGGATTGGGAAGCCGGTCTCGACAGAGATCAGATCACGGAGATTGAATATATCAGGGACCATGCCCTTCGTGCCGTTTACGGTAATTGGGCCTTTCTGAAAAATGAAAGTAGTAAGAAAGAACAGTTTGCCGGAAAGAAATTGACATGGGTTGCTTATATCGGCGGAAAACGCGAGTCTCGTCGTTTGCTGGGAGATATCGTTTTGCGTGAACAGGATTTGCTGGAGAATATTTCTTATGAAGATGCAACCTTTACGACGACCTGGGGAATAGACCTGCATTATCCTAAACCGATAGCCGGAATGGACGAAGAACCGTTCCTGTCCTATTGTGATGTGCAGGAGATAAAACCCTATGCCGTTCCGTATCGTTGCCTGTATTCGAGAAATGTCGGAAATTTGTTCATGGCAGGCCGGAATATAAGCGTGACACATGTCGCACTCGGAACGGTACGGGTGATGCGTACCGGGGGAATGATGGGAGAAGTGGTTGGCATGGCGGCTTCGTTGTGTAAAAAGTTCGACACGTATCCCAGAGGGATATATGAAATGTATTTGCCGGATTTGCAGACGTTGATGCGGCAGGGTGTGGGCAAACCCGGCTTTCCCGATGCTGATAAATTAGACTAATGTAAATATATGTATCATGAAAACAGTACTGACATTCTTTTTATTATTGAGTTTTGGAACGATACGTGCCGCCGATCTGTTCGTCGAAGCCGAGAGCTTCACTCATAAAGGCGGTTGGGTTGTCGACCAGCAGTTCATGGACCTGATGGGGTCGCCTTACCTGCTGGCACACGGCATGGGCGAACCGGTGGAGGACGCCTATACGGAAGTGACTTTCCCCGAAACAGGAACCTATTATGCTTATGTCCGGACGTATAACTGGACTTCTCCCTGGAAAGACGAGGAAGGCCCCGGCAAGTTCAGCCTGTCTGTCGGAAACAAAAAGTTGATTTCTCCCCTGGGAGCCGAAGGTTCAGCCTGGATGTGGCAGGTTGCCGGGAAAATATCCGTCAAGGACCGGAAGACTGTCCTGAAGCTGCAGGACCTGACCGGTTTCGACGGTCGTTGCGATGCAATCTATTTTACGACGGAAGAGGGGAAAGTGCCGCCTTCAGATGTAAAAGAGCTGGAAGCTTTCCGGCGTGAGGCATTGGGTCAGCCTGATACGCCGACCCTCGCAGGACAGTATGACCTGGTTGTCATAGGGGCCGGGATTGCCGGGATGAGTGCGGCGGTATCCGCTGCCCGGCTCGGATGCAAGGTCGCGTTGATCAATGACCGTCCCGTTGTCGGAGGTAACAACAGTTCGGAGATACGTGTACATCTGGGTGGCCGTATCGAGGCAGGTCCTTACAAAGAACTGGGAAACCTGCAGAAAGAATTTGGACCGACCCGCGGAGGAAATGCACAACCGGCCGATTATTACGAAGACCGGAAGAAGCTGGACTGGCTGGCAAACGAAAAGAATATAACTCTTTTCCTCAATTATCGTGCTATCGGTGTCGCGAAGGATGGCAATAATATCACCTCGGTCGTGGCCAAACATATTGAAAGCGGCGAAGAACTCGAATTCAAGGCTCCTTTATTCTCGGATTGTACAGGTGACGGAACGATCGGTTACCTGGCAGGTGCCGATTATCGTATGGGCCGTGAGAGCCGGGAAGAATTCGGTGAAAATACCGCACCGGAGAAGCCGGATAAAATGACAATGGGTGCATCGGTCCAATGGTATTCGGTCGATAATAAAAAGCCTTCTGCATTTTCTCACTTCAACTACGGTGTGGAATTTAACGAAGAGAATTGCGAAAAGGTGATGATGGGAGAATGGACCTGGGAGACAGGAATGAATTATGACCAGATAAAAGATTTCGAACGCATACGTGACTACGGATTATTGGTCGTATATTCCAACTGGAACTACCTGAAAAACCGTATGAAGGATAACTCCCAATACCGTAACCGTAAGTTGGGTTGGGTCGCCTATGTGTCCGGCAAACGTGAGTCCCGCCGTCTGATGGGAGATTATATATTGAAGGAAGACGACCTCCGTAAATACGTGATGCATGAAGACGGGACAGCCGCTACGACCTGGAGTATCGATTTGCACTATCCCGACCCCGCTAACACGAAGAACTTCCCGGGGCAGGAATTTAAATCGATTGCCAAACACATCAATATTTATCCGTATCCGATTCCTTACCGCTGCCTGTATTCCCGGAATATCGACAATCTGTTTATGGCAGGCCGTAATATAAGCGTGACTCATGTTGCTTTGGGAACTGTCCGTGTTATGCGTACAACGGGAATGATGGGGGAAGTGGTCGGAATGGCTACCTCTATCTGCAAAAAATATGGTGTCAAGCCCAGAAACGTCTATCAATCCCATTTGGATGAGTTGAAAAAACTGATGGAAGACGGTACCGGAAAGAAAGGTTTGCCTAATAACCAAACGTATAATGAAGGAGGAACATTGAAGGAGAAACCGGTTGTCAAATAGTATTTCTTAGCTATATATTCCCAGCCACCTGATATAGTTCTGTCAGGTGGCTGGCTTAGTTATGCTGCTCACCTGTCTCAGGTGTACCGGGAGAAGGAACTACGCAAACCTTTGCGTAGTTTTTTTTCATATAACCGGCTGTATACAATATATAAAAGTTATACATTTGAGGTATTAAAAGCTTAATAATTAATACTATGAAACTCTATTCTTTATTATTGTGTACATCTGTCGCTCTCTGTATCGGAACGCAAAGTCTGACTGCGCAGATAACCGAAAGGCCGCGTCCTGCCGAATGGGATAACCTGGTGGAAGGTGCCCGGTTCATAGACCGCTTTCTTCCCATGCCTGCCGGAAAACTGAGTGCCGATGTCTGGGGAGCCAAGGAGGTGGTTCCGCGTTATGTGGATAACGGGATTGAAGACAATGTCCGTTCCTATTGGGGTGGTAATATCCTGAAAGAGAAGGATAACAAATACCATCTGTATGTTTGCGGATGGCCGGAGAACTCGCCGAAAGGGCATATGTTCTGGCCTAACTCGACAGTCTATCATGCTGTATGCGACAATTCGACAGGCCCTTTCATCATCAAAGATACGATCGGACCGGGACATAATCCGGAAGCCTTCCGCCTGAAAGACGGGCGTGTGGTCGTCTATGTCATCGACGGTTATTATCTGGCGGATGACCTGAACGGTCCGTGGACCCGTAAGAAGTTTGATTTCGACAACCGCGACCGTCGGATCATAGAGGGCCTTTCAAACCTGACATTCGCCCGGCGTGAGGACGGCTCTTACCTGATGGTCTGCCGGGGAGGGGGCGTATGGATCAGCCAAACCGGACTTTCCCCTTACAACCAGATTACGGATAAACGAGTATATCCTCCGGTAAAGGGTGAGTTTGAAGATCCTGTCGTGTGGCGCGACCATATCCAGTATCACCTGATCGTAAACGACTGGCTGGGCCGTATCGCCTTTTATCTTCGTTCAAAAGACGGTGTGAACTGGGTAACCGATCCGGGGGAAGCTTATCTGCCGGGCATATCCGTACATGAGGACGGTAAGGTGGAAAATTGGTTCAAGTACGAGCGTATCAAGATATTGCAGGATAAATACGGCCGTGCCATTCAGGCTAATTTCGCTGTGATCGATACCTTGAAAAATGAAGACTTGCCAAATGACAATCATAGTTCCAAGAATATAAGCATCCCATTGAATCCGGGTCTGTTGCTGACTGTTCTCGATACGAAACCGATTACGGATAAAACAAAAACGATCCGTGTAAAGATTACTGCCGAGGAAGGTTTTAACCCGCAGGCGGATATCGACCTGGCTTCTTTGCGTTTCGGCGCATCTACCGAGGTCAATCATGGCAGAGGTTGCCGGGTGCAGAGCACGAAGAATGACGGGAAAGACCTGATCGTCACTTTCGATGCAAAAGGTAACGGCATAACGGCCGAAGAGTTCGCCCCTAAATTATTGGGAAAAACGACTTCCGGCAAATTACTTTACGGATATGCCCGTTTGCCCTGGATCAGCTACAGCGACCCGATCCTTTCTGCCCGTCTGCCGGTATTTGCATCTGACAGTCAGGATATACATGTAGTGGTGGAGAATTTTGGTCAGGTAGCCTCCGGACCTGCCGTTCTGAAACTGGAACAGCTTCAGGATGGAAGCAGGAAGGAGATCGGACAAACAAAACTGACCTCTCTGTCCCCTTATGGCAAAACAAATGTGACACTAACTTCTAAAATAAAGTTTGAGAAAGGAAAAGCATACGATTTTGTCCTGACTATCCGTACGTCGGACGATGTCGTATCCACTTTCACTTTTCAGACGATCCCGGTTGAATGAGTTTATTTTGAATATAGCCATAGGTTATTCTGTTTACTGAAAATTGATCGTGGCAAAATGATTTCGTATTTCCTCTTTCTGTATTAATATGTCAGATATGTTGCTGAATGGGTAACGGGTGATCTTTTGGAAGAGTACTTTTAGAAGTTTTTTAGTTACAATAATTAACAAATACTCCCCGAAATCGTTTTCTAAAACAAATTTTGGAAAAATAGTCAGTTCGTTTAAAACGAATTTTTTTTCATTTTAAATGAGTAGGTGATTCGTTTAAGACAAAAAAAGTGTTAAAAGTAGTTGCGCGAAGGATAGACTGATGCTTTTTTTAGCTTGAATAGTATGTTTTCTAGCAGTATTTATCTCTGGAGTGTCTGTGAAAAAGTTAGAAAATAGAGTGTTATAAGTAATGGAAATATCTGATTTGTAAAATAAATGGATATAATATAGGAGTAAATGTTATCTATTTGTTCTGTTGTTTTGTCATAAAGCATCCTGTTTGATAAACCTAAACCCTCGGAGAATACAGTAAAATTCATCAGCTCCATCCCTTGCTGGTATAATCGCTCCAGACATAGGTTGAAATAGCATTTTGACACATTTGACATTTTGCCTGTCGGAATGAATGAGAGTTGTATGTATATTATATTTCATGAGTCAATACCTTTTCTTCAGATAAGCATGTATTTTCTTATAGCCGGTAGCAATATGGGCTTCCACTGTTTTTTGTGATATTTCCAGCAAAGTGGCGATTTCTTTCTGTTTAAGTTTATCGGAAAGAAACAATCTGAATACTTCCCTGCACTTTTCCGGTAAAGAGTTGATCGCTTTTTGTATCAGTTCCCGTTGTTCCTCATCCAGTAGTTTGGATTCAGGATTATTGTTGTCCGGTATCACTTCGATATGGTATAGATCCAACGGAGCTTTTTCCGGCTCATTCGTCCGGCGGATATAATGTAATGCCTGATGTTTTACGGAGGTATATAGGTAGCTTTCAATATTTTCTATTTTATCCAGCGTCTCTCTTTTCTTCCATATAATAAAGAATACGTCGGATACCGCTTCTTCAGCTTGTTCCTTGGATGACAGGTAATAAAAAGCTTGATGGAACAACTGCTGATAGTACATGTCAAAAAGCAGACGAAAGGCTTTTTCGTCCCCCTTGGTGATTTTATCAATCAAGGATGATTTCGTGTATCCGCTCATTTTGAATTTCATACGTACTGCGTTCAGTGGTTTATCTCGATACTAAAGAAAAAGTAGTTTTTACAGGAGTAAATATACGGCTTTTCTTTTATGTGCAGTTTATTCTCTGTGTTTTTAATAAAATAAATGGCAGAGTGATGTTTCTGTAAATCAAAGAAATATACAGGATGAGTTGGTGATGGACGTTTGCTTTTCATAAGGTAGACCTATTTGCTTATCCGGAAATTCCCTGTCCGGATTGAACATAAAGAAAGCGTGGGAACTGCTGAATATACCTAAATACGAGGTTCTAGACTACCTTATAGACGATATAAACAACATACCCACGCTCTTTATTTGATATATAGGTACACCCATGGGTATACGTACGTATATAACAAGATAAAGAACATGAGCGTTTGTTGTCTACTATCCGTCTATAATGAAATTGTCTAGATTTCGTATTTAGGATAATATCATTAACGCTTATGTTTTTAACATGTGAATGTGCCGCAACGCTTTGCTTTTTAAGCACGAAACAAATATATATAAAAAAGCCGAAAGGTGTATATCCGTATATGTAATTTTCTGTCCTTCTCATTAAAATGTTAAAAATGAAATTCTTTATTAGGGTTTTTTCCGGAAGCTGTCATCTATATAAGTGAACAGGATAATTATCATAATTAAAAAAGATGTCGGATATAAAAAATAGAAGAGACGAAGAGATTATAGGACGCATTCGGTTTAAACCGGTTAAAACAGAACCGGATGTTGTCTACGATAGACTATGGCAGCGGGTAATGAATTCGGATACGATCATAATGGGTGTTTCTTCCGTCTGGAAATATGCATCGATCGCAGCTTCGGTTGCCTTGTTGGTCGTTTCTTCTTTCTTATATAAGATGTATACGGAACCGAGGCCGTTGGCTTATCTGGAAGTTACTTCCATGATAGGTTCAAAGACACAGGTTTTGTTGCCGGATAGTACCGTTGTCTGGCTGAATGGAAATTCACATATCCGGTATCCTGAAGTGTTTGATAGTAAAACAAGGCAGATTGAGTTGACGGGTGAAGCGTTCTTTGATGTAACCGAGAATAAAGAGAAACCTTTTATTGTAAACCTGGAGGGCATGCATGTGAGAGTTCTGGGAACAGAATTCAATATCTGGGCAGATCCGGATTCGGATTTGATCGAAACGACACTGGTTGAAGGCTCGGTTGCATTATATACTGATACAAACAGTACCCCGACACCCGATGAGATTTTGGTTCCGGGTGAACAGGCACTGTTCGATAAGCAGAGTGGAAGTATCGAAGTACGTCCGGTAAGGACCTCTTCCTATACTTCGTGGATGACAGGTGACTTCTTTTTCGAAAAAATCACATTCGGAGAGATCCTCAGTGTACTGGAACGTTCTTTTAGTGTGAAGTTTCATTTGAAAAACGAATCAATGAAAGATGTATTCCTGACGGCACAATTTACGCATAAGGAGTCGCTGGAGGAAATATTGTCTATCCTTCAAATCTCGATGAGATATAAATTTGAGATAAAGGATAGGGATGTGTATATCAGATAAACGATTGTTGAACCTTAAAAATTAATTGAAGACCATGAACAGTACGTAAAACAGTAAAAAAAATTGGGAATGCTACCAACATCCCCAATTTATGCTCTAAGCGCAGATCATTTAAGTAAAAGGCAACTACCAATTGCCATAAATAATCAACTAGATTTTGCAAATGTATGAATAAACATTTAATTAGAGTGTTTCATGGGGCAAAAAGCTCTATGAATGAGGGAAATATTTCTCATAAGACACGTAATCAAGTTTTAAAAGTAACGAAATTAGCCTTATTGTTCCTCTTTGTTTGTTTATGGGAAGCCACAGCCGCATTATCCTATTCCCAGGTAACAAAATTGAACCTTGAAATGAATGGAACGATCCTTCAGGTGTTAAATTCCATAGAGAGCCAGTCAGAGTTTACCTTCGTGTATAAACTGAATGAGGTGAACCTGGATGAAAAAGTTTCCGTCGATCTGAAGAACAAATCCATAGATGAAGTATTGGAAGTATTGCTCCGTAACAAATCGTTGGGATACAAAATAACGGACAGACATATCGTTTTATTTAAGAAAGAAGAAGTAAAGCAACAGTCACAACCTAATACGATTGTTACCGGAACGATTCTCGACGACTTCGGTGAGCCAGTTATCGGTGCCAATGTTCTGGTAAAAGATCAGGCAGGTATAGGTACAACGACCGATATGAACGGAAAATTCTCTTTGGACCTGAAAGATGTTAAGTCACCGGTTTTAGTCGTTTCTTTTATCGGTTACACGACACAGGAAGTGGTTGTAGGTAATAAAACGACATTGAATATCACACTAAAGGAAGACTCGAAAGCACTGGAAGAAGTCGTTGTGATCGGTTACGGAACCAACTCAAAACGTAATCTTACTTCAGCGGTTTCGACTGTAGATGCAGAGAAAATGAAAAACGTTCCGGTTGCCAATATTACGGATGCATTGGCCGGACGTGCTGCCGGTTTGATCGTAACCCAGGCGGGTGGCGGTATTGGTAAAAAATCTACTGTTTCTATTCGTGGAGGTGGAGAACCAATTGTTGTTATCGATGGTTTCGTTTCTCCTTACAGCGACTTTGTTAATCTGAATACGGACGATATCGAGTCGATGTCTGTATTGAAAGATGCTGCCGCCGCTGCTGTATACGGTGCCCGAGCAGGGGATGGTGTATTGGTTGTAAAAACAAAAGGAGGTTTGAAGGGACTTCGCGTCGATTATTCTTTTAACCAGAGTTGGAGCGAGCCAACTTATCTGGAAAAGAAGCTGGACTCGTACGACAGAGCTCAATTTGATAATACCGTACGTGATTTGTATGGTCTTGAAAGACGTTGGACCGATGAAGAACTGGAAAAGTATCGTACCGGTTCTGATCCGTACAATTATCCGAACGTAGACTGGCAAAAGACGATGCTCCGGAATTTTGCTCCGGAAAGTAAACATTCTCTGGCTGTGCGGGGTGGTTCCGACTTTAATAAATATTACGTCTCTTTTCAGGCTTACGACCAGGGATCAATGTATAAGGGAAGTGCCGAAAGCTATAAGCGTTATAACCTTCGTATGAATGAAACTTCTGAATTTAAGGATCTTGGATTGACTTTGAACTTTGGCCTGGATGGATATATATCCAATTCGAAAACACCGCGTTCACAGTATTCAACCGGTTATTGGGCGACATGGGGCCATATCCAGAATAAAAGCCCTATGGAACTGGCCTATAATCCAGACGGACAGATTTATATCGGTTATGATAATCCGCTGGCTGAGATTTCACCTGAATCCGGATATAATAAATCAGATACTAAGATGATTACCGGGATATTTAATGCCGACTGGAAAGTGAAAGGCGTAGAAGGTTTAAAATTAAAGGTCAGTGGAAATTATCGTTTTGGGATGTTTGATGCTAAGCTATGGACAAAGACGGCGCCGCAATATGACCTGGAAGGTAATAAAGGACCGGATTATCCGGTTAGCTTGCAGTATAATACGTTTAGTTATCGCCAATGGACCATGCAGTATTTTGCAGATTACAGCCGTTCCTTTCTGGATGAAACACATAACGTTTCCGCCACAATCGGTTATGAGCAGAATTATGCATTTGAACGCGGATTTGACGCTTTGCGTAAAAATTATATATTTATGATTGATCAGATGGGAGCGGGACCTTCCAACACGATGGAAAATAGTGGAAGGGAATCTGAGGCCGGGCGTGCCGGTTTAGTGGCAAGAGCTTCTTACAACTATAAAAAGAAATACTATGTAGAAGGTTCTATGCGTCATGACGGGAGTGACTTGTTCCCGAAAGATCGTCGCTGGGGTAACTTTTTCGCCGGTTCACTGGCATGGGCAGTATCCGAAGAGTCTTTCTTCCAACCGTTGAAGGATCGCAATATCCTGAACTTTTTTAAGTTGCGTACTTCTTACGGGCAAACAGGTCTGGACTTCGGAGCAGGTTCTTTCAGCTACCTGACTTCTTACGGACTTAACGAACGAGGCTATGTATTGGATGGAAAGATCGTTCCGACCTTCAGTGAAGGAGCTCTGATCAGTGATGATATTACCTGGTATACCCGTAATACATTTGATATAGGTTTCGATTTCAATTCACTGGGTGAACGTTTAGCAGGTAGTTTCGACTATTTCTATATGAAAACGACCGGTTATCTGACTTCTCCTTCGAATGTAAGTTATGCCGATCCGCTCGGTTTGGCTCTTCCGAAAGTTAAATCGGATGGCGAACACCGTCGTGCCGGTTATGAGTTCAACCTATCCTGGAAAGATCATTTCGGAGATTTTAATTATGAGGTAGGGGCTAATTTTACTTATTTCGACCAGTTGGTGTCTACTGCCTGGGACGAAGATTTGGCAAGCCAGAAGAATCCATATAAACGTAGTGTACAACAGACAGGAAACTGGGGTAACGGATATAAGAACCTGGGATATTATCAGAACTCGGATCAGACTTTAAATTTACCTCGCCGGGACGGTTCATCGAATCTGGTTGCCGGTGATATTATCTATAAGGATATGAACGGCGACGGTTTTATCGATGACAATGACCAATGGCGTATCGGTAAAAACAATTTCCCGCGTGGTAACTATGGTATTTATGCCAACCTGTCTTATAAAGGTTTTTCTGCCAATATTCTGTTCCAGGGAGCTACTTCCCGCGATATGTATCTGGATGATGTGGTACGTGGACAGTCGACTGGAGGATACACAATGGTTTATCCTTATCAGTTGGATTATTGGATGCCGGATAACACAGATGCTAAATATCCGAGAATAGCTATGAACTCTAATGTCAATGGGAATAATAACTATGTGACATCAGACTATTGGTTGGTGAATGGCCGTTATATCCGTTTGAAGTCGTTACAGTTCGCTTACGACTTCCGTGCGAAGCTATTGAAGAATGTTAAGTGGCTTTATAAATGCCAGGTTGTGTTAAGCGGACAGAACCTGTTCACGATTTCGCCTGCAACCAAATACGGCTTCGACCCTGAAAACGGTAGTACCAATAACTACGACTACCCCGTGCAACGTGTGTATGCCGTTAGCGTGAACCTTGGATTTTAATCACTAAATTAAAGAATAGACTTATGAAACTAAAAAATATAGTATCATTAGCATCCTTAGCATTTTTACTTGGAGCAGCTTCATGTAATGTGTTGGATACTCAGCCCTTTGAAAGTTATGATGAAGCAACCGTATGGGGATCTAAATCGACGGCTGATGCTTTTGTTACCGGGACGATGAGTGATATAATGTATGGTTATATAAACGGGAACCAGACCAATTGGGAAGAACGAACCAGCAATGCCGTACATTCAAACGGTGGTAACGGAATAGTTCGTGAACAGATCGACCGGTATAATGGTGATGGTGGTTTCGGTGATTTCGGAAGCATTCGCCGTTGTAACCTGATTATTGAAAAAGCAACGGAATATGCTGGACAAGGGCTTTCTGATGCAGAATCTAAAGACCTTATTTCAAAAGGGAAATTATTACGTGCATTGGTGTATTATCGTCAGGCTCGTACGATGGGACGTTTTGTATGGGTAGACCGTGTACTGGCTCCGGCGGATACCGCTAGTAATGGGCTTATGATGTCTACAACAAAAACAACGACTGAGAGCTATACCTATATTCTGAACGATATAGATGCTGCTATTCCGGATCTTCCTACTTCGGTAAAGGCTGGTGAATTATCCCGTAATATGGCCTATGCATTCAAGTCGGAGATTGCTTTGCAGGCTGCTGCCTACGAAACCGATGCAACTAAGAAGCGTGAGTGGCTGAAAGCCTCTATTGCGGCGGCTGATGCTGTGGAAGGTGCTTCGCTGGGTACGGATTTCGGTAGTATCTTCAATGAGAAAGACCGTTATTCCAGTGAGATCATTTTTGCTGTTTATCGCGATAAGGCGAATACGAATACGGACGCTATTGCTCCGTTGCAGAACGTAATGCCAAACACGAACAACGATAACCTGGTCAAGAACGGTTGCGGTCCATTGTTCCAGACCAATGGCGGACAACCTTTCATCGGTTGGTTATGGTGGGCACCGACACAAAATCTGGTAGACGGTTACGAAGTGATCGACGAAGCCACCGGTCAGGGTGTTGCCTGGAACGAATCATCTCAATTCAAGAATAATATTACACTCGTTCAGGGATCGGCTCCGGATTGGGCGATCGAACAGGAAAAAGCGGAAGTGTTGTTCTATGGAAATGCAAAAAGCGACAAATCGGTTAGTGAGATCATGTACACCAACCGCGATGCCCGTTTCTACGGAACATTTGCCTACGACGGATGTACCTGGTGGAATGAGGATATTTACACGACGGTAAACGGCAATCTGTGGCGTAAGTCAAATGGTAATCTCGGTCCTCATATGGGTTTGACGAACTATTATTGGAAAAAGGGAGTATATAACGTAGAACCCCGTGTTCTTGCCGGTACCCCGACCGATTATCATTATGTAGTGACCCGGTACGGTCGTGTTTTACTGAACAAAGCCGAAGCGATCTTGTGGCTGGCCGGAATGGGAGAGGGTAACTACGCCGATGCCGTAGCTATTTGTAACCAGACACGTACTGTTCACGGTAAATTACCTGCAAAGCAAGTCAGTAACCTGCAGGAAGCATGGAGTTTCTACAAACAGGAACGCCGTTGTGAACTACCGATGGAGAACGATTATTACTGGACCCTACTACGATGGGGTAAACACGGAGGATATGCCAATAACGGTGTAGCACCGGGTGGAAAGATCGCCGGATTTACAGAGCAACCGACTTACGTAGAGATCACAAAAGATCGTAAATCCTTCTATATTGGTAAAGTAACGCATGGCGACCATGATGACCGTCAATTCCGTGAAGACCGTCGTTACTTGTTCCCTATCCCACAGGGACAGATCGACCGTAACGCTAATTTAGGTCCTCAGAATCCGGGTTGGTAATAGATGATTAATCATTAATACAAATGAAGTATGAAAAAGAATATGATAAAACTGATGAAGAGTAGTCTGTTGTTAATGCTTGTCCTGGTATGTTCTTCCTGTCTGAAAGGCAACCTGGATGATCTACCTGCTTTTGAAGAGGCCAATATCACGGATGTGAAGTTTGACTTTCGTTATAAAGATCTGACAGATGAATGGATCAACGGAGAACCGGTCGTGAAAGTTGTCACTCTGACTGTATCCGATAAGGTTATCAACGCCGAAACCGGTACGATCACCTGTACAGTCACGGTACCTGCAGCCGACGGTCCTTTTACGGAAGCGATCCGTAACACGGTTGCCTTGACTAACCTGGTCGGAAAGTTCAACCTTTCCACGGCTGCAGTTATTGCTCCGCAGGATGGTGCCCCGACATTAGGTACACCCGGTGATTTTTCTGCCACACGCAGGTATCTGGTGACAGCTGCCAACGGTACGAAAAAAGATTGGACAATCCAGGTTACTGCATTGAATAAGTAACTATATTTATACCCTTAGATCTGAAATCCTGAGGCTGTCCGCTACCTGTATGGGGACGGACAGCCTTTTCTCTATCAACTAATGTAAAATGAATATGAAGAAGAAAACTCATTTCGGATTATTGTGTTTAGCCTTTTTGTTGGCCACGCATTCTTTATTCTCCCAAGGCACTTCCCCGGAATCGTGGCGGAATATCTCCGGAGAGAAATATGACTGGACGAAAACGATGCGTCCCGAACAGCCTTATATGCATGCCTATCATCAGATGCAGCTGATGAAGATCATGCTGTCTTATCCGGATGAAAAAGGCAATCCGGTTATTTGTTATACCTTTGAACAGGTCCTGTCCCTGGTAAAACAGATGGATGCTGTCACACGAGGACTCCCGAAGACGCTCTACCTGGTAGGATGGCAATATAACGGGCACGACGATAAATATCCGGCCTGGTTTGAAGTGAATAACGCACTGAAAAGGGAATGCGATGCTACCGGGCGGGAATCTTTGCTCTGGCTGGCTGAAGAGGCAAGGAAATATAATACCTGTATCAGTGTCCATGTGAATATGACGGACGCTTACGATGACAGTCCGCTTTGGGATGAATACCTCTCCAAGGGTTTTATCTCCCGGAATACCGACGGGACACCGATGCAGATCGGCGTATGGAATAACCGTAAAGCCTATCAGATCTGCTATAAAAACGAGTGGGAGAGCGGCTATGCTGTCAGGCGGATCGATGCCTTATTGGAATTACTGCCTTGTATCGGGGAGGCCGGTTCGATTATGATCGATGCTTTCTTCGTGCGGGACAACCCGTATGAAAAGATCTCGTGGGAAGAGGAAGAGAGCTATCAGCGAAGAATATTCCGTTATTTCAGGGGAAAAGGTATCGACGTCACTCACGAAAGTTTTAACCGCCTGCGGGAAGGCAAAGACCTGTTCATCGGGCTGACCCCGTGGTATCTGTGGTTTGAAGCGACCGAAGCAGACTATATGAAATATCCAGCTTATCTGACAACCGGCGGTGCATCTTATCTCTTTGCCAAACAATTTCCGGACCTGACGAAAGAACAGCTCCAGCTAGGCTTCCTCTTCGGTATGAGCGGACGCGGTGAAGATTGCTTCGGTAACCTGGAAAACGGCCATTTGCCTGATGCCGAATGGCTTGCCAAATACCGTTACCAGTTCTATACAGGAACACTTCCTTACGTCTATCTGAACCGTTATAAACGGGAAAAGCTGACAGGGAAAGGCGAGAACCGTGTCGTTTACTATAATGATGGCCTGACCGCTTCGCTAAAGGACTCGACCATCACTCATCATAAACGTTTGCTCAGGGACAAGGACGATCTCTTTATGCCGGTTCTCTGGCGTGACGGTCGTGAGTATATGGCTTATTCCGTAAAAGGCTACTCCGGTAAATCCTGGCAGTTGCCACCCGACTGGTCGGACGTACACAGCGTGGATATTTATAAGATAACGCCTTCCGGTATCTTTTATAAAACCAGCGAGGTCTGTACCGACGGATCTGTCCGCCTGTCGCTCGAACCGGATGAGGCTGTTTCCGTGTTCCCTTCTACCGGATGTCGTAAATCAGGTTTTTAGCCTATTAAAATTCTAATAACATGAAACATATATTACTGTCTATCTTATTTGCCTGTCTCGGATTTTCCTGTGGTGGGAATACCGTTCAGGCTCCATACTCTTATGCCGTAGCAGAGACTCCGTGGAGCGAGGCTCTGGGTAATCACCGTGCAGTATTGACCGTTGCTGCCCCGGCCGATGCCGTCAGACTTTCTTTCGACTGGCGGCGTCCGGATAAAGAGGCGGAGGACCGTCGTTTTCTGATAATCGATGCGGAGACAGGGGATACGATCCCCAATATCCAACGGCTGAGAGTGGATAATGAACAATGTGAACTCTTGTTCGGTCCCGTCAGCAGGAAGGGAACCTATTTTTTCTATTATCTGCCTTACCGCGTACAGGAAGGCTGGGGGAACTATCACCGGGGATACTATCCGAAGGAAGATGCACCTGACCGGCAATGGCTGTCTGCTACATCGTCCGCCTCTTCTGACGGACAGTTTCCGGAAGCTACGATTGCCCGCGTGGAATCGCGTACGCAGTTCGACAGTTTCTTCCCGATGGAAGTAACGGCCTCAGCAGGCGAGAAAGAGCAATACAGGCAAGCCAATCCCGGCCGTTTCCTGGTCTTTCCGGAGGATCGTTCTTACCCTGTACGGATGAAAACGAACGTGCCTTACAAATGGCTGCAAGGTCAGGACCGTTCTTTGTTTAAAGGAACTGCCATGCCCAACGAATATTATGCGTTCCAGTTGGGTATATGGGCGGGAAACCAGGAACTGAAAAGCATTACTTATGAAACATCCGGCCTAAAAAGCGGAAACAATGTGATCCCGGCGGAAGCTATTACCTGTTTTAATATAAACGGAGTGAATCCGTTGGGAAAACCTTTTACCAAAAAGGTGAGCGTAGCACCCGATGCAGTCCAGCCGTTGTGGTTCGGGGTGGATCTGAAAGCAGACCAACCCGGCGGCACTTATAAAGGTGTTATTGTCGTTTCAGACGAAACAGGATATGCCGTCCCTGTGGATATCGAGTTGAAAGTGTCCGGTAAAAAGCTGGCAGACCGCGGAGATAACGAACTCTGGCGTCACAGCCGCCTGCGCTGGCTCAACTCTACCCGAGGAATCAGTGACAAACCGACAGAGGGATATACCGATATGTCTCTGTCCGACAACCGTATTTCCTGTCTGGGGCGTACGGTATCGCTCGATATGCAGACTGCCCTGCCGACCTCCGTCGACTCCTGGGGGCATGAACTGCTGGCTTCTCCCGTACGCTTTATCATTCGTACTTCTTCGGGAGAAAAGAAACTGAACGGAACCGTCGACCTGACCGGACAATCCGAAGGAAAAATGTCGGGTAGCTGGAAAGCTGAAGACGATGATCTGACACTGACCTGCAACGGTACGATGGAGTTTGACGGCTGGGTCAACTACGTTTATTCCGTCACTCCCAAAAAAGATTTACAGATCGAAGATATCCGGCTGGAGATACCGATGAAAAGCGAAGCAGCCCCTTATTTTATGGGATTGGGCCTACCCGGACAGGAGACTCCCGCCAACTATTCCGGAGGCTGGGAGACACAGGGAAAGACGGTACATGATTACGCCGTATCTATTCCTACCTCCAAAAGTACTTCCTGGTTATGGCCTTTCGACAGTTTCTGGTGTGGTTCCGAAAAAGCCGGTATCCATTGCGAATTACGCGGAGCGAGTTATACCGGCCCTTTGCTGAACCTGTATCGTCCTGCTTATCCCGAAAGCTGGTATAACAACGGCAAGGGCGGTTTTCGCATCAACCGTAGCGGAAACCGGACAACGGCTACTGCATACAGCGGCGAGCGTACCCTCAAAGCCGGTGAGAACCTGACGTTCGATTTTGCCTTATTGATCACCCCGGTAAAGAAAGTGAATGCCCATAGCCAGTTTACCGACCGTTATTACCATAATGGCGGAGCACCTACCCCGGGACAGGAGAACCTCGATGCTGGTATTAAGATTATCAACGTACATCATGCCAACGCGCTGAACCCGTTCATCAACTATCCGTTCATTACGGCCGACAAGATAAAAGACTTTGTGGATGAATGGCACGGCAAAGGTTGTAAGGTGAAACTTTATTATACGATCCGTGAACTGACGAATGTAGTCCCTGAGATATGGGCCTTACGCAGTCTGGGAGACGAGATACTGCAAGGTGGTAACGGTGGCGGTTTCCCCTGGTGCCGGGAGCATTATGTAACCGATTATACTCCTCAATGGTATCAGCATCTGGAAGACCAACAGCTGGGCGTGGCAGCCGATGCTTCCGTCCTGACAGCAACGGGCGATTCCCGCTGGTACAATTATTATGTGGAAGGACTAGCCTGGCTGGTGGAGCATACCGGTATCGACGGGCTGTATCTGGATGATGTCGCTTTCGGTCGCGATATGCTGAAACGGATGCGTCATGCGATGGAAGAAGTGAAGCCGGGTTGTATCATCGACCTACATTCAAATACAGGTTTCTCACGTGGACCAGCTACCCAGTATGCGGAATATTTCCCTTATGTGGATAAGGTTTGGTTCGGCGAAAGCTTTATGTATGACGAGATGTCTCCGGCAAACTGGCTGGTGGAAGTCTCCGGTATCCCGTTCGGTCTGATGGGGGATATGTTGCATGGCGGCGGTAATAAATGGCTGGGCATGCAGTACGGCATGACCGTTCGTCAACCCTGGCTGACGGAAGGGGTATCCTGCGATCCTCAATATATCTGGAGATTATGGGATGACTTCGGGATCATGGATGCACAGATGATCGGTTTCTGGGAAAAGAATCCTGCTGTGACCACTTCGGATAAAGAGGTGAAAGTAACGGCGTACGTGAATAAAGGCAAAACACTTCTCTCGATCGGTAACTATTCCGGAGCAAAGAAGCAGGTTAAACTGAATATCGACTGGAAGCAATTAGGTCTGAATCCGTCGTCTGTCCGTATGCAGGCTCCGGCTGTTACCGACTTTCAGGAAGCACAAGAGTTTACACCAGCCGATCTGATCCCGGTCGATCCGAAACACGGATGGCTGATCATTGTATCTGAAATTTAGACTCACCTTTTTCTCTTTTATCATATTACTCTGTGTAAACAAATTATTTTATGAAGACACTATTTTATATTCTAACAACCCTGTTCTGTCTGTCCTGTAGTACGCAGAACAAACTGGAGGAGATTACTATCCGGCTGGATAAGGAAACCCTGAACCCTGTCCGTAATCCGGGTGAACGGGGAACTCTTCATGTTACCGGTCGTTATTCCAATGGAAAGACCACCGATCTTCCTTTGTCCGATATTGCTTTGTCCGTACGTACGGTCAGTGCCAGCGGAAATGTCGAAGTTATCGCTTTATCCGGCGATCAGTTGATCCCGAAGGACGGCGGACTGGCAGAAGTGACTGCCGTCTACCAGAAAGACGGCGCGACTTACCAGGCGAAGAAGAGAGTCGTTGTCGCTCCGTATTACCGCGACTATCACCAGACACTGGTATTGAAGCTCTTTATGGGGTACGACGGCGAACTGAACGAACCCGATCCGAACAACGTGATTTTCCAGCATGAAGACCCGTCCCGCCTTTGTACATTCGGCCACGCGCTCGATGTCGTGAAACGAGTGGATAATCTGACACGCGGTATTCCCAAGATCATCTACCTGGTCGGTTGGCAACGGGGTGGTCACGACCATCTCTATCCTGACTGGAGTATCGTCAACCCCAAGCTGAAACGGGAAGAAGATGCCACCGCTCTCGAAAGCCTCCGCTGGCTGATCCGTGAAGCGCGTGCCTATAACACAACGATCAGCCTGCACATCAATATGGTCGATGCTTTTGAGGAAAGTCCCCTGTGGGATACCTACATCAAGAACGATATTATCGCCCGCGATGCCAACGGCAACCTGAAATCTATCTGGGAATACGTCAAAGGCCATAAGGCTTATCACCTGAGCTATACGAAAGAGTGGGAGAAAGGCTTTGCCAAACCCCGTATCGACCATCTGATCGACATGATTCCCGAACTGAAAGACGGCCATACCATCCATATCGACGCTTTTATGGCGTACTGGCAACCGGAGAACCGTCCGCTTAGCCCCTGGCATGCCAAGCCCGAAAACGGAGGCATCGACATCTACAAAGAGGTGGAAACACAACGGAAGATATTCAAATACTGGCGGGAAAAGGGCTTCGACGTGACGGGAGAGGGCATTTTCTGGGCTCATCCTGCCGGTGAAGGTTTTGTCGGTCTTCAACCGATGTCGTGGTGGTTTCCGGACGATAAGAACTTCCAGATGGAGATTCCTGAACGTTTGTCGGCAAGGGGGCGTACCCACCGGGAAGGGCAGGGCGATTTCCGTTTCGGTTCCAGCATGCAGGGGGAGGAAATTTTCCAGAAAGATCTGGCCAATCTACCCGGCTTCCTGTCCCAGTTCTGCACCATGACATTGCCCTGGTATTACCTGAGCCGCCTGGAGCGGGTTGCCTTTGTCGATGAGGGCCTGTATTATAGTGAGGGAGTCGTTGCCCGTGTGGAAGACGGAAAGAATATCATCCGTAAAGGCGATTTCATCCTGCGTGAGAACGACAACCTGTTTGTTCCGGCACTTTGGAACGACAACGAGATCATCGCCTATTCCGGCGACGGATACGAAAGCCATAGCTGGCTGATGCCGGAAGGGTGGGAGGAGGTCGGTGCCGTAGACGTTTATTCCATCTCCATGAACGAACCGGCACGGAAACTATCGGCAATACCTGTGAACAACGGACTTCTCAAGCTGGCATTAGGGAAAGGAGAGGCGGTTTCGATCGTTCCGGCAGGACAGTCGCTTACCAGATAAACTGATTAAAATAATATGAAAATAAACATGAAAAGATTGTTAGTACTTTTTATTTGTCTGTATGCCTGTACCTCTTTGGTACGGGCACAGTTCAACCATGATTACTCGCAGACATGGGTGACGAAAATGGCGTTGGCTTCACTCGACGAGCGCGGCGATTGTATAGTGCGCCTCACTTTTGAGCAAGCACTGGAAATGATCCGCCAGTCGGATAACCTTTCGCTGGGTGTGCCGAAGATCGTTTATCTGGTTGGCTGGCAATATAACGGGCATGACGATAAATATCCTGCCTTCTTTGAAGTGAACGAGCATCTGAAAAGGGAAGCCGATACCTCCGCCCGTGAGAGCCTGCGCTGGCTGATGCGTGAAGCACGGAAATATAATACGGTCGTAAGCTTGCATATCAATATGACCGATGCCTACGACGACAGCCCTTTATGGCCTGAATACGTAGCGAACGACCTGATCTCGAAGAATGCCGACGGCAGCCTGAAAGTGATCGGTGTATATAACGGTCGCAATGCCTACCAGATCAACTACCGCAACGAGTGGGAGTCCGGCTATACCCAGATGCGTATCGACCGCCTGCTGGCTTTGCTGCCCGAATTGGAGGATAGTGGCACGATCCATGCCGATGCCTGGATTGCACGTCCGAGCGAAGGACATAACGAAACGGTCATCGTAGAGGCTGAATATCAGAAGAAAGCCGCTGCATACTGGCAGGCTAAGGGGCTGGACATCACCAGCGAATGGATGATGGATTACATGGTCGGCTGCGTTCCTTACGCCTGGCATTTTAATGCAGCTACCCAGGACGATTACCTGCGTATCCCCGCCAATGTCTATACCGGCACGGGCCTTAACCCGGATATCCGCAGCAACGACCATGACCTGGGATTTCTTTTCGGCACTTCCAGTTATGGCGAGCCCATCTGGAAGATAGCAGAGAATTATTCCTGGCAACCTCTTCTCTCCGAAGACTTCATGTTGAAATGTCCGCAATATTTTTATCTGAACAGTCTGAAGCGCCTTTCTGTGGAAGGAGAGGGGAAAAACCGTATCTCCCTGTTCAGCGACCAGGTCAGCGTTTCGCTTTCCGACAGCACAGTCCGGCAAAAAGACCGTATCTTGCGTAATAAAAACACCCTCTGCATCCCGGCCGTATGGCGTGACGACGAAGGTGTGATCGTCTACAGCCGGGACACGAATGGCAAGACCTCTTTCGATATTCCTTATTTATGGGGTAACCCCAAATCGGCAACCGTCTATAAGGTGACTGCCGAAGGTTTGCAGGAACCCCGGAAGATCCATATAGCGAATGCAAAAATGGTCATCGATATAACTCAAGGGATACCTTATTATGTAATGCCGGAGTAAGCGTTTTTACGTTCCGAACCGTGACGTATCCACCGCTTTTACCTTCTTCTCCTTGTAGCCGCCGAAGCTGTAACGGATTGTCAGCAAGACCGAACGGTTGTCCTGGAACAGTTCCATGCGGCTCTTCTGACCCTGCTGGTCGATGTGGGTGAGCGGCTTTTGGCTGTTCAACAGGTCGTTGCCTTTGAGGGTCAGGCGGAGCTTCTGTTTGGGAAGCGTCCATACCAGGGCGGCATCCAGGCTGTAGAGCGGGTCGATATCGTAAAGGCCCTGTATTACCTTCGTACAGTAATAGCCGGTGAGGTCGAGGGAGAGGTTTTTGTCGCGGGTCAGGAAGATCGTGTTGGTTAGCATGGCCCGCCCGAAGAGCTTCTTCCGGTCGAAACGGACATCGACCAGCGTCCCTTTGTCGTGGATACCGAAGCCCATCAGCGTCAGCCGCGAACTAAGTACCTCGCCGACACGGAAAGGAACGACAGCCATCAGTCCGAACATATTGTGTGTATCCAGGTTGATCGTATGGAAGACCGATTGCAGGCGGTCGGGCGACTGGTACGACATCTGTTGTATTTTATCCGGCTGGAAATTGGCGAAGGCCCCAAGCACATACTTGTTTTTGAGGATATAGGTCAGTTGCATCGAATAGTTCAACTCCGGTTTCAGTTCCGGATTGCCTTTGATCACGCTGTAAACATTCATATAATAAGTATTCGGCGTAGTCGCCCAATAAGAAGGATACTTCCGGTTGCTCGATAAGGAGAACTGCAACATGTTGGAAGGATCGATCCGGTAAACGAGCGACAGGGCAGGGAAGAGGTCCGCCCTGTCCCATAATGTACTTTTCTTTCCCGCTGAGTCGATCGAAGCCTTGTAATACCGGACGGTCAGCGAAGCATCCAGCGTCAGCTTCTTCCCGAACGAACGCGAAAAACCGCCGAAAGCGCCGACCGAATGTTCCCTCTGCGTCAGGTTGAATGTCCCTTCGCGTTCTTCCGTGTTGTCGAGCAGTGCTTTCGCCTTGTTGTCCGTCCCCGACAACGAAGCCTCCAGCCCGTAGGACAGTTTCCATTTGTTCGCGGTAACAACGAAATGGTTCAGGTAGATATTGGCCCGTTGCGTCTGCTGGCGGCTTTCGTTGCGCCTGTCCTGGTCGGTGTCGTCTTCAAAATTGTTGACCAGCTCCTGCAACGATTTATCTTTGTAGAAGGTATAGTCGATACCCGCATTCAGGTTCTTATGGCCGTTGTAATCGATACGTGCACTGTGGAGGGAGGTCGGTCCGGTTGTCCGGCTGGCGGTGTTTACCGTTTCGATGCCTGTGAACTCCGTCCGTCCTCCCCGGTGGGAAGCGGGGCCGTCCTGTACATACCGTCCCGTGTAGGAGGCCGAGAGCTTGTCCTTGTTGTCGAAGTCATATTCGAAAGCACCCCGCAGGTTGTGGGCGATGCTTTTGTTCTCCGACCAGTTTTTTTGCAGGATATCGTACCTTTGTCCGTCGACGGTCGGTTCCGCATGCATATCTTCCGTCGAGCGGCTGTGGCGGTACCCCGCCGAGTAGGAGAAGTCCGTCGTATATTTCTTTCCCGTGTACGACAGGTTTATCCTTCCCGAAGGAGAGAAATAATACCCCTGTTCTCCCGTCAGCGACACTTCCCCTTTCAGGATATCCTTCAGGCTCTTGTCGTTCTCGATAACCAGGTTGATGGAGGCACCCTGTACACCGTATTGCGGCGGAGTACTGTACATCACCTCCACCTTTTTCACCTTATCGGCAGAGGTCGACTTCAGCATGTCGGCCAGCTGTTCCGGTGTCATGCTGCTTTTCCGGCCGTTGATGATGATCGTCGTGCCCGATGTGCCGAGCAGCGAGATATTGTCGCCTTTCTTTTCCACGCCCGGTAGTTCTCCCAGGACATCGAACGCATTGTCCACCGGTTTGCTTTTCATCAGGTTGGGAATGTCGTACTGGAGTTTTCCCTCGATCATCTTCACCAACGGGCGTTCGGCTTTGACGAATACCTCCGGCAGTTCCAGCGTGATGCTGTCGTTCACCAGGATCGTACCTTTGCCGTCAGTCTGCTTTTGCGCCGATAACCGGGCGGGCAGCGGGAGCAGGTTGGCTATCAATAACAGGTAATAGATTCTTTTCATGTTCTTGTGCTTTTCGTAATTTTTATACGAAAGGTAGAAAGGGCGCTGAACAGTTCCAAAAAACGCCTGCATTTGGTAAGACTAAATAACATTCGTCCGAAACTGTGTTATTTTGGTTTAAAGCGGCAGGCGGCAAGCCGGAGAATCCTTATATTTGTTTGCATGAAATCATCCATGAAATATATCATTGCACTGGTGATCGTGTCGTTATCCGGGATATTCGCCTACCAGTTGTTCTGGATCGACCGGCTGTACCATTCCCACCAGCAACAGAACAGGGACTATATCGTCGAGGCGATCCGCAATGCCGACCATATCGAACTGTTCAGCCGTGCCGACACCATCAGCCGGTTGGCGAACAAGCGGCGGGAGACCTTCTCGCAGGCCGACGACCGGGGAGGCATCGCCCTGACCACCCGTTTCCGGAGTAAGGACTCGGTGCCGGAGACCGTCCGGATCGTTGAGAAAGAAGCCGGACTCCCTCTTATGCCCGAAGTGAAAGCCGAGATGAAGAAAGTTCTCGAAAGCGGCAAGGTCAGGGTAGGCGATGATTTTAGTTCACTGGGTCAGCTGGGGTTGCAGATGCAACGCAGCCTCCACGAGGTGATCGATACGATCTTTCCCGTCGACCTGGCGAAGTTCGACAGTCTACTGACGGCCGGTCTCCGGGAGAAAAACCTGCACCTCCGCCATTTCACGGAGATACGGTTGCTAACCGACAGTACGGTGGTCGCCTCTTCCGTCCCCACTGGGGAAGACCCGGTGCATTACGACCGTTATACCTGGGAGTATACCACCTATCATCCGAAAGCCTATTACGTCTATGTGGAACCGACCCGGCTGGCTTCGCTGGCGGGAATGACAGGTATCCTGGTCTCTTCGTTCCTGATCCTACTGATACTGGTATTGTCGTTTGTTTATATGATTTGGTTCCTGATTCACCAGAAGACGGTGGAGCAACTGAAAGACGACTTCACCCATAACGTGACGCACGAGTTGAAGACCCCCATCGCCATATCCTATGCCGCCATCGAGTCGATCATCCATTATAACCTCCTGGGAAATAAGGAGAAGGCCGACAAATACCTCCACCTCTGCCATGAGGAACTGGAGCGGCTGGGCGGAATGGTCGAACAGATCCTGACCCTTAGCCTGGAGAAACGGAAAGAGATCCGCCTGGTGATGGAGGATATCTCGTTGAACACCCTGATCGGTAAGATTCTGGAACAGCAGAAGATCAAGTCGTCACGCCCTTTCCGCATCCGCGTGGAGTCTGTCCCGGAGGAGATAACCCTGAGAGCCGACCGTGTACATTTGTACAGTATCATCAGCAATCTGGTGGATAATGCCGTCAAATATGCGGACAAGGAACCGGAGATAACGATACGGGCGGAGGCTACCGGAGGAAAGGTGCAGTTGCGTGTGCAGGATAACGGCCCCGGTATTCCTGAAGAGTACCGCCGGCATCTCTTCGATAAGTTCTACCGGTTGCCTTCCAGCCGTCATTCGCAGGTGAAGGGCTACGGCATCGGACTCTTTTACGTGAAGACAATGGTGGAGAAGCATGGCGGGACGGTCACCGTAGAGAGCGTGTCCGGCCAGGGTTCCTGTTTTATAGTTACATTACCGCAATAACCCCAAGCTTATGGATATTTTATTAGTAGAAGACGAAATCTCCCTGGCCATGATTGTCAAAGACGCATTGGAGGAGGAAGGCTATGAAGTGGCGGTAGCCCGTGACGGGCTAGATGGGATAGAGCATTATTTTAAAGAGCATCCGGCACTAATCATTGCCGATGTGATGATGCCGGAGGTGGATGGTTTCGAGATGGTGCGCCGCATCCGTCGGATGGATAAGGAGGTGCCCGTCCTGTTCCTCAGTGCCCGCTCGTCGGTAGACGATATCGTGCAAGGGTTCGAACTGGGGGCGAACGATTACCTGCGGAAGCCTTTCAGCCTGCGCGAACTGATTGTCCGTGTGAAGGCATTGATCGTTAAAAGCAAGGTCGAGCCTGTCGCCGTCGCATATCACGAAATCGGGTTGTACACGTTTTATCCGTCTACACAGATGTTGGAGGCAGGGGGTGAATCAGTCGAGCTTTCCTTCAAAGAATCGGAGTTGCTCCGGTTGCTTTGCGAGAGTGGGAATTTTCCGGTCAATACCAAGGATATTCTACTGGAACTGTGGGGAAATGACAGTTTTTACAATACCCGCAGCTTGCATGTCTTCATCACCAAACTCCGGCATAAACTGGAAAAAGACCCCCGTATCAAACTATTGAATGTACGGGGAATCGGATATAAATTGATCTGCTAGAGACTCTTGCCTAAGGGTTTGGGAGAGTTACCACTTTTCCCTCCTTCCTGCTTCTTTCGGCTGCAAACGCTATCAGGTGGCTTTCCAGCGACTCGTCGAGCGGCGTGCTCATCAGGCTGGCATCCTGGCGGCGGATGGCCTCTATCCAGTCGCGGATCATGCCTGCATCGCCTCCTCCGTGGCCGACACCTTCGTAGTTGAGGGCATCTTCAGCGTTGGCGTTGTATGTTTTGGACAGGCCGGTGGCGAAATCGGTATGGGTGAACTCTTCCATATCGCCGACGATATCGCCCCGTGTCCCCATGATACGGGTGCGGCGTCCGCCATAGGAGGTGAAAGCCTCGATCGAGAAGTTGACCGTCACGCCTCCTTCAAACTCCATCAACATCATATAATGATCCGGCTGGTTGTTTTGGCAGTGGTACACGCATTTGCCGTATGGGCCCGTCTGTAGGTTCTCCAGGATGACGTCGCCCTGTTTGTCCGGGTCTTCCGGAAGGTCGAACACATACAGCCAGGTGCGGTCGCGGTGATAGATCTTCAGGGCGGAGTAGGGGCAGGTCGCTTCTGCTGGACAACAGTCGGTACAACGTGCCGGGGCACCTTCCGGAGCATTCTCCGCTTTGAAATGCGTCAGCTCACCGAAGGCGACTACCTTCTTACAGGGCTTGCCGATCATCCAGTGCAGGATATCGAGGTCGTGGCTCGATTTCGCCAGTACCAGCGGCGTGCTCTTTTCCGAATCGCGCCAGCTTCCGCGTACATACGAATGGCACATATGCACATGTTCTACCGGCTCGAAATGCTGGATGCTGACCAGCTCGCCGATCGTCTTGCTGCTGATCATTTCTTTCAGCATCAGGAAATAAGGCGAATAACGGAGCACATGGGTAAGACCTACGATCTTACCTTTCTCCCTGGCATAAGCCACCAGACGGCGACACTCTTCGTCGGTCTGTGCAATCGGTTTTTCGAGCAGGATATCGTATCCCAGGTCGAGTGCTCTCATGCAGGGGGCATAGTGCAGATGGTCGGGGGTGGCAATGATCACGGCGTCGGCAAACTTGGGACGGCTGAGCAGCTCTTCCCAGGTGGCAACACGGTTCTCCTTGGGGACATGGTATTTGTCGCCGTATATGTTACGCCGCAGTTCGACTAATTCGGCGATACCTGTTATCCGTAAGTCGTCCGGGTGCTCCAGTGAGTAGTCGCCGTACAATTTCCCTCGTCCGCTGGCTCCCAGTACGATCGCGGTGACGGGAGTAGTTTTCTTTGTATTCATAGTATAAAAAGCATAAAAGATTAATTTTCTTCAAATATAGGATAATTTCTTTACAAACCGGTTATAGGATAGGGTTACCCCATTAAATAGAGTTCCTGCTTTGTAATAGAAAGGTAAATATAACTTAATTCCTTTGTATCTGTTTTGTAATATGCCTCCTCTACATTTGCAGCGTAATTTAATAGAAAAAGAAAAACAGTTATGAAAAAGAGTTTAGTGTTATTAGTTGTTTTATTAGGTACTTCGTTCTCCATGCTGCATGCCGTGACAGTTGCCGATGGAGATAATGACAAGGCTGGCAAGACAAGTGTGGAAGCTGCTCCTGTCGAAACATGGGAGTTCTATTCCACTCTACAGGAACCTACTGCTGAAGAACTGGCTAACGCAAACAGTCATAAGTTCGGTAAAGAGGTCGGATGCTTGTACAATGCGTTTATGGATATGTATGTGGTGAAAGAGGAAGTGGTTCCGGGTGATCCTGCCCGCCGTACGGTGATCCGCAAACCGGGTATCTACAATGCGGTCCGTTCCATCGAAAAACAGTTGAACAAGGATGTGAAAAGTAATAAAATGACGAAGGAAGCTGCAGCAGACGAGTTTGCGAATGTCCTGAAGATCGCCCTGGCCGCTATCGACTCCGATACCAACACCTTTGAAGAAGCCCTCCAGGGTAATAAAAAAGATTCATCCCGCCTATTGGCTATCTTCGACAACGTTAAACTGAAGAATCTCTATTAATCCCCCCTCTTTCCCCAGAAAAGTTTTGTTGATAAATAAAGTTTTAGGGCAGGTTTGTTTCCTGCCTCCGGCTTTCTATGTACACCAATTAATTTAGATATGAAGAACAAATTTTACTTAATGATTTGCGGACTCCTTATCTGCACCTCCCTGGCTTTTGCCCAGTCGGTGAAAGTGACCGGTACGGTAACGGACAAGCTGGGTCCTGTGATCGGAGCTGCAGTAGTCGTGAAGAACTCTACGGTCGGTACAGTGACCGATATAGACGGTAACTACGAGATTGAAGCGCCGAAGAACGCTACCCTGATATTCTCTTTTGTCGGATACGAAACGGTGGAACGCCCGATAGGCGATCTGAAAGTGATCAATGTAGAGATGTCCGACGACGTCAAGCTGATCGACGAGGTGGTGGTAACAGCCATCGGTATCAAACAACAGAAAAAGAAACTAGGTTACACCACCCAGCAAGTGAACACGGAAGCCCTTGAACAACCGGGTACGGTGAACGTGGGTAATGCCCTTTCCGGCCAAGTTGCCGGTCTGACCGTTAACAACCCGACCGGTATTTTTCAGGCGCCGAGTTTCTCCCTGCGAGGTAAAACACCGCTGATGGTGGTGGACGGTATTCCGGTGGAGTCTGACCTGTTCGATGTCTCTCCGGAGAATATCGAAAGTATCAACGTGCTGAAAGGTACGGCCGCCGCAGCTCTGTACGGTTCGCGGGGAAAGGACGGTGCGATCCTGATCACGACCAGGCTGGCGAAAGAAGAAGGTCTGGTGGTAACAGCCGGCATATCCAGCATGGTAACGGCTGGTTTCACCGTGTTTCCCGAAACACAGACAGAGTTCGGTTCCGGCTCGAACGGACAGTATGAGTTCTGGGACGGTGCCGACGGCGGTATCTCCGATGGCGATATGACGTGGGGACCCCGTTTTGAAGGGCAGAAGATCGCCCAGTGGAACAGTCCGATCCGTGACAAGCAAACAGGTGAAGTGATCTCCTGGTGGGGCGATGTCTCCGGCTCTGTCTACGATGACCGTACACGCTACGAACGTGTTCCGATCATCTGGGAGGCACACGACAACCTGAAGGATTTCCTTCGTACGGGTGTGATCACCAAAGCGACTTTCTCCGTGGCAAATAAGACAAAGAAAGCCAATTACAACTTCAATGGCGATTTCTCCAAACAACGCGGACAGGTCCCGAATACCTCGATCTATACAGGCGGTCTGAACTTTAACAGCATGTTCAACCTGAGTAATACGGTGACTCTTTCTTCCAACCTGTCATATAATAAGGTTTATTCCCCAAACTATCCCCGCTATGGCTACGGTCCGAAGAATCACATGTACACGATCCTGTTGTGGATGGGTAACGATGTGAACGGGAAGGAACTGTCACAGCATCTGTATCGTCCGGATTCGGAAGGTACCCGGCAGGCAAACTATAACTATGCCTGGTATAACAACCCTTATTTTGCAGCCAATGAGCTGACACAGAAACACGACCGCAATACGGTGAACGGGCAGGTGAAACTCAACTGGGATGTATTGCCCGGATTGACCCTGCAGGGACGTGCCGCCGGTCGTCTGGAAAGTACGTTTGAAGATATGAAAAGCCCGAAGTCGTATATGAACTACGGCGATTCACGTAATGGTGATTATAAGACCTGGAACAGCGATCAGCTGGATATCAATGCGGATGCGTTGGCTACTTATACACAGGCAGTCAGCAAGGATTTCGCCTTTACGGCCAATCTCGGAACTTCACTCTACTACCGCCAGATACGCAAGGAAACACAGGCTACCGACGGACTGATCGTTCCGAAAGTATATAATATGGGAAATAGCCTGAATCCGGTCAGTGCGACCAACCTGATGAACGAGAAGGCAATCGAGAGTGTCTATGGCTCTGTGAACATCGACCTGTTTGAAGCGCTCTTCCTGACGTTCACCGGACGTAATGACTGGTCGTCTACACTTTCGGCAGCCAACAATTCTTATTTTTATCCCTCTGTTTCTGCCAGTACACTGGTGAACGAATATGTGAAGCTGCCTTCGTGGATGGATTATCTGAAGGTCAATGCTGCCTGGGCACAGGTATCCAGCGACCTCGATCCATACGCCTTGCAGGCAACCTATGCAAAAGGTATCCTCTATGGCAGTACGCCTTCGGTGACGTATCCGAATGACGTGACCGATCCTTCCGGCTCCGGAACGGTGACAGCCCTGGTGAATCCGGATATCCTGCCTCAGAAGACCTCTTCCTTTGAAGTCGGTATGTCGACCTCGTTCCTGCATAACCGTTTGGGGTTGGATTTGACTTACTACCGTATGCTCGACCAGAACAGTATTATCAAGTTGCCTATCTCCGAGGCTTCCGGTTTCCCTTACCGCTTTGTGAACGGCAATGAATATACGACGAACGGTTTTGAACTGATCGTGAACGCCACACCTGTACAGAATAAGAACTTCACCTGGAATGTGTCGACCAACTGGAGTAGTAATATCCGCAAGCTGACAAAGATTTACGGCGGTCAGGATAAATTCGGCGACCTGAAGGTGGGCGACCGGGCGGATGCCATGTACGCTACCGAATGGGAAAAGACTCCGGATGGCCAGCTGATTCTGGATGCTAACGGCATGCCGACCCAGAGCGCGTTTACCACCCATATCGGTAACCAGTCGCCCGACGTTCGCTACGGACTTCAGAATACGTTTAAGATCAAAAAGTTTACCGTCAATATCGATATGGACGGAGCGATCGGCGGCACATTGGTGTCGACTACCACCCAGAAGATGTGGTGGGGCGGAAAACATCCGAAGTCGACCATGTACCGTCAGGAAGAATATGAGAACGGCGGCAAGGCGATCTATGTGCCGGAAGGCGTAAACATCGTCAGCGGTGAGGTTACCTATGATGTGAACGGGAATATCCTGACAGATACCCGTGTGTACAAGAAGAATGAAACGGCTGTCAATATCCAGACCTGGGCACAGAACTATCCGTATCGTGCCGTGGTCCGTACCAGCGAGAACGAGTTGTTCGCCAACACTTTCAACCGCTCTTACCTGAAGCTGCGCCGTGTGGCTGTGTCTTATGACCTGAAGAACCTCTTCGAGTCGAATGTGATCAAGGGCCTGGATCTGACCCTGTTCGGCAACAACCTGGCAGTCTGGAAGAAAACGCCTTATCTCGATCCCGACTTCGGTGCCAGCGACTCGGATCTGCAAGACCCTTCCGCCCGTTATATCGGTATCAGTGCAACCATCAAATTATAATCCTACGATAAAGCAATGAAGAAATATCTGAAATATATAGCAGTCGGTGCCGCTCTGGCATTTACCTGCAACTCGTGTATCGACCTGGAAGAGATGAATGTCGATCCGAACAACCCGACGACCACTGATCCGGCACTCTTGCTTACCGGATTGTCTTTCAAAACATTCGAAGAATCGGATGCACAGGTTTGCCACGCTACGAAACAGTTGGTGCTGACCTCCGGCGAAAGTCCTTACCAGGTGTATAAATGGACACGCGGCGGCTTCGGTTACTACAGTAACCTGCGCGATGTGACGAAGATGAAAGAGGAAGCGGAGAAGAGTAACGAGACGGCTTATGAGGCTTTGGCTCTTTTCTTTGAAGCACATTATTATTATATGTTGACGATGATGTTCGGTGATGTGCCTTGCAGCGAAGCCTTGCAGGGCGAAACGAACGAATTGTACCAACCCAAATATGACTCGCAGGAGACGGTACTGTCTACCGTGCTGGCCAAACTGGATGAAGCGAATACGTTGTTGACCGACAATAATAGCATTATCAGCGGCGATATTATCTATGGAGGCGACCTGTTGAAATGGCGCCGCCTGATCAATGCCTATCGGTTGCGGGTCCTGATGTCCTTGTCGAACAAACAGGCCGTAGGAGGGATAGATGTGAAGTCAACCTTTGCCCGTATCTTCCGGGACGAACCGCTAATGACCGGCGAAGCCGACAACGGGCAGCTGGTATTCCTCGATCAGCAGGATGACCGCTATCCTTATTTCAATGACAGCGACTTCGGTTCGGGGCGTTATATGGATTCTACTTATGTGGCTGTCCTTGCAACCCGTAAAGATCCCCGTTTGTTTGCTTTCTGTACGCAGACCCCTGCTGCGGAAAAGGCGGGACTGGCTGTGGATGATTTTGCTTCCTATGACGGCGGCGATCCGGCGATCCCTTACAGTCTGGTCAATGATAAGGTGACGTTGGGCGGTTGTTCCAAACCGGCTACCCGTTATTACCAGCATCCGACTAACGAGCCGATGATCCTGCTGGGATACACCGAGCAGCAGTTGCTTCTGGCGGAGGCGGTGGTTCGCGGCTGGATTTCCGGAGATGACAAGGAGTTTTACGAATCGGCGGTCAGGGCATCTTTCCGCTTCTATGAGAAATATGCGTCTTCCGTAGCCCAGTATTTGGGGGAAGATGCTGTTGATACCTATCTGCAGGGCGACAAGGTGGCTTATGCTTCTTCGCTGACAAACGAGCAGAAGATAGAGCGTATCATCCTGCAAAAGTATATTCCTACTTTCCTGCAAGGCAGCATGTGGATGCCTTACTATGACCAGTTGCGTACGGGTTATCCTGAATTTCGCCGGGCATCCGGAGTGAGTCTGCCATACCGTTGGATGTATCCGCAGGCCGAGTATAATAATAATGCAGCCAGCGTACAGGCTGCCCTTCAGTCGCAGTTCGGAGGAAACGACAGGACATCTGATCCTCTTTGGTGGATTAAATAAAAAGAAATGGCATGAATAGAAAGGAGTTTTTACGGACATCGGGGCTTTTGCTCCCGGTGTCTTTTTTAGGAGTTTCCGGAGCAGAAGCAATCGGAAAGGGTACGATGAAAGAGGTTGCAGAGACGGCTACTGGAGCGTCTTACCTGGATAGTGCGTCTTATAAAGCGCATGCAGACAAGTTGAAGTTTAATGCGGACGGTAAATTCAAGATCGTACAGTTTACCGACGTGCACTGGGTTCCGGGCAATCCGGCTTCGGAAGAGGCTGCCGAATGCATGAACGAAGTACTGGCTGCCGAAAAGCCTGATTTCGTGATCTATACGGGTGATATCGTGTTTGCCAAGTCGGCAGCGGAAGGGTTTCGGAAGGCGTTCGAACCTGTTATCTCCCGCAATATCCCGTTTGCCGTAACTTTGGGTAATCACGATGACGAACATGACATGACGCGTCAGGAGATCTATACGTTCATCAAGGATATGCCGGGCAGTCTGACCGGCACGGTGGAAGGGTTGAGCGGTGTTACCAATTTCATCTTGCCGATACGAAGCTCGAAAGATGCGAAAGAGGCTTTTATCCTGTACGGCTTCGACAGCCTGGCTTATTCGCGGAAGGAGGAAACCAAGGGTTACGACTGGATCAAGCCGGATCAGATCGACTGGTACAGGAAATGCAGTACTGCGCTGACGGCAAAGAATGGGGGTAAGCCGCTTCCGGCACTCGCCTTTTTCCATATCCCTGTGCCTGAATATAACCAGGCGGCTTCCGACGAGAATACGTTGCTGATCGGTATCCGTAAAGAGAAAGCTTGTGCACCGGTAGTCAATTCCGGGTTATTCACGGCTATGCTCGAAGCCGGGGATGTGATGGCTACGTTTGTCGGCCATGACCATGTGAACGATTATGTCGCCCGCTGGAAAGGACTTCTCTTGGGGTACGGACGTTTTACAGGAGGCAAGACGGTCTACCATGACGTACCCGGAGGAAACGGAGCACGTGTATTCGAACTGACCGAAGGCGAGCGTTCTTTCAAATCCTGGATACGACTGAAAAATAATCAAGTGATTTCATCCATTCACTATCCGGCGGATTTTGTAAAAGGTGGGGACAGCAATCCCTTTACCTGAGCGTGTTCGTATAATTTCCCCGGTAGGAAACTCCAGTTCCCTGCCGGGGAAACTCGCGTTTCTTGCCTAGGAAACTCCGGTTCCCTCCGCAGGAAACTGGAGTTTCCAGACCGGGAAATTACGAGGAAACTGTAATCTCTTGTCAGTTAGTTCGGTAGGCTTATTTCTCTTCTCCCGCTTTTGAGGCCAATTGTAACCAAAGGAACAATGCTCCCGGAACCAGAATAATAGCGGCTGATACCAGCAACGCGGTACGCAGTGAATAGACGTCGTTCAACCAGCCGATAAACGGGGCGATGGCGGCAAACATCAGCCGGATGATGAAGTTACGGATAGACAGGACCGTCGCCCGCATCTCCGAGAATGTCATCTGGTTGATATACCCTTTTAATATCGGCGTAGCAAACCCTCTGATCACGTAGAAGACGAGCAGGATAGCCAACCCGGCATACGTCAGGTTGAACGCCAGTGCCATGTAACCGCCTGCCACGAATGTCAGGATCAGTATCCCCATCTTTTTAGGTCCGAAATAGCGGTCCACACGGTCTGAATAAAGGGCGGCGATGCCGACAGTCAGGTTCAGTACCGTCCAGATCACCCCGAACCAGGAGGTTGGCGTATTCATGTACATCAGGTAGGGTTGCACGAACCAGGCCATCGTCAGAGTCGCAGCCCCGATGATACCTGAAAACATGATATTATAGCATAGTCTCTTATTCGTAACCAGCGAGTATTTGATGATCCGCATGATCTCCTGTATCGGGCTTTGTATCTTACTCTTGATATTCAGCTCCCGCAGTGCAAAAGCGGCAGGAATGCCGCTGAAGGCGATCACCGCCTGGGCATAAAAAGGATAGCGTAGGGAATAAGCGGCCAGCAATCCGCCGAAGATACCGGCAACGGCTTCCGCAAAGTTTCCAATCATGGTAATACGTCCCTCGTAGCGCAGATACAGATTCTCTTTCTTATATTGCACGGTCGTATCGTACAGCAAAGCGGAGTCTGCCCCGTTGACCAGCGTCTGCCCTGTACCCAGTAGTATTTCGGCGATAACGAAAGCAGCGAACGTGGACGTAAAAGAATAGCAAAGATATCCGAAGAAGAAAAGAATACATCCGAGTATCAGGCATTTGCGCCGTCCCCACACATCGGCAAGATATCCCGACGGTATTTCCAGTGCTACGGCAGCGATCGAATAAACGCTTTTCAGGATGAATACGTCCTGCAGTCCCAGTCCGTGATCTTCATAGAAGAGCACGATGATCGGCATGACCAGGGTGAACCATTTGGATAATTTAATAATGTATAGCGCAAGTATGTTTCGTTTCATTCGGGAGTTTCTTCTCTGGGATCTCCCGACAAAAGTATATATTTTTTCAATAAAGAGCTAATCTGCTAATGGAGATAGCAATAAGTTCAAATCTTTCTAAGTGATTTCCCTTTAACTATCTTCTTTTTACGAATATATTTAAAATATTACGAAATAATCGTATTTGTCTTGTCGCTTTGAAATATAATCCTTTTATTTGCGATGTGTTATATTAAATTAATAAGGTTATGAAAAAGATAGGACTATGTTTGGCTACTGTGATGTTGTTGATGGGGATGAATGGGTGTAAAGATCGTGCGGGAAGTGAAGGACCCTTGCCGGTGCTCGACTTTCGTGCAGATATACCGGATCAGGAAGTAGCTTTGCAGGATTTAGGCAAGGTGCGTTATTTTCGTTTGCATACACCAGGGGATGTGTTGCTGGGCGATCAGATGAAGTTGGCACCGGGTGAGCACGGTTTGTTCTTCTTTGGACCATCCAGTGGAGATGTGATAGGCTTTGATAAGAAGGGGGAGATGATTTGCCGTTTTAACCGGAAAGGGCAGGGAGGTGAAGAATATGTCAGGATACGCCATATCCTGTATGATGCAAAACGGCAGGAAATCTTTCTGGATGCAATCACCCAAATGCAGGTCTATGATCCGGAGGGGAACTTTAAAAGAACATTAAAAATTCCGGAATCTTATCAGATGGATGTCGTGGAGTCTGTGGACGAGAATACGATGGTTTTTCTGGATATGCAAGGCGCTCTCTTCGTGAAAGAAGGGGAGACAACCCGGATAGATGATAATCCGGAAGCAAACAACCAGCCTTTTGTCGTAATGGATAAAGATACCGGAGAAAAGATAGAACGTCTTCCTCTTGTTTCGAACGAGCGTTACCGCAGTATGATCGTGACCACGCGTGACGGACGTCCTTTTGTCTTGCTGAATCGTATGAGAAACCTGCTTGCCTGCGACGGGGGAGGTTGTGTGATCAGTGAGCCGGCAGCCGATACGCTCTATTTGTTATCCCCCGACCGTCAACTGAAACCGGTCTTCGCCAAACTCCCGCTATCGACCGAGAAAGACGGCAAGATCGCTTGCGAGATCAGGGCTTTGACACTGGATAAGATGCTTGTCAACGCTGTTTTCCTGAAAGACGAAGGCCAAATGACATTACGGAACGAGCTTTATCTATATACAGTAAAAGAAAATACCTTCTCTCACGTCAAACTGGCAAATAAAGATTGGAAGAACGGAGACATGATGAATTTTGTATTCAATAATAACAAGCTCTATTACATCTTATATCCTTTCACGTTACTCGAAGCGATGGAAAAAGGAGAACTCTCCGGAGAGCTGGCGGAGATAACCAAAACATTGGACGAAGACGAGAATCTGATCCTTATGGAAGTCGATCTCGATTGATTTGACGTTATTATTTATTGTTAGTTAGTAAAAAAGTTATTACTTTGCGACAGTTTTATACTACTAACAATTAAATGATAACAAACTGATACCATGATTTGGAACGAAACTATTGAATGTATGGACCGCGAAGAAATGCGGAAATTACAGAGCATCCGGTTGAAACGGGTTGTCGAACACGTTTATCATAATACTCCCTTTTACCGCAAGAAAATGCAGGAGATGGGTATTACTCCGGATGATATTCAATCTATTGAAGATATATCCAAGCTGCCGTTCACGGTTAAGCAGGATTTACGCGATAATTATCCCTTCGGACTGATGGCTGTACCGATGTCCGAGATTGTTCGTTTGCATGCCTCTTCGGGTACGACCGGAAAACCGATCGTTGTAGGATATACCCGCAAGGACTTGTCCATCTGGTCGGAAGTGGTGGCACGCTGCCTGACGGCTTATGGTATTACAAAGAATGACTCCGTGCAGGTTTCCTATGGCTACGGTTTGTTTACCGGAGGTCTGGGTGCCCACGGCGGCGTGGAGAATATCGGCGGGACAGTGATTCCGATGAGTAGCGGAAATACGCAGAAGCAGATCCAGTTGATGCACGACTTCGGTGCGAAAGGACTGGCATGTACGCCTTCGTATGCCCTGTATCTGGCGGAGACGATCCATAGTTCTGGTATCCCTTTGGAAGAATTTCAGTTGAGAGTAGGAGCCTTCGGTGCCGAACCTTGGACGGAAAACATGCGTAAGGAACTGGAAGATAAACTGAACATCAAGGCATATGATATCTACGGACTGACGGAGATCTGTGGTCCCGGTGTCGGAGGCGAATGCGAATGCCAGAACGGGACACACCTGTGGGAAGACCATTTCTTCCCGGAAATCGTCGATCCGGTAACCTTGCAGCCGGTTGCTCCGGGTGAACAAGGCGAACTGGTGTTCACGACACTGACCAAGGAAGGTATGCCGATGATCCGTTACCGTACGCGCGACCTGACACATCTGATCTACGAAAAATGCGAATGCGGCCGTACGGCTGTCCGCATGGGCCGTATCCTCGGACGTAGCGACGATATGATGATCATCCGCGGTGTAAACGTATTCCCGTCGCAGGTAGAGTCCGTATTGCTGGAAATGCCGGAATTTGAACCGCATTACCTGATCGTGGTGGACCGTGTGAACAACACCGATACTTTCCAGATCCAGGTGGAAGTACGTCCGGACTATTATTCGGACGAGATGAACAAGATGATTGCGCTGAAGAAGAAGATCGCCGCCCGCATGCAGAGCGTGATCGGTATTCAGCCTGATATAAAGATCGTCGAACCGCGCAGTCTTGAACGCAGTATGGGCAAGGCTAAACATGTGATCGACAATCGTAAATTAGTTTAACCCCTTAAAAGAGTAAAATGCTATGCTAATTAAACAATTATCCATCTTTCTAGAAAATAAGAAAGGCCGTTTTACGGAAGTAGCAAAGATTTTAGGTGAAGCCGGAGTGAACATGTCGGCCTTTACGGTGGCAGAAAATTCGGATTTCGGTATTCTGCGTCTGATCGTGTCGGATACGGAGAAAGCTATTCAGGTTCTTCGTGAAAAACTATATGCGGTGAGTGTGGCCGATGTCGTATGCCTTCATTGTCCCAATCAGCCGGGTGCGCTGGCTAAGGCGATGGAGATCATTACTTCTGCAGGTATTTTTGTCGAATATATGTATGCTTTCTCGCAGGGAGAGGCGGCGAATGTAATTATCCGTCCCGACAATGTGGAGAAGTGTGCAGAGGTGCTGAAAGCCAATAAACTGGAGCTGATTGCTGCCAGTGATTTATATAAGTTGTAAATATTAACGTTATGCGCTTCGTTATTTTACCGAAAATAATGTAACTTTGCGCGCTAAAAGTATGTGAATGAAAAAGGTTGTATTTTTATTGATGATGATTACGGTCTTGTTATCCTCTTGCGGGGAGTACAACAAGATACTGAAAAGTACGGACTATGAGCTGAAATATTCGTATGCAAAGAAGTACTTCAATGCAAAGCAATATAACAAGTCCGCTACCCTGCTGGATGAACTGGTTACAATCTTTAAAGGAACTGCTTATGCCGAGGAATCCTTGTACCTGCTGGCCCAGAGCTATTACGGACAGAAAGATTATCAGACGGCTTCGCAATACTTTAATACGTATTATACCACCTATCCGAAGGGCGAATACACTGAGTTGGCCCGTTATTATTCAGGATATGGCTTGTATCTGGATTCGCCCGATCCGCGGTTAGACCAGACACAGACGTATGAAGCTATCAACCAGTTGCAGCTCTATCTGGAGTATTATCCGCAGAGCGAACGTGCCGCTGAAGCCCAGAAGATCATGTTTGAATTGCAGGAGAAACTGGCTTACAAGGAACTGCTGGCTGTAAGATTGTATTATAACTTGGGTACTTACATGCGCGACAATAACTATTTGTCTGCCGTGATCACTGCCGAGAACGCGTTGAAGAACTATCCTTATTCCAAATATAGGGAAGAGTTCATGTTCTACGTATTGCGCTCGAAGTATGAACAGGCTATAAACAGTGTGGAAGAGAAGTTACAGGGTCGTTATCGTGAGGTTGTGGATGAATACTACACTTACATGAACGAATATCCGGAAGGCAAATACGTAAAACAGGCACAAAAGTTCTACGATTACGCCAACAAGAGAATAACAGATACGTATTAACGATATTATTTAACAATAAAGTAAAATGGATTACAGAAAGTCTAACGCTCCTTCGAATACGGTTACCCGTGACATGATGAAGTTGTCAGCCGACACGGGAAATGTGTATGAAACAGTAATGATCATCGGTAAACGAGCTAATCAGATTAGTGTTGAAATGAAGCAGGACCTGGAAAAGAAACTGCAGGAGTTTGCATCATACAACGATAACCTGGAAGAAGTTTTCGAAAACAGAGAGCAGATCGAGATCTCCCGTTATTATGAAAAACTTCCGAAATCGACGCTGATCGCAGCACAGGAATATGAAGAAGGTAAGGTTTATTATAAGAACCCTGCTAAAGAAAAGAATAATTTCTAAAAAGAAATATTGTGTAAGATATGAAAAGGCTGACCCTGATAGAGTCGGCCTTTCCATTTAAAATGAACTAATAACCATGTTACAAAGAATACAAACAGTTTATTTGCTTATTATCGTGGGCCTGATGGTTGCCACGCTGTTTTTACCTCTTGCCTTGTTGCAGGCGGGAGATCAGTTTTACTCTTTCGATGCGACGGGTGTCAGCACGATCGCCGCTGAAGCGGAGTTGGTTTATCCGACGTGGGGACTTTTTGCATTGACGGCGGTGATCTCTATCCTGGCGTTGCTCACCATCTTTTTATTCAAGAAAAGAATCCTGCAAATCCGTCTGTGCGTATTTAATGCCATCCTGATGTTGGGTTTCTATGCTTTGTTCGGTTTCTTTGTATGGATACTGAAAGAAGAACTGGCAGGTGCTGCTCTGAGTGTAAAGATCGCCTTGTCTTTCCCTGTAATTGCCTTGATACTGGATTACCTGGCTATCCGTAATATCGGTGCCGACGAGGCATTGGTTCGTTCGCTCGACCGTTTGAGATAAATTAGAATAGTAGTCCGTAAAGGACAAATAAAGGTTATAAAAAGCGTAATCATGTCTAAGTACATGGTTGCGCTTTTTTTGTTTGTTAACGTTATCCGGATTTGTTTTGTCATTCTTCCAAATATATTCCGATTGTTGTTTCAGAGCTTATCTAATGGCTGATTTATCAAATAACGAAAATACTTTAGACGATTTTAGATATTGAATGGGTACTATATCGCTTCTTTTGCTTTGTGAAATAAATAAAAAATTGCCTATGGTTTAAAAAAGGAAACACTAGTAGTAAAAAGGGAATAACCTACCTTTTAAATCTAATCAGAGAGAATTAAGAATTATTGGAAAAAACTTAAAAAGAAATGACATTTAACATGAAGAAAGAAAATTTCCGGGGAATAAAAAATTGGAATGTGGCGTTTGCCCTCCTGTTTTTATTCTCTACCGCCCAATCGAAGGCGGACACAGGAAAAGGCTTGGAAGCCTCGAATCCTACTATTAAAGAAAGTGCCGACATACCGGCTAGCCAACAAAACGAACGTACTATCAAAGGTATTGTAAAAGATGCCACTGGTGAAACGGTTATCGGAGCCAACGTGTCTGTCGTTGGCACAACCATCGGAACTGTAACTGATGTTGAAGGTAATTTCTCATTGAAAGTACCGGCAGGGGCTACCCTGAAAGTTTCATTTATCGGTTATAAAGATGTAAATGTAAAGATTACGAACCAGCAATCATTGGATATCCTTTTAGAAGACGACTCACAAGCGTTGGACGAAGTCGTTGTCGTTGGTTTCGGTTCACAAAAGAAAGTGAATTTGACAGGATCTGTATCTGTCGTCGATGCCAAAGAGCTTACTTCCCGTCCGGTTACAAACGTATCCCAAGCCTTACAAGGCTTAGTGCCGGGTATGAACTTCAGCTATGGATCTGATGGCAATGGTGGTGAAATTGGTCAGGATATGAAAATTAATATCCGCGGTGCCGGTACTATCGGCAATGGTTCCAATGCCTCGCCATTAGTGTTGATCGATGGCATGGAAGGTGATATGAATGTCTTGAATCCGAATGACATTGAAAGCATTTCCGTTTTGAAAGATGCTGCCGCCTCCTCCATCTACGGTTCACGTGCGCCATTCGGTGTCGTTTTGATCACTACCAAGAAAGGTAAGGCAGGTAAAGTCAACATCAGTTATAACGATAATTTCCGTTGGAGCCATGCCATTAACATGCCGCAATTACCGGATTCATATACCTATGCGCAATACATGAACCTGGCAGCCAGCAATACTCAAGAGGGGCCCCTTTTTCCGGCTCAGAACCTGGAACTCATGCTCGCTTATCAAAAAGGAGAAATTCCCAGCACGCAGACAACGTTTGCTAATGCGGATGGCAAGACATGGAACTGGCTGGGAAACTCAAATAATGACTGGTATGATATTTTCTTCGGAGGCACTGCTTTTTCACAGGAACATTCATTAAGTATTAATGGAGGTAGTGAAAAGTTCCAGTATTACCTCTCTGGTAATTTTATGGACCAAACGGGCCTGATTAGTTTTAATCCCGATAAACTAAAAAGATACACAGTAACAGCCAAAATCAATGCAGAATTATTTCCATGGTTGCACGTGAATTACAGCACCAAATATATGCGTAAGGATTACAGCAAGCCGTCCACCATGGATAACAACCAGTATTATCACGACATGGCCAAGCGCTTTCCCTCCGAACCCATGTATGATCCGAACGGTTATGCCCAGGTTGGGTTGCTGTCACAGTTACTCTATCAGGGCAAAGATGCCAGCCAGACAGATTGGTTATACCAGCAATTCCAGGTTGTACTGGAGCCCGTTAAAGGATGGAAGGTTTTTGGAGAATTGAATTATAAGACTGTTGATGGATTCCAACACAAGGATGTATTACATCTTCCACAACATTATGTAGATGGAACAGAATATTTCAGTGATACCAATTCTGTCGCAGAATATGCCGAAAGGACTAATTTCTTTAATCCGAACGTTTATTCTGAATTTATGAAATCACTGGAAGGCGGCCATAATTTTAAGGTCATGGTGGGTTTCCAGGCTGAACTGAATAAATGGCGTAAACTGGGTGCCAGCCGTACAGACCTCATCACAGAGAAAGTTCCCGATTTGAATACGGCCACAGGACCTGATAAAATTGAAATTGATAAGGATGCAGGTGACAAAAATCATTGGGCAACAGCCGGTTTCTTCGGACGATTGAACTATGATTATAAAGAACGTTACCTGGTAGAGTTCAATATGCGTTATGACGGCACCTCCCGCTTTGCCGCCGACAAGCGTTGGAACTGGTTCCCTTCAGTATCCGCCGGCTGGAACGTAGCACGTGAGGAATTCATGGAACCGCTGGAAAACACGATCAACACATTAAAGATACGTGGTTCATGGGGTGAACTGGGTAATCAAAATACCAAAGCGCTTTATCCCTATATCCAGACAATGCCATTTGTTGCCAACGATAGCAAAAGCCACTGGCTGTTAAGCAATAGCAAATTTGAGAACACAGCCGCTTCACCCGAATTGATTTCAGCGCTTTTGGGTTGGGAAACCATGCGTTCATGGAATATCGGCTTCGACCTGGGGATGTTCAATAATCGTTTCAACATGAGCTTTGACTGGTTCAACAGAAAAACTGTAAATATGGTAGGGCCAGCTCCCACTTTACCTGCTGTATTAGGTGCCGACGTTCCTAAAACAAATAATGCCGACTTACAATCTACCGGTTTCGAACTTGACCTTTCATGGAGAGACCGTATCGACGCAGTACAATATGGAGTACATGTGCTTCTTTCAGACGACCGGCAGAAAGTCTTAAAATATCCGAATGAAAAAGGATTGCTTTCTACATGGAGAACCGGAGAATATATGGGCGAAATCTGGGGATTCGAAACGATTGGAATTGCCAAGAGCGATCAGGAAATGCAGGATCATCTGGCATCCCTGCCCAATGGAGGACAAAGTGAAGTCGGCAAGAATTGGGCTGCCGGTGATATCATGTACAAAGACCTGGACGGAGACGGAACAATTCACAAAGGAACTACTGTAGACAATCCGGGTGACTTGAAGATTATTGGTAACAACACGCCGCGTTACAAGTTTGGCCTTGACTTGGATGCCTCATGGAAAGGCTTTGATATACGCGTATTCCTGCAAGGTGTATTGAAAAGAGACTATTATATAGATGGAAACATGATGTTCGGTGCTACCGGAAACAGGTGGCAATCCGGCTTTTTCAAAAGCCAGATGGACTTTTACCGTGACGCTGATGACTTCTGGGGCGAAAATCACGATGCCTACTTGCCGAGGCCATTGTTCAATGATCAGAACCAAAAGAAACAGAGCCGCTACCTGCAGAATGCCGCCTACTGTCGCCTGAAGAACCTGCAAATAGGATACACCATCCCGGCACGTTATACGCAGAAGGCCAGAATCTCTAATCTGAGAATATTCTTCTCTGCCGAGAACCTGTTTACCATAACTTCACTACCCGATGCTTTCGACCCCGAAACTTTGGGTACAGGATATGGAGCAAACTGGGATGACGGGACTTCTACAGCCAAGACACATCCGCTGTCACAGACATTTTCAACAGGACTTAGTGTTAATTTTTAATTGAATAGCAAATGAAAACATTAAATAAATACTTATTTATATTAGCAGGAGGATTGGTCGGCCTGAGTTCATGCAATGATTTCTTAGACCTTGAACCCTTGGATAAAGTTACTCCCAATAATTATTTGTGGTCCGAAGCCGACTTGGCATCTTATGCCATCAAGGGATACGACTTTCCTGCACATGAAGAAAAATATACTATCGGGAGCTGGGGCAATGATAATAACACTGATAACCAGGCAACATCAGGTTACGACAACAAATGGTTGCCAGGGCAATGGAAAGTTCCTGAATCCATCAAAGAAGATGATGATCCATGGAATTTCAAGAAAATAAGAAATGCCAACTATTTCATAGAGACTGTAATGCCGCGTTATAATTCCAAGAGCATACAAGGTGACGACAATAACATCAGGCATTACATTGGCGAAGTATACTTGCAGCGAGCATGGAATTATTTCTCCAAATTACAAAAATTAGGGGATTTTCCCATTATCAAAAATACATTAATAGATGAAGAAGGGGAATTAATAGAAGCCAGTAAACGCAGTCCTCGTAATGAAGTCGCACACTTCATCATCAATGATTTGGATTCTGCCCTGATGCTTTTGAGTAATACGGCTCCGTCGGGAGGAAAAAACAGGATTACCCGCAATGTAGCCTTATTGGTCAAATCGAGAGTCGCTTTGTTTGAAGCAAGCTGGCTGACCTACCATAAAGGTACGGCTTTAGTTCCCGGTGGTCCCGGATGGCCCGGTGGCGAATACACAGGCGCAAACTTGGACAATGAGATTGCTTTCTTCCTGAAGGAATGTAAAGCGGCATCCAAAGAGCTTGCAGACCAGGGATTGTTGGCGCAAAATACAGATAAGACAGGTGTCAATCTGTCGGATACGACGAACCGTGGCATGAGCAATCCTTATTTCGCACAGTTCGCGTTGGAAGATATGAATTCGGCTCCGGAAATACTTTTGTGGAAACGGTATAGCTTTACATTAGGTGTAAAACATGGTGCCACTTCTTATATATTAACCGGAGGTAACACCGGATTCACCCGTCAATATGTGGAAACATTCTTATGTAGAGACGGCTTGCCTATTTACGCTTCTCCCTTGTATAAAGGCGACAAATCCGTTAAAGATGTAGAAACCGACAGGGAGTCGCGCCTTAACCTCTTTATGATGCGTCCTTACGAACATCTGGACAAACAAACAAATGAAGCCGGAGAATATAATGGACTTTCGTGGCCTTATGCTCCTACCATCATTGACAACCCGGAAGTAAGAGCTGTTACAGGTTATGGCCTGCGCAAAGGTCTGGCAGCTGATACTTACTATACTAGCGGCGATCAAAGATCTGTAGAAGGCTCACCTATTTTCCGGGCTGCCGAAGCATATTTGAACTATATCGAGGCTGATTGCATGGAAAAGGGAGGGAACAGTATATCTGCTGAATCCGAAGCTTATTGGAATGCCATTCGTGACAGGGCTAATTTACCGGATTATCGTATTACACTGAATGCCACAAAACTGGATAAGGAGTCTGATTGGGGTGTATACTCTGCAGGAAGACAAGTATCTGCGTTACTATATTGCATCCGCCGCGAACGCCGTTGCGAAATGATAGAAGAAGGTCTGCGTATGATGGACCTGAGACGTTGGAGAGCCCTGGATCAAGTTAATGGTTTTCAGGTGGAAGGCGTAAACCTTTGGGGATCAGATTTGAAAGACGCATATCCCAAATTGGATAAGGATAAAAAGCCCACAGGTGAAAGTTTGCTTATTCCTGAAGGGCAACCGAATGCAAATGTTTCCAACCTTGCAAACAGCGGCGAATATTTACGTCCTTACAGGGTCATCAGCCAGGGAAACAATCTTATGTGGGACGGATATAAATGGTGTGAAGCGCATTATCTTGATCCGATTGCACTGCATCATTTCAAATATACATCTAGCGACCCGAACGATTTGGGAACTTCCGTGATTTACCAAAATCCGGGATGGCCGCTAACCTCATCGGGAGCCATAGGATACTAGTGTAAGGCTAATTGATGTGTGGGAAGGTTCCCCTCTGCGAAGAGGGGGCCTTTGCTTCATATCTTTTGATTTTATGTTGCGTATTCAACGAAATAAGTTGGTAGCTGTTCTCACATTCATCAGGTCATTGACTTCAACTTTTTGATGAAGGGCTTTCTATTAAAGAATACGATGTATTTTAATTATAATTTAAAATTTATTTATCATGGCTATATTAATTAGAGCGATACAACGTGCTAATCCGCGGGATAAGAACGCGCCGAAAAAATGGTATGCCGTTCAGAATTCTACCGGGTTGGTTCCGGAAACGAAAGTGGCCGAACTCATTGCCGACGAGACGACGCTGAATCCCTCGGAAGCGTTGATGTCTATCCGCCAGCTTCGGAAAATAATCCAACGTCTGATGGCAGACGGGCATAGTGTGAAACTTGGTGATTGGGGTACTTTTTATCCTTCCATAAACAGTAGGGGCAAGGAGAAGAAAGAAGATTTGAAGGCTACGGATATTAATTGTGTAAATATTAATTTCCAACCCGGAGAAGAATTGAAAGCTGCCATGCAGAAAGTGGAATTTGTATGGATTGACAAACTAGTGGAAGGTAAAAAGAATACAGATGGCGGTTCTGGCAGTGATCGTCCGGAGATTGAATAATTTTTATTTTCTGAATGATAAAAGATCCCTCTCCGGATTTTCCGGAAGGGATTTTTTTATGCCTCTCTCTTCGAGATGAAGAAGTCAACTCCGAAACTTGAAAAAGTTTGCGCCGGAACATGAAGATGTGTTTTCCGATACTTGAAGAAGTGTGTTTTGTGAGATGAAGAAGTTCGCTTTCCGAGATGAAGAAGTCGGCGTCGTGAGATGAAGAAGTCGGCCTTAGACAGCTGTCCGAAAAGTCCATATTAAGGAACGCTGAATAACGTAGACAGAGCGCAGAGTCTCGCAGACCCTATTTATTCATAAAATAGATCTGCGAGACTCTGTGTATTCTGCGTTGTCTGCGGTCAATAATAGCTTTTTGGACAACCTCCTGTTTTTTTGTTTTCTGTCCGTTTTTATACTCTTATTCTACTGGTCGGATGACAAACTCGAACGTAGTCTTTTCCACCGGTACCAGGTACTGTGGCAATACACCCGGTCCGCAAGTAGCCGTACCGACACCCACCTGTTCGGCATCCAGATGGACAGTCACTGTACCACTTCTCTCCAACTGATTGATATGGGTGGAAGCATCGATATTGCTGTCCGTAAAAGGTACGATGCTGAATTGCCAGGGAGCAGCGGCTGTTACGTGCAAGCCGTTTCCTGTTTCGTTCGTGATCGTTGCCCAACGCATATCCGTACGGTTACCGGTCGACTGAGGTTTGACGTAATAATGGAACATTCGTTCCGCGTCCGTCTTGTCGAGGGCGATCCGTCCGCTTTGGATGCGGTCGGTGTATGTTTCTCCGGTGCGTCCTAGGTAAGAAACCTGTGCATATTCGGATGGCATTTCGAAGGTCAGTCCGATACGTGCCAGCGATTTGACGATAGAGGTATCCGGAGTGAAGGAGGTTGCTATCCTTACTGTGCCGTCAGGGTTAAGTGTATAGTGCTGCGTGGCTGTCCCTACTGTCTCACCTTTACCGTTTAGTAGTGCCAGTGTTGTCTGAACACTGTTCTTTCCTGCACGAAAGGCTTTTGCCTGTTGGCTGAGCGTGTTAAGACCTGCCGTTTTCCACAAGCGGGCACCGTTACGATCGCGGTTATCGTTGTCCGTGATGGGGCGGTAGAGGCTGATCGTGAGCGGTGTGGAAAGCATTTCTTTTCCGTCGAGCTTATAAGAGGTCATGGTCCCTGTCTCTGGAGAGAAGGAGATGCTGATGCGGTCGTTGCTGAATGTGTTGTCGTCCTGTTTCAGGGCAGAAGTCTTCAGGATGGGATATTCCGGGCGATAGTTCTTGTTGACGGTCCATACAAACTGATCGTAAGCCACTTCATGGGTGACCGGGATGAACGGACGTGCCTGCTTTGGTGTCCAGCTCAGATTCAGGAATACCTCTTTACAGTTTTTCGGTAAGGAGGTTTTACCGAGTGTCAGTGTGGTGGTTTCGTGTGGCAGGCAGTCGACGGTTTCTGTTCCCTGGCGTACAACCTCTCCGTTGTCTGTGACCAGTTGCCAGTTCAGGGTATATTCATTCAGATTGCTGAAATCATACCAGTTTTTGACGGAGAGTGTCAGGTTGCGTTCGTCAGTCAGGCTGGTTTTGATATATTGGTAGACCTTTTTCACTTCGTTCAGATGTGGATGCGGTACGCGGTCGGCACCGATCAGACCGTTACAGCAGAAGTTGTCGAAGCTGGGGATGCCTTTAGGACCGTAATCGCCTCCGTACGACCAGTACCAGTTGCCATTTTCATCCAGTTCGCGAAATGACTGGTCTACCCAATCCCAGACACAACCGCCTTGTGCCATCGGTTCGTTCTCGAATACATCCCAGTATTCTTTCAGGCCGCCGACACTGTTTCCCATTGCATGCACATATTCGCAAAGAATGAAAGGGCGGTAGATTTTCGGCTCTTTCTGGTTCAGGTATTCTTTGATAACGTCTACGCTGCGGTACATGCGGCAGTAGATATCCGTGTTGTAGTTTTGCTCGGCACGTTCGTACTGTACCGGCCGGTTCTTTTCGACAGATTTGAGCCAGTCGTAAGTACGTTCAAAATTGATGCCGTTACCGGCTTCGTTGCCCAGCGACCAGATCACGATGCAGGGATGATTCTTGGCACGTTCGTACTGTACCGGCCGGTTCTTTTCGACAGATTTGAGCCAGTCGTAAGTACGTTCAAAATTGATGCCGTTACCGGCTTCGTTGCCCAGCGACCAGATCACGATGCAGGGATGATTCTTGGCACGTTCGTACATCCGGCGGGTGCGGTCCATATGGGCAGGGAGCCAGGTACTGTCTTTAGCCAGCGATTCGGGACCATATCCCATACCGTGTGATTCGATATTGGCTTCATCGATCATGTAAAGACCGTATTCATCGCAGAGTTCGTACCACAACGGATCGGTCGGGTAGTGGGAGTTGCGCACGGTGTTGATGTTATACTGTTTCATCAGTTCGATATCTTTCAGCATCAGTTCGCGGCTGACGGTACGACCCAGCTGCGAATGTTCGTGGCGGTTCGTTCCTTTGACCAGTGTCGGCACACCGTTCACGCAGAAGCGGCCGTCTTTGATTTCGGAGGTGCGGAAGCCGACTCTGCTTCCCGTCAGTTCAGTCTCTTTGCCGTTACTGTCTTTCAGCGAGAGAAGAAGCGTGTACAGGTTCGGATGCTCTGCACTCCAGGCTTTTACACCGGGGATAGTTACGCCTTTGAATGTGATCCGGTTATTGTCTCCGGCGGGAACTTTGATTTCCTCTTTCAGGACGATTTTGCCATTGGCATCTTTCAGTTGGTAGGCGATGCGTGCGTTGGGATCGGATTTGCCTGCGATCTGGACATCCAGGTTGAAGATACCATCCCGATAGGTGTCCTTGTCGAGTGTAGAGACTACTTTGTAATCGGCAATGTATTGCTGCGGAGTACTATAGAGGTAGACGTTGCGTTCGATACCGCTCAGGCGCCACATGTCCTGACATTCCAGGTAGGAGCCGGAACTCCAGCGGTACACTTCCAGCGCGACGGTGTTTTCACCCGGTTGCAGTTTATCGGTGATATCCCATTCTGCGGGCGTTTTGGAACCTTGGTTGTAACCGAGTTTTTCCCCATTCACCCATACATAATAGAAAGAGATGACACCTTCGCAGCAGAGTACCACGCGGCGACCGTCCCATGATGCCGGTATGGTAAAAGTACGGCGGTAAGAGCCTACCTCATTTTCTGCGTAGGGAACCAGAGGCGGGTTTTTCTTGAAGTTGAACATCGGATCGTCGAACTCATAGGTTTCATTTACATAGATAGCTGTGCCGTATCCCTGGCGTTCCCAGTTGCCGGGGACGTTGATGTCTGCCCATCCTCCGGTATAAAAAGAGGGTTTGTAGAAATCCTTCGGACGGTTGTCGGGGTTCTTTGTCCAGTGGAATTTCCATTTGCCGTTCAGGCTTTGATACCAGGGCGACGATTCGTGGTCGCGGGCCGATACGGCTTTCTCGTTTTCAAAAGGCCAGACGTAGGCGTGCGGTTCCAGTTTGTTCAGACCGATTGCGTACTGGCTCTGCCACTCGGGCGTGTTGTCTGCAGGCTCTGCTGCAGCCTGGAACATTCCCAGGCTGCACAGAGTGAAAATAGATAACAGAGTTTTTTTCATTGTATTTATAGAATTATTATTTCATCTGTATATATCCATGTACCTTGTCCCGGTCGCGTATGATCTTCAGGGCATTTCCCGGGATTCTTCAGGTCGACTTTCAGGTAACGGCCTGTAGATGCCAGGTTGTCGAATGTCTTGTCTTCGATACGGATACCTTCACGGAATATCTCTTCCGGTGTGAAGGAACGTTCAGCAATACGTGTATATGTCCGGTTATCGTTTGAAACGGATAACGTAATCTTTACCGGGATATGTGCTCCCATTCCGTAATTGGTGATGCAGCCGATCGTTATCTGTCCGATATTTTCTTCTTTTCCGAGGTCGATGGTGAAGGAGGCATCTTTGTCATACCATCCGCACCATTCGAAATCGGATTGCTTGTCACTTCCCCTTAGTCCGTTGGTCAGGCGGTAAGTCTGCTCGTTACCGTCGATGACCGGACGGGCTGTTGCTTTGTTCCGGTGGAGGGGTAAGGTCAATGTCTGCCCTTTTTGCTCTCCCGACGCAAAGGTCGCCGCTTTGATCGTAACACTGTCGGTAAAGGCCAATGAATCCGTGTAGAGCGGGGAAGAAACCTGTGGCTCGCTGCCATCCACCGTATAACGTATCTCCATATCCGGGCGGATACAGCTGAGGGCGACTTTCAATGTATCGTTATCCCCTGTTACCAGATGATCGATGTTGAACATGGAACGGGCATAGTTTACTCCCAGATAGTCGTAATGCCCGGTCAATACATCCAGGCGTTTCAGGAAACCGGGCCAGTTTTTCTGATCCTTTCCCGACCAGGCTATTTCGGCAACGGCTGCCAGACGTGGGAAGAGCAGGTATTCGACATCTTTCGGCGAGTTGACAAATTCGGTCCATAACGAACCTTGCACTCCGAGCAGGTTGGCGGCTGCTTCCGGTTCCCATTCCGGTTGTATCGGTTCATAATCATAGACGTTTTTCAGTGTATTGTTCCCGAAATAAGTGCGTGGCTCAAACCACTGCGGGCCCTGGTAACGGATCAGATATAATACACGCGCCGGGGTCATAATGAATTTGTGACCCATTTTACTCGCTTTGTATCCGGCAGTGCCTAATCCCTGCCAACCATAGATAACGGCATCTTCGGGTATTTTGCTGTTTGTCAGTTCGTCCCAGCCCATTACCTGCTTGCCTTTGCTTCTGACATAGTCTGCCATCCGGTTCATAAAGTAACCTTGCAGGTCTTCTGCGTCTGTAATACCTTCTTTCTTCATCCGTGCCTGGCAGAGCGGACATTTCTTCCAGTTCACTTTCGATGCCTCGTCACCTCCCAGGTGGATATAAGAAGAGGGGAACAAGTCGGCCACTTCATCGATCACATCTTCCAGGAAAGAAAAGACTTTCTCGTTCCCTGCGCAGTAAACGATCTCTGACGCATGTGCCCCCATACCGGGAATGACACCGATAAAGTCTTTCACAACGGGACAGGCCAGTTCCGGATAGGCAGCCAGCGAGGAGTTGGTGTGTGCAGGCATTTCTATCTCAGGGATGATCTCGACCTGGCGTGCAGCGGCATAGGTGATGATCTCTTTCATCTCCTCCTGAGTATAGAATCCGCCTACAGGTGTCTCTTCTCCCGGTAGAGCGTTTTTACGTTGGGAGAAATCCGTGTCACGGGCCACTCTCCAGGCTCCGACTTCCGTCAGGCGGGGATATTTTTTTATTTCTAGACGCCATCCGTTACCATCGACCAGATGCAGGTGGAGTTTGTTCAGTTTAAGCATCGCCATATAGTCGATTATCCGGATCACGTTTTCTTTAGGAATGAAAAAGCGGGAAACATCGAGCATTAAACCACGGTAAGGGAAGCGGGGACCGTCCTGTAAGGTCAGTGCCGGTACGCTCCATTGGATTCCGTCGGCCGGTACTCTGCTTTCTATGGCTGGCGGGAGTAGCATACGGATGGATTGTACGGCATAGAAGAAGCCGCAGTTATCAGCTGCTTTTACGGATATATGGGAAGGTGTTATTTGCAGTTCATAATTTTCTTTAGCGAGTGTTGTGTCGGTAGAAAAAACGACGGAAGCAGTCTTGAAGGACGAACCGGTTCCGATTGTCGGAGTGAATCCGGCGGAGGTCGTAAATAAGTCGGCTAATAATTCGACTACAGCTTCCTGCTCCTGATTTTCGATCCGGATCGTTGTTGATTTGTTAAAGGTGAAATGCCCTTTATCGGTGGTTTGTTGTTCCGGCCGGGGAATGATGTTTATCCCGGAAAGAGTTGAGTTTGTGCATCCTGTAACCAACCAGACAAGAAAGGTAATAAGGAGTAGTTTGTCTTTCGCCATTCGACCTGTTTTTAGTGTTAACATATTCATCCGTGTTATTTAGATTATCCGGAAGACAAATTTATATGTATGTGTGTGGTTGAATGTCCGGTTTTGTACAAAAAAGTTCAATATTTGTCCAAAAGAGAGAGAGATTGTTGATTTTTAAGCTTAATGAAAAGGAATAAGTTCCGTAAGAACTCATGTCTTTTGGATTTTTAGCAAAGATAAGAAAAGATTTATTATATAAATATAGCTTTCTTAGACTTTATGGAACAGATGGTTATTTCTCTATTTTGTATTGTTTATTTAAAACACATCATTACTGATTAAATATGGAAAATATAACGTGATAGTAGATATTTTATATATTGATGTAATAAAACTATATCTTCTAAAGTATTTTTCTCATAAAAAATCTACCTGTATAGTATATTTCATTTTCTTACAGCAATTAATCTCTTGTAAACCTATTGTTTACTATCAAAAGACATGAGTTCTTACGGAACACTGGCATTAATCTATTAAACAAACCTTTAGGATGTCGATCATAGGAAAGCATATATATTTGTGTGTATTTATTTTTTGTTGTGCAATTATTACGAAAGCTGCTCCGGAGTATTATTTTAAACAGATTTCCCTTAAGGACGGATTATCGGAATCTATGGTGAAATCAATCTTGATGGATCATAAAGGTGTTATTTGGATCGGAACCCATTTAGGATTGAATAGCTTTGATCGGGAGAGTGTGAAAAATTACTATCATGATAAAAAAAATGTCGGATCTATCCCTGATAATGATATTTGTTTTTTAATAGAAGATTCTCTTCTGAATTTGTGGGTCGGTACGGCACGGGGACTGGCATTATACAACTGGGAGAAAGATAATTTTATACCAGTCGTTTTTGAAGGAACTCAATTGAATGTGTCCTCCTATGTGTTTGTCAAAGACGGCATTTTATTTTTTGGGCACAATGAGTGTTTCAAATATAGTTATGCCGAGAAAAAAATATCTTCTTTACCGGTTTATTTGAAAGAAGATATACGAATATCTTTTGAAAAAGCCTCTTTGTATGAATTGGAAGATAACATCGTTTTACTGGCTTCCCGCTGGAATGGTTTGTGGGAATACAATATTCAAACCGGAGATTTATGGCGTTCATCTTTAACGAAAAACTACCAGATATCAGCTTTGTTAGTCGATTCTTCCGGATGTGTGTGGTTGTCGCCTTATGGAAAAGGATTGATCGGGTATGATCGTGATAGAAATCAGATGTGCTTTCTTGGTATGTCTGGGAAACTATCCCATAATGTTATTTGGGATATAAAGGAACAGGACGGAAAGCTCTGGTTGGCAACGGATGGCGGAGGTATAAATATTTATGATAAAGCAACAGGTGAAATAACTGTAATAAACCATGTTCCGGGAAAATCAGCTTCGTTACCCGGAGATTCTTTTTGGTGTTTGTATAATGATCCGGATGGTAATATGTGGACTGGCGGTATAAGATGTGGTTTGGTGGGGTTGAAAAAGATTTATATGAAAACTTATCAGGATACCTTCCTGAATTCAATTTATGGTTTGAGTGAAAAAACTGTGAATGGCATGTATGAAGATAAAGATGGATTTATTTGGTTAGGTACTGATGGGGGAGGAATAAATCGCTTGGATCCTCAAACCGGCTTGTTCAGACATTATCCATCCACTTACCCGTCTAAGATCGTTTCTATTATCGGTTATGAAGAAGAGGAACTTCTTTTTTCCCGTTTTGGGAGAGGATTATTTCTTTTTAACAAACAGACAAGTGCTGTGAAAGAATATCCGATAGCAGATTCTGATAAACTAAATGTGTTGTTTAAACAGGGAAAGTCGGTCCATTTGATCCGGTTGGATGAAAAGCATTTTTACTTATTGGCAGATAGTGTTTATCTGTATGATCGATCAACACGGAATTTATCGGCTGTAAGGCACGAATGTGACGGACTGACAGTCTCTTCCCTTCGGTTGGTAGCGAAGGAAAAAGATGTCAGTTTTCTACATGGGGAAACAGAACTGTTCGAACTGGATTATTCAGGAAATACGTTAAGACCCATATATTCCTCAACTGATTCTATAGGGATAATTTCGGCAGCCTGTAAAGATGAACAGGGACAATTCTGGATTGGGACTACTGTTGGCCTTTTTTGCTATGACCCAGTGAGTAGAACCGTAGTCTCTGTAGAAAATAATCGTTTTTTGGGAACCACATCTCTAGGCTTTGATAAAGCCGGGCGTTTGTGGATCGGAACTCACAATGGTTTGTATGCTTATACACCGGAAGATGGCAAAATAATGGTGTTTGGTGAGTCTGACGGCGTGTATCCAAATGAATATATATCGGAATCTCCATTGGTAAGCCGTACCGGAGATATTTATATGGCCGGAGTCGTCGGATTAGTTTATATTAAGAATAATATACCTTTCCCTGAAAATCCTGACCCCATGATCGGATTATCGGAGGTTACATTGAATGGAGTTTCTATGGGAACCAGGTTCGATTCGGATAATAACAGCATTTCGGTTCCTTGGAATTATACTTCTTTAATGGCTAAGGTTATTGTCAGAGAAAATGACCTGATGCGGAAAAAACTATTTCGTTTTTATATCAAAGGGGCACAAGAAGATATGCAGGAATCGACCAATCATACGATAGCGTTCCACGCATTGGCTGTAGGAAATTATGAAGTTCGGGTTTCATGTATCAAAAAGAACGGAGACTGGAGTATTCCTGTGAAACTGTTGTCCATCAAAGTAACCCCACCTTGGTGGAGAACAAACTGGTTCATATTCTGTTGTGTTTTATTTGTAATAGCAAGTTTCTCCTTAACCATTTGGTTGTTTATGAAACGGCAGGAGAACAGGATGATTTGGGCAATGAAAGAGCATGAACAGCGGACTTATGAAGATAAGATACGTTTTCTGATCAATCTTAATCATGAATTACGTACTCCTTTAACTTTAATCTATTCACCTCTTAAACGCTTGCTGGCTTCGGAAGAAGGATTTAGTATAAGCCATTATAAACAGTTGGCGGATATTTTGAGGCAGGTCCGGCGGGTTAAAGATATAATCAATATGGTGCTGGATGTCCGTAAGATGGAGACAGGGGGTGAGCCTCTGCACATCAGGCCATATCATTTGAATGACTGGATATGTGAGGTCTCAGATGTATTCAAGGGGGAATTGGAGTATAAACAGATTCGTTTGGAGTATAATTTGGATGATTCGGTTGGAGATGTACCGTTCGATGAGGCGAAATGTGAAATGGCACTCTCCAATTTAATCATGAATGCCCTTAAATTCAGTGACGAAGGTTCATGCATAACAATCTCTTCCCGATTGGAGCAAGGATATGTACGTGTGTCGGTTTCCGATCAGGGGATTGGCTTGGATCATGTCGATATCTCGAGGTTGTTTGAACGATTCTATCAGGGAGAACATGGGCGGAAAGGTTCCGGTATCGGTTTGTCGTATACTCGTTTACTGATAGAATTGCATGGGGGACGTGTAGGGGCAGAGAATAATACCGGCAAAGGGGCCACTTTCTTTTATGAATTGCCTTTGGAGAATGCGATAACCTCGATTGAAGCAAGGCCTTATCTGAATGAATTGTTGGCATCGCCGGAGGTTAAAGTGAATACGATTGCCGATTTTTCTGTCCGGAAATATTCCGTCTTGATCGTGGAAGATGAACCCGAGCTCCGGATTTATCTGAAAAACTCGTTGAAGGAATATTTCAGGCAGGTCTATGTAGCAGAAGATGGTGTTGAGGCTTTTGATATGGCCGTACGTTATCAGCCGGATATCGTAGTCAGTGACGTCATGATGCCTCGCATGGATGGTTTTGAATTTTGCCGGAAGTTAAAAGGGAACCTGGAAGTTAGCCATATTCCGGTTATATTGTTGACAGCACGGACAGATCAGTCTAGTGCGATACAAGGATATAAAGAAGGTGCTGACTTTTATTTGCCGAAACCGTTCGACCTGGAATTTCTTCTCGCCATAGCCCGTAATATCCTGAAAAACCGGGAGGCTGTCAAATTACGCTATAAAGAGGGTAAAGAGTTGGTTTCGCCTAAAGAAGATACGATCAGTAATGCCGATGAAGTATTTATGAAGAAACTGAATGGCTTGATAAGCGAACACCTGGATAATCCGGAACTGGACGTAAATTTCGTCGCAATACATATGGCAATGAGCCGTGCCTCCCTGTATACAAAACTGAAAGCGTTGACCGATGTCAGTATCGGCGACTATATCAATAAGTTCAGGATGGCACGTGTAATAGAACTGTTGGCGGATAAGGATCTGACCATTCTGGAAGTTTCAGAGAGGGCAGGCTTCACCAACCAACGGTATTTCAGTACGGTATTCAAACAGATATACGGGACGACTCCGTCTAAATACCGTCAGGAACATTTCAACTGAAAAGATATTTCCTATTTCTTCCGGATAGGTAGCAGATAAATGATACGTGCGGAGAAAACCTGGCCGGCCGATTTGTTGAAATAATCCGTTTTACGATTGTGGAAGATGTCTCCCAACGCATAGTAATAACGTCCTTCGAGCAGGAAATAACCGATGCCGGTACGCAGTTCGATACCGGGACCACCACATAATCCCCAGTCGAACTTTTGTTCGATAGGCATGTCGTGCTGGTTGTTGGCTCCTGCATTCTGGTTTTTCTCATCGGGGTTCTGATCGGTCTTTTCGCTGATAGCGAAGCCGACCTTCGGTCCCAGGTTTACGTAGAACTTGAACTTGTTACTACCGAAATAAATATGGGTGAAGAACGGTATCTCCAGGTAATTGATCGTACGTGTATATTTGTAAGTCGGGTTCTCGTCGAATTGCTCGTCCCAACCCTGCTGGCTGAAATTCAGTTCCGTCTGTAGCCCCAGATTCTTTTCCGTGTTCCAACGCAGTACCAGACCCCCGTTGTATCCCTGTTTCATCTTGGTGTAGACCTTCGGGTTGAAGCTGACGGATGAGAAGTTCATGCCGAAAGAGGCACCTACGGATACTTCCTGGGGAAATTTATTTTGTGCCATAACGCCGGTTATGACGGCCAGGCATAAAAAGGATATGATTGTTATCTTTCTGATCATCTTACTTCGCTACGTGTTACGTTATAGTCACTCTGGTAATGAACGATAAATGTGCTGGTATTGATGAATCCGCCCCAGTTGTTTACCCGTTCAAAATCGAAACAGGTCTGTATGCCCTTGTAACGAATATTGTCCAGGTTGTTCTCGAAGTTGGAACCGTATTTCCGGATGGCATCGAAAAAGAACATACCTGTGTCGAAACCTAATATACCATATTTAGGGAATATGTTAATCAGGGTCTTGCTATACCATGTCTTATATTTGGAATAAAAGTCGGAGACTTCCGGCGAGAGGTTGTCAGCATAGAAGAAACTATATATATAGGTATTCAATGCAAAGAAGTCGTCGAGGCACTCGTTGGTATAAGTTTGCCATTCCGGATAACCGAACATCGTGATGTTGTATTCTGGTTTTGTCTCTGCCAGCATACGCAAAGGTGCTTTGAGTTTGTTCAATGCTTCCAGGCTACCGGAAGTAGGGATAATGACACTGCGTTTGTCTGTGCTGAGCATCGCTTCCATTTCGATCGGGAATGTCTCGCTCGAATAGGTTAGTTCTCGCCAGGAGATGTTACGTTGCTTCATCTCTCCTTGCAGGGCTTTGACGAAGTCGGTCTTTTCTTCGGTACCGGGCACTTTCAACAGGATGATGTTGTCGTTGGCAAACAGGTCGCAACCGGCTTGTGATGCTTTGGCATACAAGTAGGAGTGAGGGGTGTTTACCTGGAATATATTTGCATTGGACAATACATCATCGTTTTTGGAGGTGAACGGTATCACATATTTGATATTATTCTTTTCGGCAAATTCGGCAACCGGTGCGATCTGGTCGTTCTGTACGGCTCCGATGATCAGGTTGGCTTCTTTCAAGACATCTTCTTTCAGGATTTCTTTCACCTTTTTGGTGCCGTTGCTTGTATCGAATACGGAGAGTTCGATCGAGCAGCCGCTGTTACGCAGACTGTCAACGGCTAGTAACAGACCTTCATAATATTCGATGAAACGTTGCGTGTTGGAGGACGGTTTTGCCTCATTTGTCATGAAGGGCAACAATAAAGCTACTTTGATCATGTTGACCCGTTCGATCTTTTTCGGGGTCGATAGCAACGCATTTACGTCTCTTTCATGCATGACCGGAGCTGTTTCCGTAACTGTTTCTTTGGTTTCCACCGGTATTTTTATGACCATTCCGGCTTTTACCCCGTTCTTCAGTTCGGGGTTTCGTTTGATCAGTTCCGTGCTCGATATGTTGAACTTCCGGCAGATGCGGTACATCGTTTCTTTCTTGGCGATCGTATATTCGATTTCTTTGGTTACCGACTTTACTTCCTTGGTGGGCAGTGTCTCGATAGGTGTTGCCGGGATACGGATCGTCTTGCCGATCGTGAAGGTGGAAGTCGACAGTCCAGGGTTTGCCTCGATGATATTGGTTCCGGGTACGGCATACCGGATAGACAACGAATAAAGCGTTTCTTTCGGTTGTATGGTGTGATACAGGAAATTATCCTCTGCTTTCCCCATCGGAGCCGTACCGGCATCCCGTTGCGGAATCTTTAATGTAGCACCCGCTTTGATCGATTCGCGGCTTTCCGGATTCAAACGGTAAATGTCATCGACGGTCACTCCATACATCGTTGCGATTGAGTATACTGTCTGTCCCCGCTCAATCGTATGATAAAATATATTATCATTTAATTCGTTAGTAGTAATAATTCGTGCTTTGTTGTTCTGTGAATACAATGAAACACTACAGAAACTCAGGCACAACGTCAATACGTATATACTGATCTTATTCATTTGTTAATTCGAATATTTGCAGCAAAGATAGTGTATGTCCGTATAAAATACTAATTTTGGAAGCTAATTAGGTTATATATATGCAAAGGAATTTTATAAGAAGAGTGGTCGGGACGCTCTGTTTTTTGTTGTTGATACTTACGGTACATGCTCAGATATATACGGTGACAGGCGGGAAAGGCACGCCTATACTGGAAGTGAACGAGAACAGCGGCAGATTTCAGGTGTATATAGTATATGGAATGGATAATGTTGAAATTCAATATACTCCTACGTCCAATTCCTATCAATGGTATCGTTATAAGACTAAAGCTGGGGTCGCGGGGGATATAGAAAAAATATCTTCAGTTTCGGAAGGCGGTAAAACGATTGTCCGTAACATAGAAGAAGGTTATGGTTATTATGTAATGGAAGATGATAATATAGCGAAAACCAATGGTTATGTGTGGATTATCGATTACAGCAAATATGCGTTTAATGCTACGAACCTTTACGTAGATGCTGAAAAAAGTAATTGCGGCAAGATGTATCTGGGAGGGGATATAGATATGAAGGAAATGAGATATTATAATCAGTCAGGAGTTCCCGGAATATTGAAGCGTAAGTTTGATGTGACTTACCAGACGATGGAGCAATCGCAGGATAAGACTACTTACTTGCCGAAAACAGTAGAGGTCACGGTTGAAGACCCTTTTAATGCCGGGATCGAAGCTCCTCTTTGTGATACGGACGTTACTTTGAAAGGTGATCTCTTCGCCCGCCATTTCGGTGTGGAGAAAACAATGACGACTAATGTTTATCAGGCCATAGCGGTTGAAGCCTCAATGCTGATAGATACTTTATCATATACGAACGCTACCAATATGGTTGCAAAAGGCGATAGTCTTTCCGCTCCGGTCGAGTTCAATTTTAAAGCTGTTGCTAATACGCCGGTTGCTGCCATATTTAAGTGGGAGATATTCAGAAAAGAAGACGGCACAGAGGGCGAAGGCACGAAACTGATCGATTTTAATGGTGAGGAAGTAAGCCATACGTTCAACCAAAATGGTACCTATACGGTTAAATTAAGTGTGTCAGACCGTACTTCCCAGTGTACGTGGACACCAGACAATCCGGTTACGATCAATATCTCGGACTCTTTCCTCGATGTTCCGAATGCTTTCTCACCCGGTACGTCACCCGGCATAAACGATGAGTTCAAAGTGGCCTACCGCTCATTGACCCGTTTCAAATGCTGGATATTCAACCGTTGGGGAGTACAGATGTATTACTGGACAGACCCGTCGCAGGGTTGGGACGGTAAGAAAGGCGGTAAATATGTCCCGCCCGGAGTTTATTTTTATGTGATAGAGGCAACCGGCTCAGACGGTAAGCCGATAAAGAAAAAAGGTTCAATTAACATTCTTAGATCAAAGAGAATAGATGATGAAATTATCGAAGAATAGTATATTCAGTTTTTTGTCGGGCGGTCTGATCTGCCTGACTGCGTGTTTGTCTATCGGATCGAGCGATTCGGAAAAGGTGCTTGACGGGCGTCCGGTGGTGATGTCGATGACTTCGTCGCCTGATATACCCTCGTCGGTCACTTTCTGTGGAACGCCGATCGACTTAACCCGCTATAATATGCGTGAAGGATTCGACCGGGAGATGAGTAGTTTCACATACTTCCATTCGACCACTATGTTGCTGATCAAACGCGCCAACCGTTATTTTCCGGTTATCGAACCGATATTGAAAGCCAACGGCATTCCCGACGACTTCAAATACCTGGCGGTCATAGAGAGCCATCTCGACCCGCGTGTGTCGTCTCCGGCACGTGCCGTGGGTATGTGGCAGTTTCTCGAAGGGACAGGCAAGCAATATGGGCTGACTGTCACCCCGACCGTGGATGAACGCTGTCATGTGGCTAAAGCAACTGAAGCGGCCTGTAAGTATTTGAAAGCTGCTTACGACAAATACGGTGACTGGGCGAATGTGGCCGCTTCTTACAATGCGGGCATGGGGCGTATCTCCGGCGAATTGACCAAACAGGAAGCCGATAGCACCTTCGACCTCTGGCTGGTAGAGGAGACAAGCCGTTATGTATACCGTATCATGGCGATCAAGCAGATATTTGAGAATCCTTATAAGTACGGTTTTGTGCTCCGCGCAGAAGACCTTTATAAACCGATTGCCTGCGAAGATGTGGCTGTATCGTCGGACATTCCCGATTTGTCTGCTTTCGCGCAGAAGTATAATATAATGTATGCTGATTTGAAACGCTTCAATCCCTGGTTACGCGACCGGAAATTGCAGACACTGGGCAAGACTTATACGCTACAGGTCCCGAAAGAAAATGAAATGTATTACAAGACACCTAACACCTACGTGCATAACTCGGCTTGGGTGGTAAGATAAATTCCCTTGATAAAAAGTATGAACGATAAAAATGCATTGGAAGGCGGTCGTATTTCCGTTTTAGGCGCCCGCGTTCACAATTTGAAAAATATAGACGTCGAGATACCGCGAAACAAACTCACCGTGATAACCGGTATGAGCGGTAGCGGTAAATCTTCGTTGGCTTTTGATACAATCTTTGCGGAAGGACAACGCCGCTATGTGGAGACATTTTCCGCCTATGCCCGTAATTTCCTCGGCAATATGGAACGTCCGGATGTGGATAAGATTACCGGATTAAGCCCGGTCATCTCGATCGAACAGAAAACGACCAATAAGAATCCCCGTTCTACCGTAGGTACTACGACAGAGATATACGACTTTTTCCGTCTGCTTTATGCAAGGGCGGGTGAGGCTTACTCGTACCTGAGCGGGGAAAAGATGGTGAAGTACACCGAAGAACAGGTGCTCGACCTGATCCTGGAACATTACGAAGGGAAGAAAACCTATCTGCTGGCTCCGCTTGTCCGTAACCGTAAAGGACACTACAAGGAATTGTTCGAACAGGTTCGTAAGAAGGGTTACCTGACAGTCCGTGTCGATGGTGAGATAAAAGAGATATTTCATGGCATGAAGCTCGACCGCTACAAGATGCACAGCATCGAGGTGGTGATCGATAAGATGGTCGTGTCGGCCTCCGACGAACGCCGCCTGAAAGAAAGTCTGCGTACAGCCATGAAGCAGGGCGACGGGCTGGTCATGCTGTTGGATGCCGATACCGACGAGCTGCGTCACTACAGCCGCCGCTTGATGGACCCGGCAACCGGACTTTCTTATAGCGAACCGGCTCCGCACAACTTCTCTTTCAACTCGCCCCAGGGGGCGTGTCCGAAATGTAAAGGATTGGGACAGGTGAACCTGCTGGATATGGAAAAGATCGTACCCGACCCTTCCCTTAGTATTTATAACGGTGGGATAGTTGCTTTGGGTAAATACAAGAACTCCCTTATCTTCTGGCAGATCGAGGCTCTTTGCGAAAAGCACGGTGTGACGATCAAGACGCCGATCAAAGATATCCCGGCAGAGGCGATCGATGAGATCATGAACGGGACGGACGAACGTCTCCAGATTAAGAACGAGTCGCTGGGTTCTTCTAATTATTTCTTGTCTTACGAAGGTGTTGCTAAATATATCCTGATGCAGCAGGAGAGCGAGGCTTCGGCTTCCGCACAGAAATGGGCGGGACAGTTCATCAAAATGACTACATGCCCGGAATGTAACGGCCAGCGTCTGAACAAAGAGGCGTTGCACTACCGCATTGCGGGAAAGAATATAGCAGAGGTCTCTTCGTATGATATTTCCGAGCTTTACGAATGGCTGGACGGTATCGAGGAGCGTCTGGACCAGAAGCAAAAACAGATTGCCATAGAAATATTGAAGGAGATACGTTCCCGCCTGAAGTTCCTGCTGGATGTGGGACTGGATTACCTGTCTCTCAACCGTGCTTCGGCAAGCCTTTCCGGTGGGGAAAGCCAGCGTATCCGTTTGGCAACCCAGATCGGCAGTCAGCTGGTCAACGTACTTTATATCCTCGACGAGCCGAGTATCGGATTGCATCAACGCGATAATGTCCGTCTGATCAACTCTTTGAAAGAGCTTCGTGATACAGGTAACTCGGTAGTGGTTGTCGAGCACGACAAGGATATGATGCTGAATGCCGATTACGTGATCGATATGGGACCGAAAGCCGGGCGCCTGGGGGGTGAAGTCGTTTATGAAGGAACACCGCAGGATATGTTGAAAGTGAATACACTGACTTCTGCATACCTGAACGGAGAGACCGAGATTGCTGTTCCTGCCGAACGTCGTCCGGGAAACGGCAAGTTCATCACCATAAAAGGAGCTGGCGGTAACAACCTGAAGAATGTCGACGTGACCTTCCCGCTCGGAACGCTGATCTGCGTCACGGGTGTGTCGGGTAGCGGAAAATCGACGTTGATCAACCGTACCCTGCAACCGATCCTGAGCCAGCACTTCTATCGTTCACTGGAAGATCCGTTGCCTTATAAATCCATCGAAGGTATCGACAACGTGGATAAGATAGTGAATGTCGACCAGTCGCCTATCGGCCGTTCGCCGCGAAGCAATCCGGCCACTTATACAGGTGTCTTTTCGGATATCCGCAACTTGTTTGTCGACCTTCCCGAATCGAAGGTGAGGGGATACAAACCCGGACGTTTTTCATTCAATGTGTCGGGCGGACGCTGCGAAACCTGTAAGGGGAACGGCTACAAGACCATCGAAATGAACTTCCTGCCGGATGTATTGGTGCCTTGTGAAGACTGTCATGGCAAGCGATATAACCGTGAAACGCTTGAAGTCCGTTTCCGCGGTAAATCCATAGCTGATGTGTTGGATATGACAATCAATATGGCTGTGGAGTTCTTTGAGAATATCCCGACCATCCTTTCTAAGATCAAAGTCCTGCAGGATGTGGGATTGGGTTATATCAAACTGGGCCAGCCTTCCACCACCTTATCCGGAGGAGAAAGTCAGCGTGTAAAACTGGCTACTGAACTGGCCAAAAAGGATACCGGTAATACCTTATATGTATTGGACGAACCGACTACCGGTCTTCATTTCGAAGATATCCGTGTCCTGCTGGGTGTCTTGAACAAGCTCGTGGAAAAAGGCAACACCATCATCGTGATCGAGCATAACCTCGATGTGATCAAATGTGCCGACTACCTGATCGATATGGGCCCCGAAGGTGGCCGAAAAGGCGGCCAGGTTTTATTCACCGGTACTCCCGAGGAAATGATCAAGAAGAAAAACAAGAGTTATACGGCTCCGTTCCTGAAAGAGGAGTTGAGAGCCGAAAACAGGCCTTCGAAGCCGGATGCGCATCCGGGTAAAACTAGATGCGCATCCGGACAAAAATAGATGCGCATCCATTTTCAACTAGATGCGCATCCGGCGAGAAATGCATGCGCATCCATTTTTGACGAGATGGGCATCCAGTTTCAAAACGATGAAATAATAGATTAAAATATGAAGAATCCTATCCAAATGATCAAACAATGCGTAGAGAAGGAAGAACCCTACTTCCTGCTGCGCGGACAAGACATATGTGCTTTGGCGGCGATTGAGACCTATTACGCCGAGGTGAAGAAAAAAGTTAAAGATCCTTACTTTATAGAAGAGATCGAAGAGATAATGAAAGACTTCCGGGCCTTCCGGGAGGAACAGGAAACCCATATCCCGGATTAATTTATGGCGGACGACAGTTACAGAACCATTAAACAAGTAGCAGAGGGCTATTACACGGAGAAGCGCAGCCGCTTTATCTCGTACGCCATCCCGGTGCGTACGGTCGAAGAGGTGAAGGAGCAACTGGATAAATATCGTAAACAATATTACGACGCCCGCCATGTCTGCTGGGCCTATATGCTGGGGGCCGATCGCCTGACTTTTCGTGCGAACGATGACGGCGAACCATCATCCACAGCCGGTAAACCGATCCTGGGACAAATCAATTCCAACGAGTTAACGGATATCCTGATCCTGGTCGTTCGCTATTTCGGTGGCATCGAACTGGGCACCAGCGGCCTTATCGTTGCGTACCGTACAGCTGCTGCCGAAGCGATTGCCGCTGCCGAGATAGAGGAACGTACGGTTGACGAAGACATTACGGTAGCTTTCGAATATCCTTACCTGAACGGGATCATGCGTATTGTGAAAGAGGATAATCTCCTTGTTGTCTCTCAAAAGTTTGAAATGGACTGTGAAATGACTTTGCGTATACGCAAAGGAGAGGCGGAAAAGTTGAAGAACCGCTTATTGAAAGTCGAGTCGGCCTATCTGAAGTAAATTATTAATAATCTGAAACATGAGTTACCTGCTATTTCCGATTTGAGAGGATTTCTTTATTTTTGTACTCTGAAATCTAAACAAGCAAATAGTGGTAATATAATGAAGAAGATTCTGTTATTTTCTTTTTTCTTAGTGATTGGTTTGGTTGTCTCGCAGTTTCTTCCTTCTCTTGTAGGAACGAATTATTCGTTGGTGAAGACAGTATCCAATTCACTGTTGTATGTGTGTCTGGCCTTTATTATGATCAACGTAGGCCGGGAGTTTGAAATGGATAAGACTCGTTGGAGGTCTTATACGGAGGATTATTTCATAGCGATGGCTACCGCAGCTTTTCCCTGGATATTTGTGGCATTGTATTATATGTTCGTCCTGCTCCCCGACATCTATTGGTCGAGTGGGGAAGCCTGGAAAGAGAACTTGTTGTTAAGCCGTTTTGCGGCTCCCACGTCTGCCGGTATCTTGTTTACCATGCTGGCTGCTGCGGGACTGAAAGCATCTTGGGTATATAAAAAGGTACAGGTGCTGGCCATTTTCGACGATCTCGATACGATCCTGTTGATGATCCCGCTTCAGATCATGATGGTTGGCTTGCGTTGGCAGTTGGGAGTGATCATTCTTATCGTGATGGTATTGCTTATGATCGGATGGAAGAAGATGGGAACCTACAATATGCGGCAAGACTGGAAGGCCATTCTGCTTTATGCCATTGTCACGTTGGCATTTACCCAGGGAATCTATCTGGTGTCCAAATATTTTTACGGGGAGGAAGCGAGTATCCATATAGAAGTGCTGTTACCGGCCTTTGTACTGGGTATGATTATGAAACATAAGCATATCGATACGAAGACGGAGCACAATGTGGCGACGGCGATTTCATTCCTGTTCATGTTCCTGGTGGGAGTGAGCATGCCCGTGTTCTTTGGGGTTGATTTTGCCAAACAATCGGCGGAAGCATCGACCATTACCGGTGCACAGCCGATGATGTCATGGCCGATGATCCTTCTCCATGTGGTGATCGTCTCTTTCTTATCCAATATAGGAAAACTTTTCCCTCTGTTCTTCTATCGCGACAGACGTAAGCGCGAACGTCTGGCTTTGTCGATCGGTATGTTTACACGGGGTGAAGTAGGGGCAGGTATTATTTTTATTGCCCTGGGATATAATCTGGGTGGACCGGCCCTGATGATTTCTGTCCTTACTATTGTGTTTAATTTAATTTTAACTGGTATATTTGTAATCTGGGTAGAGAAATTGACCCGCAGCGCCTATCAGTTTGAGATGGCTGAGCAGCAAAGGCAATAAACACAGTTAGGAATTACGGAGACAGACCAGCAAGCTGTCTCCGCAAATATTAAAACAGAATGGATCGTACTATTAATGTTATCCTTAAACCGTTGCGCCGATTCGCCACACAGAAGTCGAGCGCCAGTTTTTTATTGTTTATGGCCACGGTATTGGCTATGATACTGGCAAACTCCCCCTGGGCTCACGCCTATCATCATATATTATCTTATCCTATCGACCTTCAGATTGGCAGTTTTAATTTGTTCTCTCATCATGGTGAACCCATGCCGATGCTTGCCTTTGTGAATGATGCCCTGATGGCGGTATTCTTTTTTGTAATCGGACTGGAGATCAAGCAGGAGGTATTGATCGGGGAATTGAGTTCGGTTCGTAAAGCACTCCTTCCGGTTATTGCGGCTTGTGGTGGTATGATCGTACCGGTCCTTTTTTATTTGCTTGTCTGCAATACGGCTCCGGAAGTACGTGGGGCAGCTATTCCGATGGCTACCGATATCGCATTTGCCCTCGCTGTCCTGGGATTGCTGGGAAAACGGGTTCCTTTAGGCATGCGAATATTTCTGACGGCACTGGCTGTGGTAGATGATATCGGTGGTATTATAATTATAGCTTTATTCTATAGCGGACATATCGCCTATCAACCGTTATTGATCTCTCTGGCTCTGCTGGCTTTATTATATGTAGGGGGAAAGATGCGGGTAAATAATAATCTTTTTTATTATGTTGTCGGTTTCTTTGTGTGGGTATTGTTCCTTGAGTCGGGTATTCATCCGACCATAGCGGGCGTGTTGGTGGCTTTTACCGTCCCTGCCCGTCCGAAGGTTAACCTGAATGACTTTACCTGCGATATGACCGGCTATCTGAATATGCTCGATTATACGGAGGTTCGTCAGTCCAAAACGGCATCGGTATTGACACCAACACAGATACAAGTATTGAATAATATTCATTCGCTGGCTGATAACACGATCAGTCCGTTGCAGAGCATTGCCGACAAATTGCATCCGTTGGTAAATTACCTGATACTTCCGCTGTTTGCATTTGTCAATGCGGGGGTCACATTCGGCGATATTCAGCCGTCATCGCTGGTGAATGTGCCGTTAGCTGTCTTCCTGGGGTTATTTGTCGGAAAGTCGTTGGGTATTTTCTCGTTCACCTACCTCTTTGCCCGTACGAGAATGGGGTCTTTGCCTACAGGAATGACCCGCATGAATCTGTTTGGCGTTTCCATGTTGGGCGGTATTGGTTTCACGGTGGCATTATTTATTGCCAATCTTTCGTTTACCGGAATGGATGCGCTTGGAGCCGACCTGTTGAACCAGGCCAAGCTCGGAGTGTTCACCGGATCGTTTGTTTCCGGCCTTTGCGGATACCTGCTGTTGAAGAAGTTTTTACCGAAAATCCCCAAAGAATAACTTTCTGACTGTTAAATAAAGATTTTTGTGTTGTTAAACACTTTGAACTTTAAACGGCGAAGAGTAATAATGCTTATTATTGTTTCGGCTTGTTTTCTCTTTTATTTAATACGGAATGATTATGTGTAGAATATGGATTTTTTTAGTGTTTTGTCTGGCTTCGTTGTTGGCATCGGCTCAATCATCTAAGGTGGAAGTCTCTTATGAGCTTTGTGAAGATGATATGATGCGTGAGTTAATGGATTTTCAGGAAATTCGTTATTATAAAGTTTTTGTTAAAGGAGACTTTTCCGGTAAGATGTGTAATCTGGTGATGGTGCATTGCCGGGATGGTAAGTTCTCCTATGACAAGCCGGTACGTTTTCAGGAAAAAGATTCGGTGATTCATCTGACCTATTTTGCGCAATCAGTTGATGCCGATACATCTAAAATATCTTTGAAAAGTAAAGCTATACATTCGACCAGTAAATATGATGTGAAGAATTGTAAGAGTCATATATTAATGGAGACTTACACGGAAACTCCTCTGACTACAGCGGATACTATACCAGTAATAGCTTATACGACAGGTTTGGTTCAGAGTTTTATGTTTGAAGGAAAACCTGTAACCGGTATTGATTATTGCGGGTTACGTTTTGCGAAGGTTAATCCTGAAAAATGGCCTGAAAAGTATGGGGTGAAGGACTTTGTTTATTATATCATTTATTTTGAACCTTTCGACCCGGGGAAAGAGTAACTATTTCACTTCAAACAATATCTTGCGCTGATTGCCCCAGTTATCGATCAGCGTAAGCATGTGTTTGCCCGACGGAACGGAACAGGCGATCTGGTGGTTGTCGGTGGTTTCTCCCAGGTAGGTATCGTCGAGATGCCAGTAAATCGTAGCATCACCCCTGGCATGTGCGGCTTTGAAGACAAACTTTTCGGGTTTGCCGGAGAATCCTTTCGGCAGATACAAGACTGCATGGTGTTCCGGATAGATCAGTTCGATCTGCTGGCTTTGTGTCTGTTCACATCCCGGCTTGATGGGCGGGAGGGGAATGTAATCTATATGGTAATTGCGGTAATAATATTCCTGGGAAGGTGGGAGCACAAACCAGGGACGGGTGATCATCCGGTCGACTGATTCGCAGGAGCTGTTTACACGGAAACGTCCGTCGGCTGAGATATGTACCAGTTCATGGTAAGGGCAGACGGGAGTATTGATACCTGAACGGGGAATATACAGTGTGTCTGTCTGATCGCATATCTGCGATGCTTTGTGACCACTGTTACGGCAGATGGCTACTTCTTCCAACTCATCGTACGGCATATCGAACCAGCCACCGCCGGGAAGCAAGGAGAACAGATCGAACAACACCGGGGCAGCATTGCCTACACCGGTCAGTCCAGGGCGACCTTCACCCGATGCATTTCCTACCCATACTCCGACCACATAACGGGGAGTCGTTCCGATGGCCCAGGCGTCGCGCCCTCCGTAGCTGGTACCTGTTTTCCAGGCAATCTGTTTCATCGATTCGAATTGTTGCCAGTCGGCTTCCTCTTCCGGGCGGTTGAGGGCAGACATCGCTTCATAGGTGAACCAGATGGAAGCGGCCGAAAGAAGCGGCTTGTCGGTGAGACGTTGGTCTGCGATCGATTGGATTGGCTCCGTAGGGGCGGTTCGCGAACCGCCCCTACGGGGTAGAGCAGTTAATGGGTGGATATCTTCCGGGTTGTACCGGCCGTTGTAAGGACGGTAATGGGTGAGAACCCGGGAGAGAGAGGCATACATTCCCGAGAGGTCCCATAAAGTCCCTTCGGCACCTCCGAGGATCAGCGAGGCTCCATAGTGTTCTTCCGAAAAACAGAGGGTAGTCATACCCAATGCTTTCAATAGTGTCATGAAACGTCCGGTATTGTATTGCGATAACATACGGACGAGCGGAACATTTAGGGAACGTTCGATAGCCCGGTGGGCAGGGACGGCTCCGTTGAATGTCTTGTTATAGTTTTGCGGCATGAAGCCGTTTATATTTAGCGGGACGTCGGATACGAGGGTGGAAGGAAGTATCTGTCCGTCGTGGAGCATTCCGGCATAGAGGAAGGGTTTTAATATACTTCCTGTGCTCCGGGGGGAGGTGATGACGTCTACCTGGTTTCCTCGTTTCTCGTTGGCCTTGAAACTGGCGTTACCGGCATAGGCCAGCACTTCACCGGTTTTGACATCGGCAATGATGGCGGCGAGGTTGTGGATATGGTTGGAGCTATATTCGAGCGCGTAGCGGTTGACCAACTCTTGTGCCTGCTTTTGGAGGGAGTAATGTACCGAAGTCGTGATACGTGTTCCCGGTGTGAGGACTGCCAGCCGTTCCAACAGATGAGGGGCTTCGTCCGGTAGGGGGACAGGAGCTTCCGGCAGGGGTTCCATGCAGGATAGCTCATATTCGGTGTTGTCGATGATACCTCTTTCCTTCAGGGTGAGCAGAAGGTTATCGCGTTTTGTTTTTAGTTGTTTGCGGTTTTTTCCCGGATGGATCAGAGCGGGAGAGTTGGGTAGGACAGCCAGTGTGGCGCTTTCCGCCCAGGACAGGTCGGAGGCACTACGTCCGAAATAACGCCAGGCAGCAGTCTCTATGCCGACTACATTTCCGCCGAAGGGGGCATGGGAGGCGTATAGGTTGAGTATTTCTTTTTTGCTGTGAGTCGTTTCGAGGAAGAGCGCCCAGCACATTTCAATACTTTTCTCGTAAACAGTACGATCCTTGTTCCCTCTGGCGATACGGGCCAATTGCATGGTCAGTGTACTTCCCCCACTGACGACACGGTGGTACCGGACATTCAGGTAGGCGGCACGCAGGATAGCTGTCACATCGATCCCGGGGTGATAGAAAAAATACCGGTCTTCATAGGTTGTCAGGCAGGTGGTAAACTTATCCGGCAGCGAGTCTGTTGCCGGAAACCGCCATTGCCCATCCGGCGCAATACGTGCTCCCAGCAAGTTGCCTTCCGAAGAATAAAGTAAAGTAGAATAGGATACCGGAAATAAAACACGGGGAACCAATAGGAACATTCCTCCCCACAAAAGAATGACAAACAGCAAAAAGAAAAGAAGTACCCTTTTACGGTTTGTTTTCAGTGAGGTAATTAGTCTTGTATGATTCATCTTATTTGAATAAATCAGAATGTGTACCTGTATTAGTTAGTAGTAGAATTAATTCAATATCATTTTGTTCCCATAGTAACAACCAGTCTGAAGTTATATGACATTCCCATAAATTAGCATATTTTCCGCTTAATTTATGCGGACGATACTTTATTGGTAATTTCCCGGTTTGTGATAAAACAGTAATCACCTCCTGAAATAAGGTAGGGTCACAACCGCGTTTAATACACAATTTAAAATCCTTATCAAACTGTCTGGTGGTTTTGGTTATATACATAAAGCTTGTTCTATTTTAAAAGGTGATCCATTAAATCGTCAATGTCTTTTGATGTGTAGACTCTTCCTTTGGCGGCATCTTCCAGTGATTGATCAATTTTATTCTTTTCTTCTTTGAATTGGATTGACCAGCCAAACTTCTGTGCGAGCTTCTTTAGAAGACTAATATCTACAGAAGGAATTGTGATCTCCGCTCTTTGTAATACTCTAGTATCCATATTATTTTGTTTTAGTTGTTACAAAGATAGTCCTTTTTATAATACACATTCATTTCCGGTAAAAATAAATGTGTATATTCGTAAATTATCTGTTTGATCTGGAATAAGTAGTAACCGTTAATTGGAAGAAATATGGCAAGGTATCTTTATTGGATGTGTTTATGCTATTTACTGTGCCTGTTGGGCAGTTGTACTTCAAAGAGTAGCGAAGGCGAGACGGATGAGTTGCCTTTTAATCCGAATGTAGAAGCCTTTACATCGGGGAAAATATCCCGGTATACGCCGGTGTATCTGATATTCAATCAGGATATACCGCAGGATAAACTGAAGAGTGACCGGCTGTCTAAACTGGTCCGTATCAAACCGGATGTTGCCGGAGAGTTTTCTTTCGAGAATAACCGGACCATTGTTTTCAAACCGGCAAAAGAATTTGAACGGAATACTTCCTACAAACTGTCGGCGGACCTTTCCGAATGGTTTGACGTGACAGGTAAAGACAAAGAATTTACCTTTGGTTTCTCTACCTTCCCGATGGCTCTGCGTGCGAATCTGGAATCGATGGAGATCAACAAAAAGAATGAGCTTGGCTATGATGTGTTGTGTACCTTGCTGACACCCGATAAGGAATCCCCCGAAACAGTAGAATCCCTGGTACGTTTCTCCGAAAAGGCGGATGTCGTATGGCAACACAGTCCAGACGGAAAAAAACATCAGGTCACTTTGCAAAATGTAGAAGCAGGAGCTGAAGGAAGCCGGGAACTGATCCTTTCCGTTGCACCGAATAAACTGGGTGTCGATGAGGCTAAATTACTTTCTGTGAGTATCCCCGATCGGAATGATTTCGAAGTTTATGACGTAACCTATGTAACGGAACCTGAACGCTATGTGGAAGTGACATTCTCTAAGGAACTGGATTCTTCCCAGGATATGCAGGGGTTGGCATTTATTGCCGGTAATACCTCTGAAACGGTGAATGTGGAAGGAAACAGGTTGCGTCTGTATCCTGATGCGCAACGTACAGGAGTGATGAATGTACATCTGAACCATCAGATCCGCAGCAAGAACGGACTGACGTTGAAGGATGATGTGACCCGTCAGGTGGAGATCAGCAGTCTGTTGCCGGATGTCAAATTTATCGGGCAGGGCGTTGTTATTCCCCAGTCTACACAGTTGCTCGTACCTTTCCAGGCTGTTTATCTCCGGGGCGTTGTGGTACGTGTGATAAAGATACTCGAACAGAATATAGGACAATTCCTGCAGGTAAATAATCTGGACGGTACTTCCGACCTGATGCGTGTCGGCCGCCTGGTTGCCCGTAAGACGATCTTTCTGGATGAAGACGGCGGTGATCTGTCTAAGTGGAATACCTATGCCATCGACCTGAAACAACTGATGGACCCGGAACCCGGTGCTATCTACCGTGTCGAGCTATCCTTTAATAAAGACCTGTCTGCTTATCCGTGTGACGACTCTGTGAAGGTATCCCGCGAACAACTGCTGGCCGATAACGAGATCAAGTTCAAAGAAGAAAGTTCCCGTTTCGACAATGGCGGATATTATTATTACAACGGCGATTTCGACTGGAACGATTATAACTACAACGAACGTAATAATCCTTGTTCAAACAGTTACTATTATAATAAGGTAGAAGGTAAAAATGTCCTAGCAACCAACCTGGGCCTGATGGCTATGGCAGGTGAGGACAACGAAATGACTGTCCTGGTCCATAACCTTATTACCACGAACCCCGAGAACGGGGTCAATGTGGCTGCCTATAATTACCAGAACCAGCAACTAGCATCCGGCATCACGGATAGTCAGGGGCAAACCCGCCTGAAGATTACTTCCGGCAAACCTTTTTACCTGATAGCCTCAATGGGCAGGGAGCGTTCCTACCTGCGTGTGGATGGTGGTTCGGCTTTATCTCTAAGCTCTTTCGATGTTTCCGGCGAAGTTGTGCAGAAAGGCATCAAAGGATTTATTTATGGCGACCGGGGTGTCTGGCGTCCGGGTGATACCCTGTTCCTGAGCTTTATGCTGAATGACCGGGCAAAGAAACTCCCGGCTAATCATCCGGTGGTCATGGAATTGTACAACCCGCTGGGACAACTCTATCTGCGTAAGACGCAGACCAAAGGTGAACTGGGCCTATATTCGTTTGCCATGCCGACCGAGGCAGATGCACCGACAGGAGCCTGGAGCGTAAAAGTAAATGTGGGTGGCGTCAGCTTCACCAAACGCCTGCGTGTGGAATCGATCAAACCGAATCGTTTGAAGATAGACCTGTCCATGCCGGAAAAGACATTGCTGCGGGGCGAACCGCTGAATGCCCGTCTGCATACGGAATGGTTGCAGGGAGCAACAGCCAGGAACCTGAAATATGATATTCAGGGTACATTCATCTCGACACCGACCACGTTTGCCGGTTATAAGGATTTCTATTTCGATGATCCGTCGAAGACATTCAACAGTGAGGAAAGTAAACTGATATCCGGTACGACGGACGAGAAAGGGGATGCAACCATACAGGCAAAGTTCGAGATCGGCTCGACGGCTCCGGGTATGTTGATGGCGAACTTTGTGACCCGTGTCTATGAAGAGTCGGGCGATTTCAGTATCGATGCGAACCGAATGCTTTATTCTCCTTATAAACGGTATGCCGGTATCAAATCGCCGCAACAGGCACGTGATCAACTCAACACGGGGAGTAACTATACCTATGAAGTAGCTTCCACAGACTACCAGGGTAATCCGCAGGCAAACACGGAGCTGGATGTGCAGGTCTATAAAGTCTATTGGTATTGGTGGTGGAGTTCGGACAACAGCAGCCTGGCTAATTACGTATCCGATTCGTACAACAAACCGGTCAAACAGTTCACTGTCCGTACCGGGGAGAACGGCAAGGGTACTTTCCAACTCTCGTTCAGTAATGAAGAATGGGGTACTTATTTCATCTCTGTAAAAGATAAGGAAAGCAAGCATTCTACCGGAGTCATGAGCTATTTCGACTGGCCTTACAACGAAGGACGCCGGAATGCCGACGGCAGCGAATCGGCCAGCATGCTGACATTCAAAACAGATAAAGACAATTATCAGCCGGGCGAGAAACTGATTATCACGATCCCGTCGGTAAAAGGAAGCCGTGCCGTTGTCAGTATAGAAAACGGAACGAAAGTCCTTTCCGTAACCGAACATACCTGCGACGATCAGCAGACCGTTATCAAACTCGATGTGACCAGGGAAATGCAACCGAATGCATACGTCTACGTCACATTGCTCCAGCCTCATGGCATTACTAAAAATGACCTGCCGATCCGTATGTACGGAGTCGTTCCGTTTACGGTGACTTCACCCGAAAGCCATTTATATCCGCAGATCAGCGTGCCGGATGAGATCAAACCGGAAGCTAAATACGAAATCACTATCTCTGAGAAGAACGGACGGGAGATGGCCTATACATTGGCTATCGTGGATGAAGGTCTGCTCGACCTGACCCGCTTCCGTACACCCGAGCCCTGGAAGGCGTTCAATGCCCGCGAAGCTCTGGGAGTCAGTACCTGGGATATGTATAACTTTGTGGTCGGAGCTTATGGAGGACGCATCGAGCAACTATTCAGCATCGGTGGTGACGATGCCCTGAACAAAGGTCCGAAAGCTATCGTAAACCGCTTTAAGCCTGTCGTACAGTTTGAAGGCCCGTTCCTGCTGAGGGAAGGAAAGAAACAACATCATATCTATACCATGCCGAATTATAACGGTCGGGTGAAAGTGATGGTCGTAGCCGGAAACGGAGAAGCCTACGGACACGCCGACAAGAGCGTCTTTGTGCGTAAGCCGGTGATGTTGCTCGGTACGTTGCCGCGCGTGATCGGTGTAGGTGAGGAGATGGTTGTCCCGGCTACTGTCTTTGCGACGGAAAACGGGGTGGGTGACGTTACTGTGTCAATCAGTTGTTCCGATAATATGGAAATAATGGGTTCGGCAACCCAGCAGCTTAACTTCACTAAGACAGGTGATAAGCAAGCCTCGTTCCGTATCAAGGTGAAAGACATGCCGGGAGCCGGACGGGTAACGATCACGGCATCCGGGAAAGGCGATAAATCAGTCTATGCAACGGATATAGAGATCCGTTCCGTCAGCCGTCCGCAAGTGAAGGTTCTGCCTGTCACCCTGGAGGCCGGTAAGTCATGGACACAAACTGTCCGTTTGCCGGGTATGAAGGGGAGTAATTCGCTGACACTGGAGATGTCGGATGTACCGCCGTTGAACCTGTCCTCCCGTTTGTCTTACCTGATCGGATATCCTCACGGATGTGTGGAGCAGATCACTTCCAAAGGTTTCCCGCAACTGTATATAGGTGAGTTTGCCGCTTTGTCGAAAGAGCAGCAGATGACAACCGAGAATGCTGTCAAAGAGGTAATCCGCCGCCTGCGTTCTTACCAGACGGTGGACGGAGCGTTCTCTTACTGGCCCGGCGGTACCAGCAGCAACGCCTGGGGAACGGTGTATGCTACCCATTTCCTACTTTCTGCCGAGGCTAAAGGTTATCTGGTTCCCGATGGAATGAAGCGTAACGTATTGAATAACCTGCGGCGTGTAGCGCGCGACTGGAAACCGGTAAGTTCCTACTATGTTCGTTCGGAAGAGATGACGCAGGCATATCGTTTGTATGTGCTGGCATTGGGACAAGTACCTGAGGTCGGTGCCATGAACCGCCTGAAAGAAAATAAATCGCTGACACCGATGAGCCGTTGGCTGCTTGCTGCCGGTTATGCTCTGGTCGGACGTACCGATGTGGCGAAAGGCTTGATTGAAAAGACGACGGAAGTGAAGACAGACTATTCGGATTACGACCTGACGTTCGGCAGCAGCCTGCGTGATGAGGCTATCCGTCTGATGACACTGACTTTGCTGAATGACGGTAAAGAGGCTGCTTTGCTAACCCGCGATATCTCGAAGGTTCTTTCTTCGGATGACTGGCTGAGTACGCAGTCCACGGCATTTGCTTTGGTAGCCCTGTCTGACTATATGGCGAAATACAAGGTCGGAGGTTCGATGGACTTTACCTATTCCTGCAGTGGAAAGACGGGCAACGTAAGTTCCACGAAGAATGTATGGACGGAAAAATTACTGGATAAAGCCGGGACATCTGCAATGGTTGACCTGCAGAATACAGGTAAGTCGACCTTGTTCGCCCGCATCCTGACCGAAGGTATTCTGGAGCAGGGCAAGGAAGAGGCCTATGCGAACGGTATATCGTTGGCTGTCAGCTATACCGATCAGAACGGCCGCGCCATAGATGTGGCCAAACTCCCGCAGGGAACGAATTTTATGGCTGTGGTAACGGTTAAGAATCCATCTGCCCGGGGCATGAACAATCTGGTATTAACGGAGATATTCCCGGCAGGTTGGGAGATTCTCAATACCCGCTTTCTGAATGACGGAGCTACGGATAACCAGGCTACAGGCGTGAACTATCAGGATATCCGCGACGATAAGGTGTATAGTTATATCGATTATCTGCCATCGGGTCGTCAGGTGACTGTAAAGATCAACCTTTGTGCCGTCTATCCGGGACGTTTCTATCTGCCTCCGGTTTATTGCGAAGCGATGTACGATAATCTGATCCGTGCGAATACGGAAGGGAAAGAGGTTGTTGTTGAATAAACAGGCTTTTAGGCCTAAAATCTCTACTTACACTGTTTGACCGGCTTTTTCGAGGTTTCGGATCGTAAGATAGTATAAGTATATCGAAACAAAAGCTTGCTTTATTCAGAAGCAAGCTTTCTATCTTTGCAGTATATTTATACAAATAGATTAATGAAGAAAAGACATTTACTATTCGCCCTGCTTTGTGGTGGACTTTTATCTTGTACAGCCCCTACGGCAACACAGCAGTTAGCCAAAGAAATCCTTGCCGATCAGAGTTTCCATGTGGTCGACAGTATGGCCCGTTCTGTGATTCGCAGCGGGTTCAATGCGGGAAGCGGTTATTCCCAGATATGGGCACGCGATATGAATACCTTTATCGAAGTAGCCTGTGAAGAGAGCAACCCGTCCGACCTGCGTAATGCGATCCTGCTGTTCTTTGCTTTGCAACAGCCGAACGACGAAATGATAGATGGTTATGTCCTGAAAACAGATTTCAACTGGGGCGATGACCATCCGTATTATTCGGATGCGGCTCCCGACCATGTCGCTTTTAAGAATACGGTCGAAACCGACCAGGAATCTTCTTTGATCCATATCGTAGGAAAGTATATCCGTAAGACCGGCGACACCTCTATCTTGAATGAAACGGTTGCAGGCCGTACGGTCTACCAGCGTATGGTCGGAATGATCGACTATCTGATGAAAGAACGTTATAACGAGCAATACGGCCTCCTCTACGGTGCCATGACGGCAGACTGGGGAGACGTGCAGCCAAACGACGACTTCGGTTGCGATATGAACGAACTGTCCGACCCGGCTATCGATGTCTATGACAATGCCATGTTTATCATTGCCCTCGATTATATGCAGGAGATGACTGCGGACGAGGCAGACCAGACTCGTTGGAAAGAACTCCGCACCCGTATTGCCGCAAATACCCGTAAACATCTGTGGGATGCGCAGCGGCAGAAGTTTATCCCGCATATCTATCCCGAAAATTCTCCGATACCCGAAGGCTTTAATGAACTGGACGTGCATTATCACGGAGGAACGGCCATTGCGATTGAAGCCGGCCTGTTGTCTCCGGAAGAGATCGCTACGGTCAATGCGCAGATGTTGGAAAATGTCCGTCTGTCGGGTATGCCGAGTATCGGTTTAACCTTATATCCCACTTATCCGGAAAACTTTTTCCGTGGAGGAATGTCGAAAGCGTATATCTATCAGAATGGCGGCGACTGGACCTGGTTCGGAGGCCGTATGATCCAGCAGCTTATTGCCAATGGGATGGTAAAAGAAGCCTATGAAGAAGTACGTCCGATGATCGACCGGGTAATCAAAAACAAGGGTTTCTACGAATGGTACGGTATGGGCGGTGTGCCCAGCGGCTCCGGTCATTTCAAAGGATCGGCAGGGGTACTGGCGAAAGCTATCGAGATGTTTAATGAATGGTCAGAAGAAAATAAATAAATAATGAGAAAGAGTAATTATGATAAAAGTCCCTCGACAGCTGTCGACGGGGCTCTTTGGAAAGGTTGGGAGTCTGTGCTGGATAAGTTGAAGGAAGCATGCAACGTCCCGGAAAAGTTGGCACGAAAGGTCGTTGTCATTGAGTGTTATCATGGTGTATATCCGGAAGAACTGGCTGAACATCTGGCAACATTGCAACCTTCTTTGATGCTTCATTCGGATCAGTGTTTTAAAGGCGTAAAAGACATTGAGAAGATGACTTATCCTTATCTGACAGACGATCGCCTTTTTGGACGTCGCGCACCCTTTTATTATGCAGACTTTCTGGATGCAGACAAAGTGAAAGAATGCCGGGAGAAGATAACAGCGTCTACCGGGTTGGTTCTTATTTACGGACATGCCGCGGCAGAGATTGTCCGCAAAGCCGATGTGCTGGTTTATGTAGATATGGCACGTTGGGAGATACAGCAGCGTTTCCGTCGGGGTGAGATCGATGGGTTAGGGGTGAAGAACCGTGAGGAAGCTCCTTCCTTCCATTATAAACGGGGATATTTCATCGACTGGAATGTCTGTGATGCCCTGAAGAAAGAATTACTGCCTGAAGTCGATTACTGGCTGGATACCCATATTGCCGGTATGCCGAAAATGATCACCGGCGAGACGATGCGTGCCGGTCTGGAAAAGACTGCCCATAAACCGTTCCGCGTGGTTCCTTTCTTCGATCCTGCACCCTGGGGCGGTCAGTGGATGAAAGAAGTATGCGACCTGGATAAGGAGCAGGAGAATTTTGGCTGGTGTTTCGACTGTGTGCCGGAAGAGAATAGCTTGTATCTGAAAGTTGAAGGCGAGCTGTTCGAGATGGCTTCCAATAACCTGGTGTTCTATCAGACACGTAACCTGTTGGGTGGTCCGGTAGAATCGCGTTTCGGACAGGACTTCCCGATACGTTTCGACTTTCTCGATACGATGGGAGGGGGCAATCTGAGTTTACAGGTTCATCCGACAACTCAATATATCCATGATACGTTCGGTATCTGGTACACGCAGGACGAGAGTTACTATCTGTTGGATGCCGGTGAGGATGCAACAGTTTATCTCGGACTGAAAACCGGTGTCGATCCGGAAGAGATGATCGCCGCTTTGAATGAGGCGCAGGTCTCGGGCGAACCGTTCGATACGGAGAAGTATGTGAATAAATGGCCGGCAAAGAAACATGACCATTACCTGATCCCGAACGGGACCATCCATTGTTCGGGATCGAATGCGATGGTGCTTGAGATCAGTGCGACACCCAGTCTTTTCACCTTTAAACTGTGGGATTGGGGACGTCTGGGACTGGACGGTAAGCCGCGCCCGATCAATATCAAACACGGCTCTCATGTGATACAGTGGGAACGGCAGACTGATTTTGTACGCGACCAGTTGGTCAATCATTTCGAGCCGCGTGCAGAAGGTGAAGGTTGGGTGGAAGAACGTACCGGCCTGCATGAAAATGAGTTTATCGAAACCCGTCGTCATTGGTTTACCGGAATGGTGCCGCACAATACAGGTGGGGGAGTCAACGTTCTTAATGTGATCGAAGGTGATGAGCTGATCGTGGAGAGTCCGACGAATGCGTTCGAACCATTCATTGTCCATTATGCCGAAACATTTATTGTTCCTGCCATAGTCGGTGATTATACGATTCGTCCGTATGGTATTTCCGAAGGGAAACCCTGCGGAACGATAAAAGCATATGTTCGGGTGAAAGGATAAAATCGAATATCAATTAAAACACATATATATAATGTATAGTAACGATAACCGCATAGTAATGACTCTCGACGCCGGAGGAACCAACCTGGTCTTCTCGGCTATCCGCGGGGGCGATGAGATCGTGACCCCGATCACTTTGCCCTCCTGTGCCTGCGACCTGGATCAGTGTTTGGGACAACTGGCAACAGGTTTCACCCGTATCCGCGAGCAACTGCCGGAGCCGCCGGTCGCTATCAGCTTCGCTTTTCCCGGTCCGGCAGACTATCCGGCAGGTATCATCGGTAACTTGCCGAATTTTCCCTCTTTCCGGGGAGGTGTGGCATTAGGTCCGTATCTGGAAGACCAGTTCAATATCCCTGTCTTCATAAATAATGACGGTGACCTTTTTGCTTACGGGGAAGCACTGACCGGTGCTTTGCCGGAGATAAATAACCGTTTGGAAAAGGCAGGCAGCATCAAACGTTATAAAAACCTGTTGGGTGTCACATTGGGTACAGGTTTCGGTGCAGGAGTCGTTATCGATGGAAATCTGCTGATGGGCGATAATGCTGCCGGAGGTGACATCTGGTGTTTCCGCAATAAGAAATATCAGCAGTATATTGTAGAAGAAAGCGTGAGCATCCGTGCCGTACAACGAGTGTACCGGGAGCTTTCCGGAGACACAGCCACTTATACTCCGAAAGATATATTCGATATGGCAGAAGGCACCCGTCCGGGTAACCAGCAAGCAGCCCTTCGTGCCTTTGCCGAACTGGGAGAGATGGCGGGGGATGCCATTGCACAGGCAATCACGTTGATCGACGGCCTGATCGTGATCGGCGGTGGTCTGACCGGTGCGGCCAAATATATCCTTCCCGCACTTTTGCAGGAGATGAACAGCCAGACCGGCATGATGGACGGCAGTCGTTTCAGTCGTTTGCAAAGTAAAGCCTATAATCTGGATGACGAGACTCAATTCAGCCAGTTTGCAAAAGGAGAAGCAGTCAAGATACATGTTCCCGGTTCAGGCCGTGAAGTGGATTATGACCCTTGTAAACGTATCGGAGTTATGATCAGTAAGCAGGGTGCCAGTCGTTCGGTTGCTTTGGGTGCTTATGTTTACGCACTAAATCAGTTGACAGTTGACAGATGACAATTGACAGTTTAGCTTCGCGCTCGATAAATAAATCGGCTGAAAGCCGAAATATCTGTCAACTGTCACTTGTCAACTGTCAACTAAAATAATAAACAAGTTACGCCATGAATAAAAACAATTTCTTAAGTGCGGCTCTCTGTCTTTTGGCTGGTGGATTGGCTATTGCCTGTTCGCCGGTGAAGGAGGAGAGAGTTGCAGAAGAACTATCCCAATATGTGGAGCCACGTATCGGGACAGCCCATTGCCGTTGGTTCCATTTCACGCCGGGGGCTTATCCTTTCGGGATGGCAAAGCCTGCCCCGTCGACCAATGGGCATCTGGGGAATAACTCCGGCTGGGAAGCTACCGGCTATGATTACCGGGATACTTCGATCGAAGGTTTCCCCTGCTTGCATGAATTTCAGGTGGGCGGCATCGTCCTGATGCCTACGGTAGGCGAGTTGAAGACTGTCCCCGGTGCCGTGGACGATTCTACCGGAAGCGGCTATCGTTCCCGTTTCGATCATTCGGAAGAGATTGCAACGGCCGGCTATTATTCCGTTAACCTGCAAGATTACAATATCCGTGCAGAACTGACCGCTACGCCCCGCGTGGCTTTCCAGCGTTACACCTTCCCGGCATCCGACGAGAGCCGTATCCTGTTCGATATCGGTAACAGGCAAGGAGAGAGCGGTGCTGTGAAAGATGCTTCCGTCACCCTGAACGAAGATGGGACAGTAGAAGGCTGGGTGATCACTATGCCGGAATACGTAAAGAAATATCAACCCGGAGCAGAAGTTCCTCTCTATTTTTTCGCCCAGCTGGATAAACAGCCGGAAGGTTACGGAACATTTACCGGAGAAAAGGTACAGCCGGACACCCGGCATGTTTCAGGTCTCGGATCAGGTTTGTACCTCACCTATAAAACGAATGAAGGCGAAAGCATTACGGCTAAGGTCGGCCTCTCGTACACATCCGTAGCGAATGCCCGCCTGAACCTAGCAACAGAAGCCAAGACGCTTACCTTCGACCAGGCGAAAGAAGCCGCCCATCAGCAATGGGAAAACTACCTCGGACGCATCCGGGTAGAAACTCCGGTGAAGGAAGACAAGGTAAAATTCTACACCGGCCTGTATCATGCCCTGTTGGGACGTGGACTGGCGAGCGATGTGAACGGAGCTTATCCCCGCAACGACGGCAGTGTCGGACAGATTCCCGTGAAAGACGGCAAGCCGGTACATAATCTGTATAACACCGATGCCGCCTGGGGTGCCCAGTGGAATCTTTCGCAGGTATGGGTCTTGGCTTATCCGGAATATGCTTCCGATTACATCAGCAGCCATTTGCTGGTTTATAAAGATGCCGGATGGCTGGCGGACGGTATTGCCAACAGCCGTTACGTATCGGGTGTCGGCACGAACCTGCTGAGTACGATTCTGGCAGGTGCTTATCAATGCGGCATCCGTGACTTTGATGTAGACCTGGCTTATGAAGCATCCCTTAAGAATGAACTCGATGGTACGGACCGCCCGCTCGGTGCCGGTAAGGTCGATACGGACATGTTTCTCAAATATGGTTATGTTCCCCACCAGGATAAAGGCGACGGACCGGACGAAGCGTTTATGTTCTCCGCTTCCCATACTTTGGAATATTCTTATAGTGCCTGGGCCGTTGCCCAATGGGCAAAGAAGCTCGGTAAGACGGAAGATTACGATAAACTGATGTGGTTGTCCAAAGGCTGGGAACGTATCTATGACCCTTCGACTAATTTCGTACGCCCGAAAAAGGCAGACGGACAGTTTATCGGTGATTTCAACCCGATGCAGGTTTGGCGCGGTTTCCAGGAAGGAAATGCCTGGCAATACACGTTCTATGTGTCTCAGGATCCGGCAGGACTGGTCAGCAAGGTCGGTGCGGATGTTTTCAATCAGCGCCTGGATAGTATCTTCACGGTTTCCCAAAAGCTGATTTTCAGCGGTGGTACGGAAGTCGGTGTTTTTGCCGGTCTGCAAACCCTGTATAACCAGGGTAACCAGCCTTGCTTGCATATCTCCTGGCTGTTCAATGAAGCCGGACGTCCTTCGCTGACCCAAAAATGGGTACGTGCCATCCTCGATGAGTTCTATGGTACGGATGGGATTCATGGCTACGGTTACGGACAGGATGAAGATCAGGGCCAGTTGGGTGCCTGGTATGTGATCGCTTCATTGGGAATGTTCGATGTGAAAGGCCTGACGGATTCATCGCCGTCTTTTGCTTTGGGCAGTCCGGTATTTGACAAGATAACCATCCAGCTCAATAACCGATATTATAAAGGAAAAGAGTTCGTTATCGAAGCAAAGAACAACAGCAAGGAAAACGTCTATGTGCAGCAATACCGCTTGAATGGCGAGGTATATCCTGCCACCCGTATTCCTTTTGAAACAATCACTGCCGGAGGTCGTCTGGAGATGGATATGGGCAATCAGGCTGTGGATGATTACAAATAAAGAATATATACCATGAATAAACAAAATTCAAAAGCCATTTACCCCATCCTCTTCGGATTCTTTGTGATGGGCTTTGTCGATGTAGTAGGCATCGCTACCAATTATGTAAAGGTAGACTTTGCCCTCTCCGATACGCTAGCCAACCTGATACCGATGATGGTGTTCTTGTGGTTTGCCCTGTTCTCGATCCCGACAGGTATCCTGATGGGGAAAGCCGGACGGCGCAATACCGTTGTGATAGCGTTGGCCGTTACCACTCTGGCCATGTTGCTGCCTTTGTTCCTCTACGATTTTGCTTCAGTCCTGCTGGCTTTTGCTTTGCTGGGTATCGGTAATACGATCCTTCAGGTATCGTTGAACCCGATGGTCGCCAACGTCGTCAATCCGGACCGCATCACCAGCGTCCTGACTCTGGGGCAGTTCATCAAAGCCATCTCTTCTTTTCTGGGACCGATCATAGCGGGAGCCGCCGCCTCTTTCTGGGGTGACTGGAAATTTATTTTCGCCATCTATGCAGCAACGACACTTGTCTCTACCGTCTGGTTGATCTCGACCATTCCGGGAAAGGAAAAACTGGAAGAAGCGAAAGCTACTTTTGGAACGACGTTATCTCTTTTCAGCGATAAATATATAACCTCCTTGTTCCTGGGAATTCTCTTTATAGTCGGCATAGATGTCGGCTTGAACACGACCATTCCCAAGCTTCTGATGGAGCGTACCGGCATGGCTCTTTCCGAAGCCGGATTAGGAACCAGCTTGTATTTTGCCGCCCGTACAATCGGTTCGTTTGCCGGTGCTTTCCTGTTGGCGAAACTTTCGGCAAGCCGTTTCCTGAAATACAGCATGTTTGTCGCCATCGTGGCGTTTGTCCTGCTGTTGGCGGTTCCCGACACATGGAGCATGTTCGTGATGATCGTTATCGTGGGACTGGCTTGTGCGAATGTCTTCTCGATCATCTTCTCGTTTGCCCTTCAGCATAAACCGGAACGTGCGAACGAAATATCGGCCCTGATGATCATGGGAGTATCCGGCGGTGCGCTGATCACTCCGCTGATGGGGATTGTTGCCGACGGTTTCGGGCAGGTTGCCGGATTATCCATCCTCCTGCTCTGTATCCTTTATATTTGTCTTATATCTTTTGGAATCGATAAAAAATAGATGCTTATGAAAACACTAAAGAGCTTATTTCTGGCAGGATTGACATTGTTCGCTATGTCGTCCTCCGTATGGAGTGCTTCGACAGCGCCTCCGGCGATCGAAACCCACCTGTTTCCTGCCTTATATAAAACAGCGAAAGGCCCGGTGCAGAAAGTACGGGTAACCGTGAAGCATAGCGGTGCGCCTGTTACTGCAACGCTTACGTTGGGAGACCAGTCGCGAAAGGAGAAGTTGAATGATGGCGCTAACCAGTTCTTTTTTGAGATACCGGCTGTGCAGTCCGCCATGCAACTACCTCTGACGGTAATGATTGGGAAAGAAAAAGAGTCTGCTCAGGTAGAAGTGAAACCTGTCCGCCATTGGCAGATGAATATGGTACAGCATACCCATACGGATATCGGTTATACCCGTTCGCAGACCGAGATTCTGGCGGAACACCTCCGTTACATCGACTATGCGCTCGACTATTGCGATGCAACCGACAATTACCCCGACTTCGCCAAGTTCCGCTGGACTTGCGAGATCGCCTGGGCTGTCAGTGAATACCTGAAATGCCGCCCCGCCGAACAGATCGCCCGGCTGAAGAAACGGGTATCGGAAGGACGTATCGAGCTGGCCGCCATGTATCTGAACTTCGACGAACTGCCGGACGAACAGACATTGGCAGCCTCCCTTTATCCCCTGAAACAATTCCGCGATGCCGGTTTGAAGGCGGAAGTCGCCATGCAGAACGATGTGAACGGTATCGGCTGGTGCTTCAGCGAGTTCTTTGCCGACGCCGGTGTGAAGTATGTCAATATGGGAACACACGGCCACCGTGCCCTGATCTGTTTCGATATCCCGACCGTCTTCTGGTGGCAGTCTCCTTCGGGAAAGAAGGTGCTGACCTATCGTGCCGAGCATTATAACCAGGGTAACTTCTTCGGTATCCATACCGATAACTTTGAACAGTTTGAGGAACGCGTTCTGAATTATCTGGGAGAGATGGAAGCGAAAAACTATCCGTACGATATTGTTGCTGCCCAGCACTCCGGTTATTTCACGGACAATTCGCCTCCTTCGACCAAGAGTTGCGAGATGCTGATGAAATGGAACGAGAAATACGAATGGCCTAAACTCCGTACGGCCGTAGCCAGCGAGTTTATCAAAGAGGTGGAATCGAACTATGCCGATAAGATACAGACCATCCGTGGCGCATGGCCCGACTGGTGGACCGACGGTTTTGGATCTGGAGCACGTGAAGCGGCCATATCTCGTATCACCCATTCGGACATTATCGCCAATCAGGCGGGATTGTCTTTTGCCGGTATGCTCGGAGCCAAACTTCCCGCGCAGATAGACGACCAGATATACGATATCAACAAAGCGTTGTTGTTTTATGACGAACATACGTTCGGTTACAGTGAAAGTGTACGTGATGCCTATTGCAAGGAGACCTGGGAACAACGTTCCCTGAAGCAGTCGTATGCCTGGGAGGCTTACCGCCATTCCGGCCTGCTGGGAGAAGTGACGATGGGATTGCTGCAGTCTTTCGTGCCAAAGGCTGAATATCCGTCCGTTGCCGTCTTCAATACCTTGAACTGGACGTATAGCGGCATTGCCAAAGTATACATCGACCACCAGATCCTGCCGCGCGAAAAGGCATTCGAGATAGTGGATGCTTCGGGCAATGTCATTCCTGCCCAACCGGCGGAAAGCCGTTCGGACGGAACGTACTGGTCTCTTTATGTAAAAGACGTACCGGCTTTGGGATATGCGCAATATTATATTAAGGTAAAAGATGCTCCCCGTGCAGCTGTACAATCGGCAGAGAAGCTGGAGAATGCGCATGTGGAAAATCCCTGGTATGCTATCGACTTCAATCCGCGTAAGGGTACTATTAGTAAACTCTTCGATAAGGAACTGAACAAGGAACTGACGACGCCGAATGCAGAGTGGGAGATGGGAGAGTTCATCTATGAGATCATCGACAGTCGTCACCCGATGGAACAATACCGTGCCCCGCAATTCCTTCGCCGCCGTCCGGAGCGGATCCGTTTCGAACGTTACGAGAAGGGCGACATCTGGGATACCTACCGCTTTCGTGGCGAGACGGTTGCCGGTCGCGAGCCGAACAACCTGATGGTGGAGTTTCGTGTCTTCAACGTGACCAAGAAGATAGAGATCGTTTACCGCCTGCGTAAGAAAGCCGTTACCGATCCGGAGGCTGTTTACATCTCCTTCCCCTTTGAAGTCAACCAGGGTAAGATCTTCCTGGATGTCCCTGGTGGAAATATTCAGGCTGGCGTAGACCAGATACCCGGATCATCGAACGACTGGTACACGGTCCAGAACTTTGCCACGGCACGCAACAGCGAGTCGCAGGTTGTTATGGGTAGTCCGGAAATCCCTTTGATGCAGTTCGGTGCGATCAATACAGGACGTTATAAAGCTGGCGCCGTTCCCCAGTCCACCAATATGTATTCCTGGCCGATGAACAACTATTGGGTAACCAATTTCAATGCCGACCAGATGGGCGAGTTGCAATGGAGCTATTTCATCAACTCCGATAAGGACAACTCTATCGGTTATGCCACCCGTTTTGCCTGGGAGAACCGTATCCCGTTCCTGACCCGCGTATTACCGGCAGGTGCGAAAGGTTCCAAGGTTATCTCTCCGGCATCCGTCTTTACGATTACCTCTGCCAACCTGTTGCTGGTAAACATGAAGCCTGTCGAAGGAGAAAAGGCCGTCATGCTCCAGTTGCGCGAGGTGGATGGGAAACCGGCTACCTTCGCCGTTACTTCCGATAAGGTCAACTTCACGAAAGTGACGGTTTGCGATGTCGTGGGAGACCCTGTAACCGGAAACGGAACGACAGACTTTGCTCCGTGGGAGAATAAGTTTATAAAGTTATCCTGGTAGTATCGGATGAAAAAAATAGAGCATGCCGCTTATGGAAAGATTCTTCGGAAGGGAAGGCTTTTCATAAGCGGCATTTCTTTTTACCTCTCCCTCTCTGTCGTTTGATCAGGAAATATTTCTTACCTGAACTTTATTGCGATGAAAGTATCTTTTATATCTTTGTCGTGGCAATAACATTCATGTCTATGGTTCTTTATAAAAACAAGTAACTCCTGTGATAAAAATGCAAGTGGAAAATACAGATATTTTGCTGAAAGATGTACGGAATAATTTTGACAAAATCTATGTGATGTATTATTCCCGTATGTTTCGTTTTGCAAAGGAATATGTATTGTTTGATGAAGATGCGGAGAATATAGTACAGGATGTTTTCCTCCTGTTATGGGAGAAGAGAGAGGTGCTGGATATACAGATAAGTTTGGTTTCTTATCTTTTTGCATTAGTCAAAAATAAATCCCTCGATTATCTCAGGCGCAAAGTCATAGCAGACGAATATAAAGAGGAGCTTAGTGCAAAGTTGGCATCTTTGGAATCACTGAATTATTCTTTTACTTCGGATGAAGAGATAGAACAAATACTGATGACTGCTATCGATAAACTTCCCGAACGTTGTCGCCAGGTCTTTCTTAAAAGCCGTATCGAAGGGAAAAAGAACCGTGAGATTGCCGACGAACTTGATTTATCGATGAGTACCGTAGAGAACCAGATGACCATAGCCTTACGGAAACTACGCATAGAACTAAAGGACTACCTGCCTTTATTACTCTTCCTATTGGATGTTAAATAATATTTATTTGCATACTGGCTTTGGGAGTAAATGAAGTTTGAAACGCTCTCCCTGTATACAAGCCGGAAAATGCACTACTTAATAACTAAATATTTTGAAGGAGAAATAACCGCAGAAGAGAGAAAGCTGTTATTCTCAATGATTCGGACGGATGCGAAAGTCAGAAAAGACTTCTCTTCCGTGCAGAATCTGTATGCATTATCCTCTTGGTTACCGAAAGAAAATGATGAATTGGATGCCGTCGATAAACTGGCAGGTTTCAAACAGGCTCATTGCAGGAAGAAACATAATCCGGTACCTTTTATGAGACATGTGGCAGGCTATGCCGCAGCTATCTGCCTGACTATCCTTTCCACCTGGATAGTGTTGGACGACCGACAGTCTCCGGAAGAGCATATTGCTTATGAAGAGTTCTCCATACCTTCCGGCCAGCGGGCGATGGTAAAGTTACATGACGGGACGACTGTCTGGCTGAACGCCCGTTCCACACTCCGGTATCCGAATCGTTTTACCAGCGGAGAGCGTAAAGTGGAATTGGACGGAGAGGCCTTTTTCGAGGTCGAACATGACGAACAAAAGCCATTTGTCGTATCGACCGAAAAGCTGGATATAAAAGTGTTGGGTACAAAATTCAATGTATTTGCCTATAAAGGCAGGAATGAGTTTAATACGGCATTACTGGAAGGTTCGGTCAAAATATATGAACGGGAAGACGAGGCTAAAGCTCTGTTTATGAATCCTAACGAATGTGCCGAATTAAAAGACAATAAATTAGTAAAACGTCCTATGGGAAATACCGATTTCCTGCTGTGGAAAGAGGGTATTTATGCATTTGATGACGTCCCGTTTGAAGAAATAATAAAGAAACTCGAACTGTATTATGATATTGGGATAACGGTCAGTAACAGCAAGCTTATGAAATATAAATTCAGTGGAAAATTCCGGCAGCGCGACGGGGTGGAAAGTGCACTCCGTACATTGCGGAAAGTCTATTATTTTACGTATATGAAAGACGAAGAAAATAATAGCATAATAATCAGATAAAATAGAGAGATCATCAAATATGTTTAACCTTTAAATTATTTATTGCCTATGGAAGTATAAAGAAGAAAAAAACGGCCGAAAGACGTTCCCGCATCCATTCGGCCGTCTGCTAACACGTAATCAAAAATAATTAAGTATTAACAAGTAAACAATACAAAGTTATGAAAAAAGAACCGAAAATTCTAAATGTTATGAGAATTTCAGCCATTCTGCTTTCCCTTTGTGTATTCTCTTCCTTTGCATCGAAAACAAGCTCGCAAAACGTGAAGGTGAATATCAGTGGAAAGACTATGACTATTGCGAATTTTATAGACCAGGTCGAACAACAAACCGACTATCTGTTTGTCTATAGTAAGAATGAAGTAGATGTGAATAAAACCATTCCTGTAAAAGCCGGCAACAGAACTGTCGCCCAATACCTGAATGATGCTTTTGCAGGCTCGGAAGTGAAGTTCGCTTTTGAGAATGATTATATTGTATTGACGAAGAACAGCCTGCCCTCCATTAAACAGCATGGTAAAAAAGTAACCGGTTCGGTGACCGATTCGTCAGGAGAGCCTATCATCGGTGCCAATGTGGTAGTAAAAGGAACGACCAATGGTACGATCACCGATGTCGACGGTAAGTTCTCGCTGGAGATACCGGATAAAGCAGTATTGGTAATTTCTTATATAGGTTACCTCACCCGTGAAGTTCCGGTGAACGGCCAATCCACAGTTAGTGCGGTATTGGCGGAAGACACGCAGGCACTGGACGAAGTGGTCGTTGTAGGTTACGGTACGATGCGTAAATCGGATGTAACAGGATCTATCGGAGTTGCCAAGGGGGAAGAACTGACGAAAAATCAGAACTTCAGTGCGCTGGATAACCTGCGAGGTAAAGTATCCGGTGTCAATATCTTTTCAAACTCCAGCCAGCCGGGAGCCTATTCCAACCGTGTTATTATCCGTGGTATGGCGACTATCAATTCATCTTCCGAACCGTTATATGTAGTGGACGGTGTCGTGATGGAGGATTTCGGATTGGTTAATCCGAATGATATCGAATCGATGGAAGTACTGAAAGATGCTTCTGCCGCAGCGATCTACGGTGCCCGTGGTGCGAATGGTGTCATTATGGTAACTACCAAGCGCGGAAAGAAGGATGGCGAAGGAACAGCCGTGAGCTATCAGGGATCGATTAGCGTTAGCCATATTGCACGTAAAATGGACCTGTTGAATTCTCAGGAATGGTGTGATACCTTTATGAAAGGATTGGAAAATGAAAACACTTACATGGGAAAGAACTGGTCTCTGGATCGTTCCTACTGGTTCCACGACCGTAATTACTTCGATGAGAACGGTAACCCGTTGTACGATACGGACTGGCAGGATGAAGCTACCCGTACAGCCGTTTCACACAACCATCAGATAAATATCCAGCAGGCAGGTAAGAACTCTTCTATGGGTGCTTTCCTGAATTATACCGACCAGCAAGGTATTGTAAACAATACGTATAATAAACGTCTGAATGCAAAGATCGCTTACGATGCCAACCCGACCCCGTGGCTTTCTACAGCCGTGAACCTGTTGGTCAATCATACCTGGGGACGTTATACTCCGGAAGATGGCGGCGGACAGGATGCCCGGCGTACAATGATCGAGATGGTTCCCTGGTTGCCGGTATACGATGCCAACGGCGATTATACGACCAGCACCACTTCTCTGACGGAAAGTAATTATTTCGGTTTGGAGGGTATGTCCAATCCGGCAATGATCCTGGATTTGCAGAAACGTATGCGTTATAATACGCAGATATTCGGTAATGCCGCCCTGACATTCCATTTGATGGACGGTCTGGACCTGAAGACCCAGTTCGGTATCGACAGCCATAATGCGACATACAGAGGCTATTCTTCCATTTCCCTGAATAACATCTCCATGCCTAACGGTTGGGCTGAATATCAGAACTGGAATTCACTGTACTGGCAGGAAGAAACTTATCTGACTTACAGCAAAGTTTTCGGTCAGCACCGTATAAATGCAATGGCGGGATTATCCTGGCAGGAACGTACGCAACGTTGGAACAAGTCTCGTACGGAAGGGTTTGCCGACGACTTTTATGAAGACAACAACATGGCTGTCGGAACCAATCCGAGCAGTCCGGAATCGAGTTGGGAACGTTGGGCTATGAACTCCTATTTCCTGCGTTTGGCTTATACTTATAAAGATCGTTATTCGGCAACGGTAACAGGACGTGTCGACGGTTCTTCCAAATTCGGAGATAATAATAAGTATGCCTTTTTCCCGTCAGCAGGTCTGGCATGGAATATTTCGCAGGAAGATTTCCTGGCGGACAGCGAGGTGATAAGCAACCTGAAGCTGCATACCAGCTACGGTCTGACAGGTAACTCGGAAATCGGCCCGTACAACTCTTTGGGCAAGACAGATGCCGGAACGCACCTGATCGACGGTAAACGTGCTCCCTGGTCTTATATCAAAACCATGTCGAACCCGGATTTGAAATGGGAAAAGACAGGACAGTTTGATATCGGTTTCGATATCGGTTTCTTCCAGAATCGCCTAAACTTCGATATTGCTTACTACAATAAGAAAACAACCGATCTGTTGCTCGACTGTCCGGTTCCTCACTCTACCGGTTTCAGTACTATCTTTAAGAATATCGGTTCTGTAAGGAACCAGGGTATGGACCTGATGGTGAATGCCACTCCGGTGCGTAGTAAAGATTTCACCTGGAACTCTGTTGTGAACCTGAATTATAACAAAAATAAAATCCTCGCTTTGGGCGATACCGATGCCGATGTGTACCTGTATGACTGGGTAGGTGGCGGAAGTATCCTGCGTGTAGGCGAAAGTATGGGTAGCTTCTATGGCCTGGAACGTCAGGGCGTTTATACCATAGAAGATTTTGAAGCCGGTAATTGTGAAAAGAGCCAGGTTGGCCGTGCAAAACGTTCTTCCGAAAAGACCATCATCGGTAAAGGATTACCTGATTGGACCGGTAGCTGGATCAATAATCTTTCTTACAAGAACTTCGACCTTACACTCGACCTGCAGTTCGTTTGGGGCGTTGAGACACTGCAACGTTTCTTCCACTCGACTTACGACCGTTTCGGTATTACCAATGGCCTGAAGAATATCCTTTATGATGCTTACGACGGAACAAATCCGGGAACCATGCAGCAGATGATCTATCTGCAGAGCGCCGAGCATAACGGTGTAAAACATGCCGGTCAGGATACTACAACCGATTCGCAATGGGTTGCCAACGGTTCTTATCTGCGTTGTAATATGTTGCAGATCGGATATACTTTCGATAGCAATGTCGTTAAGAAGATCGGTTTGTCCGGTTTACGTCTGTATGCAAGCGGTAACAACCTGTTCCAGATCGTTTCCAAAGATTTCCTGGGCTACGATCCTGAATCGACGTCGGAAACCAGTTCGACTGATAAAGGAGCCGGTAAGTTTGGTCAGAACATGACGTTTTTCTCTTACCCGAGAGCAAGAACATTCACTTTTGGTGTTAATGTGACTTTCTGATTCATTTAACTTATTAAGACGATTAAAATATGAAAAAGATACTAACGACCGCGATTTTATGTGCCGGACTGTTCAGCTTTACGGCATGCAGTGATTTTTTGGATGAGAACCCCAAAAGCCAGCTGACGACTGTGGGGTATTATACAACGGAAGCACAGGCTCTGGCAAATGTCAATTATCTGTACCGCACAGGGGCCATTCGCCAGATAGCCTCCGCTCCGAGTGCGTATGTAGGAAGTTTCGCCTCTATTACCGGATTACTGACCGGTTATTTCCTGAACAGTTACGAAGGACAGGAGATCGTGTGTAAATATTCCCGTGAGTTGAACCGCCAGCAATATACCATGCAAATATCCGGTACGATGGACGGGATATGGGATGCCTGTTATAAGGCCATCAATGTCTCTAATGCCGCCATCAAAAGTATTCCGGATATCAAGATGGAGGAAGCCCTGTCCAAAAAACTTATCGGAGAGGCGAAGTTCTTCCGTGCCTTCAATTATTTTTATCTGGTAAAGACCTTTGGTGCCGTACCGTTCTATACGGAACCGTATGTTACTGCCGAAAACATGGAACTGGACCGTACGGGTGTGGAAACTATTTATGCCCAGATCGAGACCGACCTGAAAGAGGCGGCCGATGCACTGCCGGCGGCTAAGTTTGCGGATAATTCCCACCGGATCACTAAATATGCGGCAGCTATGATGTTGACCTCTGTGTATATGCAGCAAGGTAAGTATGCAGAAGCAGTCCCGTATGCGAAGATCGTAATCGATTCCCCGCACAGCCTGGCTACGAATGACGACCTGAAGATGAACAGTGCCTTCAACAAACTCCGTTCGACCGACGATCTGGATGAAGTGATCTATGCCCAGGAGTATGATAATGCGGTAAATACCAGTGACTGGTTCCCGACTTATGCCTTTAATTCGAGTGCTGTTTCCGTATTCGGAACTTATTCGATCTTCGAACGTGTCTATGGTCCGACGGACGAATTCCTGAATGTATACGAAAAGAACGACTTGCGTATCCAGCCGAACCAGTTCTTCCATTGGGAATACACCAATCCGAATACCGGGGCGACATGGTCTTCCAAGAATGCGGGTTGTTGGTATTATTACGACGAAGATGCTTTGCTCAGTACCGGTAAAGGAACGAAAGACTGGAATGTCTTCCGGTATGCCGAAGCATTGCTTGACGGAGCCGAAGCCATCGCTCAAAGCCAGGGAGTAACGGCCGAAGCAGCCGGTTACCTGGCACAGGTGCAGGCACGTGCCGATATGGAAGGTAAAACGGCTGATCAGATCGCTTCCGAATTACAGAAACTGTCGAAACAAGCCTTTATCGAAGCCTGTTGGACCGAGCGTTTACGTGAGTTCCCGCTGGAATATAAGATATGGGATGATTGTGTGCGTACAGGTAAATTCCCTGTGATCTCCAAAACGGAGGCCGGCCGGATCGATTATGTCGACCTGGTGGGGGCACAGAATGCTTCCGGCGCGACATTTAAGGAAACCGACCTGTTGTGGCCGATCTCTGTAAATGAGATGCAACGTAATCCGAGCCTGACCCAGAACCCCGGTTATTCTGCCCGGTAAAAGATACCAGCAATGGATAAAAAGTGTTTTTAATTTAGTCGATCATTTTACATGTCAATGGTCAGAAATGGGAGAGGAGGAGTAGGATTACTCCTCCTTTTTTCATAAAAAGAGCCCCTTTATGTGATTTTGTATGCGAATTAAAGATATTTGTGTTCTTTCTGTACCGGATTGTCTTTATATTTGTGTGAATAATGAATTTGATGATTTGGCTAAATTTAAACTTGTGATATATCAACTAAAAATAAGTAAAACATGAATAAGAAAAGTGTATTGGCGCTTGCTTTGGTCACGATGATGGCCTGGGTAGGGAAGCCTGCTATGGCAGCTACCGGTACGGGTGCCTTTGACCCGGTAGAGTATGCAATGCCGTTGATGGGAACTCAATCGAGTTTCGAACTGTCGACAGGAAATACCTATCCGGCTATTGCGCGTCCCTGGGGTATGAATTTCTGGACGCCACAGACCGGAAAGATGGGAGACGGATGGCAGTATGTCTATACGGCAAATAAAATTCGTGGTTTCAAGCAAACCCATCAGCCAAGCCCGTGGATCAACGATTACGGACAGTTCGCGATTATGCCGGTGGTAGGTACTCCGGAGTTCGATCAGGATAAACGTGCCAGCTGGTTCTCTCATAAGAGCGAGGTGGCTAAACCTTATTATTATAAAGCCTATCTGGCTGACCATGATGTGATAACCGAACTGACGCCGACCGACCGTGCAGCACTGTTCCGTTTCACTTTCCCGGAAAACGACCATTCCTACATCGTTGTCGATGCGCTGGATAATGGATCTTATATCAAAGTCATCCCGGAAGAAAACAAGATCATCGGCTACTCGACCAAGAATAGCGGTGGTGTTCCCGATAACTTCAAGAACTATTTCATTATCGAGTTCGATAAACCTTTCACTTACGAAGCCACTTTCGCCGATAATTCTTTGAAAGAAGGCGCGAAAGAACAGACTTCGAGCCATGTGGGAGCCGTGATCGGTTTCAAGACAAAGAAAGGAGAAATCGTTCATGCCAAAGTCGCATCTTCTTTTATCAGCTTCGACCAGGCCGCCATCAATATGAAAGAGCTGGGTAACGACAATTTCGATACCCTGGTTTCAAAAGGCAAACAAGCCTGGAACGATGTGCTGGGCAAGATCGAAGTGGAAGGCGGTACGTTAGACCAGTATCGTACATTCTATTCCTGCATGTACCGTTCCCTGCTGTTCCCTCGTAAGTTCTACGAAATCGATGCAGCCGGAAATGTCGTTCATTACAGTCCGTATAACGGCGAAGTACTGCCGGGATATATGTTTACGGATACCGGTTTCTGGGATACCTTCCGTGCCCTGTTCCCATTCCTGAACCTGATGTATCCGTCTATGAACAAGGAGATGCAGGAAGGTTTGATCAATACATATAAGGAAAGCGGCTTCTTCCCGGAATGGGCAAGTCCGGGACATCGTGGTTGCATGGTAGGTAACAACTCGGCTTCCATCCTGGTCGACGCTTATATGAAAGGTGTGAAAGTGGATGATCTGGAAACCCTGTACAAAGGTTTGATCCACGGTACGGAGAATGTACATCCGACTGTTTCTTCAACCGGCCGTCTGGGACATGAATATTACAACAAACTGGGTTATGTTCCTTACGACGTGAAGATCAATGAGAATGCAGCCCGTACGCTGGAATATGCTTATAACGACTGGTGTATCTACCAGATCGCTAAAGAACTGGGCCGTCCGAAAAAGGAACTCGACCTGTATGCAAAGCGTGCTATGAACTATAAGAACCTGTATGATAAGGAAACCAAACTGATGCGTGGTAAGAACGCCGACGGTAAATTCCAGTCACCGTTCTCTCCGTTGAAATGGGGTGATGCCTTTACGGAAGGAAACAGCTGGCATTACACCTGGTCTGTTTTCCATGATCCTCAGGGACTGATCGACTTGATGGGAGGAAAAGATTCTTTCGTTATGATGCTCGATTCCGTATTTGCCGTTCCGCCATTGTTCGACGATAGCTATTACGGCCAGGTGATCCACGAGATCCGCGAAATGCAGATCATGAACATGGGTAACTATGCTCACGGTAACCAGCCGATCCAGCATATGATCTACTTGTATAACTATGCCGGACAACCCTGGAAAGCTCAGTACTGGCTGCGTGAAGTGATGAACAAGATGTACACCCCGACACCGGACGGTTATTGTGGTGACGAAGATAACGGCCAGACTTCTGCCTGGTATGTATTCTCTGCTCTTGGTTTCTATCCGGTTGCTCCGGGTACGACCCAATATGTGTTAGGTGCTCCGTTGTTCAAGAAGGCTACTTTACATTTCGAGAACGGCAAGAACCTGGTGATCAACGCTCCCGATAACAGCGACAAGAATATCTATATCGAATCGATGTCGTTCAACGGCGTGAACTATACAAAGAATTATCTCGATCATAACGAACTGCTGAAAGGTGGTGTTCTCGATATCAAGATGGGCGACAAGCCGAATCTGAACCGGGGCGTTAACCCGGAAGATCTTCCTTATTCATTCTCTGTAGATGAAAAAAAGAAGAAATAACAATATATTAATTATAATATGAATGTGAAAAAACAATGGATGATGTCAGGCCTGGTTGTGTGCCTGACATCTTTCGTATTCTCTTGCCAGACGACAGAGAAGACGGCAACGGAGACGGATTACGTTTCTTATGTAGATCCTTATATCGGATCAGGTGAACACGGTCATGTATTTGTCGGGGCGAACGTCCCGTTCGGAGCCGTACAGATCGGCCCGCAGAACATCCATAAAGGATGGGACTGGTGTTCGGGGTATCATTATTCGGATAGTGTATTGATAGGTTTCAGCCATACCCATCTGAGCGGAACCGGATGTGCCGACCTGGGGGATATCCTGGTCATGCCTTTTACTGGCAAGGTCCGTACGGCACGTGGTGAACAGGATAACATTGAAGGAGCTTGTTCCTCTTACTACCGGCATGAAAACGAATCGGTAAGTCCCGGTTATTACTCTTTACTTTTAGACAATGGCGTTCATGTCGAACTGACAGCTACCGAACGTGTCGCTATGCACCGCTATGCTTTCCCGCAGAACGAACCGGCTCATTTGCTGATCAACCTGAAAGAAGGGAACGGCGACCGTGCGTACGATACATATCTGAAGAAGATCGATGACTATACGGTAGAAGGCTATCGCTTCTCGCATGGCTGGAGTCCGCAGCATAAAGTCTTCTTTACCATGAAATTCGACCAGCCTGTCGCTTCACTGGAAGTATTCAATGACGACGAACCGGCAGGTACCGACGAGTTGACCGGCGAAAAGGTGAAAGGTGTCGTTTCTTTCAAAGAAGACACCAAAGATGTGCAGGCGAAAGTAGCCATCTCTTCCGTCAGCTGTGAGAATGCGTTGAAGAATATGCAGGCGGAATTGTCACATTGGAATTTTGACCAGGTACACCAGGAAGCTGTCTCCAAATGGAATGACCAACTGGCTTGTGTGGTGGTTGATACCCCCGACGAGCGTGCTAAGAAGATTTTCTATACAGCCGTTTATCATACATTCATTGCCCCGACATTATATTGCGATGTGAACGGGGAGTTTCGCGGACAGGACGACAAAGTCTATACAGATACAAACTGGACGAATTATTCCACTTTCTCTTTGTGGGATACTTACCGTACATTGAATCCCTTGTATACCATCATCGCACCGGAGAAGGTGGACGATATCGTCAATTCCTTCCTGAGTATCTACGACCAGCAGGGCAAACTTCCTATCTGGCATCTGGTAGGAGGCGAAACCAACTGTATGCCGGGATATAGCTCCGTACCTGTTATTGCCGATGCTTATCTGAAAGGCTTTAACGGTTTCGATGCGGAACGCGCTTTTCAGACAATGAAAGGTACTGCGACTTACGAGAAACAAAATGGTGTCCCTTACGTGCTTGAAAAAGGATATATCCCTTGTGATAAAGTCCATGAAGCCACTTCCATTGCTATGGAATATGCGGCAGACGACTGGGGTACAGCACTGATGGCTAAGAAAATGGGTAAGCAGGAGGATTATGAGAATTTCCTGAAACGTGGTAAATATTATGCTCAGTATTATGACCGGGACATTAACTTTGTCCGTCCTAAGATGGATGACGGCAGTTGGCGTACACCGTACGATCCGTTCCGCTCTATTCATGGAGTGGGAGACTTTACGGAAGGTACAGGATGGCAATATACATTCTTCGTACCCCAGCATCCGGAAGGTATGATCGAAATACTGGGAGGTGACGCTGCTTTCATAACCAAGCTCGATTCGTTGTTCGTTGTTGAAGGCGATATGGGAGAGGGCGCATCCAGCGATATCAGCGGTCTGATCGGCCAGTATGCACATGGCAACGAACCGAGTCATCACGTTGCTTACCTGTACCCTTATGCCGGTGAACAGTGGAAGACAGCCGAGAAGGTACGTTATATCCAGGATGAATTCTATACGGACCAGCCGGAAGGGATCATCGGAAACGAAGACTGCGGACAGATGTCTGCCTGGCATGTGATGTCTGCTCTGGGATTCTATCAGGTAAATCCTTCAAACGGCGTGTTTGTCTTCGGCAGTCCGTTGTTTGGTAAGGCCTCCGTTCGTTTAAAAGGCGGAAAGACATTTGATGTGGTTGCACAGAACAACAGTAAGGATAATATCTATATCCAGTCTGTTACACTGAACGGCCAGCCGTATGATAAGTCATACATTTTGTATGACGATATTATGAAAGGCGGTAATTTGACGTTTGTCATGGGAAATACTCCGAACAAACAGTTCGGGGCAGCACCTGAGAACCGTCCGAAGTCAGCTGAATAAACAATTATAAATTATAGCAGAAAAATGATTAAAAGATTCAAGACACCCGTAGCCTTTTTGGCTTCCATCTTTTTACTGGCCTCTTGTGCCTCCGGGGGAGATATGTCTTCCCCGCAAAAAAGCCCGGTGGACTATGTGAACCCTTACATGGGAAATATCAGTCACCTGCTGGTGCCTACCTATCCGACTGTACATCTGCCTAACAGTATGCTTCGCGTATATCCGGAGCGTGCCGATTTTACCGGCGACCTGTTGAGCGGACTGCCTGTTATCGTGACCAGCCACCGTGGTAGTTCCGCTTTCAACCTGAGCCCGTATCAGGGAGAGGAATCCGGACTGAAACCGGTTATCAACTACAGCTACGATCAGGAAAAGATCTATCCTTATCGCTATCAGGTATATCTGGACGACAACAATATCGACGTAGATTTTGCCCCGTCTCACCAGAGTGCCGTTTATGGTATTACGTTTGAAGGCGAAGGTCCTGCCTACCTGATCTTCAACAGCCGTAACGGACAGTTGAAGACCGACGGTAAGAACATCAGCGGTTACCAGTTCGTCGACCGGAAAACAAAAGTATACCTTTATGCAGAAACCGACAAGACACCGCAGAAATCCGGCGTATTGAGCGACAACACTGTGAAGTACGGCGAAACATCAGTAGAAGGAAAAGACGCTGCTCTTGTCCTCTCTTATGGAAATGATGTAAAGAAGCTGGGTGTACGTTACGGTATCTCATTTATCAGCGAAGAACAGGCTAAGAAGAACCTGGAACGTGAGATTGCCGCCTATGATGTCGATGTGGTTGCCAAGATCGCCCGTAACGACTGGAACGATGCCCTCGGCAAGATACAGGCCCAAGGCGGAACGGAAGACGACAAGGTGGTATTCTACACCTCCCTGTACCGTTGCTACGAACGTCCGGTCAACCTGAGTGAAGACGGACGCTATTACAGTGCTTTCGACGGCCAGGTACATGAAGACGGAGGTCGCCCGTTCTATACCGACGACTGGATTTGGGACACATACCGTGCAACCCATCCGTTGCGTATCCTGATCGATAACGAACGTGAAAGCGATATCATCAACTCCTTCCTGCTGATGGCAGAACAGATGGGTACGAACTGGATGCCGACCTTCCCGGAAGTTACCGGCGATTCGCGTCGTATGAACTCCAACCATGCCGTAGCCACCGTAATCGATGCCTGGAAGAAAGGTTTACGTGGCTTCGACCTGGAAAAGGCTTATATTGCCTCAAAGAAAGGTATCGAAGAGAAAACACTGATCCCCTGGTCGGCTGCACCTGCCGGATGGTTGGATGATTTCTATAAGGAACACGGTTATATCCCGGCATTGAAACCAGGCGAAAAAGAGACTGTAGCCAATGTTTCTCCCTGGGAAAAACGCCAGCCGGTAGCTGTTACCTTGGGTACGGCTTACGACCAGTGGTGTCTTTCACAGATCGCTGCCGAACTGGGTAAGACTGACGAAGCTAAACATTACCTGCGCGAATCGTACAACTACCGTAACCTCTTCAACCCCGATACCCGTTTCTTCCATCCGAAGGATAAGGACGGCAAGTTTATCGAGCCGATGGATTACCGTTATGATGGTGGCCTGGGTGCACGCGATTACTACGACGAGAATAACGGATATGTATACCGTTGGGACGTACAGCATAATATCGGCGACCTGATCTCTATGATCGGTGGAGACAAAGCCTTCACTTCGGCTCTCGATTCTATGTTCAACGAACCGCTGGGTATGTCTAAATGGAGTTTTTACTCCTTCCTTCCCGACCATACCGGTAATGTGGGTATGTTCTCGATGGCGAACGAACCGAGTTTGCATATCCCGTATCTGTACAACTACGCCGGTCAGCCCTGGAAGACACAGAAGCGTATCCGTACGTTGTTGAACCAGTGGTTCCGTAACGATGTGATGGGTGTTCCTGGTGATGAAGACGGTGGTGGTATGTCTGCTTTCGTTGTCTTCAGTCAGATGGGATTCTATCCGGTTACTCCCGGTTCGCCTACATATAATATAGGTAGCCCGGTATTTACGGATGTGAAGGTCGACCTGGGTAATGGCAATACATTCGAGGTTAAAGCAAATAATGCTTCTCCTGAAAACAAATACGTACAGTCTGCCCGCCTGAACGGTGAAGTGTTGAACCAACCGTGGTTCCAGCACAGCGACATCGCTCAGGGCGGTTTGCTGGAACTGGAGATGGGGCCGAAAGCCAATAAGACATGGGGAACAAAGACTCCTCCGCCTTCAGCAGCTCCGATGCCTCAATAATGACCTCTTTTTTCGCGTTTGATCCGGAAAATACTTAAAAAAAATCAGCAAAGTAGTATAGATAGTAGCTACTTTGCTGATTTTTTATAATGGATAAGTTACAATTTATCAATTTCTTCGACTGACAGACCTGTACATTGGGCAATTGTTTCGATATTAATTCCCTTCTTTTTGAAATTAGCAGCAATAAGGCGTTGTTCTTCTGCTTTTCCTTCAACCTTTCCTTTTTCTACCCCTTTCTCCATGCCATCATCAAAACTGGTATCGAGTGCAGCGGAAAGGTCACGTTCTACAGAGAGGCTCAGTTCATATTCCAGTCGTTGATCAGGAGTCATTCTTTCTACTTCCACAATACTTTTCAGTTTGCGGAATATCTGATTATTCAGTTCTTCAGGTAATCGTTCCATGATCTCGATATTATTTAATACATATAACCACTTCTTATAAAGCGTATCACACTCATGCAAAGGTAATACAAATTTCGGCATTTCCAGATAGATTTCATTAAGCGCTTCACTGAAAGGAATCTTCAGTTCCCGATCCATGCGTACAATATCCCAACGGTATTTCTCCGAACGTGATGGTTCCATGATATAGTTTAGTACGCAAATGACATATACTTTACTTATGTGATAGTTCCACCGTTTGCGAATCCTTTCATCCGGTTCCTTCTCCAACTTCTCTTTTACGATCATGGATTGTTGTTGGATAGCAAATGATGCATAATACAGCATTCTGTCGGAGAAGTATTTCTGTCGGCTTTTTTGCGAAAGGTGATGTCTACGATTACTTCTTGTTGAATGACTTCATTAAGGAAACTGATGATAAGATCTTTACTTACTTCACTACCAAAAATCTTTTTCCAGCCGTAGTCTGAGAATGGATTAACAAATTTGTTCATAATCAATTGTTTTAGTTACCTCTGTAAATAGAGTTTCAGCAAATGTATGCAATTATTCTTTAATACACGGTGTAAAAATAGAATTGTTTTTGTATCTATATATATAAATTAAGAAATAAGGATGAATAATTGATTGAATTGAAGTGAAATGACTAGGAAAAACGATCGTTTTTTCTAGTCATTTATTTGTGTGCAAAAGTATTCTTTATAATCCAATAATCAAAGTGTTTTCTGAATAATTATTCTCTTAAATATCAATATGCTGTCTTTGAATTTAGCAAAATATCTGTTAATCAGCAATTAACGATTTTAAACAGAAAAAGAGTGACTAGAAAAAACGATCGTTTTTTCTAGTCACTCTTTTTCTTATGTATGCTTTGAAAAATAAGCTTTAAGTGTTAGTCTCATTTTGGGACTGACGAACATTTTTGTGAAATATGGCTAGTGTTAATGTGTTGAAAATCAACGATCTTATCATTCTGTTCTCGAAGCAAAAATACTTTAATCGCTGGATAATCTTTTTTATAGACCTATTTTTCTCAGTTTTATCTACTTTTTTAGTTTTTGCGACCCTTGGCGATCTTTACATCGATCATAATATGTGACTAACAACCCTTGTCATATCAAAAAACTAGTATTAATTGATGGCTTATTTATTAACTACCCTGTCTTTAGTTTTATCTATATTGTTATCAGCCTTGATAATTCCGCGTATCTTGGTTGTTGCTTACCGAAAAAGACTATTTGACATACCCAATGAACGAAAAGTTCATGATGGTATAATTCCCCGTTTAGGAGGCATTTCATTTGTCCCTACAATCCTGTTTTCACTCTCTTTTGTGACCGGATTGCGTTATCTGGTCGGCTTCGAAATAGTCGAAAACAGGCTCCATTTTATCATTCCCGAATTTTTCTTCCTAATCTGTGGCCTTACATTATTGTATTTGTCCGGTATAAAAGACGATCTGGTCGGATTACGTTATCGGACAAAATTCTTTATACAAGTCATAGCTGCATCCATGTTCCCTTTAGCCGGATTATGGATCAATAACTTATACGGATTAGTAGGTATCTACGAATTGAGCCCATATATAGGAATTCCCCTTACGATATTAATGACAGTCTTTATAATCAATGCCATTAATCTGATTGATGGGATCGATGGCCTGGCTTCCGGTTTAAGTATTATTGCCCTGAGTATTTTGGGTAGTTTATATCTTTATTATAGTCAGTGGGTATATGCCATGTTTGCTTTTTCGACATTGGGCACATTACTTCCATTTTTCTATTATAATGTCTTTGGAAAAGCGGATCGCTGTACAAAGATCTTTATGGGAGATACCGGCAGTTTGACATTAGGATATATATTGGCATTTCTTACAATCTCTTATGCGACAGTCAATCCGACAATACATCCCTATTCGGAAGGTACGATAATGATAGCTTTTTCTCCATTAATAGTACCGGCTTTTGATGTGCTACGTGTCATGTTAATCCGTGCCCGGAATCATAAGTCATTGTTTATTGCAGACCGGAATCATATTCATCATAAATGCTTGGATGCGGGTTTGACATGTAAAAAAACAGTGGTATGTATCTTGAGTCTGGCTTGCATTTTTTGCGTCTTGAATATGGCGTTGATTAATATGATCAATAACAATCTGATTTTTTTTATGGATGTTTTGTTGTGGTCAGCATTGATAGGTCGGTTGAATAGATCAATAAAAACAAAATAAAGAGATGATATTTTGATTTAATTATAAATATCAAATATGTATCAATCTTTAGTTGTATAAGTAGAAAAGTTGGAAATAGTGAAAATGATAAAAGCGATTGTGCCGGAGTTCATGAGTAAGAATTCGGAGTACGAAAAGCCGGATAAATAATCATAATATAATGAATATAGCAATAGTAGGAACAGGCTATGTAGGCCTGGTCACGGGAACCTGCTTCTCAGAAATGGGAGTAGATGTCACCTGTGTGGACATAAATGAAGCAAAGATAAAAGCTTTGCAAGCAGGTGTAATGCCTATCTATGAACCTGGCTTGGAAAGCTTAGTTACAAAAAACGTAGAAGCAGGCCGACTGCATTTTACAACCGATCTGACTTCTTGTTTGGATCAGATGTCTATTGTTTTCAGTGCCGTAGGGACTCCACCCGATGAAGATGGGAGCGCCGATTTGAGTTATGTTCTGGATGTTGCACATACAGTAGGACGTTCTATAAATAAATACACACTACTTGTAACAAAAAGTACGGTTCCGGTAGGAACGGCTCAAAAAGTAAAAGCAATAATTCGAGAAGAGTTAAATAAGCGTGGAGTAAATATAGAATTTGATGTTGCTTCTAATCCGGAATTTTTAAAAGAAGGGGCAGCCATTAAAGATTTCATGACACCGGATCGTGTGGTCATAGGAGTAGAAAGCGAACGAGCAAAGAAAATAATGGAGAAATTATATAGTCCATTCCTGTTAAATAACTTTCCTGTAATTTTCACGGATATACCTTCTGCCGAGATGATTAAATATGCGGCGAATACCATGTTGGCTACCCGTATCAGCTTTATGAACGATATCGCCAATCTTTGTGAGTTGGTAGGGGCGGATGTGAATATGGTACGTAAAGGTATAGGTTCCGATAAGCGTATCGGCGATAAGTTCTTATATCCGGGGTGTGGTTATGGAGGGAGTTGTTTTCCGAAAGACGTGAAGGCATTGATTAAGATTGCTGATAAGGTCGGTTATTCCATGGAGGTACTGAAAGCAGTAGAAACTGTTAATGAACGTCAGAAAAGTGTAGTGTTTGAAAAATTATTCCGATTGTTTAATGGCCGATTGGCAGGGAAACGTATTGCGATTTGGGGATTGTCTTTCAAGCCAGAAACAAATGATATACGAGAGGCTCCTGCATTAACAGTGATCCGAAGGTTATTGGATGTGGGGGCAGTTTTGACTGTTTATGATCCTATAGCGATGGACGATTGTCGGCGTTGTATTGATGTCGTAAGTTATGCGAAAGATATGTATGAGGCTTGTTTGGATGCTGATTGTTTGATCTTAATGACTGAATGGAAGCAATTTAGAGTACCAGCATGGAATAAAGTTCGTAATCTGATGCGTGGTAATATAATTGTTGATGGACGTAATATATATAACCCTGCAGAGCTGGAAAATGAGTATTTTGTTTATTCAGGAATAGGAATTTAATGATTCAAAGTGAAAATAATACACGTATAGCAAAAAATACATTAGTTCTCTACTTACGTATGCTTGTGAGCATGCCTATAATGTTATACACGTCCCGGGTTGTGTTAAATACTTTGGGAATAGAAGATTATGGTATTTATAATGTTGTAGGAGGAGTGGTGAGTCTATTTTCTTGTTTGAGCGGGTCTATGGTATCAGCTACGCAACGTTTTATGACTTTTGAGATTGGACGTGGGGATAATAAGGAATTAAATAGCGTTTTTTCTTGTAGCTTATTAGTCCATCTGATAATAAGTCTTTTGATTATTGTTGTTAGCGAACCAATAGGGTTATGGTTTATAACTCATAAAATGGTGATACCTCCGGAACGTCTATATGCGGCTTGTTGGGTTTTTCATTTATCTGTACTTGCTTTATTTGGGGATTTATTATATATCCCATATAATGCATTGGTTGTCTCATATGAGAGGATGAAGGCTTTTGCCTATATATCAATAGTTAACGTGTCGTTGAAGTTATTGGTTGCATTATTGTTAACATATTCCCCAATGGATAAGTTGGTTTTCTATGCATCGTTGATGTCTGCTATATCATTTTTAAGCGGTATTATATATTGGCGCTACTGCTATGATAATTTTGAAGTGTCTAGATTCCATTATTCTTCAGTATATACTGCTTTATTGAAACGGTTTTGGACTTTTGCTAGCTATAGTTTTATTGGAGATTTGGCTATAATATGTTATACACAGGGTACAAATATTTTGTTGAATTTATTTTTTGGTCCGGTAGTGAATGCTGCTCGTGGTATCTCTGTCCAAGTACAGGGAGCTATCTCTAGTTTTAGTGGTAATTTTCAGATGGCATTGAATCCTCAGATAACAAAGTCATATGCTCAAGGTGATTTATTATATATGCAAACATTGGTTTGTTATAGCAGTAAATATTCTTTTTATCTTTTATTTCTGTTCTCGTTTCCTATAATGTTGGAAACCCATCTGATTTTAAAATGTTGGTTAGGAAAAGTTCCGGAATATTCGGTAGCTTTTGTTCGTTTGATGTTGTGTATTAGTATAGTAATGGCTATGGCCAATCCGATAACTCGATCGGTACATTCCACAGGTAATATCAAGAGCTATCAACTTTTTGTAGGAGGGGGACATTTGCTTATTTTGCCGATCTCTTATGGGATATTATTATTGGGTTTAAGTCCACAGTCTGTTTTTGTAGTAGCACTCATTGTTTTTTTAGTGATTTTCATGATTCGTTTATATTTTTTAAAAAGTGTCATTCATATAAAATATAGAACATATTTTAATAAGGTTATATACCCTATAATAAAAGTTTTACTTTGTTCGATTTTCCTTCCTTTATTAGTGATAAAATTATGTCCTGCAAGTTGGTATCGAATTATATATGTGATATTTGTTTTTGTTGTTTTATATCTCTTTGCTGTTTATCGTTTGGGAATGGATTGTGATGAACGATCATACTTAAAAGATAGAATAATTCAAAAAATAAATAATAAATAATGGAAAAACAAGTAGATTATACAGCTTATAATTTCTCTTCCTATTGTCATAAAAAAAGATGGATGTCTTATTGGCATCAATTAGATGAGGTGTATAAAATTGATCCTAAAAACATTTTAATAGTTGGTACAGGAGATGGAATTGTACAAAGAATACTGAGTAAGAGTATTGATGTGAAAATTCTTGATATTGCAGAAGATTTATATCCTGATATTTTAGGATCTGTAACAGACCTTTCTCGTTTAACAAATGAGAGATTTGATTGTATACTTTGTAGTCAAGTTCTAGAACATATTCCTTTTGGTCAGTTTGAAAAATGTTTAAAAGAACTAAGTATTTGTACCCGGAAATATTGTGTAATAAGTTTACCACAGTTTAGATGGGCATTAGGGATTGACTTTACTTTGAATAGAACACTAGGATTTCAATTTGTATTCCCACGTAAAAATGTTACTTATTCTTTTGATGGACAACATTATTGGAATATTGGTGTAAAAGGATGTTCTCGAAATGATATTGAAAAATTAATTCAAAAATATTTTTATATAGAGCATAGTTTTGATGTGAAAGAAATAACATTCCATCGATTTTATGTTTTGAAAAAGAAATAACTAAGAATGAAAATACTTCATGTTATATCTTCTATGGGAGTACTCTCAGGGGGACCCACGGTAAGCACATTATTTACTGCACAAGGAGAATCTAATTTAGGTTTAGATGTAGAAATCTTAACTTATGAAGCCCAAGTGGGTGATCACCTTATTAGTAATGATCCTTTTATACATACAGTGCCTGCACCGGTAGAGCGTAGATTTGCTTATTCTACTTTTTATAAGAAGGCACTTCAAGAAACAACATCTGACCTTTATCATATTCAAGGAATTTGGAAATATCCTTCTATTTGTGCTGCCGCGTGGGCAAGGAAAAAGAAAAAACCTTATGTGATTACTTTACGCGGCATGTTGTATCCACAGTGTTTTGAGCAATCCGAATTTATTAAAAGATTTTCTTTATGGTTGTATTTGACCTCTGATTTGCAGAAAGCTTCCTGTTTACATGCTACGTGTGTAGAAGAAATGGAGCATTTAAGAAATTTGGGGATATGTACACCTATCGCGGTCATCCCAAATCCAATCCAAACAATAGGAATCGAAAAGACAGTATATACTCCAGAGAAAAAATGTATTGGCTATTTAGGACGTATACATCCTCGTAAACGGATTGAACGATTGTTGTATGCTATGGATATGTTACGTGAACAGGCTTTTGAATTAGTAATTATTGGAGATGGAGAGAAGTCTTATTTGCAATATTTGAAAGATGAAGTGGCCCGTTTAAAATTAGAACATGTCACTTTTACTGGATTTTTAACAGGAGAAGAGAAAAATAGAGCATTAGAAGAACTATCTTATATGATAATTCCCAGTGATTTTGAAAATTTTGGGAACATTGCTACTGAAGCCTTATTAAGAGGAATTCCTGTTATTGCTTCTAAAGGTACTCCTTGGGAAGATCTTAATATCTATCATTGCGGATGGTGGGTTGATAACGATGTTGAAACTCTGACCGCTACAATTCGACGAGCATTGTCTATATCTAAAGAGGAACGTATTGCGATGGGAATCGCAGGAAAAAAGCTAATAATTGATAAGTATTCACTGGAGATAATTGCAAATAAAATGAAGCAATTATATGAATGGATTTTGTGTAAAACAGAAAAGCCTGACTTTGTTTATCTGTCAGATGAAATATAATAATCATCGCTATTATATTTGTTAGACAACTTTTCCTTGAATAATATTTATGATAATAAAATCATCAAAAATACTATCTGTAAATAGACTTTTAATTTGTTTGTTTATATTTTCATGTTTTTTTCCATGTGTTACTTTTTTACCTTCTGTTACAGATTCACAGCCATATGCTTTTGTTTTTTCTTTGTTATTGATGTTTCTCTATTTTGAAAGAAAGATAATAATTGATTTTTTTTATCTATTCATTGTTGTTCTCTATTCTGTGTTGCTTCTTTTTTTTCATAAAATTGATTCTATGGCTATTAGATCTCTATATTGTTATATGTCAATGTTTTTTATATCATATATAACATATCGAACCTTTCATCTATTTAATGATTCATTTTATAAAATATATAAGTCTATTGTTTTTATTTGGTTTATTGTAGGTTTTATTCAAACTTTTATTGAACCTGATTTTTTATATTTTTTAGTTGCAAGGAATTTGAAATCTTCCTCTTTGTCAGGAGGTAGAGGAGTCATTGCCCTAATGACAGAGCCTGCCGGATATGGGCAAATGTGCTTATGTTTTATCATTATAGGATATTTGAATTTTGAGAAAAAATACAAAATGAAATTGATTTATTTTCTATTGATAATTCAATTGATTTTCTTTGCAAAATCTAGTACTTATATATTTGTTTTTATATTATCATTTATTTTGTTCTATTTCTATAAAATAATTTTTAATAAAGATGTTTATTCTATTGCTTTTGTTTGTGTTTTATTGCTTTCATTTTATTTTGTTTTACCAATTGTATTAGATAGTTTTTTAGATTATAGAATAGGATATCTTTTGCGTAATTTATTTAATAATCCGTCAGAATTTATAGCTTCGGATGGAAGTGGGCAAATTCGGATTTGTCATATAATATTTTCTTTTTATGGGTTTATAGAAAATTATGGAATGCCTCATGGTTATGGTATGTTTTTTCCTTATTTAGATTCTGTTCATTTGAATTATTCTTTTTCGGAAACGGTTTCTACTTCTTCAGACCATGTCCGCATATTAAGTAATATAGGTAGCGTTTTATTTGAACTTGGAATTATAGGTTTAATACCATTTTATATACTTGCCAGGTCATTTTACAAATTAAGAACAAGAGATGTTAATGTTGTTTTTGTTTTGATTTTATTTTTAATTTTATTGACAACTTCTGCTCTTTTTTCTCTTGCGATAATACCTTTTGTTTTTGGAAATGTAATTTATTTAAGTCATAGAATTGAAGAATGTTCATAATTTGAATTATGAAAAAATATATATTAGTAATCATTTTAGGCTTTTTATTAGTATTGATTGTAGGTGAAATATACCTCCGCAAAAGCTGGGGCTTTTGCGATTCTGTACTAGTACAGTCGGATCCTGATTTTGAGTATATTTCTCAACCTAATCAAAAGCGATATCGCTTTAAAAAGCATATCATATATAATGAATATAGCCAACGTAGTGAACCTGTTGATTCTTCTGCATTTATTGTTTTAGGTTTGGGAGATTCTGTTATCAACGGTGGTGTGTTGACTGATCAGGATAGTTTAGCGACAACGCGATTGTCGGAATTACTGTCTGAATTGATTCAGAAAAAAGTTCAAGTTTTGAATATCTCTGCAGGAAGTTGGGGACCTGATAATTGTGAGGCATATCTTAACAGATACGGCTTGTTTGGTTCTAAAATAGCATTCCTACTTTGCAGTTCTCATGATGCACATGATAATATAAACCATCAACCGGTTGTAGATATTAGTCCAAGCTTTCCTAGTCATCAGTACCATGTAGCTTATTGGGAGTTGATTCATCGTTATTTGCTACCACGTTTACTTAGACAGGAGGAACCTTCTGAGATTAGTAAGGATGGCAAAATTTTTAATTCCGGATTTCAAGCTTTGAGAAATCGTTTTCATAATGCTGAAATTCCTTTTTTTATATGGCTTCATCCAGATAGGGTAGAAGTTGAAAAGGGATGTTATAATTCAGAAGGTCAGGAAATAATAAATTTTTGTACGAAAAACTCTATTCCTTTGATTAAAGGGATACATTATATGGATATTTCGGATTATCGGGATGGAATCCACCTAAATGAACAAGGGCAAAGCAAGCTTTCTGATACATTATATCAATGGCTGATTGATTCTGATTTCTTGCACAATGATAAAAATTGATCTTTCAAAATTTGATAATTCCTGGTATAATCCGGGAGGGAGTATATTTAAAAGAATACTTTGGTATTTTATCAATATTCTTTTTTTTCAATGTCCATTGAATCCTTTTATTGGATTGAAAGTTTTCCTGTTGCGATTGTTTGGTGCTCGAGTAGGGAAGAATCTATGCATTAAACCTTCTGTCAATATAAAATATCCTTGGAGATTATCTATTGGCGATAATGTATGGATTGGTGAAAATGTATGGATAGATAATTTGGCAGATGTCATAATAGAAGATAATGTTTGTATCTCCCAGGGAGCTATGCTTCTTTGTGGAAATCATAATTATAGGAAAGAGAGCTTTGATTTGATGGTTGGACCTATTATTATCAAAGAAGGTGCGTGGGTTGGTGCACGTGGTGTAGTCTGCCTTAGTGTTACTTTATATGAAGGTGCTATTTTGATGGTTGGATCTGTTGCTACAAAAGATTTGGAACCATTTAGTATTTATCAGGGAATACCCTCCGTAAAAGTACGAAAGCGTATTATAAACTAAATACATTAACAATCGTACAAGATTTTACAACCAATGATTAAAACAGCCATGATAATGGCAGCCGGTATGGGAACGCGCTTTGGCCACTATACAGAATTAGTGCCTAAAGGTTTCGTTGAAGTAAAAGGCTGCCCTATGATCATTCATTCGATAGAGACATTGATCTCTTGCGGAATAGAACGTATCGTAATTGGAACCGGATATAAAAAGGAGGTATACGAAGCCTTAAAAGATAAATATCCTCAGATAGAATGCTGCTATAGTCCTCGCTATGCAGAGACAAACAGCATGTATACGCTCTATAATAGTCGCGAGGCTATCGGTCTCGACGATTTCTTGCTTTTAGAGTCTGATTTGATCTTTGAAAAGAAAGCAATCAGTTCTCTTTTAACATGTGAAAAACCGGATGTAATGCTAATATCTTCATTGACTAAATTTCAGGATCAATATTTTGTAGAATATGATATTAATCATGTTTTAACGAATTGTTCCGTCAAAGAGGAAGAATTGGAAGTCAAAGGAGAGCTGGTAGGAATACATAAAATATCAAATTCCTTCTATCGGCAAATGTGCATTGATTACGAACGAATTGTTGAAGAAAAACCCAAATTGGGTTACGAATATGAACTCCTGCATATGTCACAATCTGTTCTACCTGTTCATGTATTAAAAATAGAGAATCTGAAATGGTACGAGATCGATGACGAACAAGATCTGGATTACGCAGAAAAACATATGGCAAAATACTGTATATAAATTAACGTATGGACAAAACAATTTACATAGGAATGACCGCCGATATCATGCATCCCGGTCTTATCCACATCATTCACGAAGCAACCCAATATGGAAATGTGATGATTGGTTTATTAACAGATAAAGCTATCGCATATCATAAACGCCTGCCTTATCTGACTTATGAACAACGTAAGGAAGTGGTTGAAAATATAAAAGGAGTATCCGTTGTTGTTCCACAGGAAGAATGGAGTTATATCGATAATCTGAAGAAATACAAGCCTGATTACATCATCCACGGAGATGATTGGAAAGATGGACCATTAAAAGAAATCAGGGAACAGGTGTATGAAATAATGAATGAACAGGGAGGAAAGGTTATAGAAATACCTTATACGAAAGGTATAAACTCATCATCTTTGGACAAAGAAATTAAATCTATCGGAACGACTCCTGACATACGCTTAAAATCTTTGCGCCGCTTAATAGATGCAAAACCAGTCGTTCGCATACTGGAAGCTCATGACGGTCTTTGTGGTCTGATAATAGAAAACATCGAAGTCCAAAAAGGAGACAAACGTGAAGTTTTCGATGGCATGTGGTCCAGCAGCCTTACCGACTCTACAAGTAAAGGCAAGCCGGATATTGAAGCCGTTGATTTAACAACCCGACTTCAGGACTTGAATAACATTCTGGAGTGTACAACCAAGCCGATCATCTTTGATGGAGATACAGGAGGGAAAATTGAGCATTTTGTATTTACGGTAAGAACATTGGAACGTCATGGGATATCTGCCGTGATTATTGAAGACAAAGTAGGCTTGAAGAAAAATTCTCTGTTTGGTACAGAGGCAATTCAAACGCAGGATACAATAGAAAACTTCTGCAATAAAATTAAAGCAGGTAAAGCAGCCCAGGTGACAAAAGATTTTATGATAATAGCCCGTATAGAAAGTCTAATTGCCGGGAAACCGATCAGTGACGCTTTAGAAAGAGCATATGCTTATGTACAGGCCGGAGCCGATGGTATTATGATCCATAGTAAAGATAAGTCCGGAGAAGATATCAAAGGTTTTTGTCAAATATTTCGTAAGACATATGCCCATATCCCTATTGTTGTTGTTCCTACGACTTATGACCATATACATGAATCGGAACTTCATGCCTGGGGAGCTAATATCATAATTTATGCAAATCATTTATTGCGTGCCGCTTATCCGGCAATGATGAATGTGGCTAAAACAATTCTGGAAAATGAGCGTGCTGAAGAAGTCCGTAACTATTGCATGCCAATCAAAGAAATATTGGAATTAATACCGGGTACAAAATAAACAGAACATGGTCAGTGTCGATAAAATATATTCAACATTCCTGTCGAACGGGGTTGATTTTTTCACGGGAGTTCCAGATTCCCTATTAAAGAATATCTGTGCCTATATAACAGATAATATTCCCAAGGAAAAAAATATTATTGCAGCTAATGAAGGTGCCGCTTTAGGTATTGCTGCAGGTTACCATATGGCATCAGGTAAACTCCCCCTGGTCTATATGCAAAACTCCGGGTTAGGAAATGCGGTGAATCCACTACTTTCCCTTGCGGATGAGAAAGTTTATAGTCTTCCTGTTCTGTTAATGATCGGTTGGCGTGGTGAACCCGGCATAAAAGATGAACCGCAACATATCAAACAGGGAGAAGTGACATTGGCTTTGCTGGATGCGATGCAGGTCCCATATATCATACTTGATACGGATGAAGAAAAAGCACTTGTACAAATCAGTGAGATGATAAGATCTGCAAAATCGTTAAACCGTCCTCATGCGATAGTGATCAGGAAAGACACTTTCGGGAAATACAAATTAAAGAATGAATCTTGCAATCATTTCCCTGTATCCCGGGAAGAAGCATTAAAACTGGTTGTTGATAATTTGAAGGAAAACGACATTGTAATATCGACTACCGGTAAATTATCCCGGGAACTGTTTGAGTATCGCGAACAGATATCCCAGGGACACGAAAAAGATTTCTTGACAGTCGGTTCGATGGGGCATAGTTCATCTATCGCTTTGGGTATAGCGATAGAAAAAGGAGACAGAAACGTTTTCTGTCTGGACGGGGACGGTGCGTTTATCATGCACATGGGAGCGCTAAGCAATATAGGTTCTTTAGGTGTGAAAAATTTCAAGCACATCCTTTTTAATAACGGATCTCATGAATCCGTAGGAGGTCAACCCACCCTCGGATTCCAAATTAATATACCGGCAATAGCCGGAGCATGCGGTTATAAAAAAGCAATAATTGCAACTACCCGCGAAGAAATTCTCTCCGCAATGGATGCCCTGTCCAAAACAGACGGTCCTGCTTTGCTTGAAATAAAAGTAAAAATTGATTCGAGAGAAAATCTAGGTCGACCAACGACGACTCCCGTCGAGAATAAAAAAGATTTTATGAATTTCCTGAAAAACAATTAGAAGATGAAAGTAGAAAGAAAAATATTATTAAACCCCGGTCCGGCAACGACTACGGATACTGTAAAATTGGCCCAGATAGTACCGGACATCTGTCCTCGTGAACGAGAATTTGCCGAAATATTGAAGCAAATGCGAAAAGATCTAGTAAAGGTTGTCCATGGCGATTTGGATAAATATACCTCCGTTCTGTTTTGTGGTTCCGGTACTATTAATATAGATATATGTTTGAATTCACTTCTACCGGCAAACAAAAAGGTTTTGGTAGTTAACAATGGCGCCTATAGTAGCCGAGCTGTCGAGATTTGTGAGTATTACGGACTTTCCCATATAAATCTGTCATCTTCAGTCTATGAATTACCGGATCTGAACAGGATAGAAAATGTATTAAAGGAAAATCCTGACATAGCGTTAGTTTACACGACTCACCATGAAACAGGAACAGGGCTTTTAAATCCAATCCGCGAGATAGGAGTTTTAGCTCACAACCATAATTGCACATTTGTAGTAGATACAACTTCTTCCTTGGGTATGATCCCTCTGGATATAGAAAAGGACAATATAGACTTTTGTATGGCTTCTGCCCAGAAAGGATTAATGGCAATGACAGGATTGTCTTTTATTATCGGTAATACGGAATTGATAAGAAAGTCCAAAGACTGTCCCAAACGTTCCTATTATTGCAACTTGTATTTACAATATGAATATTTTGAAAAAACAGGAGAAATGCATTTTACACCTCCTGTTCAAACCATTTACGCAACCCAACAGGCACTGAAAGAGTATTTTGAAGTAGGTGAAGAAGCTAAGTTTGCTCGTCATCGCCGGGTATTTGAAGCTATACATGCAGGATTGGACTCATTGGGATTTAAAGATGTGATTAAGCGGGAATGGCAATCAGGATTGGTAGTCTCTGTTTTATATCCGAATGATCCGAACTGGGATTTTGAAAAAGTCCATGACTATTGTTATGAGCATGGATTTACTATTTATCCGGGTAAGATATCCACAACAAATACTTTTAGGTTGTGTGCATTGGGAGATATTGATGTAGATGATATAGAGAGATTCTTTGTGGTTTTCAAAGAAGCACTAAAGGTTCTCTAAAATATTAATGAAAAGGATATTATATATGAAGTTAATTGAAATATCAGATTTAAAAAAAATTCAATTGTCTATTCTCCACGAAGTCGCCTCATTCTGTGATAAAAATGGAATACGTTATTTTTTATCGTATGGCACATTATTAGGGGCGGTACGGCATAAAGGATATATTCCTTGGGATGATGATATAGATATTATGATGCCCAGGGTAGATTATATGAAGTTTATTCAGAGTTTTAATGAATACGATTCAAAGAGCAAAGTGATATCTCATTATTTGGACTCTAAATATCCATGGCCTTTTGCAAAAGTAATTGATACAACAACTACCATGGAAGAATATATAAACTATGCTTATGCAGATATGGGGGTATATATTGATGTTTTTCCTATAGACGGTTTACCTAGCAACAAAAAGCAAATTATAAAGCTGTTTAGAAAAGCAAAAATATTGAAATTAATAATATCAATGAAAAGAGGGAAAAAATTTCATTCGAGATCGGTATTGCAAAATTTTATCTTGAATTTTTCTTTTATTTTTTCTTTTATTGATTACGCTAAATTAGTAAAAAAATTTGATAAAATAATTAGCTTATATCCATTTGATGAGGCAGAGTACACAGCTATTTTGGTAGAAGTAGGAGATGGAATAATAGAGTGCATTCCTAGAACTTTTTATGATCAAAAAGTAAGCTTACCTTTTGAAGATGGTTTGTTTAATGCTCCGGGAGAATATGAAAAATGGTTGGAATATATCTATGGAGATTATATGACTCTTCCTCCTATTGAAAAAAGGATATCTCATCATGCAAATAATGCTTATTATAAAGAGGAATAGAGCAGTCTATTTTAATTATCAACATAATTCTAATTTAAAATGAAAACAGCATTAGTCTGTGGCGCCGGTGGATTTATCGGTAGCCACATGGTAAAGCGCCTCAGAAAAGAGGGCTATTGGGTGAAAGGTGTCGACTTGAAATATCCGGAATTCGGAGAAACAGAAGCCGATGACTTTATGATTGGCGACCTGCGCGATATCGATGTATGCTATCGTGCGGTGGATCGCAAGTATGACGAGATCTATCAGTTTGCTGCCGATATGGGTGGGGCAGGTTTTGTTTTTACCGGCGAGAATGATGCCGATATCATGCACAACTCCGTGATGTGTAATATCAATATGATGGATGTCGCTTATAAACGGAATGCCGGAAGAATCTTTTATTCATCTTCCGCCTGTATCTATCCGGAACGTAACCAGATGGATGCTTTGCATCCTACCACTTCGGAAGATTCTGCTTATCCGGCAGGACCGGATAGCGAATACGGTTGGGAGAAACTGTTCAGCGAACGTATGTATATGGCTTACCATCGTAATAAAGGCTTGGATATCCGTATTGCTCGCTTCCATAATATCTTCGGTCCGGAGGGGACCTGGGAAGGCGGGCGTGAAAAGTCTCCGGCAGCTTTCTGCCGTAAGGTCGCTGAAACGCCGGATGGTGGAACGATCGAGATGTGGGGAGACGGTAATCAGACTCGTTCCTTCCTTTATATCGACGAATGCCTGGAAGGTGTGCGTCGCTTGATGAGCCAGGATGAGTTCATGGGGCCGGTGAATATCGGTTCGGACGAGATGATCAGTATCAATGGGCTGGCTGAAATGGTGATGGGCATTGCTGGAAAGAAGTTGAATATCGTACATATCCCCGGTCCGCTGGGAGTGATGGGACGTAATTCGGATAACCACCTGATTAAAGAAAAACTGGGTTGGGCACCGAGCTGGCCTTTGTCTAAAGGTATGGCTTTGACTTATGAATGGATCAACGCACAGGTACAGAAACGTAATAAATGAAGATAGTTTGTATCTCACAGGTCTATTGGCCGGACACAGCTTCTGTGGCACAACATTTGGTTGATTTGCTGCAGGCTTTGTCCGGGCATGGCCATGAAGTAACTGTTATCACCAGCCGTCACAACTACGAACATCCGGAGATTATTTATCCCGACCATGAGAATTGTGAGCGGGTTCATATTCTCCGTCTGTCGAACACCGGATTCGGTAAGCGAACGAAACCAGGGCGGTTGGTTGATTTTCTTAGTTTTAATTTTCTGATTGTTTGGAAATTACTTTTCATCAGTCGTAAGAAATGCGATGTGATGATCGGACTGACCAGTCCGCCTTTACTTTCGTATATCGGGATAAAGATTGCCCGGCTGAAGAAGATCCGTTTCGTTTACTGGACGATGGATTTGCAACCGGAACTGTCGGTAGTAGCAGGGTATATGAAAAAGGACTCACCCATTGCAACAACTATCCAGAAACGGGGAGATTATATTTTCCGCCATTCGGACAGAATCATAGCTTTGGACTGTTATATGAAACAGCATATCTGCAACCGGTTGCAATCGGACAAAAAGGAGATCGATGTGATTCCGGTCTGGCCGGTAATGGAAGCGGTGTATGAAGGGAAGCGGGAGGAGAATCCTTTCCGTCAGGAGAATGGTTTCGGTGACCGTATCGTGATCATGTATTCCGGTAATCATTCGGTGATGCATCCGTTGACGACTCTGTTGGAGACAGCTGTCCGGTTGAAAGATGACGAGCGTTTCCTGTTTGTTCATATCGGTGGCGGAGTACGTTTGCAGGAAGTTTGCGATTATAAGGAAAAGTATGGATTGGATAATGTCATGATCCTTCCGTATCAGCCGCGTGAACGGATTCATTTGTCGTTGGGTTCGGCCGATATCCAGGTTGTTTCGTTGGGAGAGGGCTGTGTTGGCTATACGCATCCGAATAAGATATATGGGGCGATGTTTATCGGAAAACCGATTCTCTATATCGGTCCGGAGAAGTCGCATATCAGTGATATCCTGAATGTCTGTAAAGGAAACATAGCTGTCTGTCATGGAGAATCGGAACTGTTGGCGGAAAGACTTTTAGCTTTTGCGGGACTTTCAGAAAGTCACAAGAATGCAATAGGATTGTGTAACAAAACTTTTGCCGAACAGCATTTTCGTCCTGATGTATTATTAGATCAGATGATACAGTCGGTAGAGTCGGTAGTAGATTTATGATATCTTGATTTTTTTCTTCTCTTTCTTTTTTTGATATTCAATTATTTCTTTGTTCCTTTGTGTCATATCAAGACGAGTATGAAAATGAAAAAGAGTAATAATACAAAAGAAAAAATGATTCAGGCAGCCAGAAAGGCTGTTGCAGACAAGATGGCCTGGATGAGAACAGTTGCAGAAGGAGGTTCTGTTAAACAATTGAGAAAGGATGGGGTTAGGATTGTAAAGCTTGATTAGAAATCAATATAGAAATGACCTTAATCTCAACTATACGTATTAACCAAACCTCACCTTACGATGTTCAGATCATTGATGACGGTTTGTCATTGGGTTTCACTACTGAAAAAGGAATCCGTTATAAAATTGCATTTACAGAAGATTGTAGTATTTTCTCCCACAATGCTTATATGTTTTACATTGGTGCACAAGATATGCCATTCGGTAGGGATAAAAAGATTACAAATACAATTTACTCTATTTTAGGTTCTTTTTTCGAGGATAACAGCCGAATACTTCTTTATTTTTGTGATATGAAAGATCATAAACAAGCGTTAAGAAATCGTTTGTTTAGTATGTGGTATGAAAATTTCCCGGAAAAAGTGCTTTTCAGAAAAATAACGATGGCTATTGAGGTTGAGACGGATATGTATTTTGTTTCTCTGATAGCATTGCGTACACATCCGGAAATAGAACAGATTTGTAATCAATTTAATCAATATATAAATGAGTTGAGAAATAAATAAGGTGAATGTTCCGGAGATGTCTTGGTTGCATTTGCAAATGCAGGTGGAGGGACTGTATACGTGGGCGTTGATGATAGTGGTAAACTCCTGGGGATACAACTTGCTAAAGAAAGTGTTCAAAATTTCGTAAATGAGATTAAGAGTAAGACTGCTCCGGTATTAATACCCGATGTCAATGTAATAGATGTTGAAGATAAACAAATTGTAGCTTTTCAGATTCAGGAATATCCGATTAAACCTGTGGCAGTTCAAGGCCGGTATTATAAACGGGTTAATAATTCCAATCATCAATTGACAGTCGGTGAAGTAGTAAATTTATATTTGCAAACAATCAATTCCAGCTGGGATACCTATGTCGATACGTTACATACAATTGATGATATATCGCTGGAGAAGGTTCAGAAAGCTATTAATTTTTTAGAAAACAAAGGTCGTAGTATTACTGAAGATCCTTTGTCCTTTTTGTTGAAATATAATATGCTAAGAGAGGATAAAATAACAAATGCAGCTTTTTTACTCTTTCATAAAGATGATAATATTATCTCAACAGTAGAGTTGGGGCGTTTTCAAACGGATATTATTATTAAAGATTCTGCCCGTTCGAAGTCGGATGTACTAACCCAATCCGGGTATGCTTCCTGATGATATTACGGTCGATGATTTAATGAATAATCGTTATAAATCGACACCACGTAATAAAATGGTTGCTGATTTCTGTAAAGATTTGGGTTTGATAGAGAAATATGGTTCGGGGATTCGTAGGGTTATCACCTTATTTAAAGAGGCCGGATTGCCATTACCGGAATTCGAACAGATTTCAGGCGGATTGAATGTAACGGTATATTCAAAGACTTTTGAAAGAGTGGATAGTGATAAGGTCATAGATAGGGTCGGTGATAGGGTCGGTGATAAATTGTCTGAAACACAGAAAAGAATATTGAGTTTAATGCAACAAAATCCGTCTGTATCTGCTCAACGTTTGTCAGAAGAAATTGGTATTTCCCTCCATTTTTTATTTTTTATTCGTATATTTGTCTAAATATATGCGACAATTATCATCTGCTTATGAAAACTAAGAAAGAATACGTACAATTGATTCGGGAGTATTTGGATAGTACTGCCCGGAAATATGGAGTAACCAGGATGGCTCTTTTTGGTTCTGTTGCGCGTGATGAACAGGGGGATGATAGTGATATTGATATTGCATACGAAGGGCAGGCAAATATTTTCATACGTATTCGAATGAAGGCAGAATTGGAAAAATTGCTAGGTTGTAAGGTCGATATTATTCGACTGCATGCAAATATGGCAAATACATTATTCGGTACCGAAGTGGAAAAAGATATAATTTATGTTTGATAAGTTACGCATCAAATCCCTGTTACAAAGAATAGAAGATGCAATTTCTTTAATTCTGGATAATACCTTGTCGATTAGTTCTCCAAATGATTTTTTGACTAGTTCCGAAGGTATGTTTGCATTAAGCGGAGCTTGTATGCAACTTATATTTATAGGAGAAAGCGTCAAGGTTATTGATAACAAAACTAATCACTCTTATTTGAATAAATATCCAAATGTACCTTGGAGTGAAATTATGGGGTTGCGTGATATTATAGCGCATGAATATCATCATATTGATTCAGAGGAAATATTTAAAGTCATAAAGGATGATCTCCCTTCTCTTTTAGTGATAGTCCGTCAAATGAGAGAGGATTTAAATTAACTCTATACACAAAAGTCTGTTACCCCTCCATTTTAGAGAAGATAACAGACTTTAAACAATCAAGCATCCGTCTCTTCATCTTTCCATTCCTCTTCCGGATAATACTGGTCGATGATAATGAAAAACAGATGATATTTGCATAAGATATGGAGTATCCAGCGTTCGCTCACCAATAGCATCTCACTGATTCGTGAGATGTCCCGGTTGGTAATCCCGGAGACATCCATGCTTTCGGCATGTTTTCGGTAAGTCTTCAACAGACAGTCATAAATAGCATATCCGGTTGCTTTGTTACAACAGATCATGCGTTGATAATTTTCTTTGTGACTCATGCAGTAAATAATTTGTACAGACCGCCGATTAGTCCCGCAGCCATCAGACTGTAACCGGCGATGTCTATGGGTTCGACACGTTGTTTGGTTCTCCAGTTGCCCTGGTTGAGAGCGAGAGTATCGCTCCGATCGCTGTCAGCGTCACTTCCGTCTGTTCCATCAAAAGAGACAGCAGGGTGATCGCCATCAGGAAGAGGACGAGGGTAGGGATGGGGACAAGGACAGTCACCGGCTGTCGGCTTTTGCTTGCGGGGAAAGATGATCCGGGCAAGACTGGTGAGGAAGGTGAGAATGGTTTCAAGAACATTCATATGAATTTGAAATTAAAAGTTGAAAATTAATTATTACAGATCAATGGAATTATCGTATCTTTGTCAGATAACCAAATAAAAAGTATTGTCTTATGAAAAAATTGAATGAATACCCAATTCAAGATGAAACATTTTCGGTTAAGGAATCGGAAGTGGAGTATAGTACATCTTATCCTTATATGTCAAGAGCTGAAGCCCTTAAACATGGGATGCCGTTAGAAGAATCCAGAAGAATCATGTTAGAACGAATTCATAAAGATTTCCAAAATAAGTGATATGGATGTGATGATTAGCGATCAGGTCTATGAGGTTATCATGGACTTTTATGAAGCATCTAAACATTCATCTTTTCGATCGACCCGCAGATCGACATCAACAACCTCTGGTAAGCCGCGCGGTTGTCACCGTTCACCTCGCTGATGTATTTGCTGTAAGCGATCTCTTTGGCATAAGCTGAAGGACGGGTGCTTAGTGAGGCAGCTACCGGATAAGCGGTATGGATCAGACGGGCGAAGTCCATGAAACTGTCTTCCGTCGATTCGTAGGTGCGAAACCATAGGGCGGCATGGCCGCTGTTTTCAGAAAGATCGGTCTTTGTGCCTTTCCAGAAAGCATTTGGACGTCCATAGGCTGTGATGCCGAAGAAATTGTTATATTCCTTTGCCAGGGTACTTTCTCCCCAACCGGTTTCGATGGCCGACTGGGCAAGGATAACGACCGGATTGATTCTGAAACATTCCCCCGCCTTTCGGGCGGGGAAAAGGTACTGTTTGATGTATTCCTGTTTTACCATAATAAAGAATATTTATTTTACTCGATTTCCGGACGGTCGCTACCGCCACCTTCTTCCGGTTTGCTTTCCGTGCCGGGGATGATGTATTTTTCGAAACTGGCATTGCGGATCGTGTCCGTCAGCATCGTACCCGGATAGAAAACGATATGTGCCCGGTGGAACAGAGAAGTATTGAAATCCTTTTCCGTAGAAGAGCCTTTACTACCGGCAACCATACGGAAACTACCGAAATCGCCCAGGTGCACCGATTCACCGTCACCCAACGATTCATTCATGACGGACAAGAGGCCGTCGAGTACCAGCAGGATATCACCGCGGCTTGCCGTACTGTATTTGCTGATACGGCTGCAAATACGGTTCAGATCGACCTTTTTGGTGATACTCGTTTGAGCATAGTAAAGTTCGGCTCCTTCGGCCGCATCCTTACTCATGTCCCTTCTTTTGACAAGTCTGAATTTTAATGGCATGGGAAATAATTATTTAATGTGGATAATATGCCAATGTGCCAATGAAAAAACTTTTCCGGCATTCTGGCGGTTAGTTGGTTATCGATAACATTACAAAGATAAATACAGCCGAAAAGTGCCTGCGGGATAGGAGCAGATAGCGATGGTTAACGGCGGATAAAGACAGTTATTTTTGAAAGAAAAAGGAATGAAAAACGCTGTTGAAACATAGGTGTTTTAACGGCAAAACATATATGGTTTGCGAACGAAACATATATGTTTTGAGGAATGAAGAAGAGGGTATTTCACAAGAATAAAACCAAGATTACGATTTAAAATCAGAGAATTATGAATACAAATAAAATAAATCGTATAGTGAATAATTTAATGGACGTTTTAAAAAAACAATCAGGGCAATAACAGGAAATCATTTGTCCTTGGAATCCTTGTCAAATTGGCTTGAAAAGCTACCGGATAAAGGACGCTATGTGATGTTGTTGGCGTGGCTCCTGGGAGAACCGGCTATAAAGCAATATGCGACCTGGGAGGTGTTGAGGAAACGTTTTAATAAACACCATCGGGATGATATTCTGGAATATTGCGAAATCGATGCCTGCCGTTTGCTGATCGAACGTATTGTGGTGAATGAGCCGGATTTATTTATCGCTTATATATCGGCTATGCTTCGTTGCGGAATACTGGACGGGACGTATGAACATGTGGCCGATCATATCGATCTGGTTTTTCGTACCGGTAAGGAAATAAATACCATATGCAACCATCTGAGCGATGCGGATGATGTGTATTTTGACATTTGTGAAGCGGTTAGAGAGACGAAAAGGAAACATAAGAAAAATTGAAGTGACAGATATATTATTTAAACAACTGTAATCGAAGGATTTATAATTGAGAGATACCCTCAAGATATATTTTTCAAGGCGAGTGGTAATGACTAAGTTTGTATCAGAGCGCAAGAGAACGGTTCTGATATCAAAAAATGTTGAGAAGTCGCTAATTATAAATTCTATATAAAAGATACTTCTATCTATATTTAAAGAGAGACCGGCCCATTCGTATAAAGTGTGTTTGAGGATTTATATCAGGCTTTTAAAATTCAACAGTTTCGGCGTATAAGATCCGTATAACTCAGCGTATAATTAGTAACCTAAATTGAATGGATTATGAATGAGATGAAGGAAAGGGTAGAACGCAAATTGGAAAGCCTGGGAAATTCTTTTGTGAAAATGCCTCGCAAAGTGCTTCTCATGTCTTTCAGCCTACAAAAGAAAGACCGCCTGTATGCAAGAATTTTCATGGCCTTGGTTTCTATGTGTTATTTCAAGGATGGTATGGTGAAGCTGGGTAAATATTTTTATACATGCCACCGTGGTGAGTATCTGGGTAGCTACCGTGAGCTGGCTGACCGTACCGATGTCAGTTTCGGATCGGTCGGGCATTATCTGAAAGCATTGTCGGATGACTGCCTGATCGAGTACGAAGCAATAGCCGGAGGCACCCGGATCAAGGTCTGCAATTATGATTTTTTCTCGGGGTATCTGACAGAAAATACGGTAAACAACGAAAACGATATTTCAGCGGCTCAGGCAATGGCTGCCGCTGAACAGACTATGGGAGGACGCAGCAAGCAATTCACACCGAAAGGAAAAGGAGGCGAAGCATGAAAGATGCTGTCGATGAACAGAAAGATTTGACTTTGGCGGAGGTGGAGAACACATTGGTGTGCTGCCTGCTGACCAGTGTGGAGGCACCGGGTCTGGTATCATCCTTATTGCGTAGGGAAATGTTTTCGGATGCCGCGGCAGGTTTTGTTTTCCAGGCGATAATGAATTTATACGAACGGGGTGTGCAACCGGATATGATATCGGTCGAAACAGAGATGCGGCGGATGGATGAGGCCCGTTGGAAGGAACTGGACGGGGTGTCGTTTCTGCTTACTACGATGCTGAATGTGCGCCACGGAGGTAATGTGTTGCATTATGCCGGGGAAATCAAGCGGCAGTATACTTTGCGCTGCCTGGCACAGTTGTTTGCTATGCTGAATTTTAAGAGCAGTACTTTCGAAGCCGATCCGGGAGCCATTATTTCGGAAGCGGAGGATTCTCTGCTGAAACTGCAGACGGAAGTGGCCGGAAACGAACCGATACGTCCGGTGGGTGTGTTGGCTGCCGAAGCGGTGGCGTGGCACCGGGAGCGGCTGGACGGGGCGTACGACCGGAACCGTATACGGAGCGGGTTGGGTGAGTTCGATTACGTCACCGGTGGTTTTCATAAAGGCGAACTGTCGGTGTTGGCCGGTCATTCGAGCGATGGAAAGACGGCTGTAGCACTGCATATTGCCGTCCAGGCGGCACGTGCCGGAAAGTATGTCTGCCTTTTCAGTCTGGAGATGTCGAACCTGCAAATGCTGAACCGTATCCTGGCGGGTATGACGGATGTCGATCCGGATCATCTGCGTATCTCGGGACTGACGGCTCGCGATCTGGAAAAATTGGAAAAAGCGGGCAAAGACCTGGAACATCTGCCTTTGTATATCGATTATAAGGCTTGTAATACCTTGGCGGATATCCGTTCGAAAGTAATATTGAAAAGCAAGAAGGGAGAGTGTGATTTCATGATCCTCGATTATTTACATCTTCTGGGAAGTATCCGCCAGAAAAATGAAACGCAGGAGCAGGTGGTAGGACGCAACATCACGGCATTGAAGCAGCTGGCATTGGATGCCGATTGTCCGGTCCTTGTCGTTTCGCAGGTGAACCGTGCCAGCGATCAGCGTGCCGACAAGGCGCATATTCCGGTGATGAGTGACCTGCGTGATTCCGGCACTATCGAACAGGTGGCCGATTGTGTATTTTTTGTCTACCGCCCTGAACGTTACGGGATCGTCAAGGATGAACGTACAGGGGACGACCTCAAAGGAGTAGGCAAACTCTATATTGTGAAAAACAGGAACGGGGCAACCGGCATTGCCCGTTTCCGTTATAATGCTTCCTTTACGAAAATAACGGATTATTAATACCCGGAACGAAATGGCACAATATAATATCGATCATATAAAACGGTCGGTCCGCCTGGAAGAGGTGGCCGGACGTTACGTCAAACTGTTACGCCGGGGGAAGTTGTTTATCGGACTTTGTCCGTTCCACGCTGACCATCATCCGTCGTTGACTGTCGATCCACAAAAGCAGACTTTCACCTGTTATGCCTGTGGCGAACATGGGGATGTGATTGCTTTTGTACAGAAAGCGGAAAAATGCAGTTTTGCGGAAGCTGCGAGAAAGTTGACAATTGACAGTGGACAGATGACAGATACGGTTACAGGTGGAAGAAAGAAGAAAATAAATAGTGACGCGAAGCAACTGTCACCTGTCACTTGTCCACTGTCACCTGAAAAAAACGTTCAGTTTTTTTCCTCCCTTCTGCCTTACGCTTGTGGCAATTCGGAATTGACACCTGCTTATCTGGATTTTGAGGTGGGCATTTCGCCGGGGCTGGTTCCGAAAGAATGGTATAAGATGCGGAACCGCATCGTTTTTCCGATCCGTGATGAGATGGGACGGTTGATTGCTTTTGCAGCCCGGAAACAATCTGGAGGGAAGCCCGGCGATCCGAAATACATCAATACCTCAGTGGAGGAAGGTTACCGGAAAAGTGAGAATTTGTATGCCCTGAACTCGGCGAAAGAGGCGATCGGGCAGGAGGGGTTTGTTTTTGTGGTGGAGGGATATAAAGATGCCATAGCCATGCATGCCGCAGGTTTCAGGAATACGGTTGCTTTGTGCGGGACGGCTGTGTGTGACGGGCATATCGCATTGCTGAAGAAATATACTTCGCAGGTGACAGTTTTGCTGGACGGGGACGGACCGGGCGAGAAGGCTTCGGCTGAAGCCGTGGCAATTCTTCGCAGGGAAGGTCTTTGGGCTGTCAGAGGACATTTGCCTGACGGGGAAGATCCTGATTCGTTGTTCAGGAGTCGGGGCAAAGAGGCTTTCGTCTCTTTTATCCGCGAGGTTCGGAGGCAATTGTTATCGTCGGAAGAGTTGGCTTTATTCAACCGGATAAGCGGGCAGGTCCAACGGTTGTTGCAGAAGCGTACTGCCGGAGAAAGGGAAGTGTTGCTCGATGGTTTGACAAAGATGCTTGCCTACCGGACAGGATTATCGCTCAGGGATAATTGGCCTGCTACATCAGACTGGAGGTGGCTATGAAAGAGGATCGGGAAAAAAAGCATCCGTTACCGGAGGATGAAGAGGAGGAAAAATGGAAAAACCGTAGTTTCAGTTGGCTGGAGCTGGGGATTCTGTACAGTCCGACGCTCACACCTGCCGCAGCATCCCGCCGGTTGAAGGCATGGGTATTGGCAAACAAGGTACTGGTCTCTCTTTTGAATACCGCCGGATGGAACAGGCAGCAACGGATCATGACTCCGAAACAGGTAGAATGTATTGTCGAGATACTGGGGAGACCTTAACAGGTTCATTTGCCAATATGCCAATAGAGATGGCAATAGATTCAGTATTTATTAGAATTGAATGTTACTTTTCTCTTGAAAGAAAAGTAACCAAAAGTTCAAGGCTGCACCTGCCTCGCTACTTCGCATCCTGCGTTCGCTGTCGCCTCCGA
>OMGR01000012.1_pt1 | contig 164302 bp, 111 predicted proteins | sample 1646061 | NCBI WGS metagenome assembly OMGR01 (sample SAMN05578583, study PRJEB25193) | human gut metagenome | biome: Human Microbiome; feature: human-associated habitat; material: feces | host: Homo sapiens | place: USA:Birmingham | reverse complement strand
GAATGATTTCCTAAAACAGAAGCGATTGCAGTTTCCTAAATTTTTTTAATAAGGAAACTGGAGTTTCCTGCGCGGGGAACTAGCGTTTCCTCCTAGGGAAACTGCAATTTCCTGCCGAGGGAACTGGCGTTTCCTACCTAGGAAATCATTCGCTTCTGCAAACCGCATTAAATGCCTATTTCATTCTCCCAGATAACCCATGGGGCAGTCTTCACCGTTATACCCAGATAACCGGCAGACTGGTCGATCGGATCTTCCGGATCAGGATCGCCGGGCCCCGGATTGTTAGGGTCAGGATACCACGGAGTTCCGGCACCGTTCACGGAACCGAGCGTCAGTTGATACCAGTTGTTACGGACAACACCGTATTTGCCGAAATCCATTTCCTTCTCCGTCTCATTATCATGCCGGATTTCATAGTAATAGTAATTCAGACCGTTCTGGTACCAGCGGACAACGTCCTCTTTCTTGTTCTTAATCAACTCGCCGCCGTTAGGTATATCTTTCAGCATATTTTCCGTAAGATCCATAAAGTCGGAACCGACATCTACGCCCTTTTTGAAATCGCTTATCTTTCCATACATATTATCGCAAACTTTTTTCAGGTTCGAATCATCTTCTGCTTTATCATAAGCATCCTGCAAATCCTTCAGATTATGATAGTCTTTACCTGCGAAATTGAACCAGTCACCGGTTTTAGTAGTATGCTCTTTAGGGTAATAGGTTCCTTTTATCACGATACGGCTTGCATTACCGAACTTTTGTTCGGCTGCTGCCATTGTATTTTCCAGACAATAGGCAATAGCCGGTTCATCTGATTTTGAAGGTTCCATCCAACCATAAGGATCGAGCAAGACCGGAGCATACGTGTCCGGATCGATGCTGGCAAACGCAAGACCGTCTCCCACCACACCTTCGAAGTTCGGGTCGTGGGTGTAAAAGTTACTTTCATAAAACGGAGTACTGCCAGAATGTGCCACCTCCAGTATAGTCTTATCTGCGCAAGGAAAGAAAGTCGTGTTCACTACATCGAGTGTCCAGCTTTCAAAATCGAATTTCGCGCCTTCGGGAAATGTTTTAATCTCATCTTTCAGCCACAGTTCAACCTTAGAGGTCAGGCGTTCAATCCTGACATCGACCCGGTTGTCCGAGAGCTCGGCTTCCAGTTTGGCATCTTCATCTTTTTCCCCTTCTTTCGGTTTGATCATCTTACCGGTGATATCGATAAGCAGGTCGGTTATTTTCGAACCTGCAGGCAATCCCTCATCATTACCGCTATTGATCATGGCAAATCCTTTTTTGATATCTTTTACATTATCTGTCACCTCGTCTTCTGCCACTCCGGCAATTGCCGCATTTATCGAATTGAAAGTAGAGGTTGCCCCCACACCGCTGATCACACCTGCCAATTGGGTTCCCGGATTGGCAACTACCAACAGCTTCGTGGCATCAGCAGATACCTTAACAGCCTCCGGAGTAGATGATGCCGGATCTATTTCGATGAAATAAGCACTCGTCGACGGGATGCCCAACACCTTTCCGGCATCGTCAAATGTGACCAGGTAAAGCTTTTTGATATCACTTTCATCGGCACCAGGGTTTTCACCGGAAGCACGTGTCGTCGGATGTGTCTCGATCCTGATCGACAGATAAGCGACATCCGCATTCGAGACTTCGGTATTTTTATAACCATCGTCGTCATTACAGTTGGTCAGCAAGGCTATCGCCAAGGCTGACATAAACATAAATCTGAGTTTCATTTTATTGTTTTTTTAGTGTTCATATAGATATATTCTTTCAGTTTATCCTGATACTGTTTTTCTTTGACTTTATATTTTTCAATCAAAGCCAGATGCTCTTGTGCATCGGTATTTCCGGACTCTGCTGCCCGCCGGGCATATTGTTCCGCTTTATCCAATTCACCGTTACGGGCATGGAAAGCGGACAAGTATAACCAGGCATCCGGATCGTCTTCCAGCCCGGTGAGATATTCTAATCCTGCTTTCATATCACCGGATAAATAACTGAATACAGCCATAGAGAGACGGTTGATCTTTTCCTCAGGATACATCGCAGCCGCTTTTTTAATCACGTCGCTGAACTGCGGGCTTTCCGGTTCATACTGATTCGCCAGCAAATAGAATTCATACAATGAAAGCATATTCGGATGGGTTTGGTAAACCTCTTTTATCGTCTCGACGGAATATTCAGGTACGGTAAAACCGATCCGGTAAGCACAACGGCGAAGCAAAGGAAAAAGACGGGTCAGCATATAACGATAGCTCTGTCCTCCGTTATACTGCATCAGAACCTGTTCACGCCTGTCATTCATTTCTTCTTTACCGATGATACCGAGAGCATATTCTTTTTCCGTAGTAGTCATGACCTGGTCTTCTTCAACCAGTTTCCCCAACCCTTTCCAGTCTTCGCCATATCCTTGTGAAGAAAGAGTGATTCCTTCCAGATCATAATTCCGGCGAAGCCATCCGGTGAGAGAGGCGGCACGACGTTCGGAAAGACGTAAGTTGTTCTGCCATGTTCCCTCAGGAGATGCATAAGCCGATATCTTTATCGTATTTATATCGACACCCTGTACATTCTTTATATCTTCCAGACTGCGTCGTATCTTATCCAGTTCATTCCGGTTATTTCCCATGCCGGGATCGATCTCGGCATTCCCGACCCGATAGATTATCAGGGCTTCACCTGTCTCAGTCCGGGTCTTTATCTCTTCACGAGGAGGAACGGGAATCCTGACCGGAAGCACATAAACCAAACCTCGTTCCGGCTTTTCCATGAACCGGATACTGTCTGCTATTATTTCCGTAGAGATACGATGATATTCACCCCGGCAGTTCCGCCGTTCCTGCACCATCGCCACATTTGCATCTTTCATCCATCCTTCCAGAGGAACTGTACTGTTATATGTTATTTTCTCATGGACCGCTTTACGCCGCCCTGTACTGAAACAGGCATAAACAGGTTCAACTTCTCCTGAAAGCTTCTCCACCCTGTTTACGACTGCCTGCTGGGTTTTACCACGGATAACGACAGGGAGCAGCTTCTTTTCATTCTCTCCGGAACGAATGACCGGGAAGAAATATAACTGCTCTCTCGGAGTTACGGATATTCCGATGGTTTCGATGTCAAGTATGGCACGCACGCTGTCTTTTTCTTGCCTTATGTCACGTACAACCACACGAACATCAGACACTTTCTGTTGCGCGTTTACGTCGAAGGGAGAGAGAATACAGGATGCAATCCCCGCTAAGAAAAAGATTCTTAATTTTATGTTGTTACAGGTTACCATAATGTGATTATTTTAATAGAAAGACCAGCGTCAGAGCAAACTTCGTCGGTCCGAAATAATGCTTCGTCCGATGGCGGGTCAATGGCTGACATTTCCCGCACGGATATTTATCATATGAGAGATAAGCGTAACCGACTCCTACAGTGGCTTCGATCGACCAGCGGGGAGCCAGTATCCAGTTATAGCCATAGCTGACGCCCGCTCCGGTCAACCATCCTTCGTACCGATTGTCCTTTATAGTCTTAAAAGGTCCGATACCCCCGACATTATAGGAAGCATAATGGGCATGCACTCCCCAGAAATGTCCCGTAAAAGGCTGGCATAGCCACCAACGGACTTCCGGTTGCACGGCAAAATGTTTGAATTTCTTCGTATCGCTGAAACTCCATAAATTCAGACTGGCAGGAATATCGATCGTCATTCTGGTTCCGGCCTTGAATTCCAGTGAAAGGTTAGGCGATGCCATGGCATCCATCAAAAGGTTGTTCTTTAAAGCAATCTTCTGGGCACTGGTTACTGCACAGGACAGAACAGCTATCAATACTAATATTAATTTTTGCGTTTGCATAGGATATTCTTTTTCCTAAGGCAAAAGTACGCGACCGAAACACATTGAGAAAGACAACTTTATCCAATTATCCGGTAGCTTTTCTACATTTCAGAGAAATCGCAAAGCCTTCTCTTTTCCCCGGCTTACAGAATAGTCGAAAGGATAAAATAGTCTTGTACTTTTTAGAGAAAATGAAAAAAACATTTTCTCTAAAAAAGAGAAAACAAAAAGATCGATTATCAAAGTTTGCAACAAACGTCATTAATCCATTTCTTTCGGTTCTTCTTTACTGTTTTTTTCTTACATTTCGCCAGGCTAGATTTCGTTTTGATATAAACAGACATCCACAAAAATCTGATAATTATGAAAAAGAGAAATTTACATGATGTATTCATAGAGGTTTTATACAGAAAAGAGGCTAAAAAAGTTAATCTCATAAACCAGATATCGGATATCCTAAAGCTGGAAAAAGAATCTGTCTATCGGAGAATGTCAGGAAAAGTAAACTTTTCTGTCAGGGAAATGGGTATACTGGCAAGGGCCTTCAATATCTCGCTGGATAGTTTGCTGTATAAAGAGGTGGAACTTCAATGGCTTCCGTTCGTTTTTGAATCTCCTTCCAAACTTCAGTCGATGGACTCCTTGTATGATATGATAGAATTCAATCTGAAACAGGCGGAAGAGATTAACCGGCACGAACCGGGGGAAGCCGGAAATGTGTATAACATATTACCCCCGGAGTTTTACATTCATCATCCTCTTATAACCAAGTTCATGTTTTTCAAATGGGGAAACTATTTTGTACAATCCGAAGAGTTCAGTAACTTTTCTCAATGGAGAGTCCCTTACCGGCTGAACCAAATCATAGAGAAGTATAATGATGTCTATAAATTCCGGAAAGTATTCTATATCTGGGATCATTCGCTGATCTGGACACTGACCAAAGAAATATATAATTTCTACCGGATGCATATCATTACAACACAGGAGAAAGATGACATCAAAAGTGAACTGAAAGAAATCTTATCCAAAATCGAAAAATCACTGAACGGGACTTATATTCCTTTCATGCCTACTCCGCCGGAAATAGCCTTTTATGTATCGTCCATGAATATGGGATTCACAAGTTGCTATTATGTCTCGGGAGATAAACACCTGGCATTATTCCAGACCAACTTCAGTTTTTCCATGATCGACAATTCGGTAGAAAGTTTTGAAAAAATAAAAGAATGGATCCAATCGCTCTGCAAAATATCCACATTACTTTCCGGTTGCGGACGTATTGAAAGACGGTTGTTCTTCGAAAAACAGTATGCGATTATCGATGATATTTTAGGCTAAACTGCTCATTTCTACCACATATCATTTATTACCAATTGGTAAGTTTATCCGGAATCTAAAGTCCTATCTTTGCGCCCGTCATTATTAAAAACAAATTGATATGCAGAGGGATAGCCTTGATTTTAGAAGAATGGACGTAGGAAAGTTATTTACCAGACTACTCTTTCCTACGATTTTAGGAATGGCCGCATCGGCACTGTTCACTGTAGTCGACGGTATATTCGTGGGGAACGGGATAGGAAGTGACGCCATGGCAGCCGTCAATATCTCAGCACCTATTTTCATGTTCATCGCCGGACTCGGTCTGATGTTCGGTATGGGAGGTGGAATACTCACTTCCATCAACTTGTCACAGGGTAAATACAAAGTAGCCAACATCAACCTGACCCAGTCAGTCATAGCATTGATCGTTGTCAGTTTAATTATAACATTGCTACTGACCTTGTTTCCCGGGCAGATAGCAACTCTTTTCGGTTCTGACGAATATTTGAAGGATATGGTCGTAGAGTACCTCTTCTGGTTCTCCATCAGCCTTCCATTTACCGTACTCGTTGTTGCTCTGCCGTTTTTCACACGGCTTGCCAACCCGAAAATATCCATGTGGGCGATGCTTGCGGCAACAATTGTGAATATCGTGTTGGACTATCTGTTCATTTTTGTATTTAAATGGGGATTGTTCGGTGCGGCGATAGCAACCGATATCGGTGAGCTTGTCGGGGCGGCAATCATGCTTATCTATCTGTTCGGACGTTCACGTTTGGTAACTGTGAAATTCGTCTGGCTGAAAATGAGTGTCAAAAGTTTATTACTGACACTCCGGAATGTAGGATATATGATCAAACTGGGTTTCTCTGTGTTCATCAGCGAAATCACATTATCGGTCATGATCATCGCAGGTAATTATGTCTTTATGGATCACCTTGGGGCAGACGGCGTAGCGGCTTACAGTGTTATCTGCTACTTGTTCCCGATCATTTTCATGGTGTTCAATGCGACGGTACAATCGGCACAGCCCATTATCAGCTATAACTACGGATGCGGACAGATGAAACGGTCGGACAACGCGCTGCGTTTATCCATGACGTTCACGTTGATATTCGCATTAGTCATCACTGCTTTGTTCGCTTGTTTTTCCCGTAGCATCGTTTCGCTTTTCATTCCTGATACGGTGAGTGATGCATGGAAATATGCGGTAACCGGTCTTCCGTTATTCGCAACGGATTACCTGTTTTTCGGCATCAACATCATCATGATCGGGTATTATACGAGTATCGAACGGCTGAGACGGGCCATTTCCCTGACTATCCTGCGAGGGATATTGCCGGTGGTATTCTTTTTCACATTACCTTTGTTGATGGAGGTCAAAGGGATCTGGCTAGCGGTAGCAGCCGGTGATATCGCTACGACACTGGTAATCGTTTGTTTATTAATCATGGATAAAGTACGTGACAATGGAAACATTTATAGAAGGAATCTGCAAACAGTGTGAACTGAAAGAAACGGAAATAACTCTGCTCCGGCAGACTCTCCGTACGTTACATTTTCCGAAAGGGAGTACGGTTATCGGAGAAGGAAAGACGGACGATTCGATCTACTTTATACAGAAAGGTGTATGGAGGGCTTACATCGAACGCGACGGAGAGCAGCAAACACTTTGGTTCTCCATCCCCGGAGAAACGGTGTTTTCTTCCTGGGGATATTTTCGAGGACATCCTTCCCGCTATACGATCAGCTCGTCCAGTGACAGTATAGCCATTGAGATGAGAAACAGTACCATACAAAAACTGTCTGATTCATCTCCGGCTTTCCTGAAATGGATGCAGGAGCTTTTGGTGAATATACTCATCAATGAAGACGATCTGCTTATCGACCTGTCGAGTCCCAAAGCCGAGAACCGGTATCTGACTTTTATAAAAAAGATGCCGGAGTTGTTCAATAGTGTCCCTTTGAAAGAGATTGCGGGATATATAGGTGTCACTCCGCAATCACTTAGCCGGATCAGGGCCGGACTGAATAAAAAAAGTTGAGATACGAAAAACAAGGTCACTATTATTACAGCAGTAACAGTAAAACCATATAACCTTTCCACCGGGATAAAACGTATGTGGAAAAGTTGTATGGTTTTACTATTGATCTGCGTCAGTCTTCAATCTCAATCATCCGATTGCATTTGCGAAGAAGATGTATAAACAAAGTTGAAACGTCCGCCAGGGGCCACATCTCCATTTACATAGAAATCCATAATATCTCCTTCATTCTGCATATTATCGCACCATTTAAATTCGATATCGACAACAGAAGTCAAATTCAACAGTTTTTTTTCGATAGCGATCTCCAGTATATTTCCATGTATTACACATTTACCCTTTCCGACCGCATCCCAAATCCATTTATCTTTTCGGCTCTTTTCGATTATCACGTTTTTCCCATCCGGACTTGTATGGTTAATCACATAATCATAACCATTCCAGCCCGTTTTTTTATTACGATCCGTATCGATAAATAACATCATCCAATTGGGATCCTGGCTGGATGTCAGATTATCGGCAGTCTCCACATAGAAATAAATATATTTCTCATCATGGGTAACTTTTGAGCCTACTATATCATTGCGCCCACTCACATTTTTATAATAAGAACTATAACGTCCCGGACAATCCCGATGCAACGTATTTCCCTTGTAAGAAGCGTAGTAAGGTTGCACATCATCCCAGCTCCCCGGTTTTCCTATTTTGATTGTTTTAGGTGGCGACGTTTTTCCTGGTTTTGCCATGCCTTTAAAGTTCCGCACATTGTCTACCAATTGCAGATAATACACATCACCTTTTTCTCCCCACCCTTTATTAGGTTCTATATCACGACTACAGTTCCAATTATACTGGTCCACAAAAGAAAAAGGTTTTCCGGTCCAGCCATCTTTCGGTTGCCACATACCTGCTATATATTCATTCCAGCCAGTAACAAATACCAGTTCGGGATCCAATTCGAATGCCCGATCCCATTGTTCCTGAAAATTCCAACCGTACAGATAACCATCCACACGAGGATCGACCCCTTTTTTCACTGTAAAATTTCGTCCATAAGCATTCGGCAAGTTAAATGCACTACAATGGCCTCGACTGACCGGATTCGCATTTTGAGCCACACCTACTGCTACTTGCTCAAAAGAACCTCTATCACTTGAGACATAACCATGCTGAGGATACATTTCCAACCAGCTCCATTGATCCGGACGTACCGGGCCATCCACATAATCAGGTTGCCCGGGACGGAATGTGAAAAAGTCCGCAATTTCACGATCGTTCTTTTCTGATGTCAAATTATCCGGATAAGCCATGATACACGGCTTTCCTTTCCATATAAACCACAAATCTTTATAACGTTCCGGTTTATAGATATCCCTATAGAGTTGACGTAAAGACACTAAGGAATGAGGTGCGGGACCGAAAGGTAACATAAATCCTATCTTAGGGACTTTGACACCATCTTTTTGCGCCTGACTCCATGTTGCCATCAAAGCTTCATAAGATTCTTCCCAAGTAAAACTACCGTTTGTACAATCAAAAAACACGACATCGATTCCTGCATCAGCTAACAGTTCGGCATGTTTTCGCAACACCCAGGTATCTGTCGTCCGATAATAACCAAACAACGGTTCTTCCCAATAAAAAAATCCAGGTTTCTTACTGCCCCAAGCCGGATGCTCATACGAAGACATTGCTTCCGGATATTGACGAACTATTTCGGATATATTTTTCACGGAATACGTCGTATCATCCACACCCTGATGCCAAGTCCAATAAAACATTGCAACGTATTTATCTTGCTTCTTATCTCCTGTTTCTTTATACTCCCGAACCTTGCGCCCCAAAGCATCCGTAACAGACCAATGATCGCTGTTCACTTCATTTTGTGCAGAAAGAAAGGTTGTAAAAAACAAAAGGATACTTGTTATTAAACTATACTTCATTCTTTATATTATTATTTTTTCCAAATACAACGATAATTAAATCTACGGTTCGGTGCTGCATCTCCATTCACACACAAAGAAATCGGATCTTTCAATTCCGACGGGTTATCAACCCATTTAAAATCAAAGACAAAAGCATCACCGACCAATCCCAGGTCATCACGATTCACTGCCAATTCCAGACACTTATCTTTTACACAATAAGGAAGGACACTGACAGTCAGCCATTCCCCACTCTTTTCGTCATACCGTTTCAACTCGGTCGATTTCCCATCTACCACCGTTTTGTTTATCAAATAATCATAGCCATACCAACCTGTCGAAGAATTATTATCCGCATCAATCAACAACAACATCCAGTTCGGATCCGTTGAAGGAGTCATATCATTCATTGTCTCCACATAGAAATAAATATTTTCTTTATCTACTGCCACTTTGGATAAGATAATATCATTCCTTCCGGAGTTATTTACATAATGGTTTCCACCATATCCTTTATAATCGCGATGAGTTATATCACCTTTAGTATCACGATACTCGACTTTAACTTTATTCCATTTATCAAACTTTCCATTTACAGGCATCGTTTGATAGCCTTTATTCTCAGGTATCGAACGGACTCCTTTATAACGACGGATATTCTGTGCCATCTGCATATAGTAGTTATCGGTATAGCCTCCCTTCATCGGTTGAATCGTACGGTTAAATTCTGCATTATACTGGTCTACAAAATAAAATGGATTTTTACGTCCCAGAAATTCCGTCGGTCCCGGTAATTCCGATCCCGGCGCTTTTCCTGAGCTGTATTTTCCGGCAGTCCATTCATTCCAGTCATTCAAATACAAAAACTGAGGATCGTTTTTTAAAGCTTCTTCCCAACGATCCTGAAAATAGATACCATACGCAGTAGGATCATCCACTGTCTTTCCCAGCCACGGGACATAAGTTGGCTCAGGCATATCATGGTCATTTAATCGAGGTTCTTTATGATCACGAGTCCAGGATTTTCCAACAATGGAAGTTGGATGCTGAGCGGGAGTAACGGCTGCCTGTTCATTTTTCCCCTGAAAAGTAGCAACCAAATCAGACGGATGCATTTTACAAACCCGTTCGTCTCCCAAATCATAACCGAAACTCCAGTTTCCTTCTGTTCCGACAAAACGTTCGCCAGCCCATTCATAATATCCCCACCACATGGTTCTAAGCGTAAAGAAGTCCTTTACTTCCCGAGTATAATCTGTATAGAACTCATTTGTATAGTCCGGATCATTATAATGGGGATGCGAAGAATCGGTCAAAGTATTCGGATCATAATGAGGGTTCGGATTCTTTACACCGCCGCCATTGGCATCCATTGTCGGTTTTCCATTATATAATAATAAAGGTTTATCTCCCCAATAAAACCATAAATCTTTATATTTATTTTCTTTATACACTTTATCATACAAATCCTGCACAACCGAAATTACCGGTCCGTTAAAAGCCCAGAAACAAAATTGAGGAACTTTATTCCCTTCTGCCTTCATTTTTTGCATGGTGGTAAATAAAGTCTCCCATTCGTCCCAGTAACGAACGGCATTTGTTACATCCATAACTAAGACATCCACACCAGCATCAGCCAACATAGACATATCTTTACGGATCACATATTCGTCCCGGCTCAGAAAATAGCCGACCTCCGGTTCTCCCCAATGGTAGGATCCCTCCGTCCATGCCGGATGATTAGCATCCAAACGAGCTTCCGGTGCCTCTTCCAAGACTTTACTGACATCCGCACGATAAGGAGATTTCAGATTAGCCAAATTATCCGAATGCCATGTAATATAAAACATACCGACTACACGACGTTTGTCATCCTTAACATTACCAACCTCTTCCTGGCTCGGCATAGTCCGTCCCAAAGCATCGGTCGCCACCCATGTATCAGAATAAATATCCCAGTAAGAATCAGCAATATCAATATTCGCTTGAATAGTATCCTTTTGATTTCCACATCCGGATAAAGTCGTTAGTAATCCTAAAACACCAAGCAGGTTTATACAAAGTTCATTAACAAGTTTCATAATCTATAAATTCAAAGTTTATAAAAATAAGATACAACAAAACCGATCCAAGATTCAAAAACGAATCCCGCATTCATTCGGTAACAAAAGATTATTACCAGGAAAAGCAATCCGGGTTACTTTTCCTGATAAATCTCTATCAGGTATATTCCTGACGGAAATCTGTAAAAAGAGACATCTCCCCTGTTTTCAATAAGCGGATAATCATCTTTATCAAAAACTCGTTTATTGACATCTATCTTTTTATTATCGGGTAAAGCAACAATACCTGAAGTATTGGGAGGTAATGTTATTTTCCAGATCAACCGATCATTTTCCTGAGACCACTCGCTTTCTGTTTTCCCATAAGACGTATCTATCGATGCCTTCGCCCAATCTAAAAAGGAAGTCATTGTCGGTTCAAAGCGTATTACTTTAAATCCCGGTCCTGATATATCCGGACGTATCCCCGCTATATCTTCATAAAACCAGGTATCATAACCTCCTTGCATGGGATGATTCAGTGAAGATCCGGTTAAGCATACCTCCTTACTCTTCTTGTTTATCGGAAGAACTTCCCAAAGAGAGGTTGCATCTGCATCCGTCCACATATAAGCAAAACTATTTTCGCCTGTTTTAGTGAACATATCCCATGCAGCTTTACCATTGCCAAAACGCGATAAGGCTTGTCCGATACGTCCCAAACCAAAGATCCCGGTATGCATGAAATTATTATACTTCTCCTTCATATTTCTGGCTATTGCATCAGAAACAGCTCTCTCATCTCCTACAGGAACCAACCCAAAATCAAGAGCCATCGCATCAGCAGTCTGACTTCCGAACGTTTTATTTTCTTTATCATAAAATTCAGAAACAAAAGCTGCAGCTATCTTGTTTTTCAAATCGTTAAAATATTCAGCATCGTCATCATTACCTAATATAGCCGCTGTTTTAGCCATAATGGATGCGTCTAAATAATGAAAGGCGGTAGAACTTAATGGGACAGGACAATCAATCGTATTGTTTCCTTCCGGCGGACACCAATCCCCCAAACCATAAGGCACAATATGTCTGGTTGGAAGCGTATCGTTAACCGACAAATGTTCCACATGTTCCACCCATTGTTTCATTTCATGATAATATGTACGTAAAGGTTCCTCATTTCCAAAGTACAAATAAGTATACCAGGGTAATTGAACAACAGCTGTCCCCCAATCCGGAGAAGCAACCCCGCAAAGACGTTTTCCCGGAGCGATCATATATGGGATTCCCGGTGCTTTATCTGCAAAATAGAAGATCGTATTGAAAAGCTTTTGATGAAGTGTATTTTTTTCAAAAACGGAAGAGGTGGAACTTATGTCCTTCATATATTTCATCCAGAAATTATTCAGGTCAAAATTATAATTCTCGAAAGGAGCTACGGCATGTGCATCTCCTAACCAGCCACATCGTTCTCTATGGGGGCAATCTGTCGGCAGACCATGTGTATTACTTAGCATTGTCCTGATCGCCAGCTCATGCAACTTATTGATCTGTTGATCCGAACACTCAAATTCTCCTCTCTTGTTAACATCGGTATGTACAAGTATCGTTTTTATCCAATCCAATTCGGGTTCCGTCACCATACCGGAAAGTTCTAAATAACGATAACCATGGTATGTAAAACGAGGATTCCAAACCTCCTGCCCATTTCCGGCACAGATGTATTCGTCCGTTTGTACGACACCTGTTGCAAATACGCCAGTCGTATTATATTCTACCGAACCATCCTCACGAAGAAGTTCTCCCATCCGCATTTTCAAATGCGTCCCTTTGGGTTGGTTTACCTTTATTTGTGGCACACCGGCAATATTCACTCCAAAATCAAAGACCCAGTTACCGGAAGGATCTTTCCATTTCTTCACAGCTTTGATCTCATTTTTTAAACGGATAGGTTCTATAAGCTGAGGATATAAATCTACCGGAATATTACTTTCAACCAGCACAGCCTCATTCCAATTATCCGCTAAAATTCCAGCCTTTGACCAGTCTTTGATTTCCTTTGTTGCATCATAAACTTCACCTGCATAAATATTACCTTTTAATACCGGTCCGGGAATCCATTGCCAGGATTCATCCGAAACGATCGTTTCCTTAGAACCATCTTCATAAGTTATTTCCATTTGCAATCTGAAAAGAGGATCGCCATACTTCGCCCAGGCCCCCCAGACTTTGTCTTGTCCGTACCAGCCTTCACCGAGCATCATGCCTAAACAGTTTTCACCTTTTACCAATCCGGATGTGATATCAAATGTTGAATACAAAGCATACTGCTCATAATTCGTTTGAGCAGGATCGAGAATCCTCTTTTTATCGACGAGTCGACCATTCAAATAAAGATCACCACATCCCAAACCACAAAAATAAACAACAGCTCTCTGTAGTTTCGTTCCTGTCTTCTCTGTATTGAATACCTTACGAAAATAAGGCATCGGACTATCTTGCTTCCAAACAGAAGTTATCCATTTCGCTTTCCAATCAGACGTATTTAGTCCCAGGGAAAAAGATGCTGGTTCACTCCAGCTTGTCACTTGCCCTTTTCCATCCCAAATACGTAAACGCCACCAATAAAGCGATCCTTTTTCCAGTATAGCGACATCCGGACGAACATTCACTTGTTGCTCCGATTCCCTCTTTCCTGAACTCCAAATAGTATTTCCCTCCTCTAAGTCTTTTCGGGAAGAAGCAATCTCTATTTCCCAAGCAGATTGAGTAACATTATTCTCTTCTGACTCGATGCGCCAACTAAGAACAGCTTCATCAACCCCTTCCGGGTTGACCAAACCGCGACACTTTAAATCCACCACTTTCACTTTACCTCCGGAATAGCCTTCAGTACATCCCATAAACCCAAAAAGAGAAATAAAAAACAACAAAAAACAAACACTCTTTGACTTCATATATTCCTTGATTTATTATATCTGATGAAAATAACATCTAAAGATATATTTAAATTACTTTTCATAGATATAAATGAGGGTGCTACAAAGTTTTTTTTTCGGAAATTATCTGTATACACCCTCTTCTACTATTCAGATTTATCGATAAATCATTTAAATCGTATATTTCTGATGTTTATTGTCACATCTGCATTAGTGCCGAAATCACAACGCATATAATCACCAGAACTACCCCAGCCGACAGTAGCCATTCCTGCTGTATAATCTTGTTCAAATGTTGTCCATTCCTCTGCTGCCGGAAACTCTATCGTCGTCGAATTGGCTTCAGACGGTCCGGAAGATGAAGTACACCAGAATATCTGAAGTTTAATACTCTTAGTAGACTTATATCGGAACACCATAGTAGAACCTTCTTTTGCCGCAGACAAACCGTTTGAATAAATATAAGGATCCCCTCCGGTCGTAACAATTGTATATTCATTTGAATTTTCCGGATTAGAAGCAACTAATGTCATATCATTCATATTTGCCTGGAAAGTGACATATTCCACATCCGGATAAACGACATCATCCGGATCTATGGTCGGAGTGATCATAAACTCTCTTTCAACAGACTTACTGCCATCTAACTGATTCACTGCACAAACCGTCAATTTTGTTTCAGCAATAAAACCGGTAACAGTATATGCCCCTGTCTGAGTTGCATTAATCGTAACTACCTGCTCCACATTCTTTTTATCTAAATATGAAACTATTAAGTCGACACCTACGAATGTCTCATTCGTCCAGGTAATTTTAGCACCTCCACTGGCAGACTCTATTCCAACAGTTTCAATCACATAATCTTTAGCCTTCTCTATGCCAAGAGGAATGCCTTTCACCGTTACGGACGAAGAGGATGCTCCACTATAACCATAAGAGGTTAAAACAAACTCATGTTCTTCCGTATCCGTAAATCCTCCAACAACTACCGATACGTTATTACTTGTATCAGCACTATATTTACTAACCTTTTTATTCACATTTTCTCCCTGAGAATTTTGATAAGAAATCAATGTATAATAATAATCGGCCTCTGTCGGATTCGTCCAATTCAATGTCACAGAACCAATAAAAGGTGTGCACTCCACATTGGTGACAGGATCTATATCACCCTTATTATTTTCATCATCGTCGCATCCATATATAAAAAGCGAGATGAACATTATGAATAGAATATATTTCTTCATTGTATGCTTTTTTTAATTATATTCTCAATTACCATCCCGGATTCTGCCAGTTAGCGCCTGTATGCTTCAGCATCTTAGCCACTTCTGTTTGTTTAATCGGGTAAAGCAAATATTTATCAGTATTTGTTCCACGGGATGCAAGTTTGATTCGATTATAAGTGAAAGTACCATCATCTTCTTTTACAATTTTCATTCCTGTCACAAAATTGTCTGTTTCACTTAAAATTTTCCAACGACGAACATCAAAGAAACGATGTTCCTCGAATGCTAATTCCACACGCCGTTCATTTCTATAACGTTTTTCAAAAGCTTCTTTCGACATGCCTGCAGACAAAACCGGCATACCGGCACGAGTTCTGATCTTATTAACTGCATCTCTGGCAGACAATGCTTCTGCCCCTACTTTTGAAGCGACCTGAACATCTGGGCCTACAGCCTGATAAGCCGCCTCTGCAAAATTCAAATACAATTCGCCCAAACGGAAAATACGCATAAGCCCATCTGCATCCTGCCCAATTCCGGATTTGAAGTTATTGAATTTACGCATGTAATATCCAGTACGGGTATAACGAATATCTGTCACATTATCAGATATACCACAATTTCCACCCACATATGTTTCTACAACATCTCCAGTCGGTTGATCCAAATAACGGATTGATCCGTTATGATAAATCGATGCATAAAAACGAGGATCACGATTTGCATACGGATTTTTCAGATCATAAGAGGAAGCCGTATTCAGAATAGGTTGTAAATGTTCAGCATCCGAATAACCTAAAATAGGTTGAGTACCATCAATCATCTCATAACTATCTATCAATTCCTGCGAAGGTCCGGCACCAGCCTTCTCCATACCATTTGTGATAGGAGTACCTGCAAATTTCCAAACATTTGTACGCCAGGAAGTCGTTTCATAAATAGTTTCCTTATCCCACGAACGGCTTGGGTCCGACCGGGTAATAAAATAATATGCATATGCATTTTGGGCGATTGTAGGATCCGGAGCCTGGCTATACAACTCAAAACCATGTTTCAAACAAAGATCTAAAGTTTCTTTTGTTATTTCTGTTGCTTTTTCCCAGGTATATTTACCAGCGCCGTTATCATTCCACAAAGGACTTGCTGCGTACAAAGCTGTCTGAGATTTTACAGCACAAGCAAAAGCCCGTGTCAGTTTCCCCCTTTCATTATCATTAATTTGCCAACGGAAACCAACTGATTGTCCCTCAGATTCTGCTGTAGCCAAAGCTTTATCACATTCTGCAATAATAAAATCCGCACATTCTTCAAAAGAGGAACGTTTGTCTGTTGAGAAATCATGATTTGTCTCGTAAGGAGTCTCAATTAAAGGAACTCCTCCATAACGTTTTATCAGTTGTAAATAATAAAATGCACGTGCAACACGGACCTCTGCAGTCCAACCGTTCTTTTCCACTTCATTAAAAGCATAAGTAGCCATTTCCGGATCATCGATACAAAGTAAAAATGTATTACAGCGGCGAATACCCTCAAAATAATGCGACCATGGATCCATATAACTGGCTGTTAACGGATTATACTCAGAAGTTGTATACCCTTTATACCATTTGGATACAGGACCATTCTGATTGTCATTCGCATCATGAGCTTCATCACAGAAAGAAGCTAAAGGGGTATTGGTATTTTCATACGTAAATCCAACCTGAGGCATATATCCCAGGCAATTGGAGTAATAAGCAGATGTACGTTCGTACCGATTGAAAATATCATTCAACGACACACGACCATCGGAAGCTATATCCAAGTCCGCACAGGAAGAACAACACAACGCGAAAGCGGCAACTATCAATATATTAATCAGATTCTTCATAATATCTATATTTAAAATGTTAAGCTCACCCCGATATTATACACTCTATACAGCTGGAAAGTACCCATGTTGGCCACTTCCGGGTCTATATGTTTAGAGCGCATATTATCGATCGTAAACAAATTCTGTCCGCTTAAAGAAAAACGGATTTTTTCTGCAAAAACTTTCTTTGATGTATTCAAAGGCAATGTATAAGCGATCTCTGCGTTCTTTAAACGTAAGTAAGATGCATCCATAATAAAGAAACTGTTCGGCTGATGGTTAGTCGATGCTTTCAACGACAAAGCCGGGTAAGTAATCTCTTCTCCATTATTCCAACGCTCAGGAGTCCATGCTTTTAAATGAAGATCAGTAAATACACCCTGATATTCAGACTCATATGCACCTACACCACTGATCGTTCTGGAAAATTTACCTACACCCTGAAATAATAGATTTACCTCAAAACCCTTATATTTAAAACCTCCCGAGAAACTATAGTACTGCTGCGGAATTGAAGTATTCAAGATAGGGGCCTTATCCTTTTCATCAATTATTTTATCACCGTTTAAATCCTGATAAATAAAATCACCGACACGAGGAGTTCCAAATGCATACTTTAAACCGCTATTTTCAAGTTCTTCCTGAAAATTAAACATACCATTACCATTGCTATAATCAATCAGATATCCCCACTGTTGGCCATAACTAAATCCTTCTGTACGATACGGATAAGCATATTCATTTGAATAAGGAGATTCATTAATATTAATAACCTTATTCTTATTATAACTGAAAGCGCCACCCACGTAAAAGGACCAGTCTTCGTTTATCTTTTTATCATACATCGCCTCTATTTCAAAGCCATGATTTTCCATTTTTCCCGTATTTGTCTTCGGATAGTTGGAAAGTACAGTTCCCTGATATTCAGGAACCAGACCGGCACTACTGACCAGCATATTATCACATAAAGATTTATACCAATCAAACGAAACGGTTAATTCATTGAACACCCCCAGGTCAAAACCATAATTCTGCTTTTTCATCTTCTCTGCCATCAAATCCGGATTACCTTTTAACCCTTCATTTCCGTTTACATCGATATAATCCAGATATAAAAACCGTGCTCCCCCCAGTTGATCATTTGCCGTAATACCATACGAAGCTCTTAATTTCAAATTACTTAACCAATTCAAGTTCTCCATAAAAGCTTCATCAGAAACGATCCAGGCACCGGAAATAGCCGGAGTCACGATATACCGGTTATCCGGATGAAACTGCTCAGAACCCGAATATCCCAGATCTGCTTTTACAAAATAACGGTCTTTGTAACCATAGGTTGCAGTAAGTCCCAAACTTTCACGCTTGTACGGTAACATACCGGATCCGGAAGAGACTTCTTTCTCCTGTTGCAAATAAAAAACATATCCCATAGCACTAACACTATGATCACCAAACGTACGTTTATAATCCACATTCGCAAAAAGATTCAAATTATAATAGAAAGTGGAACTTTTCCCGTAAGAAAGAGGGGTATTGCTATCTGAACCCAATAATGAAAAATCCAACTTTGACAAATCCTTTGAACGAACATAACGTTCAAAATTCTGAGTCGTAGTCGTCTGATTCACCGAATTCGTTTGATAAGCCATTGTCCCACTTACAGAGAGACCTTTAGTTAGAAAACCCATATCCAAAGTCAACCCGGCCTGTGCGTTGATATTAGCGACAAGAGCCTGAATATAACCCGAACGGTTCAACATCCCATATACAGGAGTTTTTTCATTATCATGTGTTACGACCTGATTGCCATTGCTAAGACCTTCTCCAGCCGGGGTCAACGGACCATACATAGTCGGCGGCAGATTAAATATATGATTATAAATAGTCTCATTTCCATAACCCGCAGTCTTTTCTGTTTTAATATTTCCGGACAACCGCATGAAGCCACTTAAATAATCATTTATTTTCACATCGATATTCGACCGAAAATTAAACCAGTTATTTTTAGGAGTCGGATCATATTTGGAATCACTTTCATTAGCTGTTTTAAACGGCAACTGCTGGTGCATATAATTCACATTTGAAAAATAACGAACCCTGTCGGTTCCTCCTTTTACATTAACACCAACTCTGGACATTAAAGTCAAAGGCCGTATAAACATTTTATACCAATTATTATTCGGATATAATTCATTGCCTCCAGCCTGAAATTGTTCGATCTCTGTTTTAGAGAACTGAGAATAAGCCCCCAAACCATCATTATATCCAGCCTGATTTCTCATTGTTGTGTAATCAGAAGAATTAATAAACAGAGGTTCTTTCGTCATTTGCTGAAATGACTGGTCGAAATTCACCTCTACTTTTGTTTTTCCGATGTGCCCCTGCTTGGTCTTAATCGAAATTACACCATTTGCACCTTGAATACCATAAATAGCAGTTGTCGCAGCGTCCTTCAGTATAGTTATTGATTCTATTTCTTTAGGAGTAATATACGTATAATTCGTATTAGGACAAATGATACCATCCACAATCACTAAAGGTTCCCGTCCGTTGATAGTCGAAAGTCCCCGAATCAGTTGCGTTACTCCAGTCGACGAAGAACTCAACGCTCCGCGGGATAATTCAGAATTTGTTTCTATGGTCGTCAGTCCGGTAAACCGACCTGCAAAAGTTTTTGTTAAGTTCGATTCAGGAGATTTATCCAAATCGGACCCCAAAGCTCTGGAAACAGCTCCGGTTACCGCCTTCCGGGGTAACGACATATATCCTAAATCGATCATCTCATCCATTTTCTCTGCATCATATGACAACTGAATAGATTCCTGATCTTCCAGATTTACAACTGAAACCTTTTTATCATCATAACCGATATATGAAACCGTAATATATCGACTACCATCCTTTATATCAATTTCATACGTACCATCAACTCTTGTCAGATACTCGCATTTCCCATTTTCCGACTTTAAAAGAGCCCCGGAAACCGGCTTTCCAAACTCATCAATGACAAACCCTTTCAATTGAATAGAAGGATCCGCATTCTGTGCCCAACTTAATATTCCCGGAGAACTCAAGCAAGCACAAACTGCCAATATGGATATTTTATTTTTTATGTAGCTCATAATTAGATTCTTTTCAAGTTATACAGCATATTACCATCCCTGATTTTGCCAGGAAACTCCTGTTGTTGACTCTAAACGGGACACCTCGTCCAACGGTAATGGCAATAATAAATCTCTATTCTGATATCCACCACGTGGATTTGACGAGATGTTATACCGTTGGTAATTGAATGAGCCATCATTATTTTTTGTAATTCTCATTCCTGTCAACCAGCGGCATGTAGCATTCAAATTTCCATCCGGCTTCTGCCAACGACGCAAATCAAAATATCGTACCTCTTCCCAGGCTAATTCAACACGCCGTTCATTGCGGACACGCAAAATCATTTCATCTTTTGATAAACCTGCAGGTAAAGCTGGCATATTCACACGGGCCCTTATCTCATCTACGGCAGCTTTAGCCTCTGCTATATGTCCCGATTCTGCTGCCGCTTCTGCATAATTCAGGATAATTTCTCCTAACCGGAAGAACTTCCAGTTTGAATTATTTATCGGATTTGTATTGGAAGCCTGCGGAGTAACTAATTTCCGATGATAATAACCTGTACGACTGTGAGCTCTGTCCGACGGATCCAGACTAATCCCATGTCGACCATCAACATAAGTTTCTACTGTAAAAACTTCTCCATTGTTCCATATTAAAGAATCACCATTACATAAAACAGTTGCAGTCAAACGAGGATCCCGATTTTTATATGGATTTTTAGGATCATACAGTTTATTCGCAGGATTATAGTTCGGTTGCAAATGTTTGTCGTCCAAATAAGGTTTGGACAAATCGAGTACCGGTTTACCATCTGCGGTTTCAAAAGCATCGACCAATTCCTGAGTAGGGCATGTACCACATTTGTAAGTACCATCCATACCACTTCCTATATAACCGACATGCCACACAAAAACACCACCGGCGCGATGCTGCCAAATCGTTTCTTTATCACGTGGTCCTGCTGAATAGTCTGCATTCTGACAAACCAGTTGATGGAAAGCCGCGGCACCATATGTTCCAAATGTAGAAGGATTTGTACATGTGGAAAATAATTCATACCCATTCTCTTTCAATTCCTCCACTGCTTGCTTATTCATCTGATAAGCTTCTTCCCAATAATCTTCTCCCTCATTAAACAAAGGACTGGCCGCAAACAACATCATTTTAGATTTAATAGCCCAAGCCAATGCTTTGGTTGCCCGCATAGCTTCATCTTCTGTTGTGATACGCCAGGGAAGTTCTGTAGAATTGAGACCGGCATCACAATCTTCTACAATAAATTTAACCACATCATATACCGTTTCGCGTCTTAATGTAGAAAAATCAGCATCAAACGCCACCGTTTTATCCACGATGGGAACTTTCCCAAACCATTTAACCAACTCGGAATAAAAAAATGCGCGCATAACATGTGCCTCAGCAGTAAAACGAGCACGTTCGGTTTCACTGTTAACAGCCGCCGTTCCTATATTTTCCAAAAACTGGTTGCACAGACGTATTTGTTGCCAGTATCTGGTCCAATAAGCACTATTGGCAGCACCATGTCCATCGTGCATATCTCTTATCGGATGAGATGAAGCCGATTCATTCGCATTATACATTGCCTGAATACTTGTACCTTGCACCTCTTCCGAAGACCATCCTTCATCAGTACAAGCCGTTAATAAAGGATCGAAAAACCAATAGGCATACCCCTTTTGAGGAATATTGTTATAACAAGCATTCAATAAAGCCCCTACTTTATCCGGGTCTGCATATACTTCCTCCATAGTGAGCGTTCCGTCAGGAGCTACATCCAGGACATCAGAACAAGAATTCAATGTTCCCAGCAGAACAACTGAAAATATTAAGAAATATGTTAGTTTCATATAACTCTCCTTTCAATGATTAAAATGTTACATTAATACCAAAATTCATCATCTTAGTAATCGGATAATTTAGCTCTGCACTTTGTTCCGGGTCGATTGCATCTGTTTTCATGGCTTTCCATGTCAATAGGTTATTCCCGTTTACATAAATTCGTGTACTATTAATTCCGACTTTTTTCAAAAGCTTTTTAGGTAATGTATACCCTAGTTCTATATTCTTCAAACGTAAGAAAGAGCGATCCATAATAAAGAAATCATTTGCCTTCTGGCTGGTTCCGGGAGAGGACGCCAAAGCCGGGTATTTAATTTCTTCACCATTTGCATAACGTTCAGGAGTCCAGGCCTGCAAATGATAATCACTATAGAAACCAACCAAACCAAATTCTGTAGCTCCCCAACCAGTATATGCACGGGATGCCTTGGCCATACCGGAAAATAAGAATGAAAAATCAAAATTTTTCCAATTTACAGAACCTGAAAAACCATATGTAATACGAGGTATATCACTATACTTGATCGGGGCCTGATCCTTCTCATCAATTACACCGTCTTCATTTACATCGATATAAAGAAAATCACCCATACGAGGAGTTCCTCCTACCTGATAAGTAGCCAAAGCTTTATCCAGTTCTTCCTGTGTATTGATATATCCATTACCGTTACTATAGTCTATTTTATATCCGAAACACTGTCCGATACTGTATCCTGTACTCCTGTAGCGATATGCATAATCAGCAGTCTTCTGTGCTTCATCCATAAAACGTTGGGTATTCTTATTATACGCAAAATTCCCCTTTACCGTAAATGACCAATCATCATTTAATCGCTTATTGTAAGTTGCTTCTAATTCATATCCATGATTATCGATACGTCCCATATTGACTTTTGGTAAATTGCCAAGGGCTACTCCCTGAATTTCCGGAACCGTACCACGGGAAATCAATACACCTTCACGTTTTTCTTTAAAATAGTCAAACGTAAAAGAAAGTTCATTAAACAACTGAATATCAATACCATAATTTTCTTTATAAGCAATTTCCCAGCTCAAATTGGTATTTCCTAATTTTCCTTGTGATATGGCTTGTCCACGTCCTAAAGAAGGTATCACTCCACCACCACTCGTAATGTTACTTATATACAGGAAACGTGTACTACCCAATTTATCATTACCGACTTTACCATAAGATGCCCGTAACTTCAAGTTAGAAACAACCTTATTATCTTTCAGGAAACTTTCATTACTTGCTACCCAGCCTGCAGAGAAAGCCGGGAAAAAGCCAAAACGATGTCCCTTGGCAAATTGTTCGGAACCATTATACCCAATATTTACTTCTGCCAAATAACGAGAATCATATCCATAAGTAGCACGCGCTGAAACTCCTAACATATTATAAGGCAGATCCGCTGCATATTCCTGCCAATTATCACGCTGAACCAAAGCCATCCCTGTTACATCATGTATCCCAAATTTCCGGGCATAATTCAACGAATATTGCATATTCATATAATAGTTGGTCGACATAGACTTCGAAAGAGAAATAGCATTATTTTCATTTGTTCTTACTTTTGTATAATAAGATTGTTCCTCTGCTGTTCTGGCGACCGATACACCATAAGCATCATACGAACGAACTCCCTGCAAGCTTGTCACGGCTTTTGAATCAAAAGAGATCATAAATTTGGTGCTCAGTCCTTTCGTTATAAAATCCAGTCCCCAATCTACTATTAAAGAGGAATTCAAATTGGTATTTGTTTCCTGCTGATATCCTCTACGATTTATTTCCCCGTAAGTATTACGATCCTGACCGGACTGATTAATGACCTCACCAGCCGGAACAGATGTTCCATCTATCAATGTATAGCCATCTGCGGTCAATGGCCCCGGATCTGTTGGAGGTGTTCCCCAAATATAAGCCCTCATATTTTCAATCATAGCGGGAACGCTGCCTCCAAAAAGAGTTTTTGTTTGCGGAGTATTTACTTTCTCCAAATAAGATGCCAGATTCAGAGAGAGTTTCAAATTGGAAGCAACCTTATAATCTAAGTTTGCACGAAAATTATAACGGTCCGACTTATAACTTGGATCATATCCTAAATCTTTCTCTGATTCAGTACGGAACTGTCCTCCTTGTCCCAAATAAGCCGCATTCATAAAATAGCTTAATTTTTCAGTACCTCCACTCATATTTACATTAACACGAGTTTGAGGAGCCCATTTCTTAAAAAATTCATTATAGACATCTCTATCCGGATAAAATACAGGATCTTTACCACTCCTATACATATCAATCATATAGTCCGTATAAGGTAAGTCGGCTTCAGAATATCCATCATTACGAAATGCCTGATTACGTAGCTCGGCAAACTCCCAGGAGTGAATACGATCCGCTTGTGCGGTAAATTGCTGCAAACTATAATCTGCAGAAATACTTAATTCTGTTTTTCCAACTTCGCCACGGCGTGTAGTAATCATGATAACTCCATTAGCCCCACGAACACCGAATACAGCAGTAGCGGAAGCATCTTTTAAAATGGATACGGAAGCAATCTCATTCGGATCCAGTGTAGAAATATTGTCGCGTGGCACGCCGTCTATTAAAATCAGAGGAGTTGCTCCATTTGTCGTACTTGCACCACGCAAATAGAATGTAACATCGTCACCTCCGGGTTGTCCGGATGTTTGTAAAGCAGTCAAACCCGGTAAACGTCCGGCCAGGGCTGTCGACAAATTTGCAGCAGAACTTTGTTTTAACTCTTTTGTCTGTATAGCAGCTACAGCTCCCGTTACAGACACTTTCTTTTGAGAACCATACCCAACCACTACCACTTCTTCAAGTGTTTCTGTATCTTCCAGTAATGTAATGGACAGTTCTTTCTGATTCCCAACTTTTATCATTTGCGTTACATATCCAATATAGGAAACACGCAATACGGACTGTGAAGTTACTTTAATGGAAAATCTACCATCCGCATCGGTAATTGCACCATTGGTAGCATTTTCCATGATGTTTACACCAATAAGCGGGAAACCGTCTTTATCTAAGACAATCCCTGTTAATTGGAATGTTTGCTGAAGAACTCCAGTCTTTTCCTGACCTTCCGGTATAACATAAGATTTTTCGGAATGACCATAGAGCGGAGTTAACAACAATGAGGTAATCAGTAAGGCGGATTTACCTCCTAATTTTGTTAATCTGACATTTTTCATAAAAGATTAGCTTATTGTTAATTATAAGCAGTTTGATAACAAAGCATATACATCATTATATATGTATTTGAGAGATTCATAAGTTTCTCCTATCCCAACAAAACAGAGAAAACTCACTTCCGAGGCAGTTCAGTGTATTTTGTTAATTTTTTCAATCATATACATTTTGTTTTATGACAAAAAAATCACAACTTCTATTCACTAATTGCAAGTATTTATTATTTAGGCAGTACTTCAGTTACGACAAAAAAGATCCTGCCACGAATCAAAAACAGATTATTTGCTTCGTATGAATGATTTTTTTAAATACAAGAAGTTGAATGAAAATTCCCAGGACGGGAAAGAATAGTTATTTATCCAGTTTCCCTACTTACTACCAGGGATGATTTACACAGGATAACCAAAATGGAATCTTTTAATAACACTAACCAGACACAAGATTTTATTATAGAATAATATGATTGACAAATCTTTTTGTCAATCATACAGGTTATAACCTGTATGATTGACAAATCTTTTTGTCAATCATACAGGTTATAACCTGCTTTTTTAGGTCTCTGTCCATCTGTCTCATTTATTTATACGTGATATAGATTTTAATAATATCAAAGGAACAAATTCTTTTTTTATTAAATATTAAAAAAATGATTTTTCAAGTTTCAATTTTGATAAATATATTTTCTGTTTTCTATTTTTCTAACAAGTAAATCAATATATCTCCCGGAGATATCATCAGGGTTGCTGTATATGTGTCAGCCTGAACAAGACTACCATCTTTTAATACACGTTTTACGGACGGATCTGCATAAAAAGTAAGTTCCATCGTATCTTTCAGGCTTCTGTTTACAATAGTAAGATATTTTTTATCGCCATTTTCAATCAACGAAACAATAGCTCCATATCCATGTGTATCCAGCACCTTCACCTTTTCCGGAAGATTAGTCAATCGTTTCGTTCCTCTTGGTATCACACTTCCTGTATGTCTAACAGATAAAATTTTTGCACCTAAGAAAATTCCGGCAATTGATTTGATCTCTGCATTCATCTCTTTTACTAAATCATAAATTTCCGTCCGTTTACCATCCAGACCAATCGGTCCATGTTGATAATCATAGAAAGAGTCACCAGCCGGCGTCCAATAAGTAAAATATTGCAATCCCTGAGCTCCATAAACCAGGTCACTGTATAATTGTAGCCGTAAAGAAGCTTGTGTCGGAATAGGATACGGTCCATGTTTGGTCGCAAGAGCAAACGCCCAGAAATCTTTACCGACTTTCGCAGCCTCATCGGAAAACTCTTCCAGATTTTCATACCATTCCGCTTTTAAGACATTATCACCAAGAACCGGATAATGGTCGAAAGATAGAAAAGGTAAAGGAACTTCTTTATTAAAACGGGAAACATATTCCCGGTAATTCTGAACACCTAAAAATTTTAAATGTTCCTCTCCTCCTGTTGGAAATAAATTCAGGTAACAAAATTTACTGTTGTCTACTGCTTGTATCCTTTTAGCCCAGGCTGCTAATGCAGCAAAATCAGCTACAACAGGTTCATCCCTTAAAAAATACCCAGCAACAGCCGGATGTTTCATAAATCTCCGAACAGTTTTCTCTGGTTCTTTACGCAATTCAGGACAAGCAATTATCAATTGAATGCCAACTTTATTTGCTGCATCAAGTGCCGTTTCCACCTCTTCCATAGTCGAATATTCACTAAAGTTTATGGTAAACCCAGCCTCTTTCAACTCCTTAAAACGTTCAACTGTCGCTTCATTTGCTCTAATACCATACCAAGCTATTATCGGCATTTGTGCAGACAAATTAAGTTTATCCTGCGCCTGTCCCTGTGCCGGAACGAGTAACAACAAAGACATTATCCCTAATATCCAATAGTACTTCATAACAACATATTTTTTATTTATCTTCAATATAAAACACGATCATTTCAAAACGACATCTAATTTTTTTCCGGAATAAGCAGGTGAAATCGCCATAGTAAGATAACGACCGATCACCGAGCAATTGATCTTTTTACCATTAAAGCGAACATCTGCTTTTTTCACCTGTTCAGGAAGAGGTATACTTACTTTACCTTCACCAGCCACATACATTTGGTAAGAGGAGATATTATCATCTACAGGCGAGAATGTAAGATCCACCGGACTATCAGCAAATTTATAATAGGTTCCATCAATAGTAATTTCACTACATTGCTGTCCAGAGAATGCGATCAACTGCTGGCCGTCCAAACGAAACCCTAACGATAAACGTCCGTCAAATGACACCTCATGCCCATTTATTTTCGCTTGTTTTAGGTTTATCCGATCCGGCGGAAGAGGATTTTCGAGTAATACTTTTGCATCGTCTTCCTGATTTCTTGAAAATCCGCCAAACCAACTTTCAGCATGTGTACGGTAATGTGCCACCACCATCGTCGTTGAATTCGGAAAAGAAGAGACAAAATAATCACCTGTCCTTGAAAGATATGACGGATTATCATTCACCGCGAATTTCCCGGTAGAAGGATAAGCTCCGCAAGCATTCAGTATTTCAAACAATGTACGGGTTTCATAACCCAAACTTGCCGATTGATCATCCCTCGGACGGAAACCACAATAACAAGCAATCCCTCCATTCGGATATTTTACCATTGTCCCAATCACTTTCTTATCAGAATGAGCTACAATCTCCGCATTGGAAGTCGGTGTTACAGGGTAAATACGGTCGACAATAAAATCTGTCAGAATCGCCTGCTCCGGAACATTAGACAAACTTTCTGAAAAATCAATTATTTTTCCGGATGCTATTTCTCCCATATAACAATCATGATGATATTGAGCTCCAAATAGTTTTTGCCATTGATCGATACAATTTAGCCCACTCTTGTCAACCAGAGGTGGCGTACTGAACCAAACGACTTTTCCTCCTGCTTTAATAAAAGACTCCATCATATCCAGCAATCCCCTTTCCGGCAATGGTTCAAACATAACGACCAATGTTCCGTACTTCTTTTCTGCAACCTGAATATGTCCGTCCGATTGTACGGAACCCATTTCAAGCAGCTTATCGGCTGTCAGATAATTAGCATATCCATATTGTGTCATCCAACTGCCAAAACGTGGTTCTACGGCAACTAAATTCATCGGATAAAGAATCAATACCTCAGTATCACGGTGCACATTCCCCGTCATCAGGCGTATCGGCTCACTCGGACTGGCTCCATAGGCATAATTCACTGCCATTTTACGTTCCAAAGCCTTATCCGGCATACCCCAGGCTGCTGCATAAGCATTCGGATATTTATTGATCACGCCAATAGACGCAGCCATTGCCGCCCCATAATAATTACGGTCACTCCATCCACCTTCTGCAAAATCATTACCGGTCGGTTGCAAATATTCACTCCATTTAAAATAATCGTAGCAAGCAGCAGATGCCTGATGCACTGTATTGCCCCAAACAAAATTGGAGGTATATTCATATTTATAACGATTGCTATAAAGTTTCTCACAGTTCCAGTAATCAATAGTCGGACTTTGAGCCCACGAAGCATGCGCTGAAGTACTCAATTCATGACCAAATAGCTTTTCACCATACTCTTTTGCATTCCTGAATAAATCGACAACATCATTATTCAGCATCCGGTAATATCGATCACGCAGCAAGAACGTACGATGTATCGCCTCCGGTGTTTCTCCCAAAACATATTGAATATTAACAACGGCATCAGTCGTTGGACGAAATATCGGAGCTCCATAAGCAAAATAAAGCATGTAACGATCGTCAAACTTCTGGTTATATTTCTCCGCATAGCGACGTGCCATATTCTCTGTCAAATAACGTTCTGCAAACTGCCCTTCTTCGTGATGACCAAAATAAAACCAATCCTGTTGAATATGCATTTCATCAGAGTAGAGAGAAGTCAAATTTACTTTTTTATCATGGTACTTTTTCAATAAATTATTTAGAAAATCCGGAGCATCCGGATCAAAATAGTCCATTTCCTGAGTTTCATATTCCAACATAACCATGACCCGGTCAGAACCTACACATTGTGTACCATCACCATAGATACGCAGACGCTTCATAGGAATCGTTCCTTGCTCCGTAACTCCGATAGAATCAATCACCTCATATTTTACATTTTCCAATAAAACAATATCTTCCGGGTTTACTGACCGCATAGAGGTTGATACAACCTTTTCTTTAAAAGCATAAGCCTTTACACCTTTAAGTTTAACCGGAGTCTGTCCTTTATTATTTGTCCAAAACAATTGTTGCCACATCTGCAGACTGAATTGTCCTGTCCTAGGATTCCGTAACCCGACTTTATAAGCAAGCCAGCGCCCACTATTCCCTGTCTGATTCTTATAAGCCAAACCTAATTCAAGCGGACTAAGTAAACTCAGACATAGTCCCATATCCTGCTTAGATACAAAATCACTGATAATTCTTATCTTATCAACATATTCATCCATATCAGGAGTCAGATTGCGTTCCGTATTTTTATCAGTACGATATTGGCGAAAAAATTCATCAAATGCGACTATCAGTTCTTTTGAACCATAACTTTTTCCACGTTTACAAACATCACGAAGACTTTCCACCCGAGAATCATATCCTAATGAATTATCTATCTTTTTATCAGGATCTGTTAAATCATTCAATTGTTGATCACTTGTCAGAATAATTGTCTGTGCTTTTACATTACCGGTTACCAAAGCCATTCCTACAAACACAGATAAAGTCCATTTTACTATTGTGTTTCCCATAATCTCTAAATTTAAGTAATTCAAATATTATGCAACAAAAGTAGAATTCCTTTATTTGTATCAATTCACAATTCTGACATTTATGCCTACAATATTGACACACAAGTTTTCATAGCATATGTTTGTATAAAAACACTCACACTAGCCAAGCCTTTTACTATTAAGAGGGAAGAAAATCTCTGGCGGAGTATTTAGGAGTATTTATAGGATAAACACAAAAAAGCCACCCTTTAACAGGATGGCTTTTTATTCTATCTGGGGTGAACGATGGGATTCGAACCCACGACCCTCGGAACCACAATCCGATGCTCTAACCAACTGAGCTACGCTCACCATTTCAGTCTCTTTGAGTATTTCTCTTTAAGACGGTGCAAAGATAGATGTTTTTTATTATTCTGCAAGCGTTTTTCAAAGAAAAAATACAAATATTTTACTTGTAAATTGCTTTCTTCCCGGCTAACAGCGTATTACGCATCAAAGAAATGATTGTCATAGGACCGACACCTCCCGGAACCGGAGTAATATAAGAGCATTTCGGTGCTACTTCATCAAACTTCACATCGCCTGTCAGCTTATATCCGCTCTTAGTAACACTGCTCGGCATGCGGGTAGTACCCACGTCAACGATCACAGCACCTTCTTTCACCATATCGGCCTTCAGGAATTCAGGAACACCCAAAGCGACAATAATGATATCGGCACTCAGACACATTTCTTTCAGGTTGTTTGAACGACTGTGGCAAACCGTTACCGTACAGTTACCCGGATAACTTTTCTGCATCATCAACATAGCCATCGGCTTGCCGACGATATTGCTGCGTCCCAACACAACACAATGCTTACCGCTGGTTTCTATTTCATAGCGTTTCAGCAACTCAAGGATACCGGCCGGAGTAGCGGAGACAAAACAAGGAAGACCGATCGACATGCGTCCCACATTGATCGGATGGAATCCGTCAACGTCTTTACGATAATCGATCGCTTCAATAATCTTTTGCTCTGAGATATGCTTCGGAAGCGGAAGCTGTACAATGAAACCGTCTACATCCGGGTCATTGTTCAGTTCATCCACACGACGGAGTAATTCTTCTTCGGTTACATCATCTTCATAACGGATCAATGTGGATTTAAAACCAATCTCTTCACAGGTTTTCACTTTACTGGCCACATAGGTTTCGCTACCTCCGTCATGACCCACCAGAATGGCTGCCAAATGAGGGATCTTACCTCCTGCCGCTTTGATCTGGGCGACTTCTTCAGCCATCTCTTTCTTCATCTGAGCAGAGACCGCTTTTCCGTCCAGTAATTGATAATGATTGTCTTCCATAATATATGTCTTTAATGTTTATCTCTTTAATGAAGGAAATTTTTTATTTCCCGGTTTAGCGGCAGTAAGCATACGCATCATCTTACGAGTTTCGTCGAACTGTTTGATCAGTTTGTTTACTTCCTGCACCGTCGTACCGCTACCTTTGGCAATACGCTGGCGGCGAGAACCGTTCAGGATAGCCGGATTGACACGTTCGTCCGGAGTCATTGAATAAATGATCGCTTCAATACTCTTGAAGGCATTGTCATCGATATCGATATCTTTCAAGGCTTTGCCGACACCGGGGATCATGGAAGCGAGTTCTTTCAGGTTACCCATCTTCTTGATCTGCTGGATCTGGGCGATAAAGTCGTTGAAATCGAACTGGTTTTTGGCAATCTTCTTCTGTAAGCGTTTAGCTTCTTCTTCGTCGTATTGTTCCTGTGCACGTTCTACCAAAGAAACGATATCACCCATACCGAGGATACGGTCGGCCATACGTTCCGGGTGGAATGTATCGAGTGCATCCATCTTTTCACCGGTTCCGACAAACTTGATCGGTTTATCGACAACCGTACGAATAGAAAGAGCGGCACCACCACGGGTATCACCGTCGAGCTTAGTCAAAACAACCCCGTCGAAGTTCAGGCGTTCGTTAAATTCCTTTGCAGTATTAACGGCATCCTGTCCGGTCATGGAGTCCACTACGAACAATGTTTCGTCGGGTTGGATAGCGCTCTTGATGGCAGCGATCTCTTTCATCATCTGCTCATCGATAGCCAGACGGCCGGCAGTATCGACAATCACGACATCGTTGCCCTTTGCACGGGCTTCACGGATTGCGTTCATAGCGATCTCTACCGGATTCTTATTTTCCAGTTCCATGTAAACAGGAACGCCAACCTGTTCGCCGACTACACGCAACTGTTCGATAGCAGCCGGACGATAAACGTCACAGGCAGCCAACAACGGCTTCTTATTTCTTTTGGATTTCAGCATATTCGCCAACTTCCCGGAGAAAGTGGTCTTACCCGAACCTTGCAAACCCGACATAAGGATAATGGCTGGTGAGCCGGTCAGATTGATATCGATAGCAGTTCCACCCATCAGGCTGGCCAGTTCGTCGTGTACAATCTTTACCATTAACTGGCTGGGTTTAACAGACGTAAGTACGTTCTGTCCCAACGCTTTTTCTTTTACCGTATCGGTAAATGACTTAGCCACCTTGTAGTTTACGTCGGCATCAAGCAGGGCTTTACGCACATCTTTCAGTGTTTCAGCCACATTGATCTCGGTGATCTTGCCTTCACCTTTCAACAGCTTAAACGATCTGTCTAACCTTTCGCTTAAATTTTCAAACATAATTTGTATGTGTATTTATTTTTTTCTTTCTAATTTCTAACGTAATAGGGTGCAAAGGTAAGAAAAAGGATGTAATCCTCTAAATCTTTTTATTCTGCCACGCCGCTTTTTTCAAATAAATTACACTAGCCAACAACAAACCACTATAATAAATCACCTCAGTCAGGAAACAAATCGCCACCGGAAGATGCAAACGCATCCCCGCCACATAGATAAACAGCGTATAAAAGACAAGCGTCACCACCTCCATCGCAAAAGCCGAACGGGTATTTCCTGTACCTGTCACCCCATTAAATACGATATTGGCAACAGCTGCTATCAGCAACGCTCCGGAGATAACATAGAGCGAAGGGACCGATGCATGTATTAAAGTAATGTCATTCGTATAAATCGACAATATGGCCGAAGGGAAAATACAAGCAATAAAAACACAGCCAGCCATGATACTCAAAGAGATATAAGATATCTTGCGAATGATCGGGATAACCTGGTCTTTATAACCGGCACCAATACTATTACTAACAAAAGAGTTAGTTGCGGTTGATAAAGAATTGACTGGGATCAACAGAACGATATACACACTACGGACAATATTGGCTATTGCCAACTGCCGTTGTCCCAAATGTTCCACGGCTACAAAAAGCAAAAAATAAGTACTCAGCGATATAAAATACTGCAACATTGTGAATATGGAGATATTCAACACACGCTTTAGTAATTTAATATCGAACGACCGGAATTGATTCAGTGCATATTTCTTTATATCGACCGTCAAACGGGTATAGACTAAAAAGAAAACGATCGACACACCTTCTGCCACCACCGAAGCGATAGCTGCTCCCTTGATGCCCATTTCCGGGAAACCACCTTTTCCGAATATCAGCAGATAGTCGAGCAGCACATTGGTCAATGCCATCACAATAGCATTCAATGTCAGCACCTTTGTCCGGGTAATACCTATAAACAAGGCACGGAACATCACATTCACAAAAGAGAAAAAGAAACCGAACACACGCCAATCGAGAAACTCTTCCGTTGCCATCAGGATCGTATCGGAAGAGATCATCACCCGCATAATATCTTTGGCAAAGAAACGGGACAGAGTAAACATCACGGTAGCCAATGCCAACAGGAAAAACACCCCCTGTATCATGACCGGCCCTACATCTTTATACAACTGTTCGCCATTCCTTCGTGCCATCACGATCTGCGACCCAGTGCTGAAACCAAAGGCAATAGTAAACACACATATATAATAGAGTCCACCCATTGCAGAGGCACCTAACTCAACTTCACCTACCCTTCCCAGGAAAGCCGTATCGGTCACATTAATAATATTCTGCGCCAATAAACTTAGAAAGATAGGGTAACTGACATTCCAGATCTGTTTGTTCGTATACATACTCTTTAATAATTTCAATAAGAAAACACAAAGTCACAAAAAAAGCCCGCCGACATCCGGTGAGCTTTCTTATTCTTGTCTCTAAAACATTTCAATTGCTGCTCCGATGTTCTATATCAGTCTATTGGTTGCTGTATCAGGAAACACAACAGCCGGTTTAAATGTTTTGGCTTCTTCAAAATCCATCATGGCGTACGACATGATAATGATGATATCTCCAGGCTGGGCCTTTCGGGCTGCCGCTCCGTTCAGACAGATCACGCCTGAGCCTCGCTCGCCTTTAATGATATACGTTTCAAAACGTTCACCGTTATTATTGTTCACAATAGCCACCTTTTCATTCGGAATCAGGTTGGCGGCATCCAGCAAATCTTCATCGATAGTGATACTACCGATATAATTCAGATTGGCTTCCGTTACCGTCACCCGGTGAATCTTTGATTTAACTACCTCTATAAACATCGTTTTTATATAATTTGATTATCATTAAATGTCCCTCAAACAAAAGTAGGGTCTTTTGCATTTAAAATAAGGGACTTTTGTCTTCAAAATAAGGGACTTTTATAATCAAAAGTCCTGACTTTTTCCGAACAGATATATCTCCTTATTTATCAGCTATTTATATTTTACATTATCAATCAACCGAACTTCACCGCAATAAACGGTGATACAGCCCACTACATAATCGGCGTCCGACCAGTTTTTAATCGATTCCATCGTGTATCCGTCTACGATTTCGTAGTATTCAACACGCATAACAGGATCCGCATTGATCGTATTCACTACATAATCGACCACCTCTTGTACGCTTTTTCCGACTGCAAAGTTAGTACTTTCTTTTAACGTACGTGCAATCAGGGGCGCTTTTTGACGTTGTTCCGGCGTTAATCGGACATTACGGCTACTTAAAGCCAGTCCGTCAGCCTCCCGGAGAATCGGGCAGGCATTAATTTTTACCGGAATGTTCAACTGTTTTACCATCGCACGGATCACGGCGATCTGCTGGAAATCCTTTTCCCCGAAATAAGCATTATCCGGTTCCACGGCATAAAAGAGTTTGCTGACGATCTGGGCAACACCGTTAAAGTGTCCCGGACGGCGAGCACCTTCCATCACTGCCGATACGGTTCCAAAGTCAAAAGTCCGTGTATCCGGTTCGGGATACATCTCTGCTTCAGTAGGAGCAAATACATAATTACAACCGGCCGGTTCCAATAATGCACAGTCATTATCCAGTGTACGGGGATAAGTGGCAAGGTCATTTTTGTCATTAAACTGGGTCGGATTCACGAAGATACTGACAACGCATACATCGTTATCTTCTACACAACGCTTAACCAGGCTCAGGTGTCCGTTATGTAATGCTCCCATGGTGGGAACAAAGCCTATTTTCCTGTTATGCTGCCTTTCTTCGGCAAGATAACGCTTCAATTCTTGGATGCTGTTTACTATTTTCATCTTTTTTAGATGCTTATTGACGGTGCAAAGCAAATAAATAATTACCGTAAATGAAAGAAATTTATTATCTTTGTGCCGTCTTTATAAAACTAGTTTACAGAATGGATGCAAAAAAAATCTTGTTTATAGCCCAAGAAATAACACCCTACCTTCCCGAATCTGAGATTGCAACGATATGCAGGAATCTGCCGCAAGGCATTCAGGAGCGTGGTCGCGAGATCAGAACTTTCATGCCTAAATTCGGAAATATCAACGAGCGACGCAATCAGTTGCACGAAGTGATCCGCTTGTCAGGTATGAACCTTATCATTGATGATACGGATCATCCGCTAATCATCAAGGTAGCATCCATTCAGGCCGCACGCATGCAGGTGTACTTCATTGATAATGAAGACTTCTTCCAGCGTAAACATACTGTTAGCGATGAGAATGGGAATGATTATGAAGATAACGACGACCGTTCTATCTTCTATGTACGTGGTGTGTTGGAAACAGTGAAGAAACTTCGCTGGATCCCGGATGTGATACATTGTCACGGATGGATGTCTGCACTGACTGCATTATATATAAAAAGAATGTATGCAGACGACCCATGTCTTAAAAATGCAAAAATAGTCTACTCTATTTATAATGATGACTTTAATTCACCGTTAAGAAAAGAATTGGCCCACAAGCTGAAAACTGACGGTGCAAAAGACAGTGACCTGAAAGGCATCAAAGCTGATACCAGCTTTGTCGGCCTGACTAAACTGGCTATCGATATGGCAGATGGCGTGATACAAGGTAGTGAAACGATCAATCAGGATATCCTGGATTATATCGCCACTAAAAAGGACACTCCGTTCCTTCCTTATCAATCGCCGGAAACTTATATGGATGCATTCAACGAATTTTACGATGTCGTATTAGATTCTAAATAAGTGAGAGAAAAATGATGAATATCAAGCCTTTATTAATTGGCCTGGGCTTGGGAATAACAATCCTGAGTGGGTGTAGTGATGATTTGAATCTGGTTGGCTCGACAATTCAGCCTGACGGAGACAAAATGCCCGTGTATGTAGATACGTTCCAGATGCAAGCAACAACCTTGCTGATGGATTCGGTATATGCAAGAACTACTAGTGGACTACTCGGCGAGTTTTATGATCCGTTGTACGGTAATGTGAAATCTGATTACATCTGCCAGTTCTACTGTCCGGAGGATTTCAAATTTAAAAAGGAACCGATCAACGGTCAGATTGACTCTGTCGATTTTAAGATCATATACCAGAATAGTGCCTGGATTGGTGATTCATTAGCTCCTATGCGTGCTCAGATATATCAGGTAACTAAAGAACTGGAAAGGGATTTTTATACAAACTTCGATCCGCTGGAATATTGCGATATGACGCAATCGTTAGGTATGCAGACTTATACTGCGTATGACAACTCAGTTCCGGACAGTGTCAGAACTCATAAGGATAATAGTGGTAATAATACTTACACTCCAACTATTACGATCCGGATGCCCAAAGAATTCGGACAGAAGTTTTATGACGAATCAATCAAGAATCCGGGAACATTCAGCAGCCAAGAGAATTTCAATAAATTCTTTCAGGGCCTATATGTAACAAATACATACGGTAGCGGAAATATTCTGCAGATCAGCTTTTCATCCATTTCTATCTATTATAAATTCAATATGAAAGGTAGTCAGGATCAGGATTCAACAGTACTTACAAGTGAGACATTCAATGTAACGAAAGAAGTATTACAGTTGAACCGTTTCAAGAATACGGATTTAAACCCGTTATTGGAACCGAGTGATTCAATAGCTTATCTGAAAACACCTGCCGGTGTATATACCCAGTTAACCATTCCTGCACAGGATATCGTTGATAGAATAGGAGACCGGGTTATCAATAATATTCCTCTGACAATGAAAGCGTATCCACAGGAAGAATGGCAATGGGCACTTCCGGCTCCCGCTAATTTATTATTATTACCTAAAGATTCTCTAGCAACATTCTTTGTAAACAACAAAATAGAAGATAGTAGAACAGCATTCCTTGCCAGTTATAACTCCAGCAGCCGATCTTATCCATTCTCAAACATTGCCAATTTAATGCAAGAGCATATAAAGAATAATCCGGATAAAGATATGGTATTGCTTTTGGTTCCGGTTGAACGTATCACAGCTCAGTCAAATAGTTATTACGGACAATCTCAACCATATACAACTGCATTAAATAACTATTTATTACCTTCAGGAGTAAAATTACTTAAATCTGAAGATGCTACAAAAATTATTGTAACAACAACAGAATACAAGTAATATACCACAGACAATTTCTGTAAAACACTTTCCTAAACAGACTAAGTGATAAATTCATTTATAAGCAAAGAATCCGGTTTACACCGGATTCTTTTTTTTTAACATCAATCTAATTTTTCAGGAATACTATTGAATATTTCATTTACTTGTATTTGACCTGGAATGCATTAACTCATGTGTCCACGTACCAGGCCACCCTTCAAATTCATAGCATATATACAACTCTTCCTTTTCCGGATCGTAATAATTTGAAGCATTCATATCAACATAGACACCTTCTCTGATTATCAATTGATTATTGACGGGATTGCGAACTATATATTGCCGGTCATTAGAAGCATTGGCTGTTGTCTCCGCATCACAATAACAACGAGCACCATATCCTGTTTCATACGTATAAGGACCTGTTTTCTTTATGAACCGACGTATCGGATAACTACTCACACTCCAATCTTTCGAATTCTTCTCCAATCCCTCAACGGTATACCAGCCCTGCAAATTATCAGGCCTATAAATAACAAAGATAGTCTTCTTCGACTCTTCAAAATAATATTGAGATACTGACTTCATTGTTATAGGTATAGCGTAAGAATGCCAGTTCTTTAAAGACTTTCCATCGACAGACACAGACGTTTTCACTTCTTTTTCTCCTGATTTCAAAATAATACTGGTTGTTTCTATCGAATAAGCATCTTTAGGCATCATTTCTATGAAGTCTTTCCCTTCTTTATTATAGGAATCCACTGCGTCCGGATCAATTTCCAATTCAAAATGAATATCTTCCTTACAAATAAAATCACTTCCTATCACTACATCATAAACAAAATTCATATTATCATAATGCTGTGAAAACCAAACATCCGTCACTTCTTCATTTGAGAACTTAAACGTGGGACGAAGTATATCCAGCACCAACAACAAATTTGATTTCCCTTTCGTTTCCTGAATATTGCCATTCAATGATTCTATCTTAAGAGGTATGACGTAATCCGAACGATATCCAAGATCATTAGCTATTTTAGCTATATCGACAGTAATATTTGATATTGCCCGTGTCTGATCCGCTGGAATTTCCAGTTCTCTTTCAGGCATAGAATAATACGCTTCGGGTAACAGTTTATACACTGTCTGATATATATTGTTATACTCTTCCAAATAGGCTTTGTCTTCCGATATTTTGACAATTCCTACTTCATCCGTCTCTCCGCTTTTATAAACAGCCACCGGATAAATATACGTTTCCCCCATATTATAAACTGTTTCTATCTGACAGGCATTATTCACAATATAAACTTTATTGGGTATTTCATCCATCATTTCTGAACATGAACAAAGTCCCAAGGAGAGCCATGCAAAAACCAAAAAGCTTTTCATATGATTATCTTATTAAGTTTAACAATTACCAACCTGGATTTTGTACCAAATTGACATTTTTAAAGCGCTCTGTATTGGCTATCGGATATATATACATTTTATCCTCCCATTTTCGAGGCTCTACTAAAACACGTTTATATTCAAACGCTCCATCTACACCTTTCTCTATTTCCAATCCATAGATCACATTGGTCCTATCTCCAATTTTCCATCGGCGGATATCCCAAAACCTCTGGCCTTCAAAAGCAAATTCAACCCTTCTCTCATTACGTACTTTTTCACGGAATGCATCCTGCGACAAAGACGTTAAAAGAGGCATACCTACTCTCTGTCTAATTTTATTTAATGCATCTTTCGCTGACAATGAAAACTCTCCACCAGTGTATTCTGGTCCATAAGCCTCATTCAAAGCTTCTGCATAATTCAAAAAAATCTCTGCATAACGGAAAATCACCCATACATGACGTTCTGAAGTGGCACTACCAGTAGTCAAATTAACAGATTCTTTCAAATATTTTTTCAAATAATAAGAAGTCTTGGAAGCTCCATTACGAGGATATCCATTTTTCCCACCTTGGTAAGATTCAACAGTTTCACCTTTCCATGTGGCACCGTTATAAAGCATCGTTTTGAATAACCGAGGATCCCTGCTATTCACATCATACATACTTTCCACATGTTTAGGATTATTAAAATCAAAAGTAGTCCCATCAATCATTTCAAATGCTTCCATCAAATTTTCACTGGGACACATGCCTGTATTACCACCTTCATACCCTACCGGAAAATTAGTAGACTCAAATACATTGCTATTTCCCTCCATCCGTTGAAGAATCAAACCTTTAGCATCCGGATTATTAACTACTTCTTCATTTATAATCTGATACCATCCTCCAGCTTCTGAGAGATCAATCAACTCTTTTGCCGCTTTTGCCGCTTTCAGCCATTTTTCCTTATCATTCGTCGGGTTATGTAAAGGACTGGCTGCATATAATAAAACTCTTGACTTCAATGCCAAAACGGCTCCCTTTGTTATGCGTCCAACCTCTTTTCCCGGAACATCATTATAGTTAACAGGCAAATGATCTTTTATTGCATCGCACTCAGATGAGATAAAATCAGTCATGACCTCATAATCAGTTTGTAACAACTCATTCACATCTTCTATCTCCAGAGTTTTTTCAACCAAAGGAACATTTTTATATCGTTTTATCAACTCAAAATAGAAAAATGCTCTTAAAAAACGAGCCTCATACGGATAATACCGATACTGCTTCATCTGTTCCTCATAATCAACATTATACTGATTATCCGGGAAATCTCCCTGATAAGACTCCAAAAATATATTAGCTGCCCGAATTCCTGCATACAGATTTCCCCATTGATCATCTATCGTATTGATAGAGCTCCAACTTCCATTGGTAAATATATGTATAGAAGATGTCGGCCAAACATAAATGGCATCATCTGTAGCAGCATCCAGCATAGCACCGCCTCCCAAATCAGAAGGAAGAAACGAATAAACATGAGTCAACATAGATTTTGCACGAACGAAAACAGAAAAGATATCTTCTTTTTCATATCCTACTGATTCATCAAAATCCAAATAGTCACAACCGGTAAAAGTACATAAGCCCAATAATCCGGTAAATAATATATTTTTCATTTTCATAATTCAACTCTTTAAATTAAAATTCGATATTCAATCCGATCAAATAAGCCTTCGATGTTGGATAATATGCACTGACCAATTCCGGATCCATTACTTTTACATGATCTGTCATAAATAAGTCTTTACCCTTTACGAAAAAACGTAGGTTAGACAGAAAGATCTTTTTACATAAAGATGCCGGTAAATTGTAATATACTTCCAAATTTCGAAGCTTCATATAAGCTCCATTTTCCATCCAGACCGAATTATTTCGAAAATTATTATCATTTGCCAACGTTGTTAATCTCGGATATTTAGCAACTTTATTATCAGGAGTCCAACGATTAGCCATGTAATAATTTGAAACTGTTTTATCAGAGCCTAAAGGCCAGTATACACTATTTACTTGTGTAACTAAAGTATAATTTGCTAATCCCTGAAAATCAGCCCTCACCCCAAAACCTTTATATTCAAATCCTAATCCAAACCCATAATAAATTTCTGGAATAGAGGTACTATATCCCATACAGACTTTATCGTACTCATTAATAATTCCGTCACCATTCTGATCTTTATATTTAATGTCACCGGGCTTCACATCGGAAAAAGTTTGTTGAGGACTATTCTTTATATCATCATCATCTTCAAAAAATCCGATTGCTTGCATAGCCGAATATTGTCCGATTCTACGATTGGTCATTTTTAAATAGTCTTCCGTCTTGTATTCTTCATTCATCTCTACAATATTAGTCCGCAAAAACGAAAAATTACCTCTTAAATAATACCGGAAGTCTTTCCCTATGACGTCCGTCCAATTCAAAGACAATTCTGTCCCATAATATTCATTAATACCGGAATTCATCATCGGTGCAGATTTCCCCAGTACAGAAGAAACAGCACCAGAAGAAGAAACCAACACATCCTTTTCTTTTTCATAAAAGGCTTCTAATTCTATATACAGACGATCAAACAAATTTGCTTCCACCCCGATATTCGTTTTAAATGTCGTTTCGTTTTTCAAACCGCTTACAGGCAAACCACCTTCCGCACTTCCACTATTCCAAACCAAATTATTTCCGAAATAATAGCCATTACCACCATTCAGATTATAAAAATGTTTATCTAGTTCATAAGCATAAGGAGCTTTTCCAGTCATACCCCAGGAAGCCCTTAGCTTTAATTGCTTTATGAAATCCATATCTTTCATAAAATTCTCACGGGAAAGGAGCCATGCTGCAGAAACAGCCGGAAATAAACGGAACTTATCACCTTTAGGCATAGTGCTGTAACCGGCATAAGATACAGCCAGATTAAACAGATATTTATCATACAATCCGTAATTCACATTTGCGATCAAACTTTGTCCCAAACGAGAACTGTTTCTACCTGTATATGTATAACTAAACTGATCATAGATTAACGCTGCATTTAAATTACCCGCATTCCAGTCTTTTTCATAATTGATCGTGGCACGCAAAGTGGTCAGCATACTTTGTGATTCCAGCGAGTGATTAAAATCGAGTTCAGTTTCATTACTATAACGGGTAACAGTACTATCCAACAGTGATCCGTCGGATGCACGATGAGGAATAACTTCTTCATAAGCATATGATTTCGACTTCACATCCTTATAAGATGCCCGGTTATCATAAGCTATCGCCAACTCTGCACTCAATCCTTCCGCCAACATAGATAAATCTTGTTTTAGTGTTATATCCGCAAATAACGCTCGATCTTGCACTTGAGTAAAACCTGTACTGGCAATTTTAGCAATCGGATTACTCCAAGTACTGTTCTGCGACCAGATACCTCCAGCCGAACGTATAGGAAAAGCAGCCGAAGGTAAGTTATATAAAGTTGTTATTATCCCATCCATCCCGTTATTAGTATTATACTGTGATAAACGTCCCAATAAATTCAGCTTCAACTGAGTCGTTTTAGTCATTTCAATATCCAGATTTGTTCTGAAATTTAATTTATGGCTAAGAGCCTGCGTTGAATACCCTTCATTCAAATCCGTATGATCCAGAAACCCTGTCACATTAGAATAATTTGCCAATACATAATAACGTACCCTTTTTCCTGAACCGGCAAAAGAAATATTCAATTCGTTTGTCGAACCATGTTTACGCAGCGTTTCTCCCCACCAATCCACGTTAGGATACAAATAAGGATGAACCCCACTTCTAAAATCGGTTATATCATATGATGAATAGCGGGCAGGCAACCCGTCATTTGCTAATGCTTCATTCAACGCATCTGCATATGTCGCAGCATCCGCCAGTTCCGGCAATCTAACCGGAGTTGTAATACCATGATGATAATCGACTTTAATATCCATTGATTTATTACTACCCCGTTTAGTCGTAACAGAAATAACCCCATTACTGCCTCTCATTCCGTACATAGCTAATGCCGCAGCATCTTTTATCACAGAGACCGATTCTATTTCCTCCCGTGAGAGTGTATTCATAGGGCGCTCAAAACCATCGACTATAACTAAAGGCGAACGTCCTCTCAATTGAAATTTAGGACCTTCATAAGACGGCAGAGTCCAATTCTGCTGAACTGTCAACCCCGGCAATAACCCATACAATGCAAACTCAGGATTTACCTGACCAGAAATAGACAAATCTTCGTGAGTTACAGTAGAAACTGATCCGGTAGATATATTCTTCAATGTAGAAATATACCCCAACTGTATTTCTTTGGCATTTTTATCCATCTTAACCACTAAAGAGGGATTGTCCACCACTACTGTTTTCTCATACTCATTAAAAATACAGACTGTCGCTACCTTACCTTTTTCTATCGTAAACCGGGCATTCCCCTGTTTATCCGTCAGCACCGGTTCATACAGTACATCTTTTACGACAATAACAGCTCCCTCTATCGGTTTATTATTTGCGTCCAGTATAGTAGCCTTCACATCTATTTCCTGGGCATTTCCGACTAATGCGGAAAAAACAAATAATCCTATTGTATATAATTTGTTTCTCATCATATTAAATTTTGAAATTAACCATTACCATCCTGGATTTTGAATCAAACCATACCGTTTATTCACTTCACTGGGAGGAAAAGCACTGAAATACCATTTGGGAGACCAGTTTTTCTTCCAGTAGCGTTCCGGTAATTTCCATTGCTCATAAGTAAACGGATTGTCCGGATTATTCGTTTTATAGATATACAAACCATGCAGATCTTGCTTAAAAATATCTTCCCGTTTCCAACGTACAAGATCAAACCAGCGAACTTCTTCAAAAGCAAATTCTCGCGCTCTTTCATCCAGAATTTCTTCCCGCAATTCTTCTTTCGAATAGACTTGAGGCAAATTCGGTAAATCGACTCTGTTACGAACCTTATTAATCCAGGAATAAGCCTCACCTATCCGACCTGTTTCATTTAGAGCCTCAGCATAACTCAGATAGATTTCCGGTAAACGCAAATAAGGATAATTCACAACCCGATAAGATAAAGTTGCATCATCACGTTCCCATAAAAACTTACGTGTACCAAACCCAGTTTTACATTGAAGATCGTTCATTGGACCACGCTCTTCTCCTCCTATATATAATTGCGCTGTCCTTCCCTGGAAATAATCGCCATTAACTAATACCGTTTCATACAAGCGCGGATCTCTATTAGTGAAAGGATCTTTCGCATGTTCCGGATTATTCCAATCAAACTTAGTGCCATCCATAAACTCAAATTTATTCACATAATCCAGCGTGACACAGCCTCCTCCATAGGTTCCCATATACTGAGGATGATAGAGGTTAGACCACCAATAAGGAGTAAAGTCATGTCTGAAACGACAGGTCGCAATCAAAATTTCGTTATTATGCCTTTTCCAATACGCATTTATAAAATCTTCCCTCGGATTCCCAGTATCTACCAACTGGAAAACTTCCCCATTTTTATTATTTTCCAAAAAGAAATCTTCACATGCTTTAATCACTTTTTCCCACCGCTGAAAATCTTTATTTCCATACCAAGTCATTTTCTTATCACTAGCTTCTCCTTCCATATAAGGTTCACTATCATTAAATATAGGACTTGCTGCCAATAACAGGACACGAACTTTTAATCCTAATGCACCAGCTCGACAAAAACGACCATCATTTTCTGCTGAAACCTGCCAGGGTAAATCTACAGCTGCTTCATCAATCAATTTTACAATAAAATCAACCATTTCCTCCAAAGTAGCCCTTGGATACTCATTTCCCTCATCTAAAGTTACTGCATGATCAATTATAGGAACACTACCAAAATGTCTCATCATCTCGTGATAATGACTAGCTATTATCATTTTAGCTTCTGCTTTACCGCGTTTGATATCCTCTTCTGTCATATCCGGAACCCGATCTACATTCTCTATATAAATATATGCCCGGCGAATACCGATCCAACTATATTCCCGATCCGGATTATATCCATATTTAGTACTTGAAGATTCTTCTTCCGTTGCAGCATTATACTGTCCATTATAATATAATCCATCAACACCACCCCAAGTACAAAAAGTTTGGTCAATATCAGTCAATGCCTCCAAGCAGTCATACCCTAATTTATTTCCCATATAAGTCAACGGGAATTCTGTGGCAGGCTGATTGGGACCTACTATACCATAACGTAATGTCGAATAAGCGGCTGTCAATGCTCTGTCAGCATACATTTTAGAAGAAAAAATTGTATCCTGGGTAACATCTACCCCTGGAGCTTTTTCCAGAAACTTATCTCCGAATTTTATATCACTACATGCACAACATAAAGCGATTAGAGACACTGTGGTTAATACAGATATTCTGTTCATCATTTTTTTCATAAGATCTAAGTTTAAAATTTCACGTTGAAACCCAAATTAAAAATCTGAATATTTGGATAATTATAAGAATTACCCGTATTTCCTTCGGGATCGATATCCAACTTCTTCAATTTTGAGAAGGTTAATAAGTTATACCCATTCGCAAAAATACGTAGCGATTGAATCCCTAGCTTTTTCAATCCAGGCAAAGCCATATTGTATCCCAATTCCACATTTTTCAACCGGATATAAGAGGCATCCCACAACCATAGACTGGATGTTTGCTGATTATGGACTTTATTAGCAAATGTAAAACGAGGCATAGTAGCTGTTTCTGCCGTTTCCGGTGTCCAGCGTTCATTGGCCATATACTCCAAAAGACCACGATCATTCGTTGTTCCGAAAGGAGTACGATATTCAACTTGCAATAATCTCGACACATTCGTAGCACCTGTCCACTGCATCGAAAAATCAAAATTGTTCCAGGAAAAACCACCTAACAAACCAAATATATATTCCGGACGAGCACTATATCCAAAATAAGTTTTATCATCACTGTCTATTACATTATCATGATTCAAATCTTTATACATAGCGTCCCCTGGTTTAGCATCTACAGAATGGACAGGAATATTATCTTTCAATTTTCCATCTGCATCGAAATCGTCTTCAGAAAAAAAGCGATCAAAAATATACCCGTAATTCAATCCGATAGGACGCCCGGTCTGAGCCATATAAGGTTCATTCGGTTCCACCTCATCAAAATATTTTACTTCGTTCCGTGCAAACGACACGTTGAAACCTGTCCAATAATTAAACTTATTAACCTGATCTTGCCATCTCAAAGACAATTCATAACCATAATTATCCACCTTACCTATATTTACCAAAGGGAGATCGACTGCAATAATCGAAGGAATAGTTTTACGTTGAGACAATATATCCCGACGTTTTTCATAAAAGAAATCAGCAGAAAGTGATAATCTGGAATCCAAAGTTTTAATATCCACTCCATAATTTTGTTTTGCCGAAGTTTCCCAAGTCACATCCGGATTTCCTAATGTTTTTTCTATTGCTCCCGGTTGAATAGTAGAAGTTGTACCAAAATTATATCCATAACTACCAGTACTGGGATCGAAACTTCCTGCCAGATACAAAAAACGATATCCGGAAAATTTATCATTACCCACCAATCCGTAAGAAGCCCTCAATTTCAAGTAGTCCAATACTCGTTGATTTTTCATCCACTTTTCTTCCGTCATTACCCAACCGACGGATGCTGCCGGAAAAAAGCCATAACGCAGTCCCGGAGCAAAATTTTCAGAACCATTATATCCCATATTCAAATCAATCATATAACGGGTTTTGTAATCATAAGTAACTCTACCTACCAACCCGACATATCCGGTTGGTATTTCTGTATATACCGAAGGATAGTATGTTTTTTGCTGGTTATACAGTAACAAACCAGATACATTATGGTCACCGAATTGCCGGTTATAACGTAGGCTGAATTCACCATACCAGTCTCTGTCCTTTCCATATGACTCACTGTAAGAAAGAACGTCTTTTGCACCTAAGTGACGAAATACAACCGTCTTATCAAAACCTGGATCTGTTATCGATATTGTCGGATCATCAATTGTCCCTTTATAAAGAGCTATATAATTGTCCTGAGCATTGTTAGCCCGGCTTTTCTTAAAATAATACGATGTATTATATGCAGCTTTTACCTCCGCTGAAAGTCCTTTTGTTATAAAATCGAGTTTCTGATTAATTGTAATATCAAAATTTAAAACGTTTTGAGTCGATTTATCATATCCATACAAATAATATCGGCTCAAGCCATCATCTTTAGATAATGGAATATAATAATCACTACTCTTCACATACTTTCCATCCACAATACCCGCACCACCAAAAGGTTGTCCCCAGATAATAGAACGCCACAAATCTGTATTTTTAGGTTCATTAGTCACCCCTACACGACCTCCGATATTGACTTTGACTAACGTTGTCTTAGTTACATCAATATCTAAGTTTGATCTGTAATTATAACGGCTATAAGTGTAATTAGGATTATAAGTCTCTTCAAATTTTCTCAGCATCCCATTCTGATACATATATCCTAAAGAGACAAAATAACGAACTCGATCCGTACCACCGGTAAGCGTCACATTATGCTGGGTTTGCCAGGAATATTTTTTCGTTATATAGCTTTCCCAATCAATGCTTGGAAAGATAAGAGGATCTTTTCCTTCCTTAAACATTTGAGTAACAAAAGGAGTAAATGTAAGTTCTTCCGGCTTTAAAGAGGGATTATCATTCAACTCTGTCTCCGAATACAACAAAGCATGCTTATAGCTATCCACGATAGATAAATGTCGGATCGCATGAGTCAAACCGGCCGATGAAGTCACCGATATAGACGTTTTACCTTTTTCTCCCCTCTTTGTTGTTACCAGAATAACACCATTAGCTCCTTTTACACCAAATACGGCTGTTGCCGATGCATCTTTCAGAACTGTAACATTCTCTATTTCATTCGGATCCATTTGAAAGAAAGAACGTTCTACTCCATCTACTAAAATCAATGGGCGAGAAGCATCTACTGATAAAGAGCCAGTTCCACGAACAAATATTTCTGGATCTTCAGCTCCGGGTTGGCCGGAAACCTGTACAGAAGATACCCCACTCACTGCTCCTGCCAATATATTTCCGACACTAGAACTAGGAGACTTTACTAATGCTTTAGTGTCTATAGATGAAATTGCACCTGTAATCGTTACTTTTTTTTGTGCACCATAAGCTACTATTTGTACCTCTTCCAGTTGTTCTGCCTTAATTTCTAATTCAACTTCTACACTTTGGCTTTCCTTCACCGAAATCTCTCGGGTAAAATAGCCTATATAGGAAATAACAAGAGTTAATTCCTTTTCCTCATTTGGCATACGAATAGAGAAATATCCATCCACATCACTCAAAACACCTGTAGTCGTATTTTTTATTATAATATTGGCTCCTATAACAGGTTCTTGAGTTATAGCATCAACCACTCGTCCTTTTACATATTTATTATCAACAGGTTGCTGGATAAGCTTTTTTATTTCAGTCTTTTCCTTCGTAGCTACTTGTTTTTTTATAATGATATGTTTTCCTTTGATCTCATAACTCAAACTCCTGTCTTTTAATACGTAATCCAATATTTGAGTCACAGATTTATTTTCTAAAGAAACAGACACTTCATCATCTAAAGAAATGACATCTGTATCAATCCAAAAAGAATAATCACTTTTATTCTCTATATACAAAAAAACATCCTTAATCGTCACTTTTTGTAAATCTACACTTAATACGGTAGTTAATGCCTCTACATTTTTACACAAAACATTTTGTGCCCAAAACATCAGAATAATAATAAAAAAGAACTGCCTTATCGCACTCCCAAAGCTCCTCGCCCTCCAATAGGTTCTCACTTCCCTTCGAAAATAGTGTGTTTTCATATTTTATTAAATTACAAATAAATAGATTAACTAAATACTATTGCTATCATAGCCTTTTCTCTCTCCTTTACAATTGATTTCTTAAACTAATTTCTCCATACTCTTTTATTTTTTAGAATAAATACTATATACATTATCTCTATATACATATTGAAGATCAAGACTACTACTTACAATATCCAGTATTTCCGTAATAGATTGATTAACTGAAAAACTACCATAAAAGACTTTTTGATTATAAGTCGTACTTTCCATTTGAATTTCTACATTATACTGTCGCCTAAGAGTTTGTATAATATCAGACAATGGTTCCATATCAAAACGAAGAATTCCCCTTCTCCAATCTGCCACTTTATGAATATCAATATATTTTTTGCTATACCCCGACTGTCCCTTTCTATAAACGATTTCTTCTTCAGGTTGAACAAACAACTGATCTTTTTCAGACTCAAGATTTAATGCAATTTTACCTTCCTGCAAAGCGACTTTTACGATTTCCATATCAGAGTAGTTACGAATACTAAATTTAGTACCATATACTCTGACTGAAACAGAGTCCGTTTTAACAATAAAGGGTAGCTGTTGATTTTTTCTCACACAAAAATAGGCCTCTCCTTTTAAATAGACTTCCCTGTTTTTGGTTCCATAATCAGAAGTATATTTAAATTCACTACCGGAATTCAACCAGACCTCAGTGCTATCCGATAAATAGAAAAATGAATGCTTACTATTAGGTACACAAACAATAAACTCTTCTGCCTTATGAACACTTGTACCTAAATAGTGATAGAAATAAAATCCGATAAACACACAAAAAAATAATACAGCAGCATATTTCATAAAAGATCGCAAATGATGCACAAACACTTTTTTCTGCGTATTCTTCTGACGTTTCAAAAATTGTTGATATGCCAGATCACCATTATACCTGCTTTGTTTCCAAAAATCTGTGACTAAATTTGCCTTCTGGTAAGATAGTAAATATTGTTTGTTTTCCTCTTGCTCATTCACCCACATAAAGAGACGTTCCGCATCTTCTTCTGATATGGAATGTTCTAAAAAAGCAATTATCAATTGGTCTATATCTTGTTTTTTCATGTACATAATTCTGTCTTTTATAATTAAGACGAAATTTATGTACAATAGGGTAGTGGCTTTTTTATTTTTATTTAAACATAATGATAAGAAGTATCTTTAGATAGTCTTTCAAATTGGCATGAAAAAACGCCAATGCCTTTTTCATATGGTACTTTACTGTATTAATAGATATACCTAATTTATCAGATATTAAAGAATAAGACATATCATGAAAACGATTCAATATAAAAACATTTCTGGTCTCTTCCGATAAAGAAGACAACAGAGTCTCTATACGATTTTCTAATTCACTGGAATTCAAGTGTTCCAAAGGAGTAATATTTTCATCTGCAATGGTTTCAAAAAGTAAATCTCTCAACTCCCGACTACATGAATGTTCTTTTTTATAAGCATTTGCATCTAAATAATCCAGACAAGCATTCTTTACAGATTTTATCAAATAACGTTGTATAGATTTATCTATATGAATAGTCTCTCTTCTTTCCCACAACTTAAAAAAAACATCACTTACGATCGATCGTGCAATAAAGTCATCTTCAACAAATTCATATGCAATCTGACATAAAATCGGATAATAACGCTCAAACAGATATTTATAAGCATCGTTATCCCCTTGTTTTATTCCTTGCACCAAATCAAACTCATCCATGTCATTCCAGAACTGATAAACAACCTAAATCTATTAAGATTCAACATATCTAAACAAAATAGGAGTATGCTTAAAAAGCATACCCCTTTTTTATATTCATAGTCTTGTAACGCAATTCATTTCCATAAAATCACGCTTCCGTTTTCTTCTTCGTTGTTGTTTTCTTTTTCAACTTTTCAAGCTCTTTCTGAAGATCTTCAATCTCTTCTCCCTGATTCTTGATTGTTGTAAGAAGTGAGTTAAGTTCCTCGTTTTCGATTGTTTCCGGGAACTGAGCATTTACACGGGCAATGAAATCAGATAAGACATTCATATAGTTATTGAATGCATCATACGGATTATCATACGGACTAAAACCGCTATTTCCATGCTTCGTACTCATATAGAAGAAATGATCGCTACTCTGTAAATAATTCCAGTCTTGTTTAATACGACGTTCTTCTACCAGGCCAACACGTTCGCTTATGCTGTTAATCTTATGGAATGCTTCCTGCTGCAGGACATTACCTAACCAAGAACTGCAGTCCTTTTCTTCATCAACCCATGACATCGGATAAGGTACTGAGATCGAATCAACCGGTTTCAGTAAAGCAAACACTTCTGATGGTGTAGAGAAACCGATTCCCTTGTCAGCAGCAAAACGAGGCAACGCTTTGAAGAAATCAAAAATACCTGTTTCAGACGGATTCAAAGATCCAAGGACTTCATAATTCATAAACAGGTTGATAATCTGTTCCGAATCCGGAGTAGCTGCAATCCACGAAATATATTTATCCGCAGTCAACGGATATTCATTCCAGTTGTAATTATTAAAGCGCATAGACAAGTCTTCACTGAAGCGGTCGTTCTTCAACAACAGTTTCAACTGAGGCTGTATACAAGAGCTATACATATAGTTCGGACTCTTCCATCCCAGAATATGTTTTGCACCTTCAGTCAACATTCCTTTGAAGCCCATCTTATAAACTGCATCAGAAATATCGTCTGAATAGATCAATTCTGTATTACGGAACACTTTCGGTTTTACACCGAACAGGTCGTGTATCTTTTGCTTATGTTTCTTTACCTGATCCTGAAACTCTTCGATATTCTCGCCCAAAGAAGCCAGCGAGTGAGCATATGTTTCAGCCAGGAATTCCACATTGCCTGTAGCTGCCAACTCCTTAAAGCTATCGATCACTTCCGGAGAATAGATCTCCATCTGCTCCAAAGCCAAACCGGAAATAGAGAATGCAACTTTAAATTTGCCACCACTTGTTTTGATCATTTCCAGGATTGCCTTGTTAGCCGGCAAATAGCAACGTTCAGCTATACGACGCATAATTTCTTCATTCTGGAAGTCATCATAGTAATAATGGTCGTTTCCGATATCAAAGAAACGGTATCTTTTCAGGCGGAACGGCTGATGTATCTGAAAATAAAAGCAGATCGTTTTCATAATATAATTGTTTTAATTTTTGTCTTGTCGTTATTTATTAATCACTTGTTCGTAGATACGGCGAACTTTCTGTCCGGCATATTCCCACTTGATATTATCTACCTCTTTCTTTCCTTCCACTTTCAGGAATTCATGCATAGCCGGATAGGTAATAATAGAATACATGGCATCAGCCATCGCTTCAATATCCCAATAATCCACCTTCACCGCATAGTCCAAAATCTCCGCACAACCCGACTGTTTTGAAATTATAGACGGGACACCACATTGCATGGCTTCAAGCGGAGATATACCAAACGGCTCTGATACGGAAGGCATTACATACACATCACTAGCCTTGAGCACTTCGTACACTTGTTTACCTTTCATAAATCCGGTAAAATGGAAACGGTCGGAAATATTGCGTTCAGCCGCCAAACGGATCATCTTATTCATCATATCACCGCTACCTGCCATCACAAAGCGTGTTTTCGGAGCTTTAGCCAACACTTTAGCAGCTGCTTCCACAAAATATTCAGGACCTTTCTGCATAGTAATACGTCCCAGGAACGTGATCACTTTATCTTTCACTCCCTTCTTATCCTGGATAGCCAGGATTTCGGGACTCATTGGTTCCACTGCATTATGAACAGTCGTTACTTTCGACGGGTCCTGATGATATTTTTCAATTACCGTCTGACGAGTCAGGTTACTAACAGTCATAATATGATCGGCATTATCCATACCGTTCTTTTCGATAGCATATACATCCGGGTTCACATTACCGCGACTTCTGTCGTAATCGGTTGCATGCACATGAATCACCAGAGGCTTACCGCTGACATTCTTTGCATGGATACCGGCCGGATAAGTCAACCAGTCGTGTGCATGTATTATATCGTACTGCTCTGTACGTGCAATTACACCGGCTACAATGGAATAGTTATTGATCTCTTCCAGCAAATTATCCGGATAACGTCCGGAGAATTCCATACACCCCAGGTCGTTCACATGACGATAACTGAAGTCTGCATATATATGGTCACGATATTCAAAATATTTCTGTGGGTCCATAAACTTGGACAAGCGATTTTTCACATGTTCCATGTCTACATCGCGCCACACGATCGGGACATTACAAACTCCTATGATTTTAAGAAAACTCTGGTCTTCATCGCCCCAGGGTTTCGGTATACAAAATGTTATATCCATATCCGGCTGCATAGCCATGCCTCTGGTCAGTCCATAACTGGCCGTTCCTAATCCTCCCAGGATATGCGGAGGAAATTCCCATCCAAACATCAATGCTTTCATCTGGTACTTGTTTTATTCGGCGTTATACTTCTTCAATAAATCCACTACCCTGAGAATAGCGGCCACATTCATTGCAAACGAAATAGCACCACGACCGGTGAACGGTGGGTTACCATCGAACAACTCCGGTATAGTACCGATGCAATGCAATGACATTTCATCCTCCATACTTATCAACATACGTTCGGCAAAAGAGACACCGCTCTTTCCGAATACCCGAAGATAAGCTTCCAGATACGCTCCCAATAACCAGGGCCATGCCGTACCTTGATGGTAAGCCTGATCACGCTCGTATTGCGGACCGACATAATAAGGTCTGTAGCCTTCACTCTTCGGACTAAGCGAACGCAGTCCTTTAGGTGTCAACAGTTCTTTCGTAACGATATCTACGACGCTGCGTTTCTGAACTCTCGTCAGCGGAGAATAAGGAACAGAAACAGCAAAGATCATATTAGGACGTACACTCCAATCCACAATAGAACCATTCACCGAATCAAACAGATAGTTATATCCATTCACGAATGTTTCCTGGAAAGAAATATCCATTGCCTTGATCAGCTTATCGTATTTTTCGATTGGCACGCCGCCCATCAATTCTGTATAGAAACAAAGAGCGTTATACCACAGGGCATTGAACTCTACTATATAACCGGAACGAGGTACAACAGGTTTACCGTTTATGGTCGAGTTCATCCAAGTAATCGCTTTATCGCGGCCATTGGCAAATAGCAGGCCATTTTCCATCACCTTCATATCCGGATGTTTCTGCCCGGAGATAAACTCTAATATCTCATTCACAAATTCTCCATACAGTTCTTTGGCACGTTCGATACCTGCCTCTCTGGCATACTGTTGTATAGCCCAGATAGCCCACAGGAACACATCTGGTTCATCTATTTCACGAATAACTGCATCCGGTTTATTTTCAGCCATATAAACCCTCACAGCCGGCATGGCTGTGTGCATAATCTTTTCAAAACGCACCGGATCGGCAATAGACAGGGTACAACCGGGAAGTGCCACAAACAAGTCTCTTGCACGCACTTTGAACCACGGATAGCCGGCCAGCAGATAAGCATCGTCTTCTTTCGGACGGAAATAAAATTGCTGTGCCGAGTTCTTCAGACAGTTAAAGAAGCTGGTACGCGGCGTACGGGCATTCACCTCGTTTTCATACAAACTCTTCAAACGCGTAGTGGCAACCGGACTATCACCGGCACTGAATATGATTGATTCTCCCTTTTTGATAGGAATTTCAAAATAACCGGGGACATACAGGTCTTCCTTATACGGATAACCTCTCTCCTGTTCTTTCGGGTATTCAATCCCATTATACCAATAAGGTTCATAAACAAATTTCACTTTCTTATTGAACTGCATATATAATTCCGGATATCCATGATACATGCAAGTCTTTATCCCGTTGGGTACTTCTGTATACGACTGATTCACATTCCCATTAGCCTGGGTTAGTGATTTTACGCTACGAAAAGCAAGAAAAGGGCGGAAACGGAGGGTAGTTGCAGAATGGGCGTCTTCAAGAGTGTACTTGATCATGATGCGGTTTTCATACAAAGAAAATACTTTTTCCTTTGAAAAAATAACCCCTCCAACCCGATAGAGTGTACGTGGAACTGTATCTGAACTATACTCGCGGATATATTTATGTCCCTTAGGGCTAAAGTTATCCCCTTGGTATTTATGTAAACCCAGGTTGAACTCCGCACCATGTTGGATCACTGTTTCATCCAGTGAAGAAAGCAGCACATGGTTATCGTCGTCTATCTCGGGCACAGGCATAACGAGTAATCCGTGGTATTTTCTTGTATTACAATCCACAACAGTCGTACAATGATAAGCCCCCGTCCGGTTGGTTCGGAGTACTTCACGAGTCAACGACTCCTCCAGGTTTATCATTACTGTTTTGTCAAATTTAAGATAACTCATATTTGTATTTGGTTTTAAGTTTATGCTTATATAATTAAAATGATATGATATCCAGACCAAATGTATCACTTAAAAACTAAAAAAACAAACTAGCTTTCATATTTATTTAGAAACTCTATTTTTTTAAAACAACGAAGATATTGATAAATAACCGATTAGAAAATGTAGCACGACCAGAGATGTGTTGTCAAACACATACTAAGTTGTTAAAAACATCAAATACACCACACTATGAATATCTTAGACTTGCTCTAAAAAGGTTCGAATTTCATTACTTTCGGACAACTACACTTGATTACGAGAACAAAATATTTATTCTACGGGTTATAAAACAAAGAATCGTATGTAATGAAGACTATTTCTTCACATTGTAATTGCTTGTCGATAATTGTCGGTAAACCTGTCGACAATTATAGGTAAACTTGTCGATAATTATGAACAAGTCTGCCCACAATTATCGATAGGCAAACAGATAACGAATCGAATAGGAAATCTACAGGGGAATTATTCTATAACCCAGGTATTTTTTCCATATTTGCACCTTAAAAAGAAATATCAGGGAAATAATCAAGAAATATAATATATAATGTATAAGAGATATGACACAAACAGTAAATAATCCATTCTTTCAACAATATAATACTCCGTTTGCAACACCTCCTTTCAACGACATAAAGATCGAACATTACGAACCTGCATTCGATGAAGGAATCAAACAACTGGAAAAAGAAATTCAGGAGATAGCAGAAAACGAACAACCAACTACTTTCGAAAACACAATCGTTGCATTGGAAAGGAGTGGCAAGCTACTTGAAAAAGTAAGTTCAGTATTCTTCAATGTGCTTAATGCAGAAGCCAATGATGAAATGATGGATCTTTCACAACAAGTCTCCCCGAAATTATCAGAAAGTTCCAATAATATATTTCTCAACGAGAAACTGTTCGCACGTATTAAAAATATTTACGGACAAAAGGAACAGCTAAACTTATCAACGGAAGACGCCAAATTACTGGAAGATACGTTCGAATCATTCTGCGTACGCGGAGCAAATTTAAGTCCGGAAGACAAGGAGAAATATCGTAAACTCAGTTCAGAGCTAAGTACCTTGACGCTAACCTTCGACCAGAATGCATTGAAAGACAAAAACAGATACGAACTACTCCTTACAGAGGAAAAAGACCTGACCGGACTTCCCGAAAGCATCCGCGAAGCGGCAGCACATAGGGCAAAGGAAAAAGGGAAAGAAGGTTGGCTGTTCAACCTGTCTGCCCCCAGTTATATTCCCTTCATGCGTTATTCGGCTCTACGCCCTCTGCGTGAAGCGATGTATCGGGAATATATGAGCGTCGGAAATAAAGGGGATGAATATGATAACAAAGAGATTATCCGCCGGATCGTCAACATCCGGTTGGAAATAGCCCGGCTCATGGGACACAATACCTATGCAGAATATTCACTCAAACGAACGATGGCTAAAACACCGACCAACGTATATAGACTGTTGGAACAATTACTAAAAGCTTATAAACCGGTTGCTATCAATGAATACAATGCCGTTCAGGGCTTCGCGATGGGAATTGAAAAAGAGAATATCACCGTCATGCCCTGGGACTGGAGTTATTATTCCGAAAAACTGAAAGACATCCGTTTCAATGTAAATGACGAGATGACGCGTCCGTACTTCGAACTGAATAATGTTAAAAACGGTGTTTTCGGACTTGCAACACAATTGTACGGAATCACATTCAGGGGAAACAAAGAAATTCCTGTTTACCATCCGGAAGTCGATGCTTACGAAGTATATGACGCCAACGGTAAATTTCTTTCTATCCTGTATACAGACTTCCATCCACGCGACGGTAAACAATCGGGAGCCTGGATGAACAGTATCAAAGAGCAATACAACGAAGCCGATGGTAACGACAGCCGTCCACAGATCATCATTGTTATGAACTTTACGCGTCCGACAGAAACCAAACCGTCCTTACTGACTTTCGACGAAGTGAATACACTCCTACATGAGTTCGGGCATGCGCTGCACGGTATGTTCGCCAAAGGGAAATATGCCAGCCTGTCCGGTACGAACGTGTATCGCGACTTTGTAGAACTTCCTTCCCAACTTATGGAAAACTGGTTGACGGAAAAAGAATTCCTGGATCAGATCGCCGTACATTACGAGACAGGAGAAAAGATACCTCAGGAGCTTATCCGCAAGCTAGTCGATGCCGCCAATTTCAACACAGGATATTTCTGTTGCCGCCAACTGAGTTTCGGTATGCTGGATATGGCATGGCATACCCGGACAGAACCATTTGATGGAGATGTTATCGCTTTCGAGAAGCAGGCATGGGCACAGACCGTTATTGTTCCGGAAGTATCCGGGACATTGATGAGCAGCAGTTTCGGTCATATCTTCTCCGGAGGCTATGCAGCCGGATATTACGGATATAAATGGGCAGAAGTGCTGGATGCAGACGCTTTTTCCGTTTTCAAGGCAACTGGGATATTCAACCGTGAAACAGCCCGATCATTCCGTGAAAACGTCCTGTCGAAAGGAGGAACAGAAGACCCGGCTATATTGTATAAACGCTTCCGCGGACAGGAGCCGACCATCGATGCCCTGCTTATAAGAAATAGTATAAAACAGGACGTGCCGAAAGCAATCAGCAAATGATCCCAACCTGAAAACTGGTTCCGGAGCACTCAGAAAGTATCACTTCTGCGAATAATACATATAGTTTGCATACGAAACATGCAAGCGAGACGACTAACGCGCATAACAAATTAAATATCGACAACTTACATAACCTATTCAACAAAAATTGTATAACTTATTAATTCCGCCTACGGGTAAAGAATATGAAAAAAAGAACAAAATGCGTACTGTTGTATAATTATTTCAGAGAGTTGATCGACCGGAAACGTCACGCCAAGAAATACTCAACAGCTGACCTCTATTGTGCAACCACCAATTGGATAAAGAAATTCACCGGTACCCAATTGCCCCTGGATAAAGTCACGCCCGGTCTGATCGATCGTTTCCATGCCTTTTTATTGTCGCAAAAGAATCTGAAAAACAATTCAATAATAAGCTACCTCCATAATTTCCGCGCCATGTACAACACGGCTATCCGCGAACATCTCATCCGGACGCCTTATATTTCCCCTTTCGCCCACCTGTCGCTCCGCAAGGAAAAAACAGCCAAACGAGCCGTCTCGCCCGAAGTATTCGAAAATATCTGCCAACTGAACTTACCCGAAGGATCAGGCTTATCGCTCACCGCAGACTTGTGTGTCTTCTCCTACCTGGCTTGCGGAATTTCATTCATCGACCTTGCCAACCTGAACAAGCAAAATATCATAGGAGACGAAATCGTCTATAACCGCAAAAAGACAGGCACGCAGATCCGCATCCGTATCACCAAAGGCATGTGTGCACTGATTGATAAATACCAAACAGACGACACTCCCTACCTTTTCCCGATACTCGACAAAGAGAAAACGACGCACGGGGCATACAAATCATGCCTGTTACACTACAACGCCAACCTACAAGAACTGAGCGCTCTTCTCCGTCTCCCTGTGCGTCTCACCTCATACGTCATCCGCCATAGCTGGGCTACTGGTGCGTTCAAACTGCACATACCAGTCGCTGTCATCAGTCAAGCACTTGGACACACTTCTGAAAAAACTACCCGTTATTATTTGGACCAACTCGACCAGTCCGAATTGGACCAAGCCAATGCAAAAATCACTCATTCGATCGAACGCATATTAAAAAAGAAAGGAGCCTGATTGTTAATACCTTATTTGTAATATAAGGTAGTTGTTATAAAATATCGCCAAACACAGAGATAAACGGTAATTCAAGCGATAGATCGAAGCAAAGATATCGATTATTTATTAAATGCAAAATTGTAATACACTCAATTAGCTTTCTCCCATGCTTTTATTTTAAGCACATAATTTCATGGAATACAAAGTACTATTGCATTCTTACAAAATACTCACTTCGGCTAAAAAAACTTCCAGACTTTTATCCGACTATTAAACATAGCTCATTACATCTAAAAATCAGTTCTTTATATAATATTTATTCTTGAAAAGAATGGACTAAAATCTTTATTGTTATTCATCCTTATATTACAAATAAGGTATTAACCGATTCAAAGGAAACGCCGGTCCAACCAGCCAGCAAAATACATTAAATTAATATGGCTACAGAAAAGACCATTTTAACTGTCGACCTCTACGACAATGTACTAACAGAAAAGAAAGGTGACTATAGTGGTAAAATCCGTATCACCGGAACAGTGCACAACAAAGAAATCGCCCAACGCATCGTCAACAAACGTACCGAATACAGGCCGGAAACCATCGAAAACATCCTGACCATGGCCGATGAAGAGAAAAGACTCGCCCTCAGCGAAGGGAAGAGCGTGGTAGACGGTGTAGGGCAGCTCCTACCAAACGTCGGAGGCTCGTTTGACGGGAAAAAGACCGACTATAAGTCGCCCGACAACAAAATCGGTATCGCCTTCACCCCCGGCGCACTCCTCTGGAAAATACTGGATAACATCTATATCAATGCCAACATTGCCACCGTTGGGCCGATGATCGAAAGCATCACCGACTCTACCACCGACAAAAAGAACAGCCAGTTGACCCCTGGTGCACCGGCCATCATCGTTGGCAGCAATGTTTTGCTAAAAGGCGACGCCCCGTCGGTAGGCGTTTACTTCACACCTGAAGCTGGTGGCGAACCGATCAAAGTGGCGTTGATCGTGACCAACACCAAATCGCAAATCATTATCTCTATTCCTCAACTTGCAGACGGACAATACTATCTAAGCATCACAACACAAGCTGGAAGCAACTATCAGCTGCTCAAAGAACCCCGCTCTTATCAATTCCCGATCCTGCTGACGGTTGGCAATGGCGGTGGCGGCAGTGACAGACCTGAAATCGAATGACCTGCCGATTGCTACGACTCCCGACAAGGTGTGCCTGAACCTTGGCACACCTTGTGTCATAAACACAAAATAATATTCACCTATAAATAAATAAGTCTATGAGAAAGCAAATTTTACTCATCCTGATCCTCTGCTTCTCGACTTGGATAATCCGGGCAGAGAGAATCGACATCGCCACCGCTCGCCAAGTGGCTCAAAGCGTAGCTCAACAAGAAAATGCGATCGGCGGCTTGCGTTCGACCGCCAATTTATCGCTGGTTTATGCAGCTGCTCCAGGAAAGAACGGCTCCGCCCTGCGCAGCGGGACAGTGGATGGCGCAGCCGACTACTTCGTATTCAATTTCCCCGGCAATAAAGGATTCGCCATCGTATCAGGCGAAGACCGGGTACGCCCCATCCTCGGTTACTCCCACAAGGGCAGCTTCGACCCGGATAACCTGCCGGATAACCTGCGCGACATGTTGGCTTTTTATCAAGAGCAGATCACATGGGCGATCAACCAAGATATCGAAACCACCCCGGAAATCTCCGCCGAGTGGAACCGCTACATGAGCGGGACGATGCCACAGACCCGGGCCAGGACGATAAGTACAGCCGAATGGAGCCAAGGAGAACCTTTCAATCTACAAACCCCTATGGTTAATGGAGAACATACCCTTACCGGCTGTGTAGCTACCGCCATGGGTATTATCATGAAACATCATAATTATCCGGCAAAAGCCGTGAATCCCCCTGCTCAAAATACGTATGAGGTCAATGGTTATACTACCACCGCAACGATTACTTATGACGCATACGACTGGAACAATATGCTTAACTCCTATAATACATCCTATAGCGACACGGAAGCAAATGCTGTTGCTACTCTTCTTTATCATTGCGGAGCCAATATAGAAATGAACTATGGTTTATCCGAAAGTGGAGCCAATACCATTCGTGTGGCCAAAGCCTTGAGAGATGTGTTCGGATATAGTCCGGAGATCCGTTTTCTCCCCAAAGAGTCTTATCGTTGGGAAGAATGGAAGCAAATGTTAAGAAATGAACTGGATGCCGGTTATCCCGTGATCTATGATGGCCGCGGCAACGGAGGACATGCTTTCGTATGCGACGGATATAAGGAGAATGATTTATTCTCTATCAATTGGGGATGGGGCGGTTATCAAAACGGCTTCTATGTACTCTCTGTTTTGAATGGATATAACGAAGATCAATGTATGATACTGAATATCCGCCCGCAAACAAGCGGGGAGACATATTACATGAGACCGTACTTGCTTTCTGCCGAATACTCCGGAAATGGCAAAAATATAAATGTCAGTTTCGGTTTGAGATATTACGCCTTGGATGATCATAATTTTTACATAGAACTTGGCGTAGTGGATCAGAATAATAATATCATCCACCCCCCAAAGGACCCTCAATCGTGGAATTTAACTGCGTATCTGGGAGGATATCGCTCTTGGAGTAACATTACCAGAAGCACAACCCTCTCTACCGACCTGTCCGACGGGCAACGTGTCACGCTGCTATGTTCGCCTGACGGAACGAATTGGGAAGTGATGCGTGGTTTAGACAATGTTCCCCTCGGAATAGGCAACGAACAGATAGGTCCCGACCCGGATGATCCGGATGATCCGGAACAACCCTTGAACGCAAATATCATGTGGAATCAATTTGATGATACATTCCTGCAAATATCCGGCTTGGATGCCACACAAGATAATTACCTGAATACAAATGGAATCTCCTATCAGCTCATAAACCCGACAGATAATGTGATCCTACATTATACGATTACAAATTATAACCAATGGAACGGACATCTCGCCATCTATTATGGGGATTATACCATAGGTGATGGAGGTAAAGGTACTCCCGTGACAATTACGAATGGTTCTTTCGATATACGTCTCTCACCGAAAGATATGGAAGAAGGATATTATGTAAACTACCTGAAAGTATATTCCGACAAAGCCGGTGAATTATCGTACACAATACAGGTAAAATCCGAATCGGCCTCTTCACCCGCCCTTGAACAGACAGGTAAAAAGATGATATTCGTTAAAGATCTCAAAGGAGAACTTGATCCGAACCCGATACAAGGAGCCGTGGACGAAGAAATACCGTTTGCCGTTAAGTTTACGGATATAGATAACGCTCTTACAGGAAAGGCTTTGAGCTTGTCGATATATATCCAAGGGATGACGAAAGATCAAGTACAATTGTTCGATGCGGCCGGTAACAAAATCGAACTAACTGTATCCGAATACGACAAGAATTATTTATACCTTGAAAATCCGGTTGCAGTGGGGACATTGACTAAAAACCAGTCTTATTCGTTTAAGATCAAAAGTAACACGGTATTCTCCAATAACACAGCTTATATTAATATAACCCCGCTTGTGGATGGAAAGAACGTTCCTCATTCTTACATCGGTTCCAATATTATCATCGATCCGGCCGGAAGCACAACCAACTATACCGTGAGACAGGAACTGACCAACCTGTCGTCCGACAAAGCCTCCCCAGCTACAGTGAGCGAAGGAACACAATTCGAGCTTACCTTAAACACAATCGGAAGCTATCGCCTGCCGGAAACCGTCACCATCCTGAAAGGTACGACTCCGTTGACAGAAGGCACGGATTATACATATGATAAAAAAAGCGGAAAGATCGTAATCCATAAGGTAACTTCAAACCTGGTAATCCAAGCTGCCGGCATTAAACCGGACGAACCGGCCCCGAACACCTACACCGTCACCCTGCCGTCCGTTGAAGGTGCCACCATCACGGCTATAGGCTCTACTACCGTCGAAGAAGGCAGTAACTTCGCCTTCACCGTAACAGTGCAAGAGGGTTACAACGCCGACAACATGACAGTGAAAGCCAATGGCACCACACTACAACCCGACGCAACAGGGCGTTACACGATCGAAAACGTACGCAATAATATGGAAATAAACGTGAGCGGCATCGCGAAAGAAACAGATCCGGATAAACCTGATCCTGACGAACCCGATCCGAACACCTACACCGTCACCCTGCCGTCCGTTGAAGGTGCCACCATCACGGCTATAGGCGCTACTACCGTCGAGGAAGGCAGTAACTTCACCTTCACCGTAACAGTTAAAGAAGGCTACAACGCCGACAACATCACAGTGAAAGCCAACGGCATCACACTACTACCCGACGCAACAGGACGTTACACGATCGAAAACGTACGCAACAATATGGAAATAACCGTGAGCGGCATCGTGAAAAAAACAGATCCGGATGAACCTGATCCTGACGAACCCGATCCGAACACCTACACCGTCACCCTACCGGTCGTTGAAGGTGCCACCATCACGGCTATAGGCGCTACTACCGTCGAGGAAGGCAGTAACTTCGCCTTCACCGTAACAGTGAAAGAAGGCTACAACGCCGACAACATCACAGTGAAAGCCAACAACATCACACTACTACCCGACGTATCCGGACATTATACGATCGAAGACATACGCAACAATATGGTAGTAACCGTGAGCGGCATCGTAAAAGAGGACGACCCGACGGCAAACGAATCGATAGAAACAGAAGCTTTGCACGTATGGTCTGCCGACAGGCAATTGTTCATCCAAACTACCACGACAGAAACAACCCATATCGTCACTTTGGACGGCCGCCTGTACAAAACCCTGCATCTGCCAGCCGGTAAACATACGGAAAAAATGCCGCAAGGCATTTACATTATCCATATCGGCAAGCAATCATTCAAGCTGAAGTTCTGACAAATAACTTATCACCGGTAATAGGCCTCTGCCTCTCACTGGTGATATGACCATACCGAACACCGGTGATAGCATTCGTCCTATCACCGGTGTTCGCATTCATGCCCTCACCAGTGTTCGGTTGGTACGATGTAAAAATTGTTAAAACGCAATAATTAAATCAATTATATTTACCTTTGCTAGCTAAAATAATAAGTACAAAATCAGGTAAACAATGTGCGAAAAAACAGAAAAGCAATATGAATTAGATAAACGTTATCTGAGAATGGCCGCAGTCTGGGCCGAAAATTCATATTGCAAACGGCGACAGGTCGGTGCACTGATAGTTAAGGACCAAATGATTATTTCCGATGGATACAACGGGACACCTGCCGGTTTTGAAAATATCTGTGAAGATGAAAATAATGTAACCAAGCCCTATGTGTTACATGCCGAAGCTAATGCCATAACAAAAGTGGCGGCATCTTCAAACAGCAGCAAAGGGGCAACAATCTACGTTACTTCGGCACCTTGTATAGAATGCGCCAAACTGATTATCCAATCAGGTATTAAGCGTGTTGTATATTCAGAGAAGTATCGGATGGAAGACGGATGCAATTTATTGCAACGTGCAGGTATTAGCATAGATTATATTGATATAAACGAATAAAATATACGTTTTTATGGACAAAAACAGAAGGTTAACTATTTGGTTACCTGTTATCATTGCAGCAAGTATTGCTCTCGGTATCTTTATTGGGAACAACTATCTTTCTCTTACCCAGCATGGTAAACGCCGGATGTTTTCCAGCGGGAATAAAATAAATGCCATACTCGATATTATCGACGAACAGTATGTCGATACTGTGAATATGGGTAAGTTGGTGGAAGGCACAATACCTAAAATATTCAGTGAGCTAGACCCCCACTCCGTTTATATCCCTGCCGAAGATGCAACGATCGTAAACGAAGATCTGGAAGGTTCATTCAGTGGCATCGGGGTTTCATTCAATATGCAGACAGATACCATCCTGGTAATCAGCGTCATTCCTAAAGGCCCGGCCGAAAAGGCAGGATTATTGCCGTTTGACCGTATCATCACGATCAACGACTCCATTTATTCCGGGAATAACACCAGCCAGGCAAAGATTATGCGTACACTACGCGGAGCGAAGAACAGTACGGTTAAGCTTGGTGTGAAACGTGGAGGTGCTCCCGACCTGCTTTACTTCGATGTGACACGCGGAGATGTTCCGGTTAATTCCGTGGATGTTTCTTATGAGGTGAGTAAAGGAATCGGTTATATCAAAGTTAGTAAGTTTGGACGGACAACCTATAACGAATTTATCACAGCGATTGCCAAACTGAAAGAAATGGGATGCAGCTCTTTCGTCATCGACCTGCGTGGAAATACCGGTGGCTATATGGATGCTGCTATCAATATGGTTAACGAATTTATGCCGGAAGGACGACTGATCGTTTACACAGAAGGTAAAGCATTCCCGAGAAACGATGTGTACACCAATGGTACCGGTACTTGCAAAGAGACTCCTATCGTTGTCCTGACAGATGAATTTTCAGCTTCTGCCAGTGAAATTTTCTCAGGTGCGATCCAGGATAATGACCGCGGATTGATCATCGGACGCCGTACCTATGGAAAAGGGTTGGTACAATCGCCCATCAAACTAAGCGATGGTTCAGAAATCAGACTGACGATTGCCCGGTATTATACGCCTTCAGGACGAAGTATTCAAAAGGACTACAAATTGGGAGATTCCGCAGACTACGATCAGGATCTGTATAATCGCTTCATTCATGGTGAATTCGATTCTGCTGACAGTATCAAGAATACACACACGGAAAAATATCATACCATGATTGGACGAACTGTCTATGGCGGTGGCGGTATCATGCCGGATATCTTCATTCCGCGTGATACAAGCGGCATCACTACTTATTTCACCAGCATTGTTAACAGCGGAACGCTTTATCTGTATGCTTTGGAATATTCTGATCAGAATCGTGAAAAGTTATCATCGTTCACGGATTATCAGGATCTGTACAAATATTTGCAGTCTCAACCTTTGTTGTACGATTTCACCAATTTTGCAGCATCCAAAGGCATCAAGAAACGTCCGAACCTGATCAATATATCAGGCAAACTGATCGAAAACCAGTTACATGCGTATATTGTACGGAATTTCTTCGACGAAGCCGGATTCTATCCGATCTTCCTGAAAGACGACCCTACTTTATTACGTGCCATTCAGATCATAAACGAAGGAAAATCGATTCCTACATTAGAAAAAAAAGATGCAGATAAAGGAATTGCAAGAATCCAAGCAACACCTTCGAAAATACATAGCCTCTCTAAAGAGTTCGTACGAGAAGACTACATTGCTTGATTTTTCTGAAACAATACTGAAGCAGCTGGAAGAGACTGAACTCTTCCGGCAGGCTTCTTGTGTCGCATTATACAACGCTATCCCCGGGGAAGTTCAGACAGCCACTTTTCTCGAAAAATGGTATGATAAAAAACAACTTCTCCTCCCACTGGTAGTTGGCGACGATCTTCGTTTATTACCTTACGAAGGGATAGATTCCTTAAAACCCGGAGCTTTCGGCATTCTGGAACCTGCCGATCAGAAAACGACTATTCCTGAAACGGATATTGATCTGATCATTGTTCCCGGTGTAGCATTCGACCGCCAATTGAACCGTATGGGACGCGGGAAAGGATATTACGACCGGTTATTATCCACTTTACAGGCACCTAAAATTGGAATCTGTTTCGATTTTCAGTTACAGGAAATGATCCCGGTTGAACCTTTCGACGAAAAAATGGATATGATCATTACAGAAAAAGAAGTTATTACCGGATAATTATATCATGAATAACAGTAGCACCAGCATATTCATTCAAGCTCTTCACCAACCTTTCGCGGCATAAAGTAAGCTCACTCCTTAATACGGAAGAAGTCAGCGATACATATAATATATGATCGCGTACATATATATTACGGGTATATTGCATAACCATCGGTCCGAGCACCTCTTTCCAGGCACGTTCCACCCGAATCTCCAGAATCTTTTCATAAAGTTCCGTATTATCTTCAAAGAAATCTCTCAGGACTTCACCGATAGCTTGTGTGTTCCGCCGTTTCATACACGATCCTCCATAGGTTGCACCTCACCCTGTTCTACCCTGAACAAGGCATAATCATGATTCATAGCTTGCAGTATTTCATCCAGATATTTCCTGTTGGTATCAGTTATAAATATTTGTCCGAAACTGTCACCGCTAACCAGTTTTATAATCTCGGCAACACGAGCTGCATCCAACTTATCAAAAATATCATCCAAAAGCAAAATGGGAGTCGTCTGGCCTTTTCGGTTAAGAAAAGCGAACTGGGCCAGCTTTAGCGCAATCAGATAAGTTTTGTTCTGTCCCTGAGAACCGACTCTGCGGATCAGCTGCTCATTCAGTGTCATTTCCAGTTCATCTTTATGCACGCCGTTGGATGTATATCCCAGGATACGATCACGTTCCCTGTTGGCAGCCAATGATTCTGTCAAGTCTCTATCCTCCAACTGGGAAATATAGCGTAATCCGACCTGTTCGGTAGAACGGCAGATAGTCTGATAGTACTCATTGAAAATAGGAATGAAACTCTCCACCAGTAGTTGACGCTTATCGAAAACCATTCTTCCGTACATACTCATCTGCATTTCCAATACTTCATACAAAGCGGCATCCGTACTTTGATTCTTAAGAAGCATATTACGCTGAAGCAACGCCTTGTTATACTGTATCAGAGCATGCAGATATTGCTTATCCTGCTGTGAAATGATCAGATCCAAAAATCGGCGTCGTTCGTCACTTCCGCCACGGATCAAATCCGAATCAGCAGGTGAGACCATGACTAAAGGCAATAGTCCGATATGTTCGGACAATTTTTCATATTCCTTTTTATTCCGCTTGAACTGTTTTCGCTGACGGCGACGGATAGCACAGAAAATATCCTCCGCCCTCCCTTCGTAATCATACTCTCCCTGGATCACACACATCTCCTGATCATTGTTGATGATCTGACTATCAAGAGTATTTATATGGCTCTTACAAAACGAAAGATAATGGATCACGTCCAACAGGTTCGTTTTCCCCATCCCGTTATTTCCAAAGAAACAATTCATTTTCGGGGAGAAAACAACTTCCGCCTGAAGAATATTTTTGTAGTTGAGAATAGAAAGCTTTCTGAGTATCATCTGTACTTTATTAATCGTACAAAATTAAAAAATATACTTCTAAGTATAGATTATATCAGTAAAAAAAACTACTTTTGCGCTTTGAATTGCCATTGGCATAAATCTGTAGATAAAATAATAAATAACTATAACACATTATGGCTACTAAGGGAAAAGACACCAACAAGGAGTTAGAAGTAGAAGAGATTGTTTCGAGATCGGAACAGTTCATTGAAAACAATTCAAAAAAGATCATTTACGGAATTATAGCTATCGCACTTGTTGTTGGAGCTGTTCTGGGAATTAAACACGGTTATTTGATTCCTCAGGAAAAGAAAGCAGCCGCTGCTATATTTAAAGGAGAACAGTATTTCGCTAAAGACTCTTTCAATCTGGCATTGAACGGCAATGGGGCTGATTTCGACGGCTTTGAAGGAATCATTGATCAATATGGAAGCACAGCTTCCGGTAATCTGGCAAAAGCCTATGCAGGTATCTGCTATTTCAAAATGGGCGATACGGAAAAGGCTATTGATAAACTGAAATCATTCAGCGGAGACGACAACATGATTTCTCCGGCTATTATAGGTTTGATCGGTGACTGTTACGTAAATATGGGTAACATAAAAGAAGGCATCAGCTATTTCGAAAAAGCAGCCAAGAAAGCAGACAACGAAGTGATCAGTCCGGTTTATCTGAAAAAAGCAGGTATTGCTTACGAAAACCAGAAACAGTACAGTGATGCAGTTAAAGCATATACTACGATTAAAGAAAAATATTTCAACTCAATGGAAGCTGCCGATATCGATAAATATATCGCCCGTGCTTCTGCTGCTAAATAATATAATCATACGATATAAACTATATAAGAGGATGTCTCATCAAAAAAGGCATCCTTTTATTTTAAATATAGAGTTATGGCTACAGCTTATCAAAATTTATCAGACTACGACTTCAACAGCGTTCCGGACGGCTCAGAAATGACATTCGGTATTGTAGTCGCAGAGTGGAATAAGCACATCACAGAAAAACTACTGGAAGGTGCCTGTAACACGCTGGAAAAACATGGTGTAAAACCAGAAAACATATATGTCAAACGTGTACCGGGTAGTTTTGAACTGACTTTCGGAGCCAAACGTATGGCTGAAACAAAAGATGTAAATGCCGTGATCGTTCTGGGATGCGTTGTCAGAGGCGATACTCCCCATTTCGACTATGTTTGTTCAGGCGTTACACAAGGTATTACCGAGTTAAATCTGATGTATGATATTCCGTTCATTTTCGGTCTGTTAACTACTGACAACATGCAGCAATCGGAAGACCGAGCAGGCGGTAAGTACGGAAATAAAGGGGATGAAGCAGCAGTGACTGCATTAAAAATGATTCATTTTTCTGACTAAACGCTTGCAGGTTTCAAAAATAATCGTACCTTTGCATCGCAATTGAAAATAATAGGGGCAGTTACCAGAGTGGCCAAATGGGGCTGACTGTAACTCAGCTGTCTTTCGACTTCGGTGGTTCGAATCCATCACTGCCCACTAACTTTTCAAAAGCAATTAAAATTGCGGAAGTAGCTCAGTTGATAGAGCATTAGCCTTCCAAGCTGAGGGTCGCGGGTTTGAGCCCCGTCTTCCGCTCTCAAGAAAAGGATAATCGAAAGGTTATCCTTTTTTTATATGCAAAAGTCCCGACTTTCACAAGCCGGGACTTCCTTATTACTAACCAAAAAACTATGGAAAAATAAAGTTGATCAACTCTCTCCAAACAAAATACGTAAACTTAATCATAGCCCACTAATATTTTAGAAAAAGTAGTCCGACAAACGTCTTTATCGGACTACCCAAAGAAGAATCACTTCTTCTTTCTCTTCTTCATAGTCAAGGTATTTAACACTTCATTATTTGTATCAAACTCTTAAACCTTTTCTTTCCAGCAAATGAATAACAAAAATTCCACGCAGACAAGAAAAAGCAAGATACAGAAAGGACAAAGCCATTTTTGTCACATGCCAAACCCGAAAACGACAGGTCTGTCAACAATTTGTCAACAAAACATATTTCTTTTGAATACTTGAAGATGCCGGTATTCGGTCGGAGATACATTTTTCACAGACCTAAAACTCCTGACAAAAGTTCGTGTTGTTTTAAATCCAGAAGCATCTGAAATCACGTCTATCTTCATATTGGATGGATCAAGTAATAAAGTACACGCGTATTTAATACGCTTTTCTCTAAGATAATTTGAAAAAGTTAAATCATATTTGGCTTTCAATGTTTTATTCACCAAATCTTTCCTGATATGGCACTGATGTGCCATTACTACTATATTTATATTTTTATCCTGAAAGTGTTTTTCATTTATCAGGAAATTATTAATCCTTTTGCACACTGTATCATATACAAGCTGATCTTCGGGAGATACTTCAGTTATATTCGTTGAACGAGTACAATTTATATACCCTAGACATTTATTCTGTACTTTATACAAAAAAAGAATGAATATCCTACATGTAACAACAATCAGGTAAACATGAAAAAAATTTCTCCCCATTATACTCTTTATTAGTCTGATTCAAGGTAATATTATCGTAAAGAAAGCGTTACCGCTTGAACTTCAAAGCAAATATAAGATTTAACAATCTCTTTTCCAAAGGAAATATCCAAATAACATTCTATCCCCCATTTTTCTAGTCATTTTGCTTTTTATTCATATCTTTGGGGCAACATAAATATATTAATAATCTACGGAGATGAACGAACAGATAAAACAGATAGCTGAGCGTCTGGCCGGATTGCGGGACGCACTGGAGATTACTCCTGAAGAGATCGCCAAGGTCTGTAACCTGACCCCAGAGCAATACCTGGAACTGGAAAGTGGTACAGTCGATATTTCAGTCAGCCTTTTACACCAGATTTCACAGGCATACGGTGTAGAACTTACAACATTGATGTTTGGCGACGAACCTAAAATGAGCTCTTATTTTATTACCCGTAAAGGTAAAGGTATCGCTGTTGAACGCACCAAGGCCTACAAATACCAATCGCTGGCTGCCGGATTTGTCGGACGTAAAGCCGATCCGTTCATGGTTACTGTTCATCCGAAACCGGAAAATGAGCCTATTTATCTGAATTCGCATCCCGGACAGGAATATAATCTGGTATTAAAGGGCCGCATGCTCCTGCAGATCAATAACAAAGATTTGATCCTGGAAGAAGGAGACAGTATATATTTTAATTCCGAACTGCCTCATGGTATGAAAGCGTTGGATGGAGAGAAGGTCAGTTTCCTGGCTATCATTTTATAAATTAAAAAGTCATGTTAGAAAGATTCTTAGATCAGACGACCTTTACGTCGCAGGAAGATTTTATAAATAACTTCAAAATAAAAGTACCCGAAAATTTCAACTTCGGATATGACGTGGTAGATGCTTGGGCTGCAGAAGAGCCCGACAAAAAAGCCTTGTGCTGGACAAACGACAAAGGTGAACATATTGATTTCACTTTTGCCGAACTGAAAAAATATACTGATCAGACGGCTGCCTATTTCCAGTCTTTAGGAATCGGGCACGGCGACATGGTCATGTTGATCCTGAAACGTCGTTACGAATTTTGGTTTTCGATCATCGCACTACATAAGCTAGGAGCCGTAGTCATTCCGGCAACTCACCTGCTGACAAAAAAGGATATTGTCTATCGTAATAACGCTGCCGATATAAAAATGATTGTTTGTGCCGGCGAAGATATTATCACCAAACATATTATCGATGCACTGCCGGAATCTCCGACTATCGAAAAATTAGTATCTGTCGGTCCGGAAATACCAGAGGGATTCGACGATTTCCATAAAGGGATCGAAAATGCCGCACCATTCATACGCCCGTCTCACCCGAACAGCAATGATGACATTTCATTGATGTATTTTACGTCCGGGACGACAGGTAATCCAAAAATGGTGGCACACGATTTCACTTATCCGCTGGGACATATCGTAACCGGTAGTTTCTGGCACAACCTACACCGTGACAGCCTTCACCTCACCATCGCCGACACCGGCTGGGGTAAAGCCGTTTGGGGAAAACTATATGGACAATGGATTGCCGGAGCAACCGTATTCGTTTACGATCACGAGAAGTTCACTCCTGCCGATATGTTACAGATGATCCAGGATTACAAGATCACCTCTTTGTGTGCACCTCCTACGATCTTCCGTTTCCTGATCCGTGAAGACATGACGAAATACGATCTGTCTTCCCTGCAATATTGTACGATTGCCGGTGAAGCACTGAACCCTGCCGTATTCGAAGCATTCTATAAACTCACCGGCATTAAATTAATGGAAGGATTCGGTCAGACGGAAACAACACTGACTGTTGCTACATTCCCATGGATGGAACCGAAACCAGGTTCTATGGGGGTACCTAACCCACAATACGATGTAGACCTGATCCGCCCGGACGGAACCCGCGCAGAAGATGGAGAACAGGGACAAATCGTTATTCATACGACTCAGGGCAAACCGATCGGTCTGTTCAAAGAATATTATCGCGATGCCGAGCTTACTCATGAAGCCTGGCACGACGGCATGTATTATACGGGCGACGTTGCCTGGCGTGATGAAGACGGTTATCTGTGGTTTGTCGGTCGTGCCGACGATGTGATCAAAAGCTCCGGTTACCGCATCGGCCCGTTCGAAGTGGAAAGTGCACTGATGACACACCCTGCTGTTGTCGAATGTGCGATCACAGGTGTACCTGATGAAATTCGCGGACAGGTGGTAAAAGCTACTATTGTACTGGCGAAGGATTATAAGGAGAGAGCGGGCGAAGCATTGATCAAAGAATTACAGGATCATGTTAAGCGTGTTACCGCTCCATATAAGTATCCTCGTGTAGTAGAATTTGTCGAAGAATTACCTAAAACCATCAGCGGTAAAATCCGCCGTGTGGAAATCAGGGATAAAGATAAAAAATAGAAGATTACACGAAAATGACATATCAGTTTACACGGATAGCAGTAAAGATAGGAAGTAATGTGCTGACAAGAAAGGATGGCTCACTCGACGTCACCCGTATGTCGGCATTAGTTGATCAGGTTGCGGAGTTACACCGCAACGGAGTAGAAGTGGTATTAATATCTTCCGGAGCAGTAGCCTCCGGAAGAAGCGAGGTGAAACCCGGTAAGAAGCTCGATGCCGTCTCTGCCCGCCAACTCTATTCAGCAGTAGGCCAAGCCAAGCTGATCAACCGCTACTTTGAGTTATTCCGCGAACATAAGATCGCTTGTGGCCAGGTTCTCACCACAAAGGAGAACTTCGGTAGCCGCACGCATTACCTCAACCAGAAACATTGCATGGAGGTGATGCTCGACAACAAAGTGATCCCTATCGTCAATGAAAACGATACAATATCCGTTACCGAACTGATGTTTACCGATAATGATGAACTATCCGGCCTGATCGCTACCATGATGGGGATGGATGCGCTTATTATCCTGAGTAATATCGACGGTATCTATAACGGTAATCCGGCCGATCCGGCAGCAACGGTCATCCGGGAGATTGACGGTGGTAAGCAGGATCTTTCAGAATATGTACAAACCAGCAAATCTTCTTTCGGACGTGGCGGAATGCTGACGAAATGTACTATCGCGCAGAAAGTAGCTGACGAAGGAATCACCGTGATCATTGCTAATGGCAAAAAAGAAAATATCCTGCCTTCGTTATTGGCAAAAAGTAGCCAGACCGTATGTACACGTTTCATTCCGGCAGCCAAACCAGTCAGCAGCGTAAAGAAATGGATCGCTCACTCTGAAGGTTTCGCCAAAGGAGAGATACACATCAATCAGGGTACGGAAGAGGCCTTAACCGGAAACAAGGCTACCAGCCTGTTGTTGGTAGGCGTTACCGCTATCATCGGGGACTTCGAAAAGAATGATATCGTAAAGATCATTAATGAAGAAGGTGAACAGATCGGAGTCGGTTGTGCCGGATACGACAGCCGGGAAGCTACTGGTCTGATCGGTCAACGTGATTTGAAACCGCTTGTTCACTACGATTACTTATATCTGGATTAACAGATTATGACTGAAAGTAACCTTTCCCCTCTTGAGAGGGGGTAGGGGGTGTGTTATTTTCAGGCAAACAAACAAATATTACACACCCCCAGCCCCCTCTCAAAAGGGGAAAAGTTACAACCGGTTAATAAACATGACATGGTAATCAATCACTTATTAAAGCAAAGCGTTACAGCATCCCGTCAACTTATCACGTTAAGTGACGAAGCGATAAACCGTATACTGACTGATACAGCAGACGAGCTGATGAACAGGCAAGAAGAAGTTCTTACGGCAAACGAGAAAGACCTCGCCCGTATGGACCCCACCAATCCCAAATACGACCGTTTGAAACTGACAACCGATCGTCTGGCCGGTATTGCCGGAGACATGCGGAATGTAGCCTTGCTCCCCTCTCCACTCGGCAAAGTGATCAGTGAAGCCATCCGCCCGAACGGCATGACGATCCGTAAAGTATCAGTACCATTCGGAGTGATAGGCGTTATCTACGAAGCACGTCCGAATGTGACTTTCGATGTATTCTCTTTATGTTTCAAAAGCGCAAACGCATGCGTATTAAAGGGTGGTTCGGATGCCGACGACTCCAATCGTGCACTGGTTGCTATCATCCATTCCGTATTGGAACGCCACGGCATCAACCCGGCCGTTTGTACTTTATTGCCTCCCGAACGGGAAGCGACTACGGAATTGTTGAACGCTGTCGGCCTGGTAGACCTTATCATTCCCCGCGGGAGCAGTTCGCTAATCAACTTCGTACGTGACAATGCCCGTGTGCCGGTTATCGAAACAGGAGCCGGTATCTGCCATACCTATTTTGACAAGGACGGGGACAAAGAAAAGGGACAGGCCATCGTAAACAACGCCAAGACCCGCCGGGTAAGCGTTTGCAATGCATTGGATTGTCTGATCATCCATCAGGAACGGCTCGATGATCTTCCTTTTATCTGCGATAAACTGAAAGAGAGCGATGTCATCATTTATGCAGACGAACAGGCTTTCACCGCTTTGTCGGGACAATATCCGTCAGCACTGTTGCAACCTGCCAACGAAGACAGCTTCGGTACCGAGTTCCTCGACTACAAGATGAGTATCCGTACCGTAGCATCGCTCGAAGAAGCACTGGAACATATAGCCCGTTACAGTTCAAGGCATAGTGAAAGTATCGTCAGCGAGTCATCCGAAGCTATCCGCCTGTTCCAGCAGCAGGTAGATGCAGCCTGTGTCTATGCCAACGTATCGACCGCTTTCACCGACGGCGCACAGTTCGGTTTCGGAGCAGAGATCGGTATCAGTACGCAGAAACTACATGCCCGCGGACCGATGGCTTTACCGGAATTGACTACCTATAAGTATATTATCGAAGGAAATGGACAGATACGTTCTTAGTACCAGATCGTTCAGTTTTTGAACTCTCGAAGAACGATTAATACCATCATTAACAAACCATATCGCATACAATCCATATATTTGCCGACACTAGTATTGATTACACGGACAAATATATGGATTATCACACACAGACAATCTGCAACTATCTGCAGAGATTTGTAATCGGCTGCCTGCTGTTAACCCCGGCTTTCCAGTTGGGATATGGTGCAGAGTCCGACCTTCCGGAGACAGGCGATACACTTTCTTTTCATCTACCTAACGTAGTTGTTACCGCGATCGAGGGCAAGAGACCCGGAAGTACCTCCCTGCTCCCTTCATCGGCCATAGAGCACGTACAGCCATTCAGTGCTGCAGACCTGATACAACTCCAACCCGGAGGACTGACCACCGCACCCGGCTTCAACCAGCCCCAATATTTCAATGTCAGGGAGATCACGCTGACAAACGGATTGAATAACACCGACGGCAGCCTGGCAAGAGCTACACAGATAGTAGTCGACGGTTCGCCACTGCACTTCAACAGCTATATAGGCAGCCCCTATTACGGCTTCGACACCCGCTTCCTCTCGATGAATGAAGTGGAGCAGGCGGAAGTGACACGTGGCATACCTTCAGCCCGTTACGGCAATCTCACCGGGGGACTTCTTCAGCTGAAGACACGTAGCGGAGAAATGCCCCTAAGTATCAGCATACGTTATAACCCGAATATGAAGCAATACACAGCTGGGAAAGGCATCGTCATCTCCCCGCTCGGCCATACGCTGAACCTGCTGGCGGACTACACGGCACAGGGGACGTTCCACACCGGAGGCCTCCGCCTGGCAAATACCTTTTACTGGAGGGCAGGCGGTCGACCGTTGATCGCCCGCTTCAGCTACACAGCCAGGGTGGGTGGCGAGAAAACCTACATCAGCGACGAGGAACACAGTCGCCAGCAACTGCAAGAGCACCGCCTCACACTGGCAGGCGAGTGGAAATCCAACCGGCAGCTACTCGAAAACCTATCCCTCCGTATCGACCTGTCGACCTCGAAAACACTGTCGGACAAATACTACATTCCCTCCAGCAAGCAAGCCTACACAGGTTCGACAGTCACCGGCGAAAGAGTAGCCACCGTATTACCCGACCGCTACCTCTGCCGCGAGCTCACCGAAGGGATGCCGGTTTACGTAGATGCCGAGTTGCGCGCCTCCACCCAACGTCCGCTATCACAGCCGCAAAGCAGGGTGGAACTGAGTGCTGGCATCACCTGGCGCAGCGAAGGCAACCGGGGAGAAGGAGCCCAATTCGATCCCACGAAACCGCCCTACGGAGCCAAACGCCCCCGTTCTTACAAAGAGATACCGTTCATGCATAGCGGGGCGGTATATGCAGAAGCCCTCCTACGTTGGCGGCGTGCCACAGTACAGGCCGGGATACGTTACCAGGCGATGGGAAGTGATGGCAGCCGGTGGATAGGCAGTGCCGAACCCCGCATCAACCTTTCATGGACAGCCTTTTCGTCGGGCGACCGTCAGTTGCAGCTGAAAGCAAGTGCCGGTCTTATGGGATATATGCCAACCATAGATATGCTGTACCCCTCGCCGGTTTATGAAGATCGTTCCGCCTTCTACTACAATGATCCGGAGAGTGGCCATTCGCTTGCCGTCATCCACACCCATGCACCGGGGAACGGCAAGAATCCCGACCTGCGCCCCGTCGTCAACAGGAAGCTGGAAGCAGGCTTTGTATTGGAGACACCCGCCGTCAAGCTCGACATGACCGGCTTTTACGAGCGCGAGACAGGCGGCTTTGCGTCTGCTGCCGACTATATACCTTACAGTTACCGCGAGTACGAATACCAGTATGACACCGGCCTCCGTCCCGAATTCCATGACGGACAAGTCTGGGTAAACGGCGATCCGATCCCCTACGAGGAACGGACCCGCTTCACCTCCGTCAGCTCCACCATAAACGCGCAGGACACCTACAAGCACGGTATCGAGATGACAGCCGACTTCGGTACTTTCCATCCCCTATTTACCTCACTGGTGGTAGACGGCCAGTGGCTGCATATCTGTCGAAAAACCAACCTGCTGACAGGCTATACCGACACAGGAGTATCCTTCGGCGACGCTTACCCGTACGTCGGCTTCTACGACAAACCCACCTCGTCGGCAGGCAATGAGAAGCGAAGCGAACTGATCTCCACCAACTTCCGCTTCATCACCCGCCTGCCCCGTATCGGACTGGTGACAACGCTCACCCTGCAAATGATCTGGATGCAACGCAACCGCATCTATTATAACGGTGGAAGTGAAACGGAAGTCTGGCCCCTCTACTGGTGCGGCACCGACGGTATCCGTCACCCTTTCACCGAGGACGACAAGGAGAACCCCGACTTCACAGAGTTACACTTGAGTACCGACCCCGACCTGTTCCTGCAAAACTCCTACAAACCGTATGGTCTCATCAATCTACGCGTATCGAAGGAGTTCAGCCGTTACGCCACGCTGTCGTTTTTCGCCAACAACCTGGCCGACATGCGTCCGGTGCGGAAGTCCGCCACCAGCGGGCAGAACCTCCGCCAGAACCCTCCCCCGTTCTTCGGCCTCGAACTACAAATAAAACTCTGACAATAACAAGTAAAACGATAACAACACGCTGATATGACAACACTTTTACGACTTACTCACCTCCTGTGTGCCCTCCTATTATTTATGGCCGGATGCGACGAGCAGGTCGCCGACCACCGGACATTGCAAATACAACTCGCTCTGGAAGACAGCACCCTCGCCCTTCCCCTCGACGGTATCCCGGTGGAGCTCAAGAACCAGACGATAGGCAATACATACACCGTAAAGACCGATGCCGAAGGACACGCCTCCGTCACGATCTCCCCCGGCTCCTGCACGCTCAGTTTCGCCCATAAGTTGACACAAGGAATGACGGAGTACAACCTCAACGGCGGTATAGCCGACCTGTATATAGCCCCCGGCCAACAGGATGTCGACTTCGAAGTCCCCATCTACCTCAATGTAACCCCTCAACTGGTCATAGAGGAACTCTACTTCGGCGGTTGCCTGAAGCCCGACGGCAAACTGACTTATACGACCGACCAATACCTCAGCATCGCCAACAACTCGACGGAGACGCTCTACCTGGACGGCCTCTGTATCGGCCAGGCAGCCCCCTTCACCACCTCGCGCCCCTCCAACTGGATACTTCATACCGACATGACGGAAATCCCCCTCACGATGATGTGCTGGCAGTTTCCCGGCAGCGGCACCGACTATCCCCTCGCACCCGGACAACGCCAGGTGATAGCGACCAATGCCATCGACCACACCGCCGGCGATTACGGTATCCCCGCTTCCCTGGACCTCTCGCACGTAGAATGGGCCTTCTGGCATCCCAGCCTGACACAGAGCAAGATCACTGCAGGTGTGCGCCCCCTGAACATGATCTGGCACGGCAGCGGCACATCCTATTCGCTGACCGTCAGTGGCCCGACAGTCATCCTCTTTTCTCCTCAATGCGATATGGCCGACTGGATAGCCGACACAAACCATATCCGTAAAGAGCCGGAAAGCACCGCCAAGCTGACCTACCTGCATGTCCCTGCCGAGTGGGTGATCGACGTCGCCAACTATGTCTCGTCGCCTACCCTCGTCGTCAACAGCCGCCTTCCGCTCCGGATGGACCCCTCGCCGGGAACAGCCGGTCCCACCGGTACAGGCATGGCATGGCGAAGGTTACAACTGAAAAAAGACGGCCGGATCGTCTGGAAGACAGGTAGCGGCACGTACTATAACTTCAGTAGTGAAACACCTAGTCTGAAATAGTAAAACAACCGGCATGAGACAGATTATCCATATAAACAAATAAAGCAACTTCTTATGATGAAGATAAAAGATATACAGCAACTGCTCCTCCTGATCCCCCTCTGGCTTGCCCCGGCTATCCCCACCCAGGCACAAGAGAACCCACAGCCGACTTATCCCGACATCGCCACCCGGGCACAGTACAATGCCTGGGAACAATCGCTCAACCCGGCAAGTATCCGGTTGACGAAGATCGACAGCCTATTGGAAGTGACCATCGGATACGACCGTCTCCGATCTGCCCTTGCCGCTACCGATCAACCCGGGAAAGCGACTGGTTACGGTGGTACAGCCGAGGGTTACAAACGCCTGGGCAACCTCTGCCTAAGCGGTGGCATAGGTTGGCGGCAAGATCGCCTGAAAGGCCAGCAATGGAACCTCACCGTGCAACCCGGCTATCTCGTTACGGCAGGCGACTCACTGTCAAACCCTCGTCACGCGGAGCAATACAGCCTCTACGGAAAGGCAGCCTATGCCTTCTCCCCCCGCTTGACCGCCGGACTGAGCGGAGCCTATACCGCCACCGACAATCGCGATGCCTCACCCGAAGAGCACTATTCAGGCCATGCAAACACTGTCACCCTGTCAGCCGGTCTGATCCGTTCGGGCAGGTACGGGCGCATCGGCCTCTCCGCCGTCTATACGCACCGTAGCGAGCAATTAGGCTACGCCACCAATGACAAGGAACGTCTGTATACCTTTCCGCTGGGATACTTCATCCCCATGTCAGAGATCAATCACGATGGTGGCGGGATACTTCGCAGCACGCCCGGCAACAGCTCCGTCTTCCGCAGCACAGGCAACGGCTGGCAAGCAGCTCTGCAAGGTGAATACCGGCTGCCGGGCGTGAACTGGTTCAACGAACTGCAGATCGGCCTTGAACACCGGTGTATCAGTCCCGACGACTCGGAGAATATGCACGGATGGGAAGAGAAATACCTCACGCTCGGTTACCGCAGCCGACTGGATATCCGCCACGGGCGGTGGACCCATCTGTTTAGTCCCGCCGTTCTGCTGCATCGCGACGTCAGTGATCGTATCCTCCAAGCACCCGACCCCGATAACCTCGACGCTACCTGGAACCGTTTCGGACAGATACGTTTCGCCTCACGCCATACAGCAGATGTATCGGTCGGCTACGAGCTTGCCCGCGACTATACTCCCGACGGTGCCACGCTCGCCTGGCAACTGACAACCGGATGGACAGGCCGCCGCGACGAGCTCTACAGCTATCCTTACACCACCGCCCAGCTGACCGGCACATTCCATGCCGAAGCCGCCTTCCTCCGCCGCTTCGCACTGCCGCACAGGGGGCGACTGATGTTCCGCCCGTCCGTCACCCTCCTGACCGGCAGTGGAACGGAAGAACGCCTCACCCGCGAAGAGAACGATGCTGAAGTCGAAATGAACTCTTACCGCAACTACGAACGCGTCAGCTCCACCTTTGCCGCCCTCACCGCCACCCGTCTGCGAGCCGCCCTGCAAGCGGAATACCGCCGCCCGCTAATCTACCGCGCAGACGGAGGCCTGCGGCTTAGGGCAGAGGTGGAACAAGTCATAAGAAACAAATCTGATTATCAGATGGATAAAACGGGAGGAGGTATCACGTTCGCCCTGATCATCTGGATATGACGGTCCGCTCCCGCCACGATGGAAGTGAACGTACGCCCTTAGTGGAAGGTCTCCACTAAGGGCAGTGGAAGCGAACGTACAAGCTCAGTGGAAGGTCTCCACCAAGGGCGGTGGAAGCGAACGTACAAATAATAAACAGATTAAACAAGTAATTCATATGAAACGAAACATCAGTCTATTTCTCCTACTTCTATTGCTTCTCCCCTGCGCCTGCACGCACCGGCCACAGCCGACGGACGAACTCAGCCATGACATCAAAGCAAGTGACACGACGAAAAATAACTACTATGTGATGGCCCGGATAGCTAGCGACCACAACCAGCCGCAAGCCTGCTTCGACTGGCTCCACAAAGCACGTCCCGCCAAGCCCGCGCTTCTCCATACCTGGTATAACCAACTGGCCAGCTATTCTCTCCACTTCGGACAGTACGCCAAAGCCCTGGCCTATGCCGACAGCAGCTTGACGGCGATGGACGGAAAAAGCCTGAACGCCTCCGGGTCAAGCCTGATAAAAGGACAAGCCTTGCTCAAACTCGGACGTACGGACGAGGCCGGTCAGTGGTATGCCTCATCCGTCACCCGGATCGACAAACTCTTCACCGCCCGGAAAAAGAAGAGGTACAGCCACTACGAATTGCGCATTTTCTACGATTATGCCTTTATCCTCCACCAGGCCGAACACCACCGTGAAGCCATCTCCCTACTCACCCGCGTATGGGAAAGCAAGGACTATCAAAGCCTGCCCGACACTGCCGCCTCCTACCATATAATCGATATCGAGACACCCCCTATCGATGCTGCCCGCCTTCTCGCCCAATCTTACTACAGCATCGGGCAAAAAGACCGCTATGCCGAGTATATGCATCAGGTCGACTCGCTACAGGGAGCCGCTAACGAAGCACGTTGGAAAACGGAAAAACTACGACTGGAAGAAATGTTGCAAAACAAAGAACTCAGCAACCAACTATTGATGCAAAAGGCTAAGACAGCCAACGCCCGACAGATACAGTATCTGCTGTTGACTCTCGTAGTCATACTGGCTATTATCCTGATAATAGCCGTCTTATGGTGGAGACACCATCGCCGCCGCTTACGCCGCCTGTTCATGCTTATGGCATCGCGTCATGCCGACTGGCTTGAGATCCGTTCGCTTCTGATGGGATCTTCACATCTTACGGCAAACGATCCGGCTCTCCCGCAACAACACCTGCAACTTTCACCGGCACGACCAGTCCTATCTCCCAAGTCTGAATGCATACCGACTGTCAGTGAGAAAACCACTCCGACAGCCAACCCTCAACAGGTCTACTGCCGTATTTTTCACCAGGCACTCCGGGTCATGGAGACCGACAAACCTTTCCTCGACCCGAAGTTCGATCTCATCACGTTCGCCCGACTGGTGGGTACCAACCGCACGCAGCTATCCACTGCCATCAACCAGCAAGCGCAAACCACCTTCAGCAACTGGCTGGCCGCCTATCGTGTGAACTACCTGATACAGCAGATCAACGAACAACCCGATCTCTACATCGACGAACTCTACCATGCTGCCGGATTTGCTTCCCGTACCACCTTCTACCGGCAGTTCCGCCAGGCTACCGGACTGACCCCTAAACAGTATATGAAGGAAAGGAATCGGTAACAGGCTTGCTACGTACCACATCGTTCATAATCCGTTCCAGATCGTCCGTATCTCACGGGCGGTCTAGGATATTTTATCCGTGTGTTTATACCTTTGAAGTGTGAAAATTGTATGAACGACTGATAAGTATTTAATAAGTAATGGACAACAAAGCAAGCTCCCTCCTCATAATGCAACGTCTGTATGCACGTGTATTAATCGTCATGGAGAATGAGAAACCGTACCTCGATCCCACACTGACCCTCGGGAAACTGGTACGCATCATCGGAACAAATCGCACACTCCTATCGACTACCCTCAACAGCCGGTCGAAAATGAATTTTAATCTCTGGATCGCTACCTACCGGGTAAACCATCTGCTGGAAGCACTCTGCAACAACCCCGACAAAAGTATCGATGAGCTCTATTCACAATCGGGATTTGCCTCCCGTACCTCCTTCTACCGCCAGTTTCATAAAGTCACCGGACAAACTCCCCGGGAGTATGTCAGGAAGAAAGGCTAAAGACAGTTCCAGATCGTTCATGATTAGTACCAAATCGTTTATAAACATCTTTATCTATTGTTTTTCATACGCTCCTTCCATACATTTGCTTTCGGTAATTTCACAAATAGAATATGAACCGGATGCCGGTTACCCCTTCCTTCACCGGAAGCAACGCGACATCATAAAACCTTACGTATCATGTTAAACAAATTGAAAGGCTGGCTGGTCGAATTACCGATCGGTAGCAAAAAGGGAGGTAGAACCCTTATGTTGAATTCTGCCGGGTCGGTAGACCTTAACAAAGTGTATGATGAGATGGAGAAAGAGATCACCGGAGTAAAAAGAGAAACCATCGTACATGTCACTACGCTCTTCCTGCGTGTAGTGGCGCAACTGATCCTTAACGGATATAGTGTAAATGTCGGACTGTTCCGTGCCGTGGCACGTTTTAGCGGAATGATCGAAGGCGGGGTATGGAACCCGGATAAGAACTCTGTCTACGTAGACTTCACACAAGACAAACTTTTACGTGATGCGATCCGCCAGACGAAAGTGGAAGTGGAAAGCGAGAAACCCGACAGCATGTATATCCTGGAAGTAGAAGACCGTGTATTAGGCATAAACGCCAACAAAATCACACCCGGACATAATGTATTTGTACGCGGTGCCCGCCTGAAAATAACCGGAACCTCCGAAGATATAGGCGTCAGCCTGACCCATACAGACGGTTCGGTTACCAAGATTGCGGATGCCGACATTGTTGTAAACAACCCTTCCGAACTCCTGCTCCTGCTTCCCACCGGCATGAAAGACGGTGTATATGAACTAAAAATAACTACCCAATACTGCAACGGAGGCAGCAGCATGCTGAAACAGCCCCGCTCTGTATCCTGTAATGTAGAGGTTGGTAATGGAGACCGTCCGGAAATCGAATAGGACGAGGCGTACCCCACTACCGGAGAAAGGCCACTCCTTATTAATAATAGATGTCAAGAATGCAAACAAACAGATATAAAGAAGAAGAAGATGAAGAAGAACAAACAAGCTATTACCAAAAGGATAATAGGCCTGATAACAGCTATGCTCACTATGAGCATAGCTGCTCCTGCGTTAACGCAGGAGCAGACCCAAACGGGCAACAGTGCTGATAACCCGATAACGATCAGCAACCAGATAGAGCTGGAAGCCTTCCGCGACGCAGTGAACGGCGGCAACACCTACGAAGGCAATACCGTTACCCTGACCGCCGACATCGCCCTCACCGACACCTGGACAGCGATTGGCAACATGAACTATATGTTCAACGGCACCTTCGACGGCGGCGGCTACTGCATCAGCGGGCTCAACGTAAGCATCAACAGCGTGAGCTTTCAGAACGGGGGCCTCTTCCACTCCATCGGCGAGAATGCTATCGTGAAGAACCTCGGCGTGACAGGAAGAACAATCAGCGTTACTGCCGATGATGCCCATGCAGGCGGGATAACCGGATATAACACCGGTACGATACAAAACTGCTATACAGACATAACCGTAACGGCAACCGGGGGGATGTCTACTTCTGCCGGCGGCATCGCAGCTATAAACCAGGGCACGATTTCCGATTGCTATACGGTCGGGAATAGTACCGCTACCATGTATGCCGGCGGCATCGCAGGCGAAAACCGAAAGAGCATCAAACAATGCTACGCTACGGGAGCCGTCAGTGGAAACAACGCAGGTGGCATCACAGGGGCAAACACGAAAAGCGGCAGCTCTATCAACAACTGCATCGCCCTCAATGCCTCTATCACAGGAACCGAAATAAATAGAATAGTCAGCACTAACAGTGGTACCTTGGACGGCAACTACGCCCGCCCCGGCATGGACGGCACGTGGAACGCCACAGGAACCACTGGCAAAGACGGCGAGACACTCGTAGACGCCACCTTCACCAACGTGACAGGTGCCTCCGGCGCCTTTGCCAATTGGTCTATTGCGGGCGATTACGACTGGGATCTAACCACCGCCAACCTCCCCACCCTCAAAGGCTTCAAGAGGGACCAGCCCGTGAAAGACATCACCCGCATCGGCATGATACCTATCTTCATTGGCGGTCATTCCGAACTGGCCGCCTTCCGCGACGCAGTGAACAGCGGCCAGACCAACAAAGGCAGAACCGTTGAAGTTACCACCGACATCACCGTCTTTGACATTACCCCTTGGGATAAAGGCATTAATGGGTTCGAAGGTACCTTCGACGGGCAAGGCCACGTGATAACAATGACCAAGGCGACCAGCCTCTTCGAAACCATTAATGAAGGTGGCATCGTGGAGAACCTCGGCGTGAACGCGACGATAGCTATAACTTCAAACGGAGGCAGTTACGGCGGTATCGCAATGACCAACAAAGGAACCATCCGGCAATGCTATACCGTAGGGTCGATAACGGGAGGAAATACTTATGCCGGCGGTATCGTTGGAACGAATGAGGGTACCGTCAAGGACTGCTACTCCACCGTTGCCATCACCGTCAAGCAGAGTGCCGGCGGCATAGTACAAAACAACAAAGATCTCGCCACCATCGAACGATGCTACGCTACCGGAGCCATCTCCGGAGGAGGAAATGAAGGGGTTGGCGGCATAGCAGGAAACAACATCAGCAGCAGCAGCATCACACAGTGCATCGCCCTCAACGCGAGCATCACGCATGCTGCTGGATCCGATAACTTAGGTAGAATAGCCGGCACAAACAAGGGTACCCTCACCACCAACTACGCCAGCCCCCTCATCGTCGGCAGCTGGAACTCAGGACTCGCCGAGAAAGACGGCGCCAAACTGACCGACAAGAACTTCATCGACACAGGATCTGGCGCAAGCGCCTTCAACGGGTGGCTTCCGGCCATCTGGAACTTCGGCGACGACGCCGCCAACCTCCCCATCCTCAAAGGCTTCGAGGGCGTACAACCAAGCTTCACCCGCGCCCAAATGCTACCGAAGCTCACCATCGACAATGTCGACGAGCTGAAGAAGTTCCGCGACGCGGTGAACGACGGCAAGACCTACGCAGGAGATACGGTTAAACTCACAGCCCCCATCACCGTCGACGCCTGGGCGACGGGCATTGACGGGTTCAAAGGCACCTTCAATGGCGACGGATATGTGATAACAATGACCAACGCAACTGCCAGCCTCTTCGAAACCATTAATAAGGGTAGCACCGTACAGAACCTCGGCGTGAACGCGACGATTAACGCAAGTGTTAAAGTCGGTGGTATCGCAGCAACCAACAAGGGAACGATTCAACGCTGTTATACGGAAGGAATGATAACAAGCACCCAAAGTTATAGTAGCGGCATCGCAGACAACTCAGGCACCATTGAGGACTGTTACTCCACCGCCACAGTAACTACTACAGGATCTTATGCCGGTGGCATCGCCGGTGGCAACTATGAAGGCACTATCCAGCGATGCTACGCAACCGGAGCTATCTCTTCACCAGGGAGCGCAGGCATAGCAGGAGCGGGCGTCAGTACTAACTCAGTTCTGAACTGCATCGCCCTCAATAGTAGTATAACGGGAACAGGTTCTAATCATGCCAGAATAGCCAATGGTAGCGCAACTCTCACCAACAATTACGCCAGCGCCCTTATCGCCGGCGAATGGAACAACATAGGAGCCAACCTGAAAGACGGCACCGACCTGGATGACAGCAACTTCATAGGCACAGGAGCCGGCCAAGGCGCCTTCAGCAACTGGAGCGAGACCGCCTGGAACTTCGGCGACACGACCAAGCTCCCCATCCTCCAAGGTTTCAAGGGTACTCAGTCTGTGAAAGACAGCACCCGTGCCAGCGTAATACCCAAGCCGCTCACCATCGCCACGGCCGACGAGCTGAAGACGTTCCGCGACGCAGTGAACGACGGCAACACCTTCGAAGGCAAGCCCGTTATCCTGACCGCCGACATCACCCTCACCGGCAACTGGACACCGATAGGCAGCTTCGACAACCAGTTCAACGGCACCTTCGAAGGCGGCGGCCACTGCATCAGCGGGCTTAGCGTAACCATCAATAAAGACGGAGACCAGTACGGAGGCCTCTTCGGATACATCGACTCGAAGGGTATCGTACAGAACCTCGGCGTGAAAGGAACAGTAAGCGTTATCTCCACAGATGCTGTTGCTTATGCAGGCGGGATAACCGGGTATAACCTTGGTGCGATCCAGCACTGCTATACGGACGTAGCCGTTACGACATCAGCCAAGAATTCAGGCACGACTAATATCGGCGGCATCGCAGGTCAAAACGACAACAAGATATCCAAATGCTACACAATGGGGAATAGCACCGCTGTCACGTCTGCCGGCGGTATCGCGGGAAAGAGCGACAAAGGAACCATCGAACAATGCTACGCCACCGGAGCCGTCAAAGCAACGCATACGGGCATAGGGAGCGCAGGTGGCATAGTTGGGAACTCGCTTAGCGGGTCGTCCTATACAAACTGTATCGCCCTCAACAGCTCTATCATCACAGGAGAATATAGCGGTAGAATAGCCAGCAACCCCAACGGCACCTTCACCGGCAACTACGCCAGCCCCGCCATCGCCGGTACATGGAACAACAAAGGAGACGACAAAATAGACGGCACCGACCTGGCAGAAGACAACTTTATAGACACTGGAGTCGGCGCGAGTGCCTTCGACGGTTGGCTTGCGGCCATCTGGGACTTCACCGACGCCGACAAACTGCCTAAGTTGAAGACAACCGGGAACATCGTTATCGCCGGACAAGGCACCATGCCCGCCCGTGCCGACTTCCTGGAGAAGGTCATCGAGATCTCCGAGCCCGTCACTTACGATGAAGCTGCACACAACGGCAAGCAGATCCGCGTCCTCAACGGCGGCATATTCACAGTTGCCACCGATGGTGCCTCTTTCAAAAAGCTCACTATCGAGGAGGGCGGACAGGTAGTAGCCCAAAAGGCATTCACCTGCATCGAACTACTCGCCCCCTATACCCTCGGCAACAAGTGGACGGCCTACGGTAGCCCGGTAGAGATGAAAGCAGTTGCTAAGATATTGCAGAAGTTCTATAGGTTAAGTGGCTACAAAAATACGGGTAATCAGTCATGGAGCAGTGATGGAAGCAGTACAACCGCATCCTATCCCATCTCCAAGCTAAACCTAATTGCGACAGATGCAACAGATGTATCCGCTACCCTCACGGCGCCAGTTACAGGTAACGATCCGGTCACTATCCCCGTTGACGGGACAGCAATGACAGGTTCTGCCCTCAATACCGGCATCTTCCTATTCTGCGCCAACCCGACGCTGAAGAATGTCACCATCCCGGTTGCCTACATCCTGAGTGCCAACGGTACGCGCTTCGAACGGACGGAAAATGCTATCGTGAAGCCCTTCCAGTCCTACGTGGTAGCCAACGCCGCGACAACCGCCTCCATCCTAAGCCTCCGCGCTGGCGGTATTCCGACTGCCAACGAGCCAATAGCCCTCCCCGACAACGGTTTCCGTCTCTGGGGTAGCAACGGTCAGCTCTATCTCTCGGCCGACAGGCCTTGTGACGTAACCATCTACGACTTAGGTGGCTGCCTAATCCGTAGCATCACCCTCAACGGGGAGCAGACACTGACACTCGGAAGCGGCATCTATCTCGTACACAGTAATAACATCACCTATAAAGTATCCCTCTGATATGAAAGCATACATTATAATATATATAGCAACCCTGCTGGCAGCTCTCGCGCTGCCGACCAGCGGGCAAACCGGCAACAACGACACCAAAGCGGCACCCGGCACCCCAGCCATGCCCTACAAACTCAGCCTCGTCACCATCGGCGGCAACAACGGCAAAGTGACAGTAGAAGATGCAAATGCAGGGAACGGCGTAATCACTGTAGAAAACGAAACACTGGTCTACGGTGCATACGGAAGCAATGCCACCTCCGTAAAGCTTACCGTAGCTCCTGATGCAGGCTACGCTGTCTGCAAAAAATACCCGAAAGCTTATAAAACAGGCAACACCGGAATAACCGTCACGGTTAATGGCAACAGCCCCTACACCTTCTCTATGCCCCCCCTACCCCGTCACCTTAGAGATAGCCTACGCCCACCAGTTGGAAAAGATAGGCGACATCACCCTGAAAGAGAGCAAGGGTACGGCAAATGAGGTAATAACGATCCTCCCCAAATACGTCCCCATCACCCTCGCCGGTGGCCGTAAGGACAGCCTGGAGGTGGCGGCAGATGGCTGGAGCTACGCCCCCGCCGATAACGACGGCCAGGACGGTGCACACAATAATGGCAACACCGGTAACAACGGCGCATACAATGCTGCTGAAGGTGCCGTCAACGTCTTCACCTTCACCCTCGCCGCAGCCTTGCCCGACAGCCTCGATGCGAACGGCAAGTTGTCTGAAAATGGCGGCAGCCAATACACCGGAAAGTGCAAGGTTGCCAACATGGCGGAACCTCTCGTCCCGCAAGAAAGCGACAAGGACAAGGGTCTCGTTATCTCTGCCGGTACAGGCGACAACCTGAATGCACAGACAGGTAGCGGCGAAACCAAGCCCTTCGACGGCACCATCGGTAAAGCAGAAAGCACCACCGTAAAAGCACTGGAAATAAGCAGCAACGTAAAAGACGCTACCATTACCCTTAACAATGTTGCAGTAAGCGGAGGTAGCAACCCTACCGACAACAAGACAGAGGTCAAAGCAGGCGCAGAAGTCACTATCAAGCTCATAGGCGAAAATACCCTCGGCACCCTAACAGTAGAAGGTGGAGCCTCCCTGGTCCTGCAGCCCGAAGACGGTGCAAAGGTTACGGTTACGGAAATCGCTAACGCCGGCACCTTTATCGACAGTACCGCCACCATTACCCAGGTAACAGGCACTGGTGCCCTCGACATCAAAGCCGATGTAGACGGCGGAGGCGAAGTAAAGCAGGATGCAAGTATCACCCTCACCGCCGCCACCAATGACAAAGCCGGTACCACCTCATTCATCTGGCAGAAGAAGAATGCCGATGGCAGCTATACCGACATGGAAACCAATAAATACGACAGCAACGGCCAAGTTATTAATACACGAACTAGCCCAGCCACAGGTATCATCGATAACTACGTTCCCCCCACTTCCACCACCGGTACTTTCGAATATCGCTGCCTGATCAAGCGGGAAGTAGCCCCCAGTGGTGGCAGTACCGCCATCACCCTATTGAGCACGAAAAGTGAGACAGTCAAGGTGACTCCGAAAAGTAGTCCCGACCCTGATCCTGCCCCCGACCCGTCACCGACCGTATATTACGACATCACTCTCCCGTCTGTAGAAGGAGCCGTCACCGACCCTGCCGCCGGAACTTACGAGGTTGAATCATGGGGTACATTCAGCTTCTCCCTTACACTCGCCAAAGACTACGACCAATCGAAACCGGTAATCACCACCAGCAAAGGGGAAACTATTACGCCGCGTACCAGCGACGGGAAGTATATTATTAAATATATCCGTTCCGACCTGTCCGTCAGCATCACCGGCATAGTAAAGAACAATCCGACAGCCAACGAAGAGATCACCGCCGTCACTCCCCGCGTATGGGGAAGCCGAGGGTATCTGCACGTCAGCCTGTCGGTTGCCGCAAAGGCAAGAATATACACTTTTGGCGGTGCACTGCTGAAATCGGCCCGGCTACCAGCCGGAGACACGCAGATGGCGGTTCCCGCAGGAAGTTATGTGGTCATAATGGACGACAGCAGCTTTAAGGTCATCATTAAATAACCACCCGTCATGCAAAAAGGAAGCAGACTATCCCTCATCGCCTTTGTCACCGGTATGCTGAATTGCATATCCACGCTCTGGGCAAAGGAGCACACCGTTCCTCTCTGGGACGGCAGCATCGCCACCGCCATCGTCAATGAAGATGGCGGTGACGGTTCGAGCCTGTCGCGTGCCATCCGTATCACCACCCCTGCCGAACTAGCCTATCTCGCACAGCAGGTGAATAATTACGATACGCATCTCCGGCTGAAGAACAATATGCTGCACCGTAAGGCAGGCGAAGGCTTTTCCTCGACCTGGTTCCGGCTGATGAACGACATCGACCTCAACGGCCATCCCTGGATGCCCATCGCCACCGGCCCGGCGACCGATGTAGCTCCTTCTTTCCGCGGAACCTTCGACGGCGGCGGTAACCGGGTGGCAGGGCTGTTCATTCCACAGGCCACCGGGCTGGCAGGTCTGTTCGGCTTCATCGGACGCGATGGCTGCGTACAGAACCTGCACGTCACCGTGCCGCAGACGATCAATAGCACTGCCAGCTATATCGGCTCTGTCACCGGATGGAACGACGGCATCATCCGCCACTGTGTGGCTTCCGGTGCAGGACTGGTCAAGGGCGGCAGTGCAGGAGGTATCGCCGGTATGAACTCGAACCGGATACTCAACTGCTATGCCACCCTCGATGTGACCGGTGAAAACAGCGGAGGGATCACAGCCTTCAACTCAGCCGACACACTGGCCTGTTGCTATGCCACCGGAAGCGTCGCTGCCCATGTGGAAGCAGGAGGCATTGCCGCTTATAACGGCATAAACGGAGTGATCAAACACTGCATCGCCCTCAATATGAAAGGCATTACTACCTCGGGCGGTATCCGCCAGCATGCCGGACGCATCACCGACGACAACGACGGTATCCTGACCGCCAACTTCGCTTCGCCTGCCATCCCCGGCAAGTGGCAACGGCAGGGAGCAGCCAGTTACGACGGCAGCGACTTTGCCGTCAAAGCTTTTCATACCACTTCCGGTCCGGCAGGCCCTTTCGACGGATGGAGCACCACCGCCTGGCATTTCGACCCACAGAATATCCATCTACCGGCCTTGCGTACCACCGAGGGGATGGTGATCGACGACCAACCCGTATTGATACGCACAGATTACACGGACTGAAACCGACCAATCTATATGAAATGAAGTCACCTCGTATACTATGTCTCCTGCTTCTCCTTTCCCTGACAGCCCATGCATCGCGGAAAGGAGGAGACAACCGGGCCGATTCGGTTATGCGTCTCGTGATAACCAATGCCACCGCCTACGAACAGGCGGTCGCTTCCTATGAAACCGAAGTGTATGTGAAAGGACGGACAGCCGTGCGGAAGAGGAACTTCCTGATGCACTTCGCCAATCTGGTCTTTCCCGTGGAGCCCAACCAGAAAGAGACTGTATTCGAGATGGTAAGTGATTTCCGCTATGATGTTCCCAACAACTACCGTCACGACATCAAGGCAGTGAACAGCAACCGTCCGATCAAGGCCGGCAAACAAAAAGAAGTACTGTCGTTCATCAACATGAATATTTACTCTCCCACCATCTATAACAAGGGGATCATCATGCCTGTTGCCCGTGAGGCTTTCCGCTACTATGACTTTCGCCTGGAGAATGTAGAAGATACTACCGGCATCCGTATCTATACGATCCGTTTCACTCCGAAGCTGTGGAGCCAGAAGCTGTTGGACGGTCATCTTTACATTGTAGACGGTAACTGGACGATAGACCGGGCAGAGATGAATGGACACTCCACCCTCTCGGAGTTCACCCTCCGGATGCGTTTCAGCCGCGATCCCCGTTACTTCCTCCTCCCGGAAGAGGCCAACCTGAGCGTCCGCTTTCATGCACTCGGCAACGATCTGGCAAACTACTACCATGCAGCTTTCCGCTACAAGTCGGTGACCTGGATAGAGGAAAACAACGAACCTCCGCACCGGAAGCCGCTCGACCAGACACGTTATTTCAGTCTCTCGTCCGACACAATACCGGTCATACGCGACACGGCTTACTGGCAGGCAAAACGCGATGCTGGGCTTACTCCCGACGAGCAACAGGTCTACCGCCTTACGCCCGGGCGGCCTGTTGCCGACACCGATACCGACAGCTTCACCCCTTATCTGAAGATCACCGAGCGGCTGACAAACACCATGAACCTCGACTACAAGACAACCCGCGTTAAATACTCGGGCCTGCTCAATCCTTTCCAGCTGGGATATTCGGGAAGCAACGGCTTCACCTACCATCAGCGGATACGTATCAGCAAGACCTTTGACCGCGACCGCCAGTTGCGTTTCCGTCCGGAACTGGGCTACCTGTTCAAAAGACGGCAGTTGTTCTTTAAACTGGCGGGCGACTGGGAATACCTTCCCCAGCGGCAGGGTATCCTCAGCCTCACCGCAGCCAACGACAACCCGAGTTACCCCCTCGGAGTGATGCAACGGATCGGGCAACAGCTGCAGGACACCTCTTTTCTGACCGCCGAGAACCTGCACAATAAGTTCAGGCATTATTATATAGAGTTGCGAAACAACATCGAACTGGCAAACGGGCTGAAACTGGCAGCCGGGCTCTCCTTCCATCGGCGGGTCGCCAGCGAAAAGGGCGGTCATGCCTTTCATGACTTCACCCCGGCGATCGGCCTGACGTATACGCCCCGGCAGTATTACTGGATGGATGGTTACAGGAAAGAGTACCTCTACTCCCACTATCCGACCTTTTCCGTCGAGGTGGTACAGGCCATCCCCGGGGTAGGACGAAATGCAGGCGATTACGGGCGTGTGGAAGCCGATATGCACCAGAGCATCCGTATCGGTCTGTCGCAGCGGTTCAACTATCACTTGAGCGGCGGGGTATATTTCAACCGGAAGTCACTCTACTTCGCGGACTTCCGTTACTTCACCCGCCACTATTTCCCCGAGTCGTGGGACGACAGCTTCGGCGGTGTATTCTATCAGCTGCCGGGTGTACGCTACAACACGTCCGACAGCTATGCTCAATGCCACCTGATGTTCGAAAGCCCGTTGCTCCTGCTTCAGTACATAAAGAGCAAGCACGCCCGTTATGTCGTCTCCGAACGCCTGTACCTCGGTCAGCTCTGGACACCCGACATGCCCTATTATACCGAACTGGGTTACGGCGTGGGTAGCGACCTGTTCAATGTCGGCCTCTTTGCCGGATTCGAACGAGGGCACTACCGCAGTATCGGGGTGAAGTTCACCCTGGAGCTGTTTCAGTAAAGAGAGAACTGACACGCATTTTAACCGCTTACTTACCGGTGGCAAGCAAAAGTTTAATTATCTTTGTCTCTACTAAATAAGGATTACTATGACAACCCCATCTATCAGAAAATACCCCATAGGCATACAGAGCTTCGAGAAGCTCCGTCGCGGACAGTATATATATGTAGACAAAACGGCACTCGTTTATCAACTGGCCACAGCCGGGAATCCCTGCTTCTTAAGCCGTCCCCGCCGCTTCGGCAAAAGCCTGCTGCTTTCTACTTTCGAGGCCTACTTCCTGGGGAAGAAGGAGCTGTTCAGCGGATTGGCTGTAGAAGAACTTGAAACCGAGTGGGCCGTCCACCCCGTATTCCACCTCGATCTCAACGCCGAACGTTACGATAATGTGGAGGAATTGGATAATATGCTTGAAAGCCAGCTTAGTCTATGGGAACAAACCTATGGGATCACTAAGCCTAACCAAAGTATCTCAATCCGCTTTATGAACGTGATCCGCGAGGCATCCGTACAAACCGGGCGTGGCGTGGTGGTTCTTATCGACGAGTACGACAAACCGCTGCTTCGCTCCTTTCATGACGAGAACCTGCAAAAACAGTTTCGCAGTCGCCTCACCGCTTTCTATACCGTATTGAAAAGTGCCGACCCGTGGCTGCGTTTCGTCTTCATCACAGGCGTCACCAAGTTCGCACAAATGAGCGTATTCAGTGAGCTTAACCAATTGACGGATATCAGCCAGCTCCCTCAGTATGCCACCCTTTGCGGCATGACACGCACGGAGATTGAGGAGAACTTTGCCCCCGATATAGAAGAACTGGGTATGTATAACCGGCTGACAACGGAAGAGGTGATGAACAAGCTTACCCGCCTCTACGACGGTTACCGGTTCAGCGAATATGCCACCGTAGGGATGTACAACCCCTTTAGCCTGTTGGGCGTCATGTCGTATAAGGTGTTTAAAAACTACTGGTTTGCAAGTGGCACCCCCACCTTCCTGGTCGAGATGCTCAAACAGACCGACTACGACCTTCGCGATCTAGATGGGATCGAAGTTTCCTCTGCCGCCCTGATAAACTACCGGGCAAACAGCAAAGAGCCCGTACCGATGATCTATCAGAGCGGATATCTGACTATTAAGAAGTATGATGAGAGATTTCAGATGTACACCCTCGGCTTCCCGAATGAGGAAGTACGATACGGTTTCCTGAACTTCGTCCTTCCCTTCTATACGCCGATAGACAGCGAAAACGGGAACTTCTACATTGGCAAGTTTACCCAAGAGCTGGAAACAGGAGATGCCGAAGCCTTCCTCACCCGTCTGCGTGCCTTCTTTGCAGATATCCCTTATGAACTCAACGATAAGACGGAACGCCACTATCAGGTAATCTTCTACCTGGTGTTCAAGTTGCTCGGACAATATACCGAAGCCGAGGTACGCAGCACACGCGGACGTGCAGATGCCATCGTAAAGACAGCCGACTATATCTACGTATTCGAGTTCAAACTCAACGGCACAGCCGAGGAAGCCATTCAGCAAATAGACAACAAGGGGTATCTTATTCCTTATACCATCGACGGACGCAAACTCGTTAAAGTCGGTGCATCTTTCAGTGCCGTCGATCGCAATATCGACCATTGGATAATAGAAGAAATATAGCCTGCCGGATAAGGGCCGGTAATTCTCGTATTACCGGTTCCGCGCCCTGTACCATATCATTCGAATAAAGTACCATATCATCCAAACCTACCTTTTCCTATTGTTTGTCATACTGTGTAGTGATACTTTTACCACTGAATTAATAGAAACACACCACATTAGTATGAAGACAAATTACACGGACACACTTCGCCGCAAGCTGCCGGTTTTAGCCGTTGCGGCTCTTTCACTTCTTCAGATGCCCTGCTTCGCCTGGGATTTTGCCGAACATCGTAAGATAGGCGACCGCGCCATGAGTCTGATGCCCGCCCGGCTGGCGGAAGAAGGTATTTTTGCCAGTGAAGAGGAAGCGGACAAAGCGTTACTCTCTATCTTGAATATGTCGCACATGGAAGGGTCGAATGCCTATGCGATGAACGAGTTGACCCAGCTGCCCAACATTGTGACCTACGGTACGTTGTGCGGGCTGGCGGGCGACCATGTGGAAAACCCGCTCCTACTTGAAACCGGACTGCAAACCCATTTCTCCAAGACGAACCGGACACTGGCACTTGAGTTCAAAGCCATGAACGAGTTCCTGACCGGCGCCTCCAGTAAAGAACTGCTCGATATCAACCTGGCTTACGGTCTGTTGGCCATCAAAGACCTCTCCCATTTCTACGCTTACGGCAAAGGGATGAACGAGCACCTCCGCATGATAGATCCGCAGCTGATACGCCGGTTGCAGAAACCTTCGGAGGTGAATGATGTCTTTAGCCAACTGAATCATCTTCCTTCGCTCTCGAAATACTTCTGCATACATATCTTTGCCGTCTACCTCGCCGAAGAGGCAGGCAAACAGCTATACGCAGGCAACCGTATAGCCTCGAACGACCTCATGTTCTATGCCTCCCTCTACGAAGCCTTTGCCGAACATTTCCTGCAGGACTCGTTCGCTTCGGGTCATCAGATGGTGCGCCGCGGCTTCTCGGCATCGGCCGTCTCCAATAATAAGAGCCTGCACGACTTCTATAATACGATCCCCGTGCAAACAGCCAATATGAAGGGCGAAACCTGGTCTGCCTATGGCGACAAGCGACTGAACCAGAATGCTATGAGCTACAGGAATGCGGATGACTACCTGAATATCCGTGTCACTGAACATCATATTTACTCGCTGGAAAAGGGTGACAGCTATGAGCGTGAGACACAGGTATTCTACCAGGTAGTCACCGCTACCTGTCAGTCGATGACGGAAGTATGGAGGGCGTATCATAACGCTTCTTCCGGGAATACCCGTAATACGCTCGACGAACTTCCGGCAGATGAGAAAGACCTGCCCGGCTATGTATATGCCAACTTCCCCGTCGTCCGCCAGTTCCCGATCCCATTCGGCACCGACATCAACAGTCTGCCGATAGATAATTTGACGGATGCACGCAAAGAGGAATTGCAGTTGATCGTACAGGAACCTTTCACACGCAACTTCATCCGTTCGCGGGTAGCCAACTCGTTCATGTTCTTGATCGGGATGCCTATCCATGCTCACCGGGAAGGACTGATGGTGTATGGTGCCCGCCTGAATGCCAGTATGTTCAACTGGCACAAGTTCGGGGACGGGACAACGATGATCATGAAAGCAGGCGATGTGGCCCAGTGGATCAGTCCCACCATCTCCGGATATTATATGCATGCACCGGCAGACTCCTACATCATGAAGAACTGGAACGTCAAGGCGGGTGTGAACTATGCCGCCGACATTTTCGTCTCTCCCCGCCGCTTCCTCGGCTTGTATGGCTACATGGAGATGGGTCTCGACCGACGCAATAACGAAACACGCTTCCTAGTGGCTCCCTCGGCTGGTATACAGCTCGGTTCATTGATCGGGCTGCATGAGTTTAATATGCCTGGGTGGCTGCGTATTCCACTCGGGATTATTCTTCCAATGAAATTTGCCGTCACCTGCAATAAGGTAAAGGGACGACCGGTGGAGTGGATTAGTAATATGGAAGTAGATATTTTGTTCTAAGTTGTCCAAAAGCTATAATGGACAGCATCCACTAACCTTAGTGGAGACCTTCCACTGAGCTTGTACGGTCGCTTCCACTGAGCTTGGTGGAGACCTTCCACTGAGGGCGTACGGTCGCTTCCATCGCGGAAGGATGAAGGAGTTTATTAACCTATAATATATTTATACAAATGAAACACACGATGTTACCTTTAATCCTCATAGCCTTTACCACACTGGCAGGCTGTAAGCAACCCGCTGCGGAGGAAAGCGGTCCACGTCCGGTGAAGCTGGCAGAAGTGACGGCTCTCGGAAGGGTAGAAAAAACCTTTAGCGGGGTAGTCTCCGCCAGCCAGTTCAGCGACCTCGCTTTTAAGATGTCGGGACCGCTCGTTACGTTCGATGTGGCACCCGGCCAGCGGATACGTGCCGGACAGGTCGTTGCCGAAATCGATCCCCTCGACTTCAAGTGGGAGTATGAAGCCAAGAAAGCCTCTCTCCAAACCGCAGAGGCCCAGCTGCAACGCGCCGAAAAGCTGCTTGCCCGCCAGGCCATCTCCCGCCAGGAATATGAAACCACGAAAGCCTCCTATGCCAACGCCCAGGCAGCTTTCGAGTATGCCCGCAACACCTTGGAACAAACCAAACTGCGTGCTCCCTTCGACGGCTTCATACAGCGTAAGTATGTGGAGAACTACCAGAAAGTGCAACCCGGACAGGCGGTGGTCTGCCTGATCAACCCGGACAAACTACAGGTGCAATACACAATGCCGGAAACGAACCTGCAATATTTCTCTTCCCCCTACACCGTGTATGTGGAGTTCGACAACAACAAGGGGCACTATTATAAAGCCCGTGTAAAGGAATACGTGGAAGCCTCGCCCGACGGATCGGGGGTTCCGGTCTTTCTCGACATTATCGACCCGGATTTCACACCGGCCGATTGCCGGGTGGCTGTCGGTTTCTCCTGCCGGGTGATACTCCACATCGAGACAGCCGATATGAACAGGGGATCGGTCTATATCCCTCTGGCAGCCGTGGTGGCGAGCGAACAGAACGACAACAAGTATGCCTTCGTCTTCAACCCGCAGATACAGCAGGTGGAACGCCGCCAGATCACCGTAGCCGACCTGATGGGCCACGATGAAGCCATCATCACCGCCGGACTGAAAGCCGGTGAACAAGTCGTTACCGCCGGAGCCACCCGCCTGGTGGACGGACAGAACGTGAAAGTATTAACCGACTAACCTCCCATGCCATGAACATACCGCAATATTCACTGGAGAACAGGAAGGTTATTTACTTCTTCCTCGCCATATTGCTGATAGGCGGCGTCTACTCTTTCTTCAAATTGCCGAAGAAGGAAGATGCCCCCTTTATCATCAAGACAGCGGCACTCGTTACGCAATACCCCGGAGCCACGCCCCGCGAAGTAGAGAAACTGATCACCGAGCCTATCGAACGGGAAATACAGTCGATGGCCGATGTATTGCAGATCAAGTCGGAATCGTACTACGGCCTGTCGAAGATCATGATCGAGCTACAACCGACCATCTCGCCGGAAGACATGCCGGTGAAGTGGGACGAGCTGCGGCGCAAGGTAGCCAACATACAACCCAGCCTGCCGTCGGGTGCGTCCGCCATTTCGGTGAGCGACGACTTCGGCGACGTGTTCGGCATCTATTATGCACTGACGGCCGACGAAGGTTTCACCTACGACGACCTGCGTACCTGGGCGCAGCGGTTGAAAACGGAGCTTACACCTATCCACGGCGTGCAGAAGGTATCGCTTTTCGGCGAACAGACACAGGTGATAAACGTACGTATCTCCACCGCCCGCATGGCTACATTGGGCATCGACCCCAATGTGATCCAGCAAATCCTACAAACACAGAACCTACTTGTCAACACAGGCGAGGTAAGTACCGGCAACTACCAGTTGCGCATCAACGCCGACGGTACCTACAAAAGTATCGAAGACATACGCCGCCAGATCATCCTCACCCGCGACGACCAGGAAGTGCGCCTGGGCGATATCGCCGCCATCGAACGCGGTTATTATGAACCTGCCAACAACCTGATGCGTGTGGACGGCAAGCGGGCGATCGGCATCGGCATTGCCTCGGGGGCGGAAGACGACGTAGTGGCGGTCGGCGATGCCGTAGCCGCCAGCCTCCGGAACATGGAGAAGCTGCTCCCCCTCGGAATGGACGTACGGAGCATCTACCCCGAGAACAAGATTGCGGAGGAAGCCAACAACGGGTTCATCGTCAATCTGATCGAGTCGCTGTTGATCGTCATCTTTATCATCTTCCTGGTGATGGGAACGCAGGCGGGATGGCTGATAGGCAGTTCGCTGCTCTTTTCCGTAGGCGGCACGCTGTTGATCATGGAACTGATGGGGGTCGGACTGAACCGCACCTCGCTGGCTGCCTTCATCATTGCGATGGGGATGCTCGTCGACAATGCGATTGTGGTAGCAGACAACGCACAGGTCAGCATCAAGCGGGGCGTGCCGCGTTACCAGGCATTGATAGACGGGGCGGTGAAGCCCCAGTGGCCGCTGCTCGGAGCTACTTTTATTGGTGTCTGCTCTTTCCTGCCGATGTACCTGGCTCCCGCTTCGGTGGCGGAGATCGTGAAGCCGCTCTTTATCGTGCTGGCCGTATCGCTTGGATTGAGCTGGATACTGGCGCTGACGCAGACCACCACGTTCGGTAACTTTATCCTCAAAGAAGGGAAACCGGGAGAAACGAAAGATCCTTACGACAATAAGATATACCATGCCTTCGACCGGCTGATGCTACGGCTTATCAAACGTCGTTACGTAACGGTCGCCTCGGTGGTGGCGGCGCTGTTTGTCGCCCTGTTTATCATGGCGGTCATGCCGCAATCGTTCTTCCCGGTGATGAACAAGCCTTATTTCCGTGCCGACCTGATCTTTCCCGATGGGACAGGCATCAACGATGTGGAACGGCAGGTAAAGAAGATTGAAGACTACCTGCGAGGGGATTCGACGGTGAAGTCGTTCTCCTTTACTCTGGGGAGTACGCCGGTGCGCTATTATCTGGCCAGTTCGTCGGTAGGCCCGAAGTCCAACTTTGCCAATGTATTGATCGAGACCCGTGAACCGGAACAGGGAGTAGAGGCGGAGAACCGTTTCTATCACTATATGCTGGAGAACTATCCGGAGGTGTTGACGCGTTCGTCGCTCTTCGCGCTCTCGCCTGTGCCGGACGCTACCATCGAGATCGGCTTTATCGGGGATAACATCGACACGCTCGTGGCACTCACTGCCCGCGCCAAAGATATTGCCCGCCGTTGCGATCAGGTGATGGAAGTGCGCGACAGTTGGGGAAACAAGGTTCCTTCGTGGCAACCGCGTTTCTCGCAGGAAAAGGGATTGCGCTTGGGTATCACCCGTCAGCAGATGGCCTACTCGCTCCTCTCGGCTACCAGCGGCATACCGTTGGGCGAATACCGCGAAGGGGACGTATTCATGCCGATCCTAATGAAGACAGTTATGGTCGACAGCCTGTTGTTGAATGATTTGAAGACACTCCCCGTCTACAGTGCCAAGGATAAGGCGGTAAAGATGGAGCAAGTGACGGATGATTTCGCGATCGACTACGATTACAGCGTGGTGAAGCGTGTAGACCGCCAGCGTTGCCTTCTGATGCAGTGCGAACCTAAGCGGGGAGCCAACACGATGGCTGCCTTCACGGAGATAGACCGTGCCATACGCGACGAGATCAGCCTGCCGGAAGGTTATAAGCTGACCTACTTCGGCGAGCAGGCGGAACAGGACAAAGGAAATGCGGCCATTGCGGCCAATATCCCGCTGATGTTCGTCATCATTTATGTGGTTCTGTTGTTGCTTTTCCCGAAGAACTACCGCAAACCGCTTATCATCATGGGGATGCTGCCCCTGATCTTTATCGGGGTGGTAGCGGGATTGCTCATCTTCGGCAAGTCGCTCGACTTCTTCGCCATGCTGGGATTGCTGGGACTGATCGGTATGAATATAAAGAATGCAATTGTGCTAGTAGACGAACTCGAATTGCAACTCCGCTCGGGGCTGGCCCCGCTGGATGCAGTTGTGCAGTCTACCAAGTCGCGTATCGTTCCCGTCTCCCTCGCCTCGGGCACAACGGTACTGGGTATGATCCCGCTGTTGGGCGATGCCATGTTTGCCGGGATGGCCGCTACCATTATGGGAGGACTGATCGTTTCGACCATCCTCACCATCTTCGTTCTACCGGTTACTTACTGCATCTTCTTTAAGATTAAATATGAATAACAGGATGAAAACAACAAGCATTATTACAAGATATATAGGTATAGTCTGTTTGATGATGGGGCTGATTGCTATCAGCTCTGCGACGTCTGTCTTCGGACAGGCGGCAGAGCTGTCGGCAACGGCTTACCGTCTGCGGGTGCTCGACTACAGCCGCCAGTTACGCAGCAGTTCAGCCGAAGCCGATGCGATGCGTGAAGCAGTCCGGACGGCGCGCACCGCCTTCTTCCCTGCCGTGGATATGGCGGGAAACTACCAGTACCGCTTCAATAGCCATAATATGCAGATGGACGACAGCGCATTACCTATCGACAATAACAACTATACGGTCGAAGCAGGTGTCAGCCAGCCGGTCTATGCCGGAGGGCAAATATACAACAGTTACAAGGCTGCACAGATACAGAGTGAGATCGCCCGAGAAAGCGAATTGCTCACGACCGACAACGTGATCCGTTCCGCCGATGTGTGTTACTGGTCTGCCGCAGCCAACCAGCGGTTGTACGAAGTCATGTGCGAATACTACAACATTGTGAAGCGGCTGGCCGACGTACTTGCCATCCGCTATGCCGACGGTCAGATCAGCAAGACCGACCTGCTGCAGGTACAATCACGCCTGAAGGAAGCTGAATTAAGCCGCAGCACAGCGCACAAGGATTTCCGTATCGCCCTGCAGTCGCTCAACACCCTGATGGGAGTCAACCCGATGAACGACGTCTCACTGACCGACTCGATCAGTACCTACTGCCTGCTCCCGCTCCGGCCAGGCGATGACGTAGCGACCGGCAACCGTCCCGACTATCGTATCGCCCTGCTCGACATCGACTATCAGGAGCGGCAGGTCAAATTGGCGGCTGCCCGGTATAACCCGACAGTGGCTATCGGTTTCAAGGAAACATGGGGAACACCGACGATCAACACCAAAGGAGCGGACCGCCTGTGGAACTCCGTGATCTACGCTTCGGTACAGATCCCTCTCTTCCGCTGGGGTGCCCGGTTCCGCGAGAGAAACACTCAAAAAGCGATCCTGCGCAGTAAGGAGTATGCCGCCGATGCTACCCGCGACCGTATCTCGCAGGAGGTTGCCGCCGCCTGGACCAACCTGACAGAATATGGCCGCCAGATCGGTATCGCCGAGTCGTCGTGCCTGATTGCTGCCGAGAACCTCGACCTGAATACCTTCAGCTATACCGAAGGGAAACTCCCGATCGTCGACGTTCTCTCCGCCCAGCTCTCCTGGATACAGGCTTACAGCGGACTGATACAGGTATGGCTGCAACAGAAAGTATCGCTGGCCGACTACAACAAGGCGGTCGGCAACCGTCCCTGACATGTATAGCAAATCATATACCGACCCTTAACGTCCGTGTTCAATTAATTCAAGTCAAGCCCCGTCACGAGTTGGCGGGGCTTTTTCCGGCCGGGAGAACGGATAGCGAAAGTTCATTCATAACAGTTACATTCTCTTCCCGAAATAGGTATAAATCCGTCGCGAGTCGCTATCTTTGTCCGGTCAAACAATAACGCGACAATTATGAGACATTTCACTTGTGTACAGGATTTAGGCGACCTGAAGCAGGCGCTTAACGAAGCTTTCGAGATCAAGAAAGACCGCTTTCAGTTCACAGAACTTGGCAAGAACAAGACGCTGTTAATGATATTCTTCAACTCCAGCCTGCGTACGCGCCTCTCTACCCAGAAGGCTGCGATGAACCTGGGGATGAACACGATGGTTCTCGACGTGAACCAGGGTGCGTGGAAACTGGAAACAGAACGCGGCGTCATCATGGATGGCGACAAACCGGAACACCTGCTGGAAGCTATTCCGGTCATGGGTTGTTACTGCGACATCATCGGTGTACGTTCTTTCGCCCGCTTCGAAAACAAGGAAGACGATTACAACGAAAAGATTATCTCTGAATTTATCAAGTACTCCGGTCGTCCGGTATTCAGTATGGAAGCGGCTACCCGCCATCCGCTACAAAGTTTTGCCGACCTGATCACAATCGAGGAATATAAGAAAACAGCCCGTCCGAAAGTGGTTATGACCTGGGCACCGCATCCCAAGTCTCTTCCGCAAGCTGTCCCCAACAGTTTTGCCGAATGGATGAATGCCACGGATTATGAATTTGTGATTACCCATCCGGAGGGCTACGAACTGGATCCTAAATTCGTAGGCAATGCCCGTGTGGAATACGATCAGGAGAAAGCCTTCGAAGGTGCGGACTTTATCTATGCCAAAAACTGGGCCGCTTATACCGATCCGAACTACGGCCAGGTATTAAGCAAAGATCGTGCCTGGACTGTCGATACGGAAAAGATGGCACTGACCAACAACGCTTATTTCATGCACTGTCTGCCAGTTCGCCGTAACATGATCGTTACCGACGACGTGATCGAAAGCCCGCAAAGTATCGTGATCCCGGAAGCCGCCAATCGCGAAATTTCGGCACAGACGGTACTGAAAAAGATATTGATGGGATTATAACCCGAAAAACGAAGTCTCTATTTCGTTTCACAACCGGATTTCTTTCATATCACAGTTGGATTCCGTCTGTTTCACAGATGAGTTTCTTGTGTTTCACAACTGTGATATGAATAAATAATTGGACCTAATAAACACAACCTGCCGGATAAAGCGAACAAAGACCGAGGTAGCTAGCTATATCCGGAACATAATTTATCTCAACTAAAGCATGAAACATTCCTACTTACTCCCAGCTGGTCTGTCTTTTTTCATCATCTCCTTATTAATCGGTTGCAAACAACCTGAACAGTATTTTAAAGTAGCAGGAATACTTCACACTCCTTATCAGATTCAATTCTGTTATACCGAGTCGCTGGAAGATGAGATCCATGCAGAACTTCAACGTTATTACCATTGCCTCAACCCGTTCGATTCTACCTCAGTCATTTCCCAGGTCAACAGGAATAAAGACATAGAAGTGGACGATCTTTTTGTGGAGGTATTCAACAAAGCAAAGGAAGTATCCGAACAAACCAATGGCATTTATGATATTACTTGTGCCCCTTTCATCAATCTTTGGGGATTCGGGTTCAGTAAAAGCGACAGTGTTACACAGGCGATGATAGATAGTGTACGAACCTTTGTCGGATATCAGAAAATACGTTTGGAAGGAAAGAAAGTAATCAAGGATGATCCACGCATCCTGCTGAATTGTTCTTCATTGGGAGATGGTTGCAGTTGCGAAGTCATTGCCCGTTTATTCGACAGTAAAGGTATTGAAAATTATATGATCGACATAGGTGGTGAAACGACAGTCAAAGGAGTCAACCCTAAAGGAGAGTGTTGGCGTATCGGCATCACCAAACCAAAAGACGATCCGATGGGTGTCAACCAGGAGTTACAGGAAATCGTACAGTTATGTGGTCGCCATGGTCTTGCCACTTCCGGTGACTATCGTAATTTCTATATCAAAGACGGAAAGAAATACGCCCATACTATCGATCCCCGAACCGGTTATCCGGCAGGTCAACCGATCCTCAGTGCCACCATCGTTGCTGCCGATTGCATGACAGCCGACGCCTACGCAACAGCTTTCATGGCCATGGGCCGGGAAGAAGCCCACAAAATCCTGCAACAGCATCCGGAACTGGAATATCTGTTCATTTATGCCGACGAAAACGGTGACTACCGGACCGAATCTTCTGAAAGGTTCCGCCAATATCTGATTTCCAAACCGTAAAACGACAGATTAATTACCTTCTAAATCAAGACTTCGTCTATTTTAACCATCAACTTATTCCGGTTCCCGATTGTTCTATTATAAAACATAAAATAGAACATCATGGGCTTCAACATTGCAAAAACAGATAAGAAACGGGTTGTTATTATTGGTGGTGGTTTTGGGGGATTAAAGCTGGCCAATAAACTGAAAGGAAGCAACTTCCAGGTAGTCTTGATAGACAAGAACAATTTCCATCAGTTCCCGCCCTTATTGTATCAGGTAGCATCATCCGGTCTGGAGCCGGGATCAATCATATTTCCTTTCCGAAAGATATTCCAGAAACAAAAAGACTTCTACTTCCGAATGGCAGAAGTGAAAGCCGTTATCGCCGAACGGAACCTGATCGAGACATCGATCGGTGAACTGAGCTACGACTATCTGGTGATAGCCTCCGGTACCATCACCAACTTCTTCGGTAACAAGACTATTGAAGAAAAAGCATTACCGATGAAAACGATCCAGGAAGCTCTCGAACTAAGGAACACCCTGCTTTCCAACTTTGAAAAAGCTACAATCTCTACCGATCCGGAAGAAAAACAAGCACTGATGAATGTGGTTATCGTTGGTGGTGGAGCCACTGGCGTAGAAGTTTCCGGAGTACTGGCTGAAATGAAAAGATTCGTTATGCCGAAGGATTATCCGGACCTGAAACAGTCGGATATGAATATCTACTTGATAGAAGGTTCTTCCAGGTTACTCGGAGTAATGTCTACCGAAGCATCCGAGAACGCAGAGAAATTCCTGAAAGAGATGGGCGTAAACATCATACTGAATAAACGGGTAACAGACTATCAGGATGGAAAAGTCGTACTGGACGACAACTCCACTATCACAACCAAAACCCTCGTTTGGGTCAGTGGTGTAACCGCCACGCATTTTGATCATATCGATAAAGAAGCATTGAACCGGGGTGGCCGGATCACAGTCAATGAATTTAACCAGATGCCAGAGATGACAAACGTATTTGCTATCGGCGATGTTTGTTTCCAGACAGAAGAAGAATACCCGAACGGTCATCCGCAAGTAGCCCAGGTAGCTATCCAGCAGGGAAGTCTGCTTGCAGATAACCTCAAACGCCTGGAATCGGGAAAAACATTGAAAGCCTTCCATTACATAAATCTTGGAACACTGGCTACCGTAGGACGCAACAAAGCTGTCGCCGATCTGAAAAAGCTGAAGTTACAAGGGTTTATTGCCTGGATGGTGTGGATGCTGGTTCATTTACGTTCTATCCTGGGGATCAAGAATAAGCTGATGGTACTGATAGAATGGGTATGGAGCTACTTTACTTACGATCAATCTATTCGCCTGATACTTTATATACCCAAAAAGAAAAAGGATACGATATAAAATGAAGACAAGAAGGTATGTCAAAAGACGATATTTACCGGACGCAGATGTCGCAGACGGGCGCTGAGTAACGCAGATAGATTAATTATCAATAAAATAACTCTGCGTTAATCTGCGTATTCTGCGACATCTGCGTCCGGTTTATTTATTTTTGATTATAAACTATAAGTAAGCGTTAACCACGTAACCCGGGCATCCCGATTACGGATTTGCTCCATATGCATTTTGCTCGTATCGATAATCGTTGTCTCCTCCAGACCGTCGAAGATATTATTGATACTCAAGTTAGCACGCAATTTACGATTCATAAAATACTGCGAAAGTCCGGCATTCACACTGCTGTGACTCTTTATTTTTCCCTGCGGTGTCAACTGGTCCGAAATAAAGAAACCATCCAACTGAAACTCGGTAGTCGGTGTTATGGCAATGCTTACACTCCCCTTCCAATCCGTACAAACCATCGATTTCTTTTCATCATAGCCGACCGTGCGTCCGTCGATCTCATCTTTATAGACATTTCCGGAGAAACCGATATTCAGTATACGGATAGGATTCCAGTTGCCGGACAGTTCAAAACCGAATGACTGGCTGTGTCCGATATTCTCTTTCTGCCAGACAGACTCATCATTCACCACTTCCATGATCCGGTTTGACTTATTCCGGTAATAAATAGCCGGAGAGAAACGGAAACGATCCGCCACCAATAAATAAGACAACTCCAAAGAATGAATGAACTCATCTTTCAGGTCAGGATTTCCCTGTGTCAAATGCGTCGGGTCGCCATACTGAATGAAAGGATTCAGATCCGCTCCGTAAGGACGGATCACCCGTTGCAGATAACTCAACGACAGGCTACCGGATTTACTGGTTTGCAAAGATAGTTTCACGCGTGGATAAATATGAAAACGGGTATGACTTCTTTCCGAATCCGAAGTCCTCGACTTATCCACTTCCGGGACATAAGTCTTAAACTCCTGTGCATTTATCTCCGCCTGTAAACCAGCCTCGGCAGAAAAACGATTCCATCGCTTATCTACAGAAGCATACAACAAATGAGTATTCCGGTTGAAAGAATAATCGTATGTCTTATTATCTACCGGAGTCCAGATATCGTCATCCAGACTGATATCGTTCGTCTCAGTCCTGTACTTTTCATCTTTTATACGTCCGATATAACCGGCTTTGAAATACCAGTCGTTTGTAAACAATTTACTGAATGCGGCAGACAAATAATAATTATGTTTGTCCTGATTGGCGAACATATTATCTTTCTTCAGGATATTTCCGGTGCCCGGCTTTTCATTCTCATACTGATTATCCTCGTCGTAACTAAAATCATTGTAATTGAATGTCACACTCAACTGGTCCAGCGGATTGGCAAAACGATGATTCCATCTAGCTTCCACAGCATAAGCATCCTGACGCTGGTCGTTGTAACGGTGGCGCGTCATCTGATTCTTCACAGTCCCGTCCGGATTCAATACCTTATTATTGATCCCGCCATAACGGCTGTAATCCATTAAATGATACAGTCCATATACTGTCAGCAGGTCATTTGAAGTCAGATCGTAACCAACGCTCAAATCCGCCAGATGAACATCAGGACGTGCCTTCGCATTGTTATTCATTAGGGTCGTACCCGCCTCTGTCCATGTAGTCTTATCGAATGAACGTTCACGGTACTCCTTGCGATAATTATATTTTCCGACGATATGGAATTTACCCGGATGCAGATTGACGACCGCACCGACATTATACCGATCCTGTAACCCGCCCCCCAATGTAACCGTCAAAGGAGAATCGGATTTCGTATAGTTGGCAGAAGAAAGATTCAGTACACCGGCATCACCGTCGGGAACCAGCGAGATGTCGGGCAGGGCAGACATGGAGATACGGTTGAAGAACAAAGCAGGCAACTGGATCAGGACATCTCCGCTATATTCTTCCAGCAATCCGTAAGGAATACCGTTGATCAGCATCCCCGCCTTACTGGAACCGCGATAAGTCACTCCCCCTTCAATATCAGTGACCAGCGAAGGCATCTGGCGAAAGGCTTCCGAAACAGTCCCCGTCACACTACTCAGGTTCTTATCGACCTGCAACCGTTTGACCTCTCCTCCGTTCAAGCCGGAAAAACGTTTTCCCTGTATTTCTACATTTTGTAACAACAGATTCATGTCGACCGGATTCTGGGCTGACATCGCATGGCTGAACAACGCGACAACTGGGATAATGAGTAGATTTCTTTTCATATTGATATACCGTTATAAACAAAAAAAGTCTGTATGTGTAAGCATACAGACTGTCCTTCTAACTGTTTACTGAATATTATTCAGCAGGAGCAGCTTCTGTTTCAGTAGCAACAGCAGTTGAATCACCTTCAGCAGGAGCAACTTCTTCTGTTACTGTTTCTTCTTCAACAACTGCAGGAGTTTCTTCTACTGTAGTTTCTGTTTCAGCAACTTCAGCATTTGATTCTGCAGATTTGTTACCACAAGATGTGAAAGAAACGGCTGCAACGATAGCAGCAAATGCAACTAACTTTTTCATTTTGTCTTTAATTTAAACGGTCTATAATATCTTCTTGTCTTAAAACGATGCAAATGTATGTATTAATCAAATATGTTGTACAACATAAGAGACTTTTTTTTCAAATATTTTTTGCAACGAATGCAAGAGACTGTTAATCAAGAGACAATAATAGAGATTAGTAGTTACTGTATAAATATCTTTTAATACTTTTCTTCGGAGTCTTCTCAAACTCGGTCGGGTATAACTGTATTTCAGATACCACTTCATAGGAAGCCAGCTGCTTGTTCAACTCAATCCGGTTCTGTTCCATAATGACCGGCAGATCGGTATGAGAAATACCGGTTCCGTCCACCGTATCATAATCAGGATAAACTAAAGCCACCAACTTACCGTTTTTCTCGATAACGATACTTTCCATGACAAAAGGCAGGTTGTTTATCTTCGATTCGATCTCTTCCGGATAAATATTCTGTCCGCTGGCACCCAGGATCATTGTCTTACTGCGGCCACGGATAAAGATACGATTATCGTGGTCGATCGTTCCCAAGTCGCCGGTATGAAGCCAGCCGTCTTCGGTAAAAACATTTTTAGTCGCTTCTTCATTCTTATAATAGCCTTTCATGACGTTCTCACCACGAACCTGAATCTCCCCTACCGTATTATACGGATCATCAGAATCGATACGTACCTCCATAATACCTTTCAGTATCTGCCCGCAAGAACCTAGTACATATTCGCGATTATTGTCATAACTGATCAGCGGTCCGCATTCCGTCATTCCGTAACCGATCGTAAACGGGAACTTGATCTTATACAGAAAATCACTTACTTCCTGGTTCATGGCAGCTCCTCCGACAATAACCTCGCGGAAACGGCCTCCCATAGCATCCACCAGATGTTTACGGATCTGTGCATAGATACGGGAATCCAGCAAAGGGATATTCAGAGCCAGCTTCATCGTTGTCTTACTCAACTGGGGAAGAATCATTTTCTTATAGATCTTTTCCAGAATCAGCGGAACGGTCAGGATCAGGTTCGGCTTCACCTCTTCGAATGCTTTCAGCAAAATCTTCGGAGAAGGTACTTTTCCTAACATATAAACATGTGCACCGACAGCCATCGGTACCAGGAAGTTGAAAGCACAACTATAGGCATGCGCCAACGGCAGGAAACATAATTCACGATCACCCCGATACATCAGATCCAGTGTCTTGGCATAAGTCACATTACCGGCCAGGTTGTTGCCGGTCAGCATAACGCCTTTACTGAAACCGGTCGTACCGGAAGTATAGTTCAGCAGGACAACCTTGTCGTTATCCAATTCCGCATATTTAATATCGTTCTTGGAAAATCCGTTCGGATACTTCTCTTCCATCTTTTCATCCATCGACTTCATCAGCTTCTGGATACTTTCACCGTCACGCTGATGCAAACAACGGAAATCGGAAAGGGAGAATACACCGCGTATCTCTTCGATCTTATCTTCTTCCAACGAATCCCAAATACGGTCGCTGACAAACAGGAACACCGACTCGGAATGGTTGATAATATGATGCACGTCATTCGGATTGAAATCCTGCAGGATCGGCACTATGATCGCACCATAGGTCACAGCCGCCATATAAACAATACACCAGCGGGCACTGTCTTTACCGATCAGGGCAATCTTATCCCCCCGACGTATCTGGCATTCTTCAAACAGGATATGGATACGTGCAATCTCCTTTGCAACATCTTCAAATGTAAAAGTGACATTCTTGCTGTAATCTGTTAAGGCGGGTAACGACCAGTTTTCCTTGAAACTGTTTTCGTATATCTTAATGAAGTTCTCTTGTATCATAGCACAGATGCTTAAATTTCGTGCAAAAATACAGACTATCCGGCAGATACACAACAGATAGGGAGAGTTTAACCCTTAACCGCTACATTCATCTGCCGGTTTATATTCTTATTTTTTGTACTTTGCCAACATAATCACCGGATTGGCTTCCTCATCCAAACCCGCTGCAATATCTTTCAGTTTGCCTTTCAGTTGTCCTTTCTCATAAGCCTCGACGAGGTCAGGAGCCTGTAAAGACTGGCTGATTGCAATTTCGGAGTTGCGGGGTTTAAAAAGGAATGAAATCGATCTCTTATTTGAATAATCACCATTATACATGGTAAACTGAGAGAGAGTCTTTTCCTGTTTGTCATAGAACAAATCGGTACCAGGGAATCCTCTAAACGTTTTGAAGTCAAGTTCTTTCTTCATAGCCCGCATAAAATAATAACGATCGGTAATAACGGTCGGGAAAAGAAAGACTTCGGTTTCCATGGTATTGATGGAGGGAGTCCGCACAATGATAGGATACATATTGCCATCAGCCAAATAGTTGTACAACGTATCGGACGAGGTGTTCACAAGTATCCAATTATTCTGATTGGGGAACATCAGGTGAAACTCAGGCACAACCGTCATATCATCTTTCGTAATGACCGGTGTCTTATACGCTTTAAAAGGAATTCGGATTTCACGGGTGACACTTCCGTCTTGCTTAGAAACAAGTAAATGGCATGCCTGTTCATCTTCTTTCGGTGTCGAATATTTCTTATAACAAATCAAATGATCACGATCATAATTGAAGATATCGTCATAATAGCCGGTATCTGCATACTTGAAACTTCTCTTATAATTTCCGGACAGATCATACACCGATATTTTTCGTGCAGGATAGTCAGATACAAACATTTCACTGTTATCTTCATCCAATATAATAGAGTTAATCCCTGAATATTCCTCGGCACCTTGCCCGAAACGGTTTATCTTCTTTATCCCTTTCCCGGTCGCCCTGTCAAAAACGAAAATATTCCCGTCCCGCATATTCCTTACTACTATGACCTTCTTACCGATAGCTTCCACAATGCCTTGTGTAATAAATTCGTCATTCGTTTCCAACGGAACATATTCCACATCCATAAAATCCTGTAGAACCAGCTCCTTCTCGGGATAACTGGCGCTGACATCCACTATGATAAGATCGTCATGTTGGCTACCGGACTGCTGGCATCCTGTGAGTCCTGCCATTGAAAGGAGAATCATTACCAGACTTGCATTTAACTTTTTCATTTCTTTCTGTTTGTTATAATAGAATACTACGAACACCTTTACACTTATACGGATGTTTCGTACGAAATGTACGTACTATTCGAAAGACAAACAACTTAATCCCTGTTTCACTCGTAACCTTTAACAATCTTTATTGTTAGACTTACCTCATCACATCATAAAGAAGTCTCTCACTCCTCACGCAAGAAACTTTATCCGAATATTTTCGCTAAATTTGCGCGATAATTCAATCGCAATGATAGACAAAACCGTATTTGAAAATAAAATAGCTGCTTATTATACCCTGGGCTGCAAGCTCAACTTCGCAGAGACCTCCACGATAGGAAAGGTCCTTGCCGAACAGGGGGTACGCAAAGCCCGTACGGGTGAGAAAGCAGACATTTGTGTTGTTAATACCTGTTCCGTGACAGAGCTTGCCGATAAGAAATGCCGCCAGGCCATTCGCCGGATCAGTAAACAACACCCGGGAGCCTTTATCGTTGTAACGGGTTGTTACGCACAGCTCAAACCGGAAGAGGTTTCCCATATAGAAGGTGTCGACCTGGTTCTCGGTGCCGAACAGAAACTAGATATATTAATGTATCTGGACGACCTGAAGAAAAAAGAAGAAGGCGGTGCAGTGATCGCCTCTCAAACGAAAGATATACGCACATTCTCCCCTTCTTGCTCGGCAGACGATCGTACACGCCATTTCCTGAAAGTGCAGGACGGGTGCGATTACTTCTGTTCTTACTGTACCATTCCCTTTGCCCGCGGACGGAGCCGCAACGGTACCATCGCCAGCATGGTGGAACAGGCACAGGAAGTAGCCCGCAAAGGAGGTAAAGAGATTGTACTGACGGGAGTCAACATCGGTGACTTCGGTAAATCGACCGGTGAAACATTCATCGACCTGATCCGTGCACTCGACGAAGTGGAGGGTATCGTGCGTTACCGCATCTCTTCCATCGAACCGAACCTGATCACAGACGAAGCGATCGACTTCGTTGCTTCCAGCAAACGATTCGCCCCTCACTTCCATATTCCCCTGCAAAGCGGAAGCGATGAAGTTCTGAAACTGATGCGCCGCCGTTACGACACGGCCCTTTTCCGCCATAAGATCGAGAAGATCAAGGAGATCATGCCGCACACCTTTATCGGTGTGGATGTGATTGTCGGTACCCGCGGAGAGACGGACGAGTTGTTCGAAGAGGCACGCAGCTTTATCGACAGCCTGGACATCAGTCAACTGCATGTGTTCAGTTACTCGGAACGTCCGGGAACACAGGCTTTGAAGATCGCCCATTCGGTAGACCCGAAAGTAAAACATGCCCGCAGCCAGCAACTGCTGGACATTTCCGACAGGAAACTACATGCTTTCTATGATGCCCATACCGGCAGTCAGGCGGAAGTTCTGTTCGAACATACCCGTAAAGGAGGCATGATGCATGGTTTCACAGAAAATTATATCAAAGTAGAGATACCTTACGACAGTTCGCTGGTAAACGAGACCCGACGGGTAACATTGACCGGCTGGAATGAAGACCGTACCGCACTGAATTGTGAATTAGTAACAAACAGCTGATATGTGGAATAAAATTCAATACGGATTGATCTATTCATGGGCCAAAGTTCATGCTTTCCTGCCCATGCCGGTGTTATATGTACTGTCAGATATCCTGTATGTACTTATCTATAGGGTAATCCGTTACAGGATAAGGGTAGTCCGCCGCAATATGGAAGCTTCCTTTCCCGAAAAGTCCAAAATAGAACTTCGCAGGCTGGAGAAAGCCTTCTATCATCACTTTTCCGACTACATTGTCGAGACGATCAAACTGGCGCACATATCGCCGGAGGAAGTGTTACGCCGTGCCCACATCAAGAACCCCGAAGTCGCAACCAAGCTACAGGCGGAAGGACAAAATACGGTTATGATGTTGATGGGACATTACGGAAACTGGGAATGGTTCAGTGCCTCCAGCCTGGTATATACGGAATCCAGACTATGGCAAATCTACCGCCCCCTGAACAATAAGGCAGTCGACCGCCTGTTCATCTTTCTCCGCACCCGCTTCGGTTCGTATGGTATGAAAAAGAATGATACGGTACGCGACATGATGACACTGAAGCGCGAAAACAGCAAGAACATCGTGATCTTCATTGCAGACCAGACACCAAGCAAGGCGAACCTGCATTACTGGACAAACTTCCTGAACCAGGACACTCCGATGCTGAACGGCGCCGAACGTATCGCACGAAAACTGGACCTGCCGGTTATCTTCCTCGATGTACAGAAAGTGAAGCGCGGATATTACACGGTTGAAATGAAGTTAATGACAGCCCATGCCAAGCAAACTGCCGAAAACGAGATTACCGAATCGTATGCCCGCATGACGGAGAAGATGATCCTTCGTAATCCTGCTTATTGGCTCTGGACTCACAAACGTTGGAAATACAAACGAGAAGATGCATAGTAATTCAAAAAAAGTCGCTATTGTTATATTGAACTGGAACGGTTGCAAGCTGATGGAGAAATTCCTTCCGTCCGTCATTGATTACAGTCCTTCCGAACTATCTGAAGTAGTCGTTGCCGACAATGGTTCTACGGATGCCTCTATTGTTATGCTGAAAGAAAAGTTCCCGTCCGTACGGATCATTCAGCTCGATAAAAATTACGGCTTCGCCGAAGGATACAATCAGGCAATCAATCAGATAGACAATAAATATACCGTTCTGCTGAACAGTGATGTCGAAGTTACACCGGGCTGGCTCGATGCTCCATTGTCTGCTCTCGAAGCCGACACGACAATAGTTGCCGCCCAACCCAAGATCAGGGCACAGCGTAATAAAGCGTATTTCGAATATGCCGGAGCCGCCGGTGGTTATATGGACATCTACGGATACCCTTATTGCCGGGGTCGTGTGTTGCATGTAGTAGAAAAAGACGAAGGCCAATACGACACACAGGCGGATATCCTTTGGGCTACCGGGGCCTGTCTGTTTATTCGTACCGCCATCTATAAAGAAGTAGGCGGACTGGATGCCGGTTTCTTCGCCCATCAGGAAGAGATAGATATGTGCTGGCGACTACGTTCCCGCGGGTATCGTCTGGTATGTACGCCTCAGTCTGTCGTCTACCATGTCGGTGGTGCGACTTTGAGTGTGGAGAGCCCCCGCAAAACGTTCCTCAACTTCCGCAATAACCTGTTGATGCTTTATAAGAACCTACCGGAAAAAGACCTGAGACATGTAATGCGTGTACGTTTCTGGCTCGACTACATTGCAGCGACCAAATTTCTGCTGTGCGGTCATTTCCCTAATGCCAAAGCTGTTTACGAAGCCCGCAAAGCCTTCTTCGAGATGAAGCCGGACTATACGGAGAAACGGAAGGATAACCTAGCGAAGACAACACTTGCCACTATCCCGGAGTTAATGCAGGGAAGTTTGATCGTTGGTTTTTATTTAAAGGGGAAAAGAAGGTTTACGGATATTAGAGCACAATCATTGTTTATTTTGTAATTCCCGGGTCACTTCATCTACGATGTAGAGATCACTCATCAGGTATAAATCTCCTGTTTGTTGTGTCAAACGTCGATACGTGTCAGTATTATAGAAAATGTCCAACGCTTTGTCTTTAGAGATATGTAAACGAGAAGCTAACAATTCCACGACTCCATAATATTTACCTTGCATGGCTATATCAGCAGGAACAGGTTTTGTTTCTCTGGTACTTGTCAATTGGATACGGGACGATTCTTTGAAATAGAGATGACGTTCTATTATTTCTTGATTGACGATGCAAATCTGATTATTCGGTTCTTGATGAACAAGACGAGACAACGCTTCTTCACGAGTATAATCACCACGTATATAAAGATCGATAGTACGTATCACCCTATCATCGGCAATCCCACCTTCTATGATATCATAGTCCTGCCATAACGCATCACCTTGCCTACAAGCTACCACGAAATCAAGCCATTCGGCATTATAACTTTCAAAATACCTATAACGATAAGGTACAGCACAACAAACATCAATATCCAAAAGATATGTATTGAGCCAAGCATCTGCCAGATGGCGTAAGTCAGCAGTACGCAGCGCCCATCTGACAGCTTGTTCTTCCATTCTTGTGACATAGAACCCTACTCCGAAGTCAAGATTAGGGCGGCATACACCAGCTAGCGGTTGCTCCACAGAGGATGTGGAACCATGATAAACAGTCAGCATGAGGCACTTCCTTTTTTTTCGTTAGCCGAAAGGAAGGGATGATAACCTTCGGGTAACCATTTCGGGTCACGATGATAGATATATTCCAGGAGAGAATCCACGATATATGACTTACCTTGCGTGTGCAAGGTATCGTAGTACGAACGGATATAGCCGTTGATCGCTCCCAGTTCTTTTAGCTTATTATAAACCTCCGAACCATAACGTCCCAGTCGTTCCGCGGTACTTTCCACGCAATAAATAATAAATTCCAGTTGCTTATCTTCGGTAGTCATATGCTTTAAATCTCTATCTACGATACAAATATAGTAAAAGTTCACAGAACTTTACTCAACAATCCACTTCTCAATATTCCGGGTTGCAGCGCTGAAGTTCACACCGATCTTAAACAGTTCGCGTCCGTCAGCTTCAAACGGCTGGACATAATGTTTTTCGTTGATTTGATGCAAGGCTTCTTCGGCAGTGCCGTCCAGTTTGAACTCCATGACGTAGATAAATTTATCCGTTTGGAGAACGAGGTCGACGCGTCCCTCACTAGTGTGATATTCCGGTCTCTATCTCACGTACAAACTTCTGTATCTCGAACGGAGCTTCCAGTTTATTATAGCGGGTGTAGTAAGGCATCAGGAACTTGACAAAACCTTCCTCCACCTCTCTGTTAGGAAAACCCAAACTGTAAAGATCGAAACGCCGGTCATAGCCCTTTATAGTCAGATACCCACTCTGGAAAATAACCGGTATTGGCTCTTCATCCCCATAGATACTGTTCAACACTTCAGAGCTCGCCTCCACATGCGTCATTTGCTCCAGGTTATAATGGCTACGCTTCAGCAACTCCACCAGATAAGTCGGCGTACCCGTTTCAAACCAGTAACTGCCGAATTTCATTTTATAAAAGGTATTAAGCAAACTGAACGGATTGTATATACCGATGGAATCTTCCACAAAGTGATAACCGTCGTAACAGACTTTCAACTCATGCGCAGCCTCCTCAAAACTCATTTTCTGCTTATCCGCCAGTTCCTGCAAGTCTTCACGGAAGTTATCATAAATCTCATCTTCCGTTATCCCGCATAAAGCCACATACTTTTCATCCATCGAGATATCGATCAGGTTATTCAGGTCGCTGAAAACGCTTACCTTGCCGAACTTCGTAACACCTGTCAGTATGCCGAACTTGATACAACCATCCATTGTCTTCAACACGCCATAGAACGGTTTCAGTGTATCGCGAAAACTTTTCTGCAACTCCTCATTGCCAATAGCTTGTAACATCGGCTTATCGTATTCATCGACAAGAATAGCAACACGTTGCCCGGTCTGTTCGTATGCACGCCGGACGATCCCTGCAAAACGCAAGGAGAAAGAGCGTTCGGAGATCTCGGCACCATACAGTTTTTCCCACCCAGCCAGAGTTTTCTCCAAGATATTATCCAGACTTTCCGGCCTATCATACTTCTCGATATTCAGATCCAGATGTAAAACAGGATGTTGTATCCAGTCTTTTTCTAGCTTTTCCATAGCCAGACCTTCGAAAAGTTCTTTCTTCCCCTGAAAATAGGCATCGAGGGTAGAGAGCAGCAGGCTTTTACCGAAGCGCCGCGGACGACTCAGGAAATAGTAACTTCCGGTTTTCACCATGCGATAGATCAAAGCCGTTTTATCTACATAGAAAAAGCCACCTTTACGAAGTTTCTCGAAGTTCTGTATGCCGATAGGATAAATCTTTGCCATAATTACATATTTCCTGTTTTTAGCAAATGTATGCATTTCCGTCCAATTACCCAATAGTTCGTCGAAGACAGATTATAATTATTAAACCAGGCCGGAATCCTGACTACGTATCAGGGCATCCGTACCGATCGGTACGGATGCCCTGCGCACCTCGAAGCAGATCACACACACCGGAGCATACACGCCCCCTGCACAGACCGGAGCATGCCTCCTGCTTAAAAACTACTCAATTTCAGGACGATCGTCACCACCATTGTCAACAACCAGCGTCTGCGGATAAACCAGCGTACGCATCTGTTTCAGCAAAACGCTGGCCGAGCTGAACCACGTATCCACCACCAGTTGATATTCACCGGCAGCCAGGTTTCCCGGCAGGCTGAACATCAGGCGGCTGGGGTCGTTGATACCCAGCTGGGTTATATCGGCGGCAACCGACTGATCGGACAATTTCAGCAGCTTCACATGGCCCAGCCCCGTACCGTCGGCACCGATACTACGGATCTTAATGCCCGTCACATCCAGCATGCCTCCCGCTGTGATCGTTCCGTCGGTCTTACCCGTCGCAACGTCTTTTACCAACGAGATACGGGCACCACCCATCGAACGGACAGTCCCGGAGAATTTAGGTGTAACCTTCGCCACCTCTGCACGCATGGCCTGTGCAGGGGTGATGTTCACTTCGCATTTATTGACTGCCGGATCGACCACTCCCTTGTCTCCGATAAAAACACCAGTGAGGGACGGGCTGTATTGTGCCGATCCGGTCGTTATAGTATGACCGCCTGCAACCAGTTGACGGATCTTTTCATCGATCAGGTTACCGATGTTCACGATCGTATCGACACGGTATTCGGTACGTTCGGCTGAAATCTCAAGGGCGATATCACTCATTCCCATCGACTTTTGCGTACAGACCTGCGCCGTATAATCTTCCTTGATATCTTTGGTCATCGTATACTCATTGAGATCGAACGACCATTCATAACTTTTCTTTATGTCTGCCATGTTATTATTTTCAGGTATTATTTCATTTGCGGTTTATCGTTTCGAAAAGATCTTTGCCGAGTTTAAAGCGAACCGTAGTACGCTCATCGAGCATGACCGGAACACCGGTCTTGGGGTTACGAACCGGGCGTGCGGGTTGTTTGCGGGGACAAAAACGCCCGAAGCGTAAAAAGACCACCTCTTCTTCACGCGCCAGAACTTCAGTGGTGAGCGCCAAAAAGTCGTCTATGAATTCACGCACATCCCTGGACGGTCGGCCCGTACGCTCTGCTAACTCAATAATAAATTTTGTCTTGTTCATAATGTTCAGTTTAATTAGTTTCTGATTAGTTATTTATTTATTCGATATCGATCTTTGAGGTCAAATGCAGCTGTCGTTCCTCCCATTCAGCGAAGTAATCCCACTGGCGGCATATATTCAGAGGCGGGGTTATCCGGATACATTCGTCGTCGGCAAGTACACTATGCTTTTCCGAGAGCGAACGTAAAAGGTTGTCGGGGATACGAATACAGACAAAAGAGCCTGTAGCATCGGTGCGGCTCCAGCTTACTGCAAGTTTGGGACAGAGCAGGGCGGCATAATAAGCCGAACGCCCGAAGGCGGTAAACCAGCCTTCCTGCAAATATAAAAAGATACTGTCTGTGTTGGTTCGTTCCTTTTCCAGGATGGTGTTTATACGGTTCATTTCATCTGTCTTTCAGAGGTTAATAATCTCTTACGCATCTATATTTCATCCCTGTGCCCTTTATTTGTGCACTTGACCGCGGCATAGTGGCACTGAAATCAATATACCATGCCTGAGTCCCTGAAAGCTCTGTCGAAGTCCAGTACTGACCGCTTAACTGGCTACCGGAATAAATAGCATTAATGCCATCCCGAAACAACCACATCAGCATCATCTCCCGTTGAGTAGGTAAACGCCAGCTCCCCTGAGGAAATTCTGTGGTGGAGTAATTTTTACATCCGTTTGTGAAGGAAGAGACAAAACTCCCCTCTGGATTGAGGTTGGCATTATCGCCACCTTCTCCTCCATGAAAACCCATGGCTGCCGCCCAAAACCTGACACCCGCTTCTTCTGTCGGAGCAATGATAAAACGAAAAGGAACTTTATCGTTCACGCTGATATTATCTCCGTTACCTTTCGCGGCAGTATGTCGTATGGTTGCACCGTCTTTCGAAAGTTTCATGCCCAGTGGCCAGATGGCACTTTCAGGTATACCTGCGGAGTAAAAGACAGCATAACCTTTAGCGGGATTATCGGAGTTCGTCCCTTTCAGATTCTCTTTTTTTAATTGCTGCCCGAAGACGGCCGAAGCCGGAAGCAGGCATACCATGGCGGCTGTTATAAAAAAGTCACGTATCATAATATTCTATTTCTTTTTAGTTTTTGTCGATGTTTTCAGAATGCTGTTTCACCCGGCTTCAAATCTTTGATACAACGCAGGTTGTAAGACTGAGTCGGTGACAAAGGCTCGCTTGCCCCCGTCCACACTTGCGTGCCCCATGCAGATGTACCGTTAGTTGTAGACGACCAGTAATAGGTATCAGGCAATGTTTTGAGCGTGTTCGATCCGACGACATAGATACTGAGCGACTCGCCGTAAGAAGGCATGTACCAGACCATATCGTCAATAGTTTGCGGTGTTGTAGCATTCAGGCTGATACATTTTTGCATCGCCGTATATCCGGTTTCATCTTTTAGGGCCCAGGTATTTTGCCGTCCATTCGTAAAGCTGTTTGTAGTGAGAGGCATGCTGCTACCCTCTCCCAGCCACTTCACTCCTCCCGGGGAGTTCACATCACTGACATAAACTTCAATCTGTTTCTCGTATCTCCAGGTGGCAGCCTCAGCCGGGGTGGAGGCTACGGTACCATCGGCTTTATACATTTTGAGTTCCCCTCCGAAGTAGCCGGGAACGAATTTAATAACGCGTGAGTCATCTTCACTTTCGCCGGTTATCTTAATATCGTAAGTGTATGAATAGTTAGGCGAAATGCTGTAATCGTCCGTGAAATTACTCCCCAGATGGACCTGGTAGACCACAGAGCGGACAATCACGCCTCCCGCCACCTCTACCCCCACAATCTGGAGAAAGGTCGCATCCGAAGGAGCATTGGTTACCCGCCTCTCCGGGGTTGTAAACGGAACCGGCGGGTGAAGGTTGACCGGTAAATATTGTTTGTCAATGGTTGCGGGAAGACTTATTGGTTGTTGCGTATAATTGAAATACTTGACTGTCTCCCCGGGAAAAGGGGCTGCGCGGCCAACTGAATAGTAAAAACTCTTCTCAGGGATATTCATAAATTGACATGTCCAGGCAGAATAGCCTTCTGCCTGCATCTCGTTGAACAACGAGATTTTTACTTTCACCCGGGCTACCGTGCGATAAAGCCTGATGTCGGCCTGTTTACCCGCCGATACAGCCATATCCGTACTTCCCGCATAAATGATGCGATTGCCATCGGTCGCATTGAACAGGGGAAAGCCGGTATTACCGGAGGATATTCCCATGTTCTCAAAATCGGCCAGGGTAGTGCTGTTTATCGTTAATCCGTCGAAGGTATTCTGCGCTGCATTCGCTATCACAATAATCCTGCTCTTAACGGCTATGTTGTTCAGCTGAACCTCTCTTACAGAATTACTGTTGACGAACTGTTCAGCGATCAATACGCTTGCAGGGGCGGTACCGTTGAACTGAAGCACCCAGAAGTTCTTTATTTCCTGTTCAAAGGTTGCGCTACGGGTTACCGGAGTTTTCACCATGGTTATTTCCAATCCTTTGCATACCTGCGTGGAAGTAACGGCATTACCACCCGCTTTCGTACCGGAGGATAAAGGAGATTGCACAGGTTGTATGTTCAATGCCAGTTCCACGGGAACAAGCTCGCCGGATTCGCTTCCTTTGGATGAGAGCGTATCGGTATACTTTTCGTCCGTGCAGGCGCCCAACAGGATTATCAGGCTTATTACGTATATGAGTTGTTTCATGTCTGCCATATTCTATTCGGGGTTATATTACGGGTTTAGGTTTATCTGCGTCTCGGACGCAACGTACATAAAGAGTTTCTTTTTTGGGTGTTTTCGCGGGAAATATCCAGGAGACACCGACACCGTAATTGCTCGTAGAATAAGCCGTAACGGCATCATATTCCGTGGCACTCCAAAGGTCATTATTACGAGGCCTGATTGCTTCGGGAGCGATAGAATTAGATATACAGGCAAACAATTCACCTATTCTGGGTAAGCGCCAGTCAGTATACCCGCCATCTCTAAACTTCACGCAGGCTTGTTTGGCTGTAAGGACTCCAGTTGTCTCATCTTTCCATGGAACCAGTCCCCCTCCTGCTGCCAGGTTTCGGGCAATCATAATCTTCCGATAAACCGGCTCATGCTGCATCACCGGCTCCCATATAACAAATAATGGTTTTGACGGATCGACCGTTATATCCTTATATTCTCCGTTATTATTTTCAGCGACTTCCCCCAGATAGGCATGATAGATATGATTTCCGGTAGCTAGCGTAGTTTCATTAAAACCTACAACAGCGGAAAAATCGATCGTAACAGGCTTTTCTCCCACTGTCCCTTGTCCCACTGTCGGAGCATTGATCCAGACTTCTGTCCAGTTGGATAAAGAGAGTATCATTTTTGAGTTGTTATATACGACATTATATGTGTTGTGCATGCCTTTCTGAAAACCGTACCTACCATTCGCATCCGCATTCAGGTGTGCTTTTGCAAGAGGGAAAGAAAGAACTTCGCTGACACCGTCCTCCTCCGTAGTGACGCGGATCACAAGGTCGGAATCCTTGATATCCGTACTCATAAATGCGGGTACAAGGAAATTGAATTCAGAGGGTGTACCTCCGGGTTCTTCAAACGGTATATTTATAACAGGATCACAAGTTACAGTAAGCGGGCCGGGAGTGCCACTGACCACATCACCGGTCTTCGGATCGACAGTACCCTTGTTCATGATCCCTCTCCAGGAAGAGCTCTGATTATCGTAGCTGTTATCGAAAGTGACAGCCTTAACCATAACGTTGTTATCGCTCGACAGTTTCGACAACTTGACCGTCACCCAACAATAGGCATGAGAGAATGTCAATGCGACGGGGCTTCCATCGGTTACCTGCTGTGCTCCGGAAGGCGATGACAAATAAAGCAGGTCTTTACCGGTCGACATGTCACCGGTCAGATCGAAAGGCACAGCGATAGCTGTAGCCCCCGAAACCCAAGGGTAATAACCTGTTATTTTAATCTCGTCCCCATGTTTTGCTACCAGAGAAAGGGTTCCGTCGTTTTTATCGGTATGCCCCCACACATCGTCCTGACCGATAGTTCGTGTGAGGATCGATTTCATATTATCATCCGAGCCGGTAGCCAGCGGACTTCCCGTCTTGTCGGTGATGAACATGCCGAACGTATGCGTACCGTTCGGGAAGTTCTCTCCTGCCAAAACGACGGCTCCATGGGTTGCCCGGGTAGACGGACTGTCGGATATGGATGCGGCAAAACGAAGTTCGATGTCTGCCGTAGTGTTCTCATTTCCGGGAAACTCTCCGTTATCGCAGGCCGTCGTGTACAATCCTAAAGCACATACGCCGACAATCGCCCATAGCTTGTTTCCTTTTTTTCTTATGATCATATTTGTGTGCATATTTACTGTCGTTATTATCTGACTTCGCGTACGCATCTGACGCTAAATCGGTCTGTTTTCGGATGAAGTTTAATCTCTCCTTGTGCATTTACAGTATAAACCTGAATTTCTCCGGTTGCCGTTTTGCCTTCTGTCCCGGTCCAATAAGTTACCTGTGCCTCAGGATCACTGATCTCACCGAGCGAGGTAAACCCTTTGGACTGGTTGATTGTCTCTTTATTAAGCCACAGAAGATATAGCTCCGACAACCTGGGCAGTCGCCAGCCGCTTTGTCCTTGTCCGCGATAATCCCAGCAAGCCTTTTTGGCAACCAATACACGATCAGCTTTAGTTGTTCCTGTTTTCCATACGATAATACCATCTGTATTATCGGGAGCGATAATCAACTTTCCATAAGGACCTTCCCGGTTGAAAGCATCCTGGATACTCCTGTACAGACCACCGTTAGTCGATCCGTTGTAGGTGTTATCTGTAGCCTCTCCCTGTAAGTAATTATACTCCAACATAGGCTTCACTTTCCCGTCGTCCGTTGTGAATGCTGTTTTGGGTTTGATTGTGACCTGTGTCGAGGTTCCTGTTATTGTCCCCGTCGTAATGACCCCGTTTATCCCTTTATAATTCATCCGCACCAGCATATCCGGATCAGGCGAGGCAGTCGCTCCCACTGTCCAGTCAGTGATGCCGACCGTGAAACCCAGATCGACCGGTCTGCCATTGTAGGCTGCTTCGGGTGTAGTGTATCCGGGAAGGCTTACGCTGGTAATGGAATAACGATAGATGTGATTGCGCAGTACGTCATTTAACAGAGTCCCTTGCACGTTGGTCGGTTCGGTCGTGAAGTCGATACGATAGTAATTGGTTTTACCGTTATATATGCCGCCGATGACAAGGGCGGTACGGTTCTCGTGATTTGCATCGTAGACCGTTCCTCCGTTGAAGGCAGTTTCGGGGATATATATTCCGGCTTTACAATAGGTATTGCTTGTGATAGCAGTTCCCTTGTATTCAAAGTTGGTGCTACTCAGTGTGCCTGCCGGTGAAGGGGCGGTGACGGAGGGAATACCACCTGTTGTGTATTCAAGATTGTTTATAAGCGGTAAAAGTGTATACCTATTTTGAGGCTTGAATACATAAATTTCTGTCAGGTCGAAACCGACACTCCCCTTGTTCCATACACCATTTTGACCATCATACGTACCTACTCCTACATCCACCCGGGCGACAGCGCGTAGCAGATTGGCACTGAGTTGCATTCCTTCGGTTATTTCCTGCGGTGTGTCGGGGCTGTTACCGGCAAAGCCGAACATCGGTATCCCGGTGTCGGCAAATGCCGGTCCAGTACCCAACTCCCCTTTTACCAGAGCGGTCTGTACCTCCCCGTATGTCATATTGGTGTTTACTTGTGCGAACGGACTCAGATTGGCTACCAGGAGCAGCTTCGTATCTGCCATCCCAGACAGGCTACGGCGGAGGGAGAAACTGAATTGACCGTTGCCCCCGCTTGCTACCGGCTTTCCTGTTGCATAGTATTTCAGTCTATAGGTCCCGTCGGTTGCATCCGGCTGGAAAGCCAGTATATATAATGTTCGTATGGCATTTTCCTGATCGGTTGTCATCCCTCTGGTGATAAGGGTCTGTTGGCCTGTGGCGGGGTTGACTGTCAGGGTAACAGCCGTGAACTCTCCGTCTTCACCTCCGCTATCGTCGCCTCCTGTTCCTATTTCTTTACTACAGGAACATAAGAAAACCGCTACGCAGAGAAATGCGTAAAACCTCCTTATTTTCAATGTATGTAAACGTCTCTTATACATATTCTATCTGTTTATTTATCGGAATTATTCGTCTGTTGTTATTTAGTTACAGATGCCGTCACATCGACTTCTTCCCATTCGGGCGGCGCTACTTCCAGATCGCCGCCGATAGGAGGTGGGGGGCTATCGAATTTGATCTGCAACCTCAGCTCCTTACCCGGTACGGGTACGATCGGCTTTCCGTCGCTTGTTTGCGTGATACTCTTCAATAGTTTCCCGTCGTGGATAACGTCGAACTCGATCCCTTCGCCACCGGCGGCGGGAAAGAGCCGGAAGGCCGGAATGATGTATTCTTTCGCGGTATCGAAAGAACCGGTCAGGCGATGACGCGTCTTGCCGCTATAACTGCCCGAGAAATCGATACTTCCGGCCGATTCGCTTACCACGACGGCGTAATCACCTTCTTCCGTGCCGGTAGCTTCCGCCAGTCCGTCGATCGTTATATGTACAGACGCCGTGGTCGGCCGCATAACCATTTGCAGGGGTTTGCCGGTATCGGTCGTCGAGGTGTTGTCTATTTGGATGGCTCCCCAAAACAGGTCGGGGGGCGTGTTACTGAACGTATCTTCAGCCCGTGTGGGCAAAAGAGGTTTCAGTGTCAGGAATCCTTTTTCAAGGAAATCACCTGGTTTAAGCGGCGAAAATTCAAGACCGCTATCTTTGCTATTTCCCCATGCTATGCAGTGGAGGACGGAGGTTTGCGGGTAATCGAGGGTGATCGCCCCGTCTACTTGTGTGCTGGTGCGGCCAATGAACCGCTCCTGGTCATCGAATACAAATACTTCTATCTCGCGAATGGCATCGGTCTGGGATCCGGAGGAACAGTCGAAGCGTAACTTCTGTATTTTTCCACTGGGAACCGGTTCCTCTTTTTTGCTACAGGCAGTCGTCAGTAACAGCCATACCGCTAGCAAGGGTAACAGCGACTGTAACCGTTGGCAGAAGGGGCCGGGATATGTATATTTGTTTTCGTTCATCTTTTTTATTGTATTGCTGATAATGTGTCGGTTAGGACGCTAACGTATCTTATTCAAAACAAGTTTAATAGACTGTGCCGGTTGGCACAGTCTATCGGGGATATTAATTACTTTCCAAAAGGTTTTTCAACATTAGTCGTCCCCCAATCTGCGGGAGTAACCGTTACATCAACTGATCCGGGAACGATAGGGGTGTCCGGATCATCGGTGCCGCCACCGCCACCACCGCCGCCTTGGTCTGTAGGCTTGAAGTTACCGTGAAATGTTAGGGAGACATTATAGGCCTTACCCGGTTCAATTTTACTAGCATCATCAGTGATGAAGGTAACAGGGAAATACATCACTTTATCCATTGCGCCTGCAACCGTTTCCTTCCAGACGTATTGTATCAATAAAGTAGTAGGCGTAGCTGTTGCCGAATTTTCAAAAACATACCAGTAAGCTATATCTTCAGTAGCTGCATCATCGGGAGCAAAAGATGAAACTTTGGTAGCAAGGTCTTCTTTGAAATCTGCAACTTCAGTCTCCGAAGCCACGCCGTTTCTGCCGGTAGCGAATGTTGCCGTTATTGCAGGTCTTACATCCGAGGTTATCGCTCCGATAAAAGAGCTGTTGTCCATAAAGTAATATGCACTTGTCTGTACATGCGTCAGGTAAGCATTTTGCAGCTTGAAGTCAGTACCATATTCTCCTGTACTAAGAGCATCTCTTTTAAGTGATTTCAAAATGATTTTTGACGCGATAAATTTTAAATCGACAGAGGCTTCTGCAGCATTTCCTCCTCCAATATCACCGGTTATAGTCGTTGTTGAACCCGACATTAAAACTTTACCTTCTGTTTGTGTCGGAGCAACACTAGGAGAAGTAACAATAAGGGATGCCTGAGCATTTTTCAGCCCTTTAACATTTGAAACACCCAACACTTCTCCAGCTTGTGTCAAATCGTCACCGATATTAGCTATCACGTAGATTATATCTGTCTGGTCGGTTGTTTCAAAGTTGACTTTTTTCTTACCATCGGTTACATCAGTCAAACCACTAAAATACTTTTTGGTAATAATAGCACCTGATGTCGAATTGGCACCGAATACAGTAAGGTCGCTAATCGTTTTATCTGTAACATTGGTTGCTACTCCTGTAGCTTTCGACGACAACGAACCGCTACCGATAGTCACTTCTATCACCCTTGTTTTTCCTTGTGGCACAGGCGGATCGACATTCGCTTCTTCTTTTGAACAACTCGCCAATGCGGCTATCGCCAGCATTGACAGAAAAATAGATTTCACTTTCATTTGCTTTAGTTTATATTAATAATAGTGTTACTTAAAAAGACTTCCGTATTCATAATCGCGAAATGTCCGTAGAAGAGAGAACACCTATACCCTGAGGGTAGAAAAAGATCGAGTAAAAACAGGATTCTTCCCCTTTTCTGCTATCAGGATGGTCTGACATAAACCGTAATCTCTTGCAACTTAGCGATTGTACATTCATAGATAAAAGCGCCTAGTACATTAAGAACTACGGCGGATCATATGCTTTTCAAGGCTTTTGTAAAATATTATATCATTAATAACAGACAAGTTATATAGTAAACAGAGATTCGGGAATAGTTAAGAATACTTCCTTTGGTACCCAGCAGGTATGAAAAAAGCGAATGAATAAGGTCATATTAGTGGAATACTGATGCTCAGGCAAATAAATTTAATAGCTACATTTTGGGTAATGTATTATTTTGTATATCTTTGCGGCATCGCAGCCATAGTTCTTAATGAACTATGGCTATTTTTATTTATAAAGAAGACCAATGCGTTAGCTAATTTATGTTTTTATTGCCGGTCAACAGTTACGGCAGTAATGAAATTACCTCCCAAAGCGACTCAACCATAAAAAAACGTGAATTGATAACCGGTTCGTCTACCCTTTCGTGTGCCCAGGTAGTATGATAAGGGACATGAACGGCATAGCTGCCAAGATTTAGTGGAGGGAGGATATCGGAGCGTACAGAGTTACCTATCATCAGGAACTCGTCCGGGCGGATATCGAGATGATTGAGCAGGGCGCGGTATTCACGGTCGGTTTTATCGCTCATGACTTCTATATGATGGAAGAGATGCTCGATACCGGAACGACGCAGTTTCTGCTCCTGGTCGAGCAGGTCGCCTTTAGTTACAACGATCAAGCGATAGCGGCCGACAAGAGCATTGAGGGTATCCTCCACCCCATCCAATAATTCTACGGGTTTGGATAGTTGTTCTTTTCCAAGAACAAGGATTTTCTCAAGTACACTGGCAGGAACTTTCCCATCAGTAATACGAATAGCTGTTTCCAGCACTGAAAGAATGTATGCTTTAATCCCATAGCCATAAAGGGGCATATTGGTACTTTCCGTACGAAAGAGTTCGGTCGAAACAGTTTCCCCATCCACATAAGGAGCCAATAAAAGACGGAGTTTCTGCTCCGTCTCCAGGAAATAAGTTTCATTCACCCAAAGCGTATCGTCGGCATCGAAACCGATGACCTGTATTCCTTCCATCATAAATTAGCTTGTTGTAGTATGTCAATCATTATGGGTTTGAATCCGCTTACAAAACATTCCACAGCAATGACCATCAGGATCAGGCCCATCAGACGCATCATCACGTTGTTGCCTGTTTCCCCCATATACTTGTTAAGCCGGGTGGATGCCCGGAGGATCAGGAAGGTGATAAAGTAGACGGATGCGATCACGCTGACCAGCAAGATCTTCTTTATCAATGTATTCGCATCTTCCATCAGCATGATCCCGTTGGCGATAGCGCCCGGACCGCAAAGCATCGGGATGGCAAGCGGGGTGACGGAGATATCGTTTACATACGTTTTCACCTCCTCGTCTTTGAGTTTTGCCTTGGAATAACGTGCCTGCAGCATGTCAAATCCGATGGTAAAGATAATAATACCTCCGGCAATACGGAAACCATTCGTAGAAATGCCAAAGAATTTAAAGAGGAACTGACCGGAGAAGGTAAAGACCATCAGGGTGATAAACGACACGATCGTTGCACGGCGGACAATGGTTTTACGTTCGTCGTCACTCATCCCGTTCGTCATGGTCAGGAAGACCGGCATAGTACCCAACGGGTTTGTCAGTGTAAAAAAGGAAGTGAAGCACAAAAGGGCGAAAGGGAGTAAGGTGTCCATAATATTATATATTTAAAGTCTTTCAATGTGCTAAGTTACAGACTGGTTGTATCTGTCTCCCCTCTTGAGAGGGGATAAGGGGTGTGTTATAATTTCACCTTATGACTTACTTTAACACACCCCCTGCCCCCTCTCAAGAGGGGAAAGGATACTCCCGTCACTATATTTTATTCATCCCACACCAAATAAGCGGAAACCAGCCAATGGTTGAGCTTGTTGCCGTCTATCTCCTGGGCTTCGGGGATGCTGACCGTCAATGTATGTTCGCCCGGTTGGATATCTGTCAGTTCCACTTCTTCGGGAACGACATCGGAACCCGGACACCAGTTGGAACGGGAGAAGTCGGAAGAAGCGACCGGCTCTTCCACCTCTTTTTCGGCATACCCTTTCGGACCGATATAAGAAGCCAGACGTTTCTCCAGCCAAACACCTGTCGCCGGATTGAAACGGCGGAAAGAGGCACAGTCGTTACGCCAGGGAATGAAGTTCAGAACTTCCTCTCCATCTACCGAGATAACGTTCTGCTTCTGGACAAATTCGTCACCACCGTTATGACCGCCATGCCCGGTTACAATATATTTCAGGCGGACGTTCTTCGCTCCTCCCGGGATAGTAAAACCGGTCGAGACGTCTTTGCGGGCAAAGATATCCGGATAAGACTGGCCGATATAATAAACGGTATTCATCAACGGTTCGACATGTCTTTTCGTCAAAGCATCGCAAGAAATATCCGACTCATCTACATTGATCGTCACACTGGCAATATAACCTTCGGCTGTCCAGGTATCGATAAAGACTCCTACGTAAGCGCCTCCTTCAAACAAAGGGTACAAGTCGGTGATATTCTGCTCCCAGCTTACGCTGTCAGCCCACTGGTCGATATAAACCGGTTTGCGTTTGCTGCTCAACGAATCGTCGGGACTACTGTAATGACCTACCCCGAACGGTGTCATAAAACGCATCAGCTCGACTGTCGGTTCATAGTCTTCACCGGAAACGATACCGATCATATTCTCCAGCTTCGTACTGTCTACAGCCGGAAATTGTTTCTCCCCTTTAGCGATATTCAGCAAATTGATCGCTGACTCTTTCGGCAGGATAAAGCAGGAACCCGACTTATCCCAACGGTCGCCGTTGGATGCAATCGTCACTTTCAGGTTGACGGAAACATTGCGCTTATAGTCAGGCAACGTGACCTTTTTCAGAATGATACGTCCGTTTACCAGATGATAGATACTATCCGGTCCCGGCTCACTATAACCGGCATACTGATCCGGTGTGAACTTCACCGGCGTGTCATGAAATACCTGCACGGAATAGTCACCCATTGCCGGTAGTTCGCGGTGCCCGCATGCCGTTAGCAACAGGGCACCTGCCAATGAAAATGAGAATAAGATTTTCTTTGTCATTGTTGTTTAGAATTTAGTAAGTTCTTTGATCAGCTGTTTCTGTCCCGTAACCTTATCCGCATGGATGCAAGGACCGGTTACACAACCACCTTCGCAAGCCATGACTTCGATAAACTGTGCCGGGGCTTTGCCTGTTTTGGCATAGGCACGAAGCAGGGCGACATTCTTTTTCGTCAGGTTGGCTACCTGTACGGCGTTCACCTGTTCCTCTTTCAGATACACTTTTACGGCATTGATAACACCGCCACTCTGTGCAAAGCCATGCGCTTCACGCACAGAATTATAGAGAACAGAGAAGGGTTTTGCTTCTTCCACTTTGATATCCAGTCCTTCCAGAATAGAACCAATCTCTTCGAATGTCAATGTGAAATCGACTGCCGGGTCCATCTTCACCTCCTTGCGTTTGGCTACGCACGGACCGATAAAGACAACTGTGGCATCGGGGTATTTCTCTTTAACGATGCGGGCGGTATAATACATGGGTGAACCGGTAGAAGAGATATATTTCTTCAGATCCGGAATATGTTTCTCCGCCAACTGCACATAGGAAGGACAGCAACTGGTCGTCATAAAGGGTTGTCCTTCTTCCAGTTTCTCCTTCAACTCTTCTGCTTCCCGGCGGGTCGTTTCCATCGCTCCCTGGGCTACCTCTACAATCTCCGTGAATCCCATCGCCTTGATCGCACCATATACATTTTCCACCGGCGCACTGAACTGTGCCAGGATGGAAGGAGCTACAATGGCGATCATCTGCTCCTTATTACGCAGGCGCTGCAAGACATCGAACACCTGCGATATCTCGAAGATGGCACCGAAAGGACAGGCATTCACACATTTACCGCAATAGATACATTTCGATTCGTCGATATGCTCTACGCCATATTCGTCCTTACTGATCGCCTTCACCGGACAAACTTCTTCACAAGGGATCGGAATATATACGATGGCATGGTAAGGACAGTTCTGATGACATTTACCGCAACTGATACAGGTATCATGGTCTATCCGCGCCTGTCCGTTCTTCTTGAACTGGATGGCGTCTTTCGGACAGTTCATATAACAGCTACGTGCCACACAACCACGGCATAGGTTTGTAATTTCATAGTTTACCTGTACACAGGAAGAACATGCCTCATCGACAACGCACATCAGGTTTTCCTTCTTGTTTTCCGGACGTAACAATGCTCGTTTGGCATATTCGGACAACGGAGTCAGTTCGTCTATTTCATCCTGCATATCGAATCCCAGCAGAGGAAGTGTCTTGTATTTCCAGACAGCACGCTCCTTATGTACACAGCAACGGCCTATCACTTTCGATTTACGGGGACTTAATTCTATGGGCAAACGGTCAATCTCGTCCAGGAGACGATTCTCTTTCCAAAGTTTCACTAACTTCGCCATCAATCCGTGGCGCACAATCATTACGTTGTTGGTAAATGCCATGGTGTTTTGTTTATTTGTGCTTTAATTATGCAAAGATAGAGAAAGTTCTCCAAAAACTAACTGTAGGTCTCTCTAAGAATTACAGAGGCACTGTAAACATCTCCGCCAAAAGGGGGATTCAGTTTGGAGAGTTTCAGTTCGATCATAAGAAGTTGGGGGAACGTTTCCTTTAATGCCGCCAGGATACGTCCGGCAGCATGTTCGATCAGCTTGGATGGAATTGCCATCTCTCTCTTAACAACCTCGTAGACAACGGCATAATTTATCGTATCTTCCAGGGTATCGTCGGCTACCGCTTTTTCAAGAGGCGCCGTTAAAACAAGGTTCACCACGAACGTATTACCAACCCATGTCTCCTGTGGGGCGACACCATGGTAAGCGTAAAATTTCATGGCCTCCAGCTCTATTTGTACTGTCATTTTTCGTTATTTTATCTGTAAAAGTAGATAAAGTAAACCTTTCTGCAAAAAAATAGTCTATATTTGCGATTCAAGCAACAAAGTATCATGATGGGAATAAAACAAAAAGACGAAAACTCTGCTGGTGGCCTACATAACACTCTTGCCACCGGAACAACCGTAAAAGGTAATATTATTACAGAAACCGATTTCAGATTAGACGGGCAGGTAGAAGGCGATATCAGTTGTAACGGCAAGATCGTTGTCGGACCGAAAGGACAAGTTATCGGTAATATTGTCTCTTCCAATGCCGAGATCCTGGGCGAAGTAGAAGGTTCCGTACGTGTCAGTGAAAAATTAGTCCTGAAAGCTACGGCAAATATCAAAGGAGATGTGTTTGCACAGTCACTCGAAATAGAACCGAATGCCCGTTTCAACGGAGTTTGTAATATGTCACCCGATACGACAAAGAAAACAAAAGCCCAGTAAATTACTACCGGGCTTTTTTATTGTTATATCCTGTTCTTATTTTCTTCCTGAAGCAGTAATCAATTCTGCAATCTTATCATTAAACCGATCTTCCGACAACAGTCTTTCCAACGGGATATGCATCCGGTAACGCCAATAATGATTGGAATTGGCAGGTACATTGATCCGCTCCGATTCAATATCTTTCCTTTTTACCGTATCGTCGATGGCAAACCAATCCTGTAACGGGATAATGGTCAGCATGGAGTTTGTCGCCAGATGATTTTCCACAATACGGGAAGCAATCTCCGACGAACATTCTTCCGGCGCCTGTCCCTCATAATGCAATACATTATTATAATAGCGTTGTATCTTTCCCCGGTCTTCTTTCCACCAGCTCCGGAGTGGCGACATATCATGTGTCGATGTCGTACAAACGGAATGATAAGGCAGATTATGCATATCGGTGAACTCGCTCTGCGGACTCTTGGGCATCCGTTCTATTTCGAGACTAAGGATCTGAAGTTTGTTCATGACATCGGGTACGGAATCAGGTATCATTCCCAAATCCTCACCGCACACCAACATATTGGTACTTCCAACCAATGGCGTCAGGCGCTTAAATGCCTGTGCTTTCCAGAAATCGTTATGACGGTGATAGAAGAAATCCCAATACAACTGGTCGAATGCATACTTATCGGAAGTATTCAACTCACTATACATATAAGAATGACTGGCGGAAATACGGGGATGGTACTTTTCCTTTTCCTGCGGATCACGCAAAAACAGAACTTCATTGGCGATGGCAAACAAGCCGTTCTTTATCCGCAAAGAGACATCATCCGTTTTTCCTGCAAATAGTGCATCGATCTTTCGTTGTGTATCGCAGAACGATTTCAAAACAAAATGATTGGATGAAGACTGGGCCAGATAGGTTCCCTCCACTTCTTCAGCTAAATCGCCAAAGAGTTCGGGCAGGAACTTCCTGTTAATATGCGGTGTCGTAAACCGGGCTTCGTTGAATACCATACCATATTGTTCTATCTCGTCCTCGGTAAGAGGTAAAGCCGGATTAAAATGACCGCAAAGTCCCTGGATATAATCCAACGGCACTTCCCATATACGGAAGAAACCTAATATATGGTCGATACGGAAACAATCGAAATAGTCGCTCAACTTACGGAAACGTTTCTTCCACCAGGAGAAATTGTCTTTCTCCATGATATTCCAGTTATAAGTAGGGAATCCCCAGTTCTGTCCGTCCACAGAGAAGTCGTCGGGAGGTGCTCCGGCCTGACCGTTCATATTGAAATACTGCGGCTCCGTCCAGGCATCGATACTGGTCCGATTTACTCCGATCGGAAGATCACCTTTCAGGACAATACCGTTTTTACGGGCATAGTCGGACGCCGACTTGAATTGTACATGGAGTATATATTGCAGAAAATAATAGAACGATATTTCCGGATATGCTCCGCTATCTTCCGAACATAATTCACGTATCTGAGATTTGTTATAGGTCGCATTCTTATCCCATTTGTTAAAGTCGGATGTTCCATACTTTTCACGCAGATAGCTGTAAGCGGCATAAGGAATCAACCAGGATTGGTTCTGTTCGAAAAACTCCTGATATTCCGGAGTCGACAGAACAGACTGTCCTTCCTGACTGAAGAACTCACGGCAATAAGCCAGCTTATATCCTACTGCAACTTCATAATCGACGAAGTCTTTTGCATTCAGTTCCTCTTGTTTTGTTTTATAAAAAGCGGCACGGCCTGCATCCTTCAATTCTCCCATCTGCGGCAAACAGATATACATCGGATGAAGGGCATACACGGAGATGGCACTATACGGATAAGAATCCATCCAGGTATGACTCATTGTCGTATCATTCATAGGCAATACCTGGATAATACGCTGGCGGGTTTTCTTCGCCCAATCGACCAGCATCCGCAAGTCTCCCAGATCACCGACACCGAACCCTTGTTCGGAACGTAAAGAAAATACGGGGATAACTGTTCCCGCACACCGCCATAAAGGTAAATTATCACGGAAATACAATCCGGAGATCATTACCGTTTCTCCGAAATCCTGCGAAGGTAAGTCGAGCTTCCGGTTCTCATCTTCCTCCCAGTATAAAGGTTGATGTTTATCATTGTCATATACCAGGAATTTATATTCCAACGGATAAGTGATGTCATTCGCATCCAGGTCGATGTGCCAGTCGGGGAATGTATCGCAACTAAGTATCAACGCTTTATCCGGATGCCAGTTTCCCAGACATTCCTGATTCCCGGTAATGGCAATACTTTGCGATTTCTCTACACGGGGAGCAGATATCTTAATGGTCAGTTTCTTTCCACTTTTTACAACTCTTTCATACGTATTACAGGGATGTGCAAACAGGCTTTTGGTAAAAGCCGAAGAGTAAAAGGCCAGATTAGCCGGACGTATCTGCCAGTAATCATATAGCGTATAATGATTGGCATGTCCTTCAAATGTTACCTGATGGTTTTTCTCCCACTCTTCAAATATCTGTTTGTCGTTTATACTTAAAAAGTAGCGATATTCTATGGTCTGCTGAGGCGATGTAAGTTCCAGTTCCAGCTCAAGCTGCCAGTTTCCATCCCCTTTGTAGTTCATTTCTTTCGCCAAAGCAGGCTCCCATGAGCCAAGCTCGGGAATAGATCCAACCACACATAACTTCTGACCCCAAACGGTATGGAAGTTTATATTAAAGGTGACTTTCATGTGTATCAAATTTAGTTCCGGAGACGAAGGTATAAAAAATGCGGGGATTTTCCCCGCATTCCTATAAAAATATTTGTAGTGTTACACTTATCCGCACTTTGAAGCTCCGCAGTTTGTACAGATCAGACACCCTTCCTGATAGATAAGGGTTTCCAGACCGCAGTTCGGACATATCTGTCCTTTTACCTCCGTACCGTTCGGCAGATATTTCTTCAAGGCACGCTCAACACCGTTCTTCCAGGTATTGATCGATTCATTATTCAGTTCCATACCCTGAACCAGCTTGATAACCTGGTCGATAGGCATACCGTAACGCAATACTCCGGAGATCAGTTTTGCATAGTTCCAGAACTCAGGATCGAACTTTCCGTCCAAGCCTTCGATGGTCATCTTATAACCACGTTTGTTTTTGAACTGGAAATCGTAATGTTTCTTTCCATCTTCATCGTAGCTCTTGATGATCGTTCCCTTAGATACATTCTTCGGCAACATGATACCTTCATCATCATCTGCAAGTCCGGTAAAGATCTCATACGGACGACCGTTCAGCAAACCGACGAAAGCGATCCACTTCTCACGATTATTCTGGAATTTAACCACATCGGCTTCCAGTTCACGCGGACGTGTTGAAACGATCACCGGCGGTTCCATACAGTTGCAATCGTCTTTCTTCTTCTTTTCGGTTGCCAGTAATACACCGGAACGTGAACCGTCACGATAAACCGTACAGCCTTTACAGCCACACTTCCAGGCTTCAACATACAGAGAATCTACTAATTCTTCCGATACGTCAGCCGGTAAGTTGATGGTTACACTGATAGAATGGTCCACCCATTTCTGGATACGTCCCTGCATACGGACTTTCTGCAACCAGTCCACATCATTCGATGTAGCTTTATAGTACGGTGATTTAGCGACCAGTTCATCAATTTCTTCCTGGGTATATTTCTTAATAACGGAATAACCGTTGGCCTGCATCCAGGTAACAAACTTATGATGGAATACTACATATTCTTCAAATGCGTCTCCAGTTTCATCCACAAAATCGACACGGGCTTCCGCATCATTCGGATTTACTTTTCGACGACGTCTATATACCGGAAGGAATACCGGTTCGATACCGGAAGTTGTCTGTGTCATCAAACTGGTCGTACCAGTCGGAGCAATCGTCAGACAGGCAATGTTACGACGACCGTATTTCAGCATATCGGCGTACAGTTCCGGATCAGCCTCACGCAGACGGTTAATGAACGGATTTTTCTCTTCACGCTTTGAATCGTAAATTTCGAAAGCTCCACGTTCTTTCGCCATCATTACCGATGAACGGTAAGCAGCCAAAGCTAACGTTTTCTGGATCTTCTCTGCACATTCCGTAGCCTCTTCCGTTCCATAACGCAGACCTAAAGCGGCGATCATATCGCCTTCAGCTGTGATACCCACACCTGTACGACGTCCCTGCAATGTCTTCTTCTGGATCTTTTCCCATAAATGACGTTCAGTTTCCTTCACTTCCATCGATTCCGGATCAGAGTCGATCTTTTCCAGGATCTTTTCGATCTTTTCAGATTCCAGATCGATAATGTCATCCATAATACGCTGTGCCAGTTCTACATGCTTTTTAAACAGGTCATAGTCAAAATAAGCATCTTTTGTAAACGGATTCACAACATAAGAATAAAGATTGATAGCCAGCAAACGGCAGCTATCATACGGACAAAGAGGTATTTCACCGCAAGGGTTTGTAGAAACCGTACGGAAACCAAGATCTGCATACGAATCCGGAACTGACTCACGAAGAATTGTATCCCAGAATAATACACCGGGTTCAGCTGACTTCCATGCGTTATGGATGATTTTCTTCCACAAAGCCGGTGCGTCAATTTCTTTCACCGTTGTCGGATCATTCGAATCGACCGGGTATTGTTGTTTATACGGACTGCCGCTAACCACAGCATTCATAAAATCATCATCAATCTTTACAGATACATTGGCTCCTGTTACTTTGCCTTCTGTCATTTTTGCATCGATGAAAGACTCCGAGTCCGGATGTTTGATCGATACACTTAACATTAACGCACCACGACGTCCGTCCTGTGCCACCTCACGTGTCGAATTGGAATAACGTTCCATAAACGGCACCAATCCTGTCGATGTCAATGCTGAGTTCTTCACAGGAGAACCTTTCGGACGGATATGAGACAAGTCATGTCCTACACCTCCGCGGCGTTTCATTAACTGAACCTGTTCTTCATCGATACGGATAATTGCGCCATATGAGTCTGCTTCTCCATCCAATCCTATAACGAAACAATTAGAGAGTGAGGCAATCTGATAATCATTGCCAATTCCCGTCATCGGACTTCCCTGAGGAACGATGTAACGGAAATGATCAAATAGGTCATAAAGTTCCTGTTCCGATAACGGATTAGGATACTTTTTCTCGACACGAGCAATTTCATTAGCTAACCTATGATGCATATCTACGGGAGATTCCTCATAAATATTCCCGAATGCATCCTTCAAGGCATACTTGTTTACCCATACTTTAGCGGCAAGCTCATCGCCTGTAAAGTACTCCAGTGAAGCTTTAAATGCTTCATCGAATGTGTAAGTTTTATGGTTCACGATAAATACTGTATTAATAATAGTGCAAGTTTAAGAATACTTTATTTATTGACCAAATTATTCAAGAACTAAAATCGAAACAAATACAAAGTTTTCCATTTCAATTTGCATACCCCATGATTATCAGTAAATTATTTTCCTCAATTATAAAAAATGTTTTCCAAAAAGAAAACATAGCACACGCCAGGGTTTTCCAAAACAGAAAAGGATGCTATTTGATATAGCATCCTTTTTATTCCTTTATATGATGATTTATTAGCCTCTCAGCTTCACTTCAATCTCTTCTACAGAAGAACGGAAAGATTTACTCGTTTCCATCTGATCCTTGATCGTTTTACAAGCGTGCAGTACAGTTGCATGATCTTTCTTTCCAACAATCTTTCCAATGTGAGAAAACGAGCAATCCGTATATTTTTTGGCAAGATACATCGTTATCTGACGAGCCTGTACTATTTCGCGTTTTCTGGAACGGGTCTGAATAACAGCCTGGTCCAAATTGAAGTAATTACAAACTACCTCCTGGATCATCTGAACAGAAAGCTGCTTCTTTTCCAGACGAACTGCCTGACTGACGACACGTTTAGTCAAAGGCAGATCTATTTCCTTATTATTGATAACAGCGTTCGCCATCAACGAAACAAGGATACCTTCCAGATCACGTACATTTTCCGTCACATTATTCGCAATGAAGTTAAATACCTCATCCGGAATAACGATACCGTCATGGTTGATCTTATTCTTCAGGATCTTCTTTCTAAGATCCAGGTCCGGCCGACTTAACTCGGCAGTAAGTCCCCATTTCAGACGGGTGATCAATCTCTCTTCCATACCCTGCAGGTCGACAGGAGCCTTATCCGAAGTAAGGATTAACTGCTTACCTAACTGATGGAGGTGATTGAATATATGAAAGAATGTATTCTGAGTCTTATCCATACCGATCAATTCCTGGATATCATCCAGCAACAACACGTCGATATTCTGATAAAAATTCAAGAAGTCATTCGTCGTATTTTTACGGATCGCGTCAGTAAACTGTACACGAAACAAATGGGAAGAAACATATAACACCTTCTTTTCCGGATGGAGTTCGCGGATACGGGTTCCTATAGCATGACACAAATGTGTCTTTCCAACGCCAGACGGTCCGAAAATAAACAGCGGATTAAATGTAGTCTTTCCGGGATTCTGAGCAACGGCTTCACCCGCTGTACGCACCAACTTATTACTGGTTCCTTCAAAATAGTTATCAAAGTTATACTTGGGATTCAATTGAGGATCTAAATCCTGCGGTGCAGTCTGAATAAATGGATTAGGAGCCTTGTTTGCATCTTTGGGAGTTATTTTCTTTACAGCTACTGAACCATTTTCTGCCGGATAATCTACCGTACCACCAGTCGTCTTATCCACCATCACACGGTAGTTAAGAATCGTACCTTGACCAATCACACGATACAATGTAACTTTCAGCACATTGACGTATTTCTCTTCAAGATATTCATAAAAGAATTGGCTTGGCACCTGGATCGTGAACTTATTATCCTCGTAGGATAACGGGACGATCGGCATGAACCATGTGTTAAAAGCGGCCTCTGGTACGATGTCTTTTATGACAGCAAGGCATTTATTCCACAATATCTGATATTCAGTTTGCATGATTTATTACTCTCCCAACTATACTTTTTTATTTTTCCGACTACAAAGTTTAGAAATTAATTCGTAAAAAAAAAGTGCCGAATTATTTGGTTCTTTTGAATGTTTAATATCCCATTTACTTTCAAGCAGTTATAAAAACAAAACTGATTTACAACCACTTACATTCCCGTCTATTCACGAAGCCTTTATTTTGGGGCACTTTTATTAACTACGCTATCCCACTGTTTTCCATGCAAAAGGACCTATAGAGTAAGTTACTTTCCTCTATCTAAAGGCCTTATGCATGCCTACAAATCTGTTTATACATATTTTTCCTTAATTGGAAAATTTCTAAATAAGATTAGACTCTTTAATCATCTTTTTGGTCAAAAAACAGAAAAATGAACATATCTTTTCGGATTCTGCTTCAGATCCAGCAACAGCCTGGAAGCATTCAGCATCGTACTATCCAAATTATTGTATAAACTCCTGTCATTCAACAATAAGCCCAGTGTATTATCCTTCTGATTCAGCTTGTTTGTAGTTAGTTGCAGGTTCGCTAAAGTTGCATTGATCGAATTGACTGTGGTGGCTAGATCCAGTTCCTTCAGTCCGGAACTCACTTCATTAAAATTACCGGTTATTACTTTCAGGTCAGAAACGATACCCGGAACATCTTTACTCAGCAAACTATTCAGTTGGCGGGTAGAAACCTCCAGGTTCCCTGTGGTCTTCGCGATATGATCCAGAGACTGAGATATTGCCGGATGATTGATCAAGGCCTGCAAGCCGCCCAATATCGAATCCAGTTTAGGCAACAGCACTTCTACCCCCGGCAAGATCTTTTCCTGTACGGCCTGCATCATATCCTCTTCCATGCGTCCCTCGATTGTGGCACCTGGTTTCAAATAGTCTTGTACATATTTATTCAGATGAATATGAAGCTCTCCTCCACTTAAAAGCGTCTTTATAATAGTTATATAACTCCCTGAAGTCAACCGCATCTCATCGTCAAGGCTGATCTCAACCGTTATTTTATCAGTATTCTCATAATCATAAACAATACTTCTCACCAACCCCACTTTAAAACCGTCAATGAAAACAGGACTAGAGACTGTTACATCTTTTACATTATGAAATGTGACAAAATAATGATTTACCGGTTTAAATAAATTTATACCTTTCAGATAATTAATCCCGAAATAAAGCAATGCCAGACTGACTATACTCACAAGTCCGATCTTTGCCTCTTTGGTCAATATACTTTTCATCCCTTTAAATTATATGTTTCTCTTTAATATTTCACCTTTTTGCCATCTTTAAAAGCTACGATAAACGCATCTTTAAAATCTTTAGCTACCTGCCGACGCAACTTCCTGATCGAATCAAAATCAGTCGTTTCACCACAAGTATATTTATAGATTCCTTTTTCCACAAAGTAATCCACATTCTTATATCCTTTAAACACTTTTGCCCCCGAAGAAAGTTTTTTATCCGAGGTAAGAATTTGCACTTTATAGACAATTTTACCTGTTGTGACTGATTTTGTTCTCGCAGCGGTAGTTGTACTCTGCCTTTTTTGTGAAGAGACGGAAGACTTCTTCTTTCTATTCAGAATATCCTGTTCGCTACCGGGTGCTACCCCTTCTTCTACTTGCTCATCTGCAAAATAAGAAGTTTCTACCGATGTCGTTACGCTTCCGGAAGAAGAATCCCCCCCCGATACTCCTCCTTGCTTTCGGTCATATTCTTTTTTATACCGAGTAAATGCATCGAACAAAGCATTCGCCAGTTTATTTTGTCCATCCGATGATTTCATAAAACGCTCCTCATCGCGATTCGAAATATATCCCAATTCGACCAATACACTCGGCATACTCGTTTTCCTTAAAACCAAAAAGCCAGCCTGTCTTACCCCTCTGTCAGCCCGTTTAGCAGACACAAAACACTTTTGTATCTCCGAGGCAAAACCAATACTTTGCTCCATATGCTTATTTTGCATAAACTCGAAGATAATATAGGATTCAGAAGAATTCGGATCAAAGCCTTCATACTTTTGTTCATAGTTATCTTCCAGTAAAATAGCCGAGTTCTCACGCATGGCCACTGCCAGATTTTCATCAGTACGAGCCAAACCCAACGTATATGTTTCCGTTCCCCGAGCTGTACTACCCTTTTTAACTGAATTTGTATGGATAGAAATAAAAAGGTCCGCCTTATTCCGGTTCGCGATATTTGCACGTTCATCCAACTCGATAAAGCGATCAGTCTTACGGGTATAAATAACTTTTACATCATCGTGGCTCGCCGATATCTTATCCCCCAGTTTCAAAGCTACCGAAAGATTGATTTCTTTTTCATTGATAACCGTACCTCTCGCTCCCGGGTCCTTTCCGCCATGACCGGCATCAATCACGACAGTAAACGTTTTCTCCCTCGCCTGAAGTACAGGCTGGGTCAAAAACAAGACCATCAGCAGATTAATATATAGAAAAGACATCCTAGCCATTTTACAGTATTTTTATGCAAATTCGGGGCAAATGTAGCATTTTTTTGCTGATTAAGCGAAGTCTTTTTCTATAAATAATTGGTCGTCTCTTGTTTACAGCAAAGAGAATCCAATATTAGAAAACAGATTTAGCCCAATAACATGAAAACAACAAATCGGTTTTATAAAAGGAAATGACGGAAAATAAAAAAGGGCAAATCCCGAAGGACTGCCCTTTTCACTTTATATCGTTACTGAATTATTCAGAAACCACTTCGAAAGGAATTTCAACAGAAACTTCTTTGTGAAGTTTAAGAATAGCTTTGTAGCTACCAACTTCCTTAACAGCTTCTTTGATATAGATAATCTTACGTTCTACTTCAAAACCAACCTTTGCCAAAGCTTCAGCAACCTGGATATTTGTAACAGAACCGAAGATTGTACCTGTTGAACTGGTCTTTGCACCGATAGTCAATGCAACGCCTTCCAACTTAGCAGCCAATGCCTGAGCATCTTCTTTGATCTTAGCCAATTTGTGAGCACGCTGTCTCAGGTTTTCAGCTAATACTTTCTTAGCAGACTCAGAAGCGATTACTGCCTTACCCTGGGGGATTAGAAAGTTACGTCCGTAACCGTCTTTTACTGTTACGATATCGTCTTTGTAACCTAGATTGATTACGTCTTCTTTCAAAATAACTTGCATATTCTGTCTCCTCTCTTTTTATTATTTCATTAAATCGGTTACGTAAGGAAGCAACGCCAGGTGACGAGCTCTTTTTACAGCCTGAGCGATACGACGCTGGAACTTCAAAGATGTACCAGTGATACGACGCGGAAGAATTTTACCCTGTTCGTTCAGGAATTTCTTCAGGAATTCAGGATCTTTGTAATCGATATACTTGATACCGTTCTTTTTGAAACGGCAATATTTCTTTTTCTTAACGTCTACTGAAGGCGGAGTTAAATATCTGATTTCTGATTGAGTTGCTGCCATGATTAATTCTCCTTTACTGTTTCTTTAGATGATTTCAGATTTCTTCTCTTAGCTGCATATTCTGCTGCATATTTGTCCTGGCGGAAAGTCAGGAAACGGATCACACGTTCGTCACGACGGAAGTTAACTTCCAAAGTAGCGATAGTTTCCGGATTTGCCTTGAATTCAACCAGCTGATAGAAGCCTGTTGTTTTCTTGTCGATAGGATAAGCTAATTTGCGCAATCCCCAATTTTCTTCGTTCACGATTTCAGCACCCTGTTCTTTCAGGAGATTCGTGAATTTTTCTACCGCTTCCTTCATCTGTGCGTCAGACAAAACGGGAGTCAAAATGAAAACGGTTTCGTAATTGTTCATAAAACGCTGTTTTATTTTTGTTAATACTTAAAATTTGCGGTGCAAAGGTAAGGAGAATTATTTACACCACAAATACTTCGATTCTTTTTCTTAGTATTTTATCTAAAAAAGCAAGAAAGGTTTCAACACATTCCCTTCCGCATCTTCCGGATAAAGCGCCCCTTCTGCTTCGAGCTGGGCACTCATGGTTTTCACCATCGCTTTTACCCGATTGCCGTCACGAAGGGAAAGATCGAGCGATTCGCCCGGGTCGTTCTTCAGGTTGTATAGACGGTAACGGGGTTCGGTCGGCCTTTCAGGATTATAGTAGTAAATCAGCTTCCAGTCGCCATCGATATAGGTGGTGAAATAACTTCCACGATGTTCGTGAGGAAAATGCATCAATACTTTCTCCGAGCGGGCAGCGTTCTTTTTCCCTTCAAACTGAACACGCAAATCCACACCATCGATCGTATGTCCTTTCGGATTGTCAGCTCCGGCAAGAGACAGAACGGTCGGAAACAGATCCATGACCGTACCCAGTTGCTGCTGAATAGCGCCTGCTTCTATCGGTAATTTTTTTTGATTTGGATTTTGTGCATCCGGCTTTCCCCAGCAAGCAATGAACGGGACACGGACGCCGCCCTCATATTCCGTTCCTTTCTTTCCCCGTAAAGGAGCAGAAGAGGTATATCCTTTATCATCACCGAGAGGAGCGTCGGAACCGTTGTCTCCCAGGAACATGATCAAGGTATTTTCTGCTATACCCAGTTCTTCCAGATGATCCATAATATCGCCCAGCGATTTATCCATACCTTCTATCAAGGTGGCGAAATCGGCTGCCACCTTCGGTTTTCCCGTATAACCGTAATGACGGGCAAAGCGCTTGTCGGCTTCAAACGGACCGTGAACAGCATAATGAGACATATATAAAAAGAAAGGTTTCTCCTCTCCCACTGCCTTATTGATCTGTTCGTTAGCCTCCAGGGTCAAAGCCTCGCTCAGAAAGACATCCGTACCGTGATATTTCTCCAGTCCCGGCACGGCACGGCTTTTATTCCCTTTTATATTTCCGTAGCCATTCTCACCATAGTAACTACCCGGCTGCCCGATCGAAGAGCCTGCAATATTTACGTCGAAGCCGATATTCTGCGGATTTTCACCTTCACTGCTCTGGCATCCGAAATGAGCCTTGCCGACATGGATCGTCTTATATCCGGCATCGTGCAGGACACGGGGTAAAGTGACATCGCTCTTCGACAGGCCTTCCCAGTTCCATTCTTCGGGTCCGAAAGGGGTTTTGTTATTACTTTCGGAGTTGATCCAGTTGGTTGTTCTGTGCCGGGTCGAGTTTTGTCCGGTCATAATAGAGGCACGCGACGGAGAACTTACACTCTGTGCATAAAAAGTAGAGAAACGGATTCCCTGACGGGCCATACGCTCCATGTTAGGTGTCTGATACCAATCGTTCAACGGATAACGAACCGGATTCCCCTCTGCATCCGTCAGGAAAGGCAAAGAGGTATCCATCAATCCCATATCATCTACCAGAAAAACGATTATATTCGGACGTTCCTGCGCAATCATCGGCTGTCCGGTCAAAAGCAATAAACTCGATATACATAAAGTTTTCTTCATAATACTTATATTATATTTCTATTTCAGTAACCAGCGGTTCAAATGATTTCCGGGAGACAGCACAACGAACTTATAAAATTTCGAAGACGGCAATGTTTGCAGATCGACTGTATATTCCGTCGCTCCGGCAGGAAGCTCTGCTACTTTTATCCATTCGTCTTTCCCTCCCTCCTTGAATTTATTGTCGGCAGCGGCATAAACCGTAACGGGGACATTTCCCGAATAAGATTTCCAGGAGAGTTCCACCCTATTATCATAAGGTAAAGTCTGCAAATCGTAAATATCCGTTTTACCGATGAACGGCATGCCATCCTGTTCCCAAAGGACTGCCTGCGGCACCTCGAATCCCATGTAACGACAGATAGAAGGGGCAATATCCGTGATCGCCAGACCGCCCGCCTTGAAATGGTTGTTTACCGGAACGTTGGTCGAAATCCAGGTAGTACGTTCGCGCCCGGATTGCCCTCCGTGTCCGTGACCATTCTCGCCACGACCATGGTCGGTCGTTACTACGATCATCCATTCTTCATCAAAATTAGCTTCACGATATTTGACAGCTTCCCAAATACGGGCAACCTGGTCGTCAGCCTTCCGTACATATTCATCGAAGAAAGGTCCGTTTCCGGCAATATGTCCCGCGTCGTCGGTATACCACAGATAAACCCAACTCAGGTCAGGGGCATCTTTACGGATTCCTTCGGCGGCATCCTTCGAGATTTGTTCGTCTATATCGAAAATATGCAAATCTTTTTCCTTCTTCGGGAAACGGATCGTATCGAGATCGTAACCGTCCTTTACATAATCTATTTTCAAATGGTTTGTTTCCTTCTTCCCTTCTCCGATCAAGACGGTACGGTTGTCTGTCCAGCTGGAATAAATGGCTGTTTTGTAATCTTTGGGTTGTTCTTTGGCTATCCGGAAGATAGTCCAGTAGTTATAATTGGGTTTCAGGTCGGAGTTACCTCCTACGTTATGTTTATTAAACCAGGTAGCTGTCAGCAGATTGGTATAACCGATGGCAGAGATCGTTGCAGTCTGTGAATATCCGCCTATCTCACCTCCGGTGTAAGCCCTCGCATAAGCTCCTCTGGAAGCAATATCGAATATGGCCGGTGTATGAAGCCGCTCGATCTGGTCGGCAGGAACTCCGTCAATGATTATATACACAGCTTTCTTTGTTTTTGCAAACAAACTGGTGCAACACAGGCTAACCAGCAACAAATAATAAATACGTCTCATAACTATCTCCCCTTTATGATTATAAATGAAGTCCTAAAAGTACACATTTCTTTTATTTAATGAAATAAAGAGCAAGACTAATCATATTAACCGAAAAAAAAGCCTTTCTAATCTGCTTTAAAGCTCAAAAAACGGAATTTAAATAGCTTATACTATCTACAATATCTACAATTATGTCATAGACTCCTTGTAAATAAGCATCTTATACAGTGGTTGTAGATGATAATATATCTACAATATTTATATGTTATCTACCACTTTATATGCCATTCTGCTTTTCAATAGAGAAAGGGATAAGGACGAATAAAAAGTTTCTATAGGAGAAAACTAAAGTTTCCTAGGCAAGAAACTTTAGTTTTGTACTGAATAAACAAAAGTTTTCCAGGCAGAAAAACAAACAAATCATATCAGGTAACAGGTTGGTGGACATAGAGCGAATTGTTATAAGTTATAAGTGTAGGATGGTTGTATTCGGCAGTCGTAAAGTAGTAAATAGTGGTAGATACAGTCTTACTATTGTAGATATAACACCATCTACAACCATCAAACAAACTAGTCATTTACAGCATATTACATAACAAATGGCAGATATTGTAGATAATAAGAAGAAATATCCTTTTGAGTTCGATATTTAAAATTTAAACAGGCTCCAAATAAAAATAGGGAAAAGATCAAAACACCGGCTCTTTTGTGCTAATAGTTTACCTACCTTTGTAACCGGAACAATGACATACCCGTCGCGGTTATAAAAGGAAAACAATTATGAGACGCAAACTGTATTTTACATCCTTACTTATTTTTCTGGCTATCAGTATGTATGCCCAATACGTTCCCGATGTATTGGGAAACGGATACCTGCGGCGTACGTTTCAGATGCCTGACGATTATGAAGGGAAAGTGGTCTGTACATTGGTAAAAAAGCCCCAACTGCCCGATGTGAAACAAGCGGTATTGTATATTCACGGTTACAACGATTATTTCTTCCAGAAGCAACTGGGAGACAGCGTGAATGCGCATGGCTACAATTTTTATGCGATGGACTTGAGGAAATACGGGCGTTCCATCCTGCCCAATCAGAATCCGTTTTTCTGCAAAAGCCTTACGGAATATTTTGCAGATATCGATACGGCACTGGCAACCATACGCTCGGAAGGGAACGACAAGATTCTCTTGATGGCCCATTCTACGGGAGGATTGATCACACCTTTGTATCTGGACAGCAAGAATGGTCATCTACCTGTCGACGGACTGATACTGAATAGTCCTTTCCTCGACTGGAATTTCGGCTGGTTTATGGAGAAGATCACTATCCCGGCTGTAGCATTCGTCGGAAGACTTTTCCCGAATCTGACCGTACAGGGTTACGGCATCGCCTCTTATGCACATAGCTTGTTGAAACAATTCAAGGGGGAATGGGAATACGATACGAACTGGAAAATGATTAACGGACATCCTAAAAAGGCGGGGTGGATAAAGGCGATTCAGGAAGGACAGCAGAAAGTCCGGAAAGGATTGAAGCTGGATTGCCCGATCCTTGTGATGTCGTCCAACAAATCTTATCCGGAGACGAAAGAATGGCATAACGAATATTTGTCGTCCGATATCGTGCTCGATGTACATGATATTCAAAAGTATGCCCCTAAACTCGGAGAGCATGTCACACGCGACACAATACCCAATGGCATTCATGACCTGATCCTTTCGGAAAAGGCATCCCGTGACTATACTTACCGAACGGTATTCGACTGGATAACAGCTGAGAACTTCTGATTATTTTCTTCGTGGAGCGGCAATGTGCTGCTTGGTCAGATTATTCATATCTTCCAGAATATAACGGTTGACATAGCTGAAGCTGAAACGGAAAAAGTAATCGCGCAACGTTCCGGTATTGGCAGGAGAAGCCAGACTGTGCAGGTGGTTTAAAGCTATAAAAGTATAACCTTCACGGGGAATACGGTTGAAAAACTCGACCTTGGTACGGTCCAGAGCCACAATATCTCCATCGTTTTCCGCGAAGCCGTTCATAGCTTCTTCCCAGGTGATCTGCGTACGGTCTTCGTAAACGGCCCACCGGTACACATCCTTGCCGTTCACTTTTTCCGGCAATGTGTTCGAATGGTGGACGAGGATATAATCATTACGCATATCACTGTCGCTATGTATCCAGATATCCAGCACCTTATACTGAGCGGAGTTATCAAACTTGATATATCCGTTCTTACAGATATGCGGTGAAAAGATATTCCGCTCCACATCCGTAAAGTAAATCAGATTGCTGCCGAAGAAGTCCTTTCTGGAAACAAACTCGGAGAATAGCTTTGAGATCTTCGCCTGATCGGAACAATGGACAAACTCCGGTAATTCCTTAGGAAAGTTCTTCCGGCAAATCAGGCTGAACTCTTTCAACAACTCATTCGGATCGCGTTCTTTCTGAATCTCTACAAAAGACAATATCTCGTCCACTGAACGGAAACGTTGGCTGTTATCCTGTGTCAGGCAACGTTCCACAATCTGGTCATACAGCTTCAAAGACGGAAAGACTTTGCTTATCGCTACATCGTTGCTGGTATTGCCAAAGGCGTACCATTGCAACACTTCTCCTATCGCAATAATATCCGAGTAACCGGAGTCGCTGTTTTCAATGATGGATACATCGGTTAACACAAACTCATTATGGTCATCCACCAGGATATTACGCGGCCTGATTGCTCCGTGGCAGATCCCCATGCTATGCAGAAAATGAACGGTATTCGTTAAGAAACGAAACAGCTTGAGAAAAGTATCCACAGAAAGAATATTCCTATATTCTTCCAATGAACATTTATATAGCTTCATGACCAGGACGGGAATCTCTTCCCCTTGTATGGTTACAATATCAAAGTCAGCATACTGCACAATGTTATCTCTCGTTTCCAGAAGAGAAATTGTCAGGTATCTGGCTTTAAGCTTATTTAACCACATGTCCTTTCCCGAATCGTCACCCCTGAACAAAAAGAATTTCAAAGCTACATCCTTTCCATTCATGCGGGCTTTGAAGACAATGCCGGTTTCTCCTCTTCCTAAAGGTCTGGAATCTAACAGGCATTCCCCCAAAGATAATGAAATTCTATACTTTTCAAGTTCAAGAAATTCAAAAAAAAGTTGCTTATCATCCATATTAAACGTTGTAAATCAAGCCGTGACAACAAAGATACAATTATATTTGTATTTTTATAATGCTTAAGCTTCTTTTTTAAATGCTTCAATAGTAGCATTATATTTATCATTACCTTTGTTGCGGACAAAAAATAGATAGAATGAAAGCCTTACATATTATATTTGCAGGAATAATTTTGCTTTGTATTTCGGTTCATGGTTATTCCCAGATCAACAAAATACAAGATTCCACTATTTATAAAGCAGAGCTGTTCGGTTCTGCAGCTACAGGTTCAAATACTCCGTTCTGGATGGTAAGCAATCGGTATGGAGTTGTCCCGTTGGATGCGGGGAATGGTTTCTTAAATGCCGGTGTATTCCATAATCAGCATTTCGGAAGTAAGTTTCGCTGGGGGGCAGGCCTCGATCTTGTGGCAGCTGTACCACGCCATCGCAATGTATTTATTCAGCAGGCTTATGCGGAAATAGGATACAGGAGTTTATTGCTCAGCATCGGTAGCAAAGAACGTTACAATTCGTTGTGGGACCGTAACCTGAGTTCGGGCGATATGGTCCAATCGCCTAATGCCCGTCCCATTCCTGAAATAAATTTAAGTATGCCTGAATTTACGGTGGTGCCACTAACCAAAGGTTTGCTTCAGGTTAGAGGAGATTTTGCCATAGGCAGATCATTTGATACCGATTATTTGCAAGACTTTGCCAATGCGAAACAGACTTATGTAAAGAATGTATTATGGCATCATAAATCACTCTTCCTCCGTATCAAAGATACAAGAAACGATTTTCCTTTGTCATTCACCTTCGGGGCACAGCATTTTGCACAATGGGGAGGGACATCTACGGATAACAAGATAGGTAAACAACCCCAGTCGTTAAAAGACTTGATACGTGTCATTTTCGGACAAAAAGGGGGAGGAGACGCAACGTTATCCGACCAGATCAATGTATTAGGCAGCCATTACGGTTCTTACGACTTTAAACTAAGTTATACTACAAAGGATTGGGGAGGACACTTTTATTACCAGCATTACTTCAACGACAAATCAGGCATAGAGTTCGCTAATAAGAGTGACGGACTATGGGGAATACAAATAGACTTGCCAACTATTCCCTGGCTAAATAAAATTGTTGGCGAATACCTGGTAACAATGAACCAAAGTGGCCCTATGCACTTTATTACATTCGACCGGGATAAATGGCAAGGCGGACGCGGAGGTGGAAACGATGATTATTACAACAATGGAGAATATCGGACAGGTTTCTCTTATTTCAACCGTGGGATAGGTTCTCCACTGATCCCGGCACCTGAGTATAATAAAGACGGAGCCTTGGGGTTTGAGAACAATCGTGTTAAAAGCTGGCATATCGGAGCTGAAGGAAATATCAATGCACTTCTATCCTACCGTGTGTTATTCACAGCCATGAACGGTTGGGGTACCTCCTACTTTCCCTTCTTAAACAAAAAATACGGAACTTCCACTCTGATAGATATCAATTATACGCACCCTCAGTTGAAAGGATGGCTCTTTACCGGTTCTGTTGCAGCCGATACGGGAACAATGCTAGGGAAAAATGTCGGCTTCAGTCTGGGTGTAACTAAAACCGGCTTGTTAAAAGCCTGGAAGTAATATCATTTATATTTATCCCATAAAGCGGAAGCTATAACCTCCTGGGTACGATCTGCAAATAGCTGCATCCCTTTATGGGATGGATCCATTTTGTTTGTCGGGATAGCGGGATGGATCACCATCTCCATCTTATGACGATGCACATTCAGCGAACCGATCGGTAATACATCAAAAGGTCCGTTCAACGTAATCGGTATGATCGGCAAATGTTGATCGAGTGCCATCTGATAAGCTCCCTTTTTAAAACGAATCATCTTACCGGTATATGTACGTGAACCTTCCGGGAATACCACTACGGATGCACCGTTCTTCAAACAACGTTCGGCTTCCTGTACACTACGGATAGCAGCTTTAGATGTCGAGTTATCGACAAAAATAAATCCGGCAGCCCGGCAGGCAGCACCGACAAAAGGAATCTTTCCAATCCCGGCCTTCATAACCCATTTAATAGGAACTCCCAGAAAACCATAAATCAGAAAAATATCAAATGCTCCCTGATGATTCGCCACAAATACGTACGATTGTTTACGGTCTATGTTCTCCCGACCCTTTACTTTCACCGGACAAAGTGCCAGATAACAAGTCAGCCGTGACCAGATCATGCCCGGATAATAAGCGAAAATCTTTTCTCCTCCCAATAAACAACCAACAATAACGGTTAGGGCTGTAATGATAGTAAGCACCACAAAGACAGGTACAAAAAACAGCCATAAATAAACCAAGTAAAGTATTCGTAGCATATATAACTGTATTGATACTACAAATATAGGAGCTAAATTCGATGGTTTCATTATTTTTATTCTAAAATATTTTTGCAATCGGGTTATTATTACTTTATTTGCGGTAGAAAAGAAAATAATTATAAAAACATCTATAACCATGAACGAATTAGTTAAAAATCTTGGGGTAATCGTGCTCTTAATCGGTGTAATCATTCTTGCTGTACCGGCTATTACCGGAGGTGTAACTAACACTATCCTTATTGCAGGTTTAGCTATTATCATCCTTGGTTACATCAGCCACATCGTTATCAACAAGAAAGTGCAGTAACACACATGCTTAAAAATTAAAAAGGGATCGTTTCTTGATAATTGAAACGATCCCTTTTCTTTTAGAAAGATACTATAAATCAAGCCTCTCCCTGAACGCCACCCATCGGCGGTATAAAATCTTCGAAGTTAGCAGTCTTATTACCACCTTTCAACTGTTCCTCGTACTTTGCCAGGTTATCCTGCAAAGCAAAAAACAATCGTTTGGCATTATCCGGAGTCAGTATGACACGACTTTTTACCTGTGCTTTCGGAGCTCCAGGAACCACGCGGATAAAGTCTAATATAAACTCGGATGTTGAATGTGAGATAATTGCCAGATTGGCATAAGTACCTTGTGCCATTTCTTCAGACAGTTCTACTTGTATCTCGTTAGACGGTTTGTTATTGTTCTCCATTTTTCTTTATGTTTTAAGTTTAACTAATCGGGCACAAAGATACAGATATAAGAAGTATCCATGAAATATATTGCAAATAAAAAGGGCCACCTTCACAGGCGGCCCTTTTCCAGTTGTGTTTTTAATTCTCAATTCTTTAGACCAATGTAAAAAAAATACCTTATTGTGTTTAATATTTATTATCCTGACTTTTAGGCTAAGGTTTTTTTCTGTTCAAACGCATATCTGCATCATGAACGTTACAAAGATACAAACTGTACAAAAAACCTCCAAACACAAAATAGCTATTAACTAATATTTCTTCGATAATTAACAAAATAAAACATCTACAAAAATAGATATAAATGGAATTACTCCAATATACATTTCTCTATAGACCAATATATTCTATTTAATTACCAAAGTTGTAATAACCGGACAATGATCGGACGGATAAAGGTGATTGAGTGTATCTGTTAAGACGCCATTATTCATAACCTTTATGTCGCCTTTTACGAAAATATAATCAATCCACTCACGTTTTTCCAAAGGAATTCGTCCATAATCATGGAAAGTCCATTCCGGACCATATTTCAAATCTGCTATTTCACGTGTATGAGTGATATGCCGAGGATCATTTACATCTGTCAACACCTTGATAGGGTCATCATCCGGAGTTGCATTAAAATCACCTGTTACAATAACAGGCAATCCCTTTGAGAGCTTATGAGCTTCCTCCAAAACCAACGAGGCACCTTCGTGACGGGCTACTTTCCCCATATGATCCAGATGAGTATTCAGGAAGAAAAACTTTTTACCGGATTTTTTATCCTTAAAGATACCCCAGGTAGCAACACGTTCACAGGCAGCATCCCAGCCTTTTTTACCTATCGCATTCATATCTTCCGCCAACCAGAAATTACCGCTGTCTTCGAGTACAAAACGGTCTTTCTTATAAATGATCGGAGCGTACTCGCCCTTTGTCTTGCCATCTTCCCTACCGACACCGACAGATGCATATTCTGGCAAACGGTTCAGAAGATCATTCAACTGATGATTCAACACTTCCTGTGCACCAAAAATATCGGTATTATAAAACTTAACCAAATTGGCAGCCAGATCCTTCCGGTTACTCCACTGATTATCTCCGTCATCTTTTGTATCCATACGGATATTAAACGTCATTACCTTTAATGGCACATCTGGTTGCTTAGCCGATAAAAAACCGGCAAACAATAAAACAGAGAGAATACTCAATAAAATCTTTTTCATGATACTTTATATATTTAGTTATTATAGGCGATAGACAAAAGTAAGCTATCTATACAGATTAAGCAAATTAACAAAAACAAAAAGGCTCCCGGAAAATACCGGAAGCCTTTTTTATATTATCAGATAAGCTTTTTACTCATCATCTTTATCCATTGTATTGAAATCAACAACATTCTTACGGTTAGCAAAGATGCGTTCGAATTCATCTTTAGCACCGACAACCAACTTGTCGAAATCTCTCTGGCCTGTACCAGCCGGAATCAAGTGACCGCAGATAACGTTTTCTTTCAAACCTTCCAGACGGTCTACCTTTCCGTTGATAGCAGCTTCGTTCAATACCTTTGTTGTTTCCTGGAATGATGCAGCTGACATAAAGCTATTAGTCTGCAATGCGGCACGTGTAATACCCTGGAGGATCTGGTTAGCAGTAGCAGGAACGGCATCACGAACTTCTACAAGTTTCATATCACGACGTTTCAACATACTGTTTTCATCTCTCAACTTACGGGCAGTTACAATCTGACCTGCCTGCATTGTCTGAGAATCTCCCGAATCGATAATAACTTTCTTGCCCCAGATACGATCGTTTTCATCCATTACTTCCAGCTTATCAACGATCTGCTGTTCCAGGAAGCGTGTATCTCCCGGATCAACCACTTCTACCTTACGCATCATCTGACGAACGATAACCTCAAAGTGTTTATCGTTGATCTTCACACCCTGCAAACGGTAAACGTCCTGTACTTCGTTCACGATATATTCCTGAACGGCAGTCGGTCCCTTGATAGCAAGGATATCCGAAGGAGTAGTAGCACCGTCAGACAACGGCATACCAGCACGGATATAGTCATTTTCTTGAACCAAAAGCTGTTTTGACAGAGGTACCATGTACTTCTTCACTTCACCCAACTTAGAAGTGACAGTGATCTCGCGGTTACCACGTTTGATCTTTCCGAATCCAACTTCACCGTCGATTTCAGAAACGACAGCCGGGTTAGACGGGTTACGAGCTTCAAACAACTCGGTAACACGAGGAAGACCACCGGTGATATCACCAGCCTTACCTACTGCACGCGGAATCTTAACAAGAACTTCACCAGCCTTAACCGGATCACCGTTCTCTTTAACTACGTGAGCACCCAGAGGTAACGAATAATTCTTCAGGTAATTACCGTTTTCATCTACGATATGAGCAGCCGGAGCTTTTGTCTTATCTTTAGATTCAATGATGATCTTTTCCTTCAAACCTGTAGTTTCGTCACTTTCAACTTTGTAAGTAACACCTTCTACTACACTTTCAAATTCAATCTTACCGGAAACTTCCGATACGATAACAGCATTGAACGGGTCCCATTCAATAATTACGTCACCCTTACTGATCTTGTCTCCATTGTTGAAGAACAGTTTAGAACCGTAAGGTATATTGTGAGTCAGCAATACGATCTTTGTATTCGGATCGACGATACGCATTTCAGCCAAACGGCTTACTACTACCTGATACTTCTTACCAGCTGTAGCGTCGTCAGCTTCAACAGCACGAAGTTCGTCAATTTCCAGAATACCGTCATATTTAGATGTAATGCTGTTTTCTGTAGCAATGTTAGAAGCGATACCACCGACGTGGAATGTACGCAGTGTCAACTGTGTACCCGGCTCACCGATAGACTGTGCGGCGATAACTCCGACAACTTCACCCTTCTGAACCATGCGGCCTGTTGCCAGGTTACGACCGTAACACTTAGCACAAACACCTTTCTTGGATTCACAGGTAAGTACCGAACGGATTTCCACACTTTCAATAGGAGAATCCTGAATCATCTTAGCAGCATCTTCGCGAATTTCTTCACCGGCAGCCACAATCAGTTCACCAGTCAACGGATGCTGGATATCATGTACTGATACACGGCCCAGAATACGTTCATACAGAGAAGCGATCACTTCTTCGTTATTCTTCAGTTCTGTACAAATCAGACCACGCAATGTACCACAGTCTTCTTCATTGATGATCACATCATGCGATACGTCTACCAGACGACGAGTCAGGTAACCAGCATCGGCAGTCTTCAAAGCGGTATCGGCCAAACCTTTACGAGCACCGTGAGTAGAGATAAAGTACTCCAACACAGACAAACCTTCTTTAAAGTTTGAAAGGATAGGGTTTTCAATAATCTGACCACCTTCAGCACCACTCTTCTGGGGTTTTGCCATCAAACCACGCATACCAGACAACTGACGGATCTGTTCTTTAGAACCACGGGCTCCGGAGTCCATCATCATGTATACAGAGTTGAATCCGTCGTTATCAGCAGTCAACTGCTTCATCAGGATATTAGACAACTTACTGTTGACATGTGTCCAGGTATCGATAATCTGGTTGTAACGTTCGTTGAAGGTAATGAAACCCATGCTATAGTTAGCCAGGATCTGTTCTACTTCATCGTAACCTTCCTTAACCAGTTCATCTTTTTCAGGCGGGATAAGTACGTCGGCCAGGTTGAACGACAAACCTCCCTTAAATGCCATGTAGTATCCTAAATTCTTGATATCATCCAGGAATTGAGCTGTACGGGCAACACCGCAAGTCTTAATTACCTTACCAATGATATCGCGAAGAGATTTCTTACCAAGCACTTCGTTGATATAACCAACTTCAGCAGGAACGAATTCGTTTACCATCAAACGACCTACCGACGTTTCAGTTAATACCTTAACGATCTCACCATTTTCATTAACATCTTCTACATACACTTTGATCGGAGCGTGGATATCCACTTTCTTTTCATTGTATGCAATAGTTGCCTCTTCCGGTCCGTAGAATACCAGACCTTCACCTTGTGTTCCGGGGCGCAGTTTTGTAATATAATACAAACCAAGCACCATATCCTGAGAAGGAACGGTAATAGGTGCACCGTTAGCCGGATTCAAAATGTTGTGAGAAGCAAGCATCAACATCTGTGCTTCCAATACAGCCTCATTTCCCAAAGGCAAGTGAACAGCCATCTGGTCACCATCGAAGTCGGCGTTGAATGCCGTACAAGCCAACGGGTGCAACTGGATAGCCTTACCTTCGATCAGTTTCGGCTGGAATGCCTGAATACCCAAACGGTGCAGTGTCGGTGCACGGTTCAGCAACACAGGATGACCTTTCATTACATATTCCAGGATATCCCAAACAACCGGTTCTTTACGGTCAACGATCTTCTTAGCAGACTTAACCGTTTTTACGATACCGCGTTCGATCAATTTACGGATAACGAAAGGTTTATAAAGTTCGGCAGCCATATTCTTCGGCAGACCGCACTCATGCATCTTTAATTCAGGACCAACAACAATAACCGAACGGGCAGAGTAGTCAACACGTTTACCCAGCAAGTTCTGACGGAAACGACCTTGTTTACCTTTCAAACTATCGGACAGTGACTTCAACGGACGGTTAGCATCTGTCTTAACAGCACTCGATTTACGAGAGTTGTCGAACAGAGAGTCTACAGCTTCCTGAAGCATACGTTTTTCATTACGTAAAATTACTTCCGGAGCCTTAATATCAATCAATCGTTTCAGACGGTTATTACGGATAATAACACGACGATACAAATCATTTAAGTCTGATGTTGCGAAACGTCCACCATCCAACGGAACCAACGGACGCAGTTCGGGAGGAATAACAGGAACAACCTTCACGATCATCCATTCCGGTTTGTTACGACCTCTGGATGCACGGAAAGATTCAACTACCTGCAAACGTTTCAAAGCTTCGTTCTTACGTTGCTGTGAACCGTCTGTACTTGCACGGTGACGCAGTTCGTAAGACAGAGAATCCAGGTCCAGACGAGCCAGCAAATCATAAACGGCTTCAGCACCGATCTTTGCGATGAACTTGTTAGGATCTGTATCTTCCAGCATCTGGTTTTCCTTTGGCAGGTTATCCAGGATCTGCAGGTATTCTTCTTCCGAAAGCAGGTCTAATTCAGCAACTGTGTCTACACAACCCGGCTGAATAACCACATAACGTTCATAATAAATGATAGAATCCAGTTTCTTGGTAGGCAAGCCTAACAGATACCCGATTTTGTTGGGTAGAGAACGGAAATACCAGATATGAGCGACAGGAACAACCAGATGGATATGTCCCATACGTTCGCGACGCACTTTCTTCTCTGTAACTTCTACCCCGCAACGATCGCAGACAATACCTTTATAACGGATACGTTTGTATTTTCCGCAATGACATTCGTAATCCTTGATCGGACCGAAGATACGTTCGCAGAAAAGACCGTCACGTTCAGGTTTGTACGTACGATAGTTAATCGTTTCCGGTTTCAACACTTCGCCGCTAGAGTTTTCAAGAATCTCTTCAGGAGAAGCCAGACCGATGGTTATTTTTGAAAAGTTACTCTTTATCTTGTTTTCTTTTCTAAAAGCCATATTGTTTATTTATAAAGAGTTATCAATAGATAAAGTAGATGAGCCGAAACCCATCTACTTATATTGTTGTTGAATTAATCCAGAGTAAAGCTTAAACCTAAACCTCTCAGCTCATGGAGCAATACATTCAGAGATTCCGGAATACCCGGTTGTGGCATCGGATCACCTTTTACAATTGCTTCGTAAGCTTTAGAACGTCCTACAACGTCATCAGACTTAATTGTAAGAATTTCCTGAAGAACATGTGCTGCACCGAAAGCTTCCAGTGCCCAAACTTCCATCTCTCCGAAACGCTGACCACCAAACTGTGCTTTACCACCCAGAGGCTGTTGAGTAATCAAAGAGTACGGACCGATTGAACGAGCGTGCATCTTATCATCAACCATATGCCCCAGTTTCAGGAAGTAAGTAACACCAACTGTTGCCGGCTGGTCGAAACGTTCACCTGTACCACCATCATACAGATAAGATTTACCATACCGTGGAATACCCGCCTTGTCAGTCATTTCGTTCAGGTCATCCAAAGATGCACCATCGAAAATCGGAGTTGCAAACTTAACACCCATTGTTCTACCAGCCCAACCTAATACAGCTTCAAATATCTGTCCAAGGTTCATACGAGAAGGCACACCCAGCGGGTTCAAGCAAATATCAACCGGAGTTCCGTCTTCCAGGAACGGCATATCTTCCTGACGAACGATCTTGGAAACAATACCTTTGTTACCATGACGACCGGCCATCTTATCACCTACCTGGATCTTACGTTTCTTAGCAATATAAACCTTCGCCATCTGAACGATACCTGTCGGCAGTTCATCACCGATAGTAAGATCGAATTTCTTACGTCTCAGTTCGGCATCCAGTTCTTTATATTTCTTCAGATAGTTCAGGATCACCTGCTTGATAAGTTCGTTCTTATCAGCATCGGCAGTCCATTTACTAACCTGAACAGCATTGTAATCCAAGTCTTCCAAAGCCTTGCGAGTAAACTTAGCACCCTTTGCAATCACTTCAGTGTTCATATAGTCCTTAACACCCTGGGAAACTTTATTAGTGGTAAGAGTCAATAATTTCTCTACCAGCAGGTTTTTCAGGTCGGCCATCTTCATTTCGTATTCTTCATCCAACTTCGGAAGAATAGCCTTATCTGTCAATCTGGACTTACGTTTCTTAACCGCTTTAGAGAATAAAGCCGTATCGATAACAACACCGCGAAGAGACGGAGTTGCTTTCAAAGAAGCATCCTTCACATCACCAGCTTTATCGCCGAAGATTGCACGAAGCAATTTTTCTTCAGGAGAAGGATCAGACTCACCCTTCGGAGTGATTTTACCGATCAGGATATCACCCGGTTCGATACGAGCACCTACACGAACAATACCTCTTTCATCCAAATCCTTAGTCGCTTCTTCGCTTACGTTAGGAATATCAGACGTTAATTCTTCCATACCACGTTTTGTTTCGCGAACTTCAAGGATATATTCATCCACGTGAACAGAGGTAAAGAAGTCTTCACGAACCATACGTTCGTTCAGTACGATAGCATCCTCATAATTGTAACCCTTCCATGGCATATAAGCCACTTTCACATTACGTCCTAAAGCCAGTTCTCCATTCTGTGTAGAATAACCTTCAGTAAGGATATCTCCTGTTTTTACACGCTGACCCCGATGGCAGATCGGACGAAGGTCAACAGTAGTACTCTGGTTAGTCTTACGCCACTTCGGAATAACATATGTCTTAACCGCATCTTCGAAGCTTACGAAATCTTCATCTTCTGTACGGTCATATTTAATCTTGATACAAGTTGCATCTACAAATACAACTTCACCGTCACGTTCGGCCATGATCTGTGTACGTGAATCGCGGGCAACCTGTGCCTCGATACCAGTACCTACGATCGGCGCATCCGTACGCAACAAAGGAACTGCCTGGCGCATCATGTTAGATCCCATCAACGCACGGTTCGCATCATCATGTTCCAGGAACGGAATCAAGGATGCAGCAATTGAAGCGATCTGCTGAGGAGCCACGTCCATCAGGTCGATTTCAGAAGGCGGCACAACAGGGAAGTCTGCTTCGAAACGAGCCTTTACTCTTTCAAGAATAAATTTACCATTTTCATCCAGCGGAGCATTACCCTGCGCAATAGTCATTTCCTCTTCCTCCTCTGCTGTATAATACTGCAGACTCTCGTCGGAAAAGTCAACCTGACCATTCACAACCTTACGGTACGGAGTCGAAATGAATCCCAGATCATTAATCTTTGCATATACACACAAAGAAGAGATCAAACCGATATTCGGTCCTTCAGGAGTTTCAATCGGACAAAGACGACCATAGTGCGTATAGTGAACGTCACGAACCTCAAATCCGGCACGTTCTCTTGATAAACCACCCGGTCCAAGGGCAGACAGACGACGTTTATGAGTAATTTCAGCCAACGGGTTTGTCTGGTCCATAAACTGTGACAAGGCATTTGTCCCGAAGAAAGAGTTAACGACAGAAGAAATAGTCTTCGCATTAATCAAATCGATCGGAGTAAATACTTCATTGTCACGAACATTCATACGTTCGCGTACTGTACGCGACATACGAGCCAAACCGATACCGAACTGGTTGTATAATTGTTCACCTACGGTACGTACACGACGGTTACTCAAATGGTCGATATCATCCACTATCGCTTTCGAGTTGATCAACTCGATCAGATATTTGATGATCTCGATTATATCTTCTTTAGTCAAAACCTTTACATCATCACTGGTGGTAAGGTTCAACTTTTTATTGATTCTGTAACGGCCTACTTCACCTAAATCATAACGTTTTTCAGAGAAGAACAGGTTCTGTATAACTTCACGGGCACTTGCTTCATCTGCAGGTTCTGCATTACGCAACTGACGGTAAATATATAGTACAGCCTCTTTCTCAGAGTTACTCGGGTCTTTCTGAAGCGTATTATAGATGATTGCATAATCTGAAAGATTCTGGTCTTCACGATGTAATAAAACATTCTGCGTTCCAGATTCCAGAATAGCTTCAATACTGTCGCTATCCAAAACCGACTCGCGGTCGATGATAACGTCATTACGTTCAATAGAAACAACTTCGCCAGTATCTTCATCCACGAAATCCTCTACCCAGGTTTTCAATACACGGGCAGCCAGCTTACGACCGATCAGTTTCTTCAGATTTGCTTTCGAAACTTTTACTTCTTCAGCCAGGTTAAAGATTTCAAGAATATCTTTATCGCTTTCAAAACCAATAGCTCTTAAAAGGGTAGTTACAGGTAATTTCTTTTTACGGTCGATATAAGCATACATCACATTATTAATGTCTGTAGCAAATTCGATCCACGAACCTTTAAACGGAATGATACGCGCTGAATACAATTTCGTTCCGTTAGCATGTGTACTCTGACCAAAGAATACACCCGGAGAACGGTGTAACTGCGAAACAACAACACGTTCAGCACCATTTATTACAAAAGTACCTCTCTCCGTCATATAGGGGATAGGGCCTAAATATACATCCTGGATTACGGTATCAAAATCTTCATGATCCGGGTCTGTACAATATAGTTTTAACTTTGCTTTTAAAGGCACACTATAGGTTAATCCACGCGCTATACATTCATCAATGCAATAACGGGGCGGATCTATATAGTAATCTAAGAACTCCAACACAAAGTTGTTTCTGGTATCTGCAATAGGGAAATTCTCCGCAAATACCTTATACAACCCCTCCTTCTTTCTCTTTTCTGGAGGTGTGTCAAGTTGAAGAAAGTCTTGGAATGACTTCAATTGAACTTCGAGAAAGTCCGGATACGGAAACTGATTCTTAATCGAAG